>Ga0008835_100010_pt1 | contig 328587 bp, 310 predicted proteins | sample HotLakConsoUCCRE_FD_62215 | JGI IMG/M metagenome (GOLD analysis project Ga0008835, IMG submission 62215) | Hypersaline microbial mat communities from Hot Lake, Washington, USA - Hot Lake Consortium UCC-RE (Hybrid Assembly) ... | reverse complement strand
TGATCGACCACTCGAAATCGGTCAACTCGTAGCGACGTTGGGACATGCTGCTCTCCTCTTTCCAAAGAGTGAATCAGCAAAGCCAAAACGACGCTAGTCATTTATGAGTGCGTGACCTAGACTGCGCGCAGTTCGCATCGCAGGCGTCCGATCAGGCGGCGGTGTCCGACCTGTTCCGGCGCGAGGGGGTCCACTTCTGGCCGTCCGTGAAGGGGCGGCGGACGCTGCGCCTGCCGAAGCTGCGCGAGATGATGCAGGCGGCGGGCAGCGGCACCCGGCCCGGGCTCTATGTCTCCGCCCGCTGTGCCTACTTCCTGAACACCGTGCCGTACCTGGGCCGGTCCCAGCGCAACCCCGAGGACTGTCAGACCGATGGCCCCGACCATGCGCTTGACGCCTGTTCCTACCTCGTCAGCACCGAGACGCCGCGCCTCGTGCGCCGGGTGCTGTAGCCATGGCCGAGGCGCGCGCAGACGCATACGACACGGCGGCGGGGCTGCTGCGCAACATGGGCTTCAGCGCCCGCGCAGAGGCCGCATGGACCCCGCCGGGCGCGGCGCGGCCCGTGGCTGCCCTGATCTCTGACGCCCCGGCGGTTGTCATCGGGTACGCGGTGGCGATCACTGCCGAGGAGCCCGAGGAACACCTGCCCCTGTCGTCGGCCAAGGTGGCGCGCGCGTCACCCGGCAGGGCCGGGGACCCCCTCTGGGCATGGTGGGCCTAGGCAACAAGTAATCGGGCTCTGCCGCCGCAGCAACCGGGGGTAGAATCAGCGCATCAGGGGCGGCAATGGCGCTGGCCCCGCGCAACAAGGAGTTGCCCATGCCGGAACCGGCCCAGACCCTCCCCCCTGTCAGCACTGCCCCCGTCCTCGCGGTTGCCGAGGTAATCAGCCTTGCCGAGGTCGCGGCCCGCCGTGCCGAGAAGTTTGGCAGGGTCATCGACACCCTTGAACAGGGCGCGGACGCCCGGGGCGCAGAGGTGGCCGAGAGCCTCGCCCGCGCCGGGTTTGACCCGCGCGCCCAGAGGGAAGCCGCCGACAAGGCCCGCGCCACGGCGCGCGCCGATCTTGCGAAGAACAGCAGCGATGCGCGCTGGACCGCGCTGCGCGAGTTGAACGCGGCGGCTGAGGCCCTCGCCACCACTGCGCAGCTATGGGCCAGCCCGGTCACGGTCTTGTCCCGCGCCGGGCTTGGGTCGGCTGAGCGCAGCGCATACATCGCCCAGCTCACCGGGGCCGGGCCTGTCGAGCTGACGCAGATGGCAACCCTTGCCACCGCGACCGGCAACAAGGTCTTGGGCGCGGCCCTTGTCTCCATCCTCGACAGGATGCCTGCGAAGTCCCGGCCCGTCAGCGCCGCCGATCTGGCCGAACGCCTTGTTGGCGAGGAATGGCGTCAGGTGGACAGCGCAATCCGCGCAATCCGCCATGCCACGCAGGTCAGCCTGAACCGGAACCGCGAATTTGAATCTGGCCGGTCCCGCCCGCTGGACCGGGTGCGCCTCGCCCTGAACGCCAACAAAGAGGAAACCAACTGATGGCCCTTTTCCTGATCCACAGGCCCCGGGGTGCCGAGAACCTCAAGAACGCCGCAGGCCTGCACGGGGCGCTGGTCGATGCAGCGGACGGCCCCGCCGCCATTGCGGCCGCAAACGCGCTGGCCACCGGGCTGAACAATCCGTTCGACGGCTATTCCGCAACGCAGGTCGCGGCCACGGCGGCGGGCGGCTTCGCCCCGGCCCTTGTCGAGGGCGAGGTGGTCGGCACCGCGTACCAGAGCCGGAGGGGCGCATGACGCGCGACCGCGACCAGCGCATCATTGACGGGTACGGCGCGGTGTTCGATGACGCCACGCGGCTTGCCCATGTCGCGCTGCTTGCTTGGGCAGCCGACCACCCCGACAGCGACGGCTGGCCGCGTCCCTGTGACGTGGTCCGCTTCGCCCGCTTCTATGGCGTCTCCGCCGCCCGCCTCGGGGGCCTTGTCGGGCTGCTGCCCCGGCGTGTCGGCAGGCGCGTGATCTGGGCCGACATGGCGCGCTCGCCCGAGGTCGGGCACCGCATGGGCATCGAGACGTTCGGCCACGACGCCCTCGTGGGCTACGGCCTGTTCCGGGCAAGCTGGGCGCTGTTCCAGCGCGACGGCCTGACCCTGCATTGAATCGCGCCGCCCGGGCTCATCCGCGCGGCGCGATCTTCATCAGTGCAGGACGCGCGGCGCTGGGGCTGGTGCTGCGTCAGTCCAGTCACCCTCCGGTTCCGCCTCATCCCATTCGCTGTCGCGCTGGCCGTTGCGCCCCGCTTGGGCGAGTGCCCGCGCTGGACCTTCAATCCGGCCAATCCAGCGCTCCGGCCCGGTGTGCGCAGCCTCTGCCATCGCATCGCCCAAGATCACCGCCGCATCGTCCACAATCCAGCGGTCATCGCGCATTGCCGCCAAGGCAAGCCCCGCGACCTCCAGCCCGGCCAGCGCCAAGAAGCGGTAGTCAATGCCATCGTGTTCCGGCGCGGCCTTGATCTGCTCCATCAGCCGGGCAATGGCCCGCTCATTCTTCTTCATCCCCATGGTGCGTCTCCTCTCATGGTTTGGGGGTGACGCCGCCTGACACCGCGCCGGGCGGCGCGGGTTTGTCAGAACGGCACGTCATCCCCTACCGGCACGAAGTCCGGCCCGCGCAGGTCCTCGGGGTCGATGAAGATGTAGGCCCCGCCGGACCCCTCGCGGGGCTCCTTCTCGGGCAGCTCGTCCAGCGGCAGAACCTCGTCCAGCTTGCCGTGGGGGTTGGTCAGGCGGACAAACTTGCCGCCGTCCCGCTCGCGCAGCCATGCCAAGGCGGACAGGCTGACCGCCGCGCCGCCCCGGGGCGAGCGGCCCTGACACCAAAGGCAGACGTTGCCGTGGCCGTCTTCATAGGCGTGGTGCCGCGACCCGCCGGGGCGGCGGTTGAAGTGCCGCGCAGTTGCGGCGTCGAAGGTTTGATGGTCGCTCATGTGGCGTCTCCGATCTGGTCGGAGCGCTGGCAGGCGGCAGACATGCGCGTTCAGCCGACAGGCCAGCGCAACCGAAGTTACACTTGGTCATGTCGGCCCACCTCTGAATGCCACTGGGGAGGCGGTTACGGGCTCACGGTCAAAGCCCACCTGTCGCGAAGATGGGACTGGCCGGGCCGCATTGCAAGCGAAAGTTTACCCTGAGTTAGCCGCTGAGCGGGCCAAGCGCGCCGTCAGCATAGTCATAGAAGTCCGGGTTGCGGATGGCCGTCACCTGCAACAGTTCGTCCAGCGCGTCGGAAATCGGCACCGGCTTTTCGGGCTCCCCGACAAGGTAGGCGGTGAAATTCGCGTGGCCTGACGATGCGTCCAGCAGGACGATGTAGAGCCGCTCATACTGTTCATCGCGCCCGCCGGGGTCATCGCGCCCAGTGAACAGCCGGAGCCGGGTATGGGCGTTCAGGAAGGTGGAGCGCCGCCGGTCGGTGCCGTCCGTGGATGCCCCTTGGTCCAGGAAGAAGAAGCCGCCCAACACCGCATAGGGGAACCGGCGGTGCAGGGTCACGGCCTCGAACAGCATGTCGCCGCGACGGTTGGTCAGGTTCTTCTGGAAGTTCTTGGTGCGTGTGTCGCGGAAGTTGATGGTCTTGATCGAGATGCCGAGGATCAGGCCCGCCTCCTCCGTCGCCCAAGTCACGTCAACCTTTTTGGCGCCAATCCCGCCTGCCATCCGCCGCTCTGCGCCGGACGTGTCCAGTTCCCCGGGCGGGGCAGGCCGGGCACCCTTCAGGCCCCGCGACCGCAGCTCCTCGGCAATGGCGAGGGCGACCACGTTTGAAATCTTCTCGCTGTAAGCCTTCTTCACGGGTGCAGTGGCCGTGTCCGCCGGTTTGTCACCGGCAGACTTCAATGCGGCCTCTATGAGTCCGTCAACTCTCGACACCCTTCCCCCGTGCGCGGCGGCGCTGGAACAACAATTCGCGCGCCAGCCTCAGTGCCCTTAGATCATCTTCTGGCACATCCGCCAAGATGATGCGGTCCACTGCCTCAACTGCGGAGGCAACGTCGCCCCGGCGAAGGGCGCTTGCAAGTTGCGGCCTAGCATTTCTGAGCTGCTGTTCAGAGGCGCAGATGCGGTCAAGGGACGGGAGCGGAAGGTTGTCTGCCTCTCTGGGCTCCATCTTCAAGAGCCCGCCGCCGTAGGCCCGCCCGACAACTTCCGTCCCCAGTAGTGTGATGCTGTTCAGGCTGGCGATTGGCAGGAGGTCGCGCCCGACCTCGCGCCGCCCGTCCGCAAGTCGGACCCCATAGACTGAATTCAGGATGTGTGCCTTGGCCGCATTCGTCACGAGGCGCGGCCTGTCGTGGTTCATGTAGGTTAGGAAAAGGTCCGGTGCCTCGACAAGCGGGACGCGCCACCACGGGCTGCGCACACGGCACTTGTACGCCCCGGACACGCCCGCCTCTGACCCGCCCTCAATGAAGCGCATCGCGGCATCGGAGGGGTTGTCGCCCGGGCTGAACAGCAGGCAGCGCGCACCCTCGCTGGCGAGCTGCCGCCAGACGGCATCCGTGAAGGTCAGCCCCCGCAGGTGTCGCGCGCCCGGCGGGGATATTCGGACAAGGTCTGCGTCGGTCAGCCCATGAGCTGCTGCGTCGGCCCGAGAGAGCGAGAAGAATTTGTTGTTGCCGGTCACCGCCCCGAGGTAGGGGCGTCCCCATTCTCGCATCAGCTCGAAGCGCTCATCGACCAAGCCTTGGTAGGTGGCGAAGGCTTCCTCAGCGACAAGGGCAGGCGTCCACTTGTCCCCGCTGGGCGTGTGCTGGATCCATTCGGCAACCTCGACAGAGGCGAGCGAGCGCACGTCCTTTGTCTGGTGGACCTCAAGGCAGGATGCGCCGCCGGTGCCGTCTGCCAGCAGCAGGACAACCTCCTCAAGGACGCCGGGGAAAACCCTGTCCTCGAACATGATGAGGCGGACGCGCCCAAAGCGGCGCAGCAGGAAGCGCCGGACCTCCTGCGCATAGTTCACGCTCAGCAGTTCGGCGGGCAGCACAAGGGCAAGCCGTCCGCCCGGCGCAATGTGCAGCGCCGCCTTGACCACGAATGCCGCCCAAGAGCTGGCGAGCCCTGACAGCCGGACCCCTTGGGCAAGGGCAGCCTCTAGGCTCCGCGACCGGGCCGCGCCGGTGAAGTTCTGGTACCGGATGAAGGGCGGGTTTCCCACGATGGCGTCATAGGCAATCGGCGGGTCATGCTCGAAGAAGTCGCCCACGGCCACGCGCGCATCGAAGCCAGCCCCCTGCAGGAGGGCCTCGGCATTGCGGGCGGAGGTGTCGAAAATCTCGACGCCCTGCAACTGTTCACCCCAGAACAGCGGATTGGCCCCGAGCGTCCGAAGGCGCTCACCGGCAGCCATAAGGAAGCTGGCCTCGCCGCACGAGGGCTCGAACACGGTGTCTGTGGGTTTGCGGACAGCCCAATCGCAGAGGTAGCGCGCGATTTCCGGCGGCGTGAAGAATGCGCCCCTCGCCTTCCTGTGCTCGCTTGTGTCCACTGCTGCCCCTCCCGCCGGGTTCTATCGCGCCGGTTGCGCCGCACTGTGCCGCAAGCACAACATATAGCCAACCAGATAATACGATGTTCCCATTTTGTTCTCAATGATTCCTTACGGCTGGACCGGACTTTTCCGCTGAGCGGGCGCGCCACAGGCCAGCACCGAGCCTTACGCGGGCCTTACTTCGCGTAAGGCTCGCGGCTCGGGACTGTAGCTAAGTATCTGATTTTTTGGCTCCGGCGGTAGGGATCGAACCTACGACCAATTGATTAACAGTCAACTGCTCTACCGCTGAGCTACGCCGGAACTGGCCGGTCACATAGCAACTGCGATTCTGCCTGTCCAGAGGGCGCAGGGCAAAATCGGCGTGCCACTGGACATCCGGCGCTCAGCGGAGGTGGAAGCGCGTGTCCATGCTGACGCGACCGGCGCAGGTGGCCTCGTTTAGTGTCCAAAGATCAATGAGATGCGCCAGAACGTTGCGGGTCGCCGCCGGCAGGAGGGCAGGGGCCACGTCGGTGTAGATGGCGCGGGCAAGCTCTTCGGCGGTGGCCGTGCCCATCCGCTCGAGGGCCGCGCGAATCTGCGCCTCCCGGTCGCGGCGATGCGTGGTCAGTTCAGCCACGCGCGCGCGCGGGTCGGTGACCGGATCGCCATGGCCGGGGTAATGGACCCGGTCCTCGCGGCCGGCCAGTTTGTCAAGCGACGCCATGAACGCCGTCATGTCGCCATCGGGCGGCGAGACCAGCGAGGTCGACCAGCCCATCACCATGTCGCCGGAAAAGAGCGCCCCGCGCCACGCGAAGGACAGGTGATTGGCCATGTGGCCGGGCGTGGCGATCACCCCGATCTCGCCCCAGCCGCCCGCGACCGTGTCGCCCTCGGTGATCCGGTGGTCGGGCGCGAAACCCGCGTCCACGCCTTCGCCCCCGCCGAGCCCGCCATCGCGGGCCAGCGCCGCCATGGTCTCGCTCCGGCCCCAGTCGGAGGGTCCGGCCGCAAGGACCGGCGCCCCCGAGGTCTCGGCCAGTGCGGCGGCGAGGGGGGCATGGTCGAGATGCGAATGGGTCACGAGGATCGCGCCGATCCGCTCACCGGGGGCGAGCGCGGCGAGGATCGCGTCGCGATGCGCCCCGAGCGCGGGCCCGGGATCGATCACCGCCACCTCGCCCGCGCCGAGGATGTAGGTGTTGGTGCCGCGCCACGTCATCGGCGAGGGGTTGGGCGCCAGCACGCGGCGCAGTCCCGGCTCGAGCTCTGCCACCGTCTGCGAAGTCTGCGCTCTTTCCATACCCGCTCGCCCCCGATTAGATGCGCCCATGAACCCGTTTCTCTGGTTAAAGCGCCTCATGCCACGCGGCATCTATGCCCGCGCGGCGCTGATCCTGATCATCCCGGTGCTCGCCGTCCAGCTTGTCGTGTCCTCGGTGTTCATTCAACGCCACTACGAGAACGTGACCGAACAGATGGCGCTGGCGCTGACGCTCGATCTGAACCTCATCCTCGACACATATGCGCGCGAGGGGGCGGCAGCCGGACAGGCGACGGCCCGCGCGCTGCAGGTGCAGGTCCAGCCGCCGCGTGGCCTGACCGCGGATCGTCGGCTGTTCTACGATCTGTCGGGCACCGTGATGACGGATATCTTCTACGACCGGCTGCCGAACGTGACCGGCGTCGACCTGCGTGAGAACTGGCGCGAGGCGGTGATCGCGATCGGCCCGGGGCAGGGGCGTCCGGCGATGGACCTCGTGGTGGCGCGACAGCGGCTGTCGGCGTCGAACCCGCATCAGCTGCTGGTGATCATGGCCTCGACCGGCATCCTGATGACGGGGCTGGCCTACCTGTTTCTGCGCAACCAGCTCAGACCGATCCGGCGCCTGGCCGTCGCGGCCGAGGATTTCGGCAAGGGGCGCAACGTGCCCTACAGGCCTGGCGGTGCGGACGAGGTGCGCAGCGCCGGGCGCGCCTTTCTGGAGATGCGCGGCCGCATCGAAAGCCAGATCGAACAACGCACCATGATGCTGTCGGGCGTGAGCCATGACCTGCGCACACCGCTCACGCGGATGCGTCTGGGGCTGTCGATGCTGGACCAGACGCCGGAGGTCCGCGACATCGAGCGCGACGTCGAGGAGATGGAGGGGCTTCTCGACACTTTCCTCGATTTCGCCCGCGGCGAGGCGCTTGACGATCCCGAGGAGGCCGATCCCGCCCGGCTCGCCCGCGAGCTGGTCGAGGACGCGCGGCGCGGCGGGGGCGCGATCACCTACGAGGGGCCGGAGACTGCCGAGCCCGTGCACATGCGGCCCAAGGCGATCCAGCGCGCGCTGGTGAACCTCGTGTCGAACGCGCTGCGCTACGGTGACACCGCGGTCCTGTCCGTGCGGCTGCTCGACCGGGCGCTGCGCTTTTCGGTGGAGGATAACGGCCCGGGCATTCCGGCCGACCGTCGCGGCGACGCCGTCCTGCCTTTCCTGAGGCTCGACAGCGCGCGCAACCAGGATCGCGGCAGCGGCGTGGGCCTCGGCCTCGCGATCGCCAACGATATCGCGAAACGCCATGGCGGGACGCTGCGCCTTGGCGACAGCAAGACGCTGGGCGGGTTGCGCGTCGACCTGGTCCTTCCGCGTTAGGGGCCGCGCCAGGGGCCGCGTCAGGGGCCGCGCTTAGGGCGGCCGTCCCGGCCCAGAAGCCCGTCCATCGCCTGTTCGAAGAGCCCGGCGCGGGCGGCGGCGCGGGCGCGGCGCGTGTCCCCGCCGATCCAGTCGGCGCCGGCCTTGTCGATGGCCATCCTCGAATAGATGTCGAGCGCGAATAGCGCTAGTCTCAGCTTGCTCACGGGGGCGACCCTCCGTCCTGAGTGGGGCGTCCCTCTTCCGATGAGTCACATTTACGCCGAAGGCCGCCGCTCCATGATCAAGTAAAGCCGTGCGCGCGGGAAAGTTCCCCGGTTGCGCAGGGAATGGGCGTCGATCGCTGCCGGATGCGGCGGGATTGGAGTGGCCGGTGACGGCCGCGCGGCTCAGCCGGCCTCCTTGAACCGGTCCATGGCGACGACCGCGCCCGGCATCTCGACCCAGCGCAGATCGCCGTTGTAACGCCATGCCATCCGGCCGTTTGCGTCCAGCGCGAAGAGATGCAGCCAGCGATTGTCGAAGAGGTCCCGCACGCCCTCGTGGCGCTTGAGGATGTCCGTCATCGCCTCCCTCGGGGCCTCGATGCAGACCGACAGCCGCAGCGGATCGTGCGCGTAGCCTTCGCCGTCATGAACCGACTGCCACGGCAGACCCGCGCGCAAGACGCCGCCATTGCCTTCCAGCACGCCGATGCCGCCGGCGACGTTGTGCAACAGCTTGTTGCCCGCCCCGAAGGCGTCCGGCGCGACGGTGGAGCCGTAATATTGCAGGCTGATCCAGCTCGCCACCACGACGGGCGCGGTCATGATCAGCTCCAGCACGCCGAAATCCTTGTCCTGCTGCCAGTCGTAGTCATGCAGGAAGGCGCGGCCCTGAAGGCTCTTGCCCGCGGTCCGCTGCCGGGGCGCGGCGACAAACGCCTTGCAGCCGGCCAGCGCCCATTCCGGCCGCGTCTCGGCCCAGTCGCGGCTGCGCAGCTCGATATCGCCCTGGCCCTTTGCGCGCGGCAGGCGCAGGGCGCGTTCGCCGCGCGTCAGGCTGCCGGCGGATTTGAACCATGCCTTGGCTTGCCTGATGTCCGCGACATGGCCCGGCGCCGGGTGATCGGCCTCGTAGAGGATCATCGCGTCGGTCGTGGTGTCGTGCATCGCACCCATGAAATGGGTATCCCCGGGGATCTCGATGCCGCGGTCGCGCAGCCCCTCGCGCACATCGCCCGCGTTCAGAAGACCCGCCAGAAGGCGCGCGTTCACCTCGCCCGAATAGCCGCCGCAGGCGCCGCAATGCAGGCCGCTGGCGAAGGGGTTGTTGACCACGTTGGCGCCATGGCCCGCGAAGATGACCAGCCGCGCGAAATTCCCGGTCAGCGACATGGCGCGCAGGATCGTCTCGGCCGCGCCGACCCGGGCCTCGGTGTCGAGTGCCGGATCGAAACGCGGTGCCGGGCCGCCGGGGGCCGCGTTGGGCGCCATGTGGAGCGCGTCGCGCACCAGCTTGCCGACATAGATCGGCCCGGTCGCCTCGACGAAGGCGAAGGAGGACACGGCCGCCAGCTTGAACCGGCCCCAGGCCCGGCTGGCGCGGGCGCGGAAGCGCGCGGCGAGATCGGCCTCGGGGTCGTCGCCCTGGGATGTGGAGGTGACGCCGGGGTTCAGCAGGACCGGCAGGCGCAGCTCCTCCACGTCCGAGGCAAAGCCTTTGTGCGCCGCCGTCAGGCCGAAGAAACCCGCGAAGCCGATGGTCTGGATGGACGGGTCGAGCGATTCCAGCGCGCGGCGGTACACTTCGGACCGCACGTCGATGCAGAAGCCCACCTGCAGGGCTGGGCGTTCCGCGCGCTCGGCCACGGCCTCGGCGGCAAAGGTTTCGGCAAGCTGGCGCTGCACGGCGCGTTCCCATGCCTCCTGCAGGATCGCGTTCGCGGCAAAGTCGGCGTCGATGGTCACCGGCGCCTCATGCGCCGCGATCACATCGGCCCAGCGCGCCGCGATCCGGTCCTCGTATTGTTTGAAAAGCGCCTCTTCCCACAAAAGCCGGATGGTCAAGAGGTCGGTGAGCGTGTCGTCCGACCCCCCCGCAAGCTCCGCCTGCCAGAGATGGTAGCGCCCGACCTGGCCCCAGCCGCCCAGCGTGAACAGAAGCTTGTGGAGATAGGTCTCGAGCGCCGCCTCGGGCAGGCCCAGCGTGTCGAGCGCCCGGCGTTTCGCTTCGTCGGCGGTGTCCGGGGTTTCGCTCACATATTGCGCGAAGCCCTTGAGACCGGCGATTTCCGGGGTCAGGTCGTGGGTGGCGAATTGCCGCCACGCGTCATAGGCGCCGCGCCGGCGCGGGGCGGCCCAGAGCGCCTGGCCCTGGTCGAAATAGCCCGCCGCCCAAAGGCCGAAGCGGTCGGCGATGATGCCGGGCCAATCGAGCCCCGAGACCTGCGCCGCCAGATCCGCCACGGTCGGCTGCGGCGTGGGGGCGGGCGCCTCGGTTCCGGCCAGCCGCTTGACCGCCTCGAGGTCGAGCCCCTGCGCGTCGGCACTGGCGGCGATGGCGTCGAGGATATCCTGATCGGTGATCGTGCCCTCGCCGATGAGGCCCGCGTAATGGGCGCGCGGCATCGTCACCGGCACACCTGCAACGCGGCCGAGTCGTGCGCCGGTCTCGGCCAGCGTTTCGCCCGTCTGTCCGAGATAGGGGTTCACCGCCACCGAGGAGGCCAGCGGCCAGACCGGGGGAATGGCGCGCGCGGCGGCGTCGCTGGCCTCGGCGATCTTCGTCAGGGAAAGCGTCGATGGGTTGGACATCGGTGTCACTCCTCAGCCAGCGTTCAGGACGGGCGCGTGACCGACCAGCCGCGCAAGAGCTTGTCGAACACCGCGTTGATGTAGAGACCGTTGGACAGGTGGACCCGCAGCCCCGCCGAGGCCGGGTGATAGGCCCAGAGCGGAAACAGCGCCTGTGCGACGGCCACGAGCCCGAAGCTCAGGAGCGCCAGCACGATCAGCGCCCATTCCAGCGGTCCCGGCGCGGGCGTGGCGGGCAGGGTGCCGGCCATCAGCCACTCCGCCCCCGTCTGCAGCGCGAAATACCCCGTTGCGGCGGCGAAGGAATAGAGCGCCGTGCGCTGGGTCAGCACCCTGGGCGCGGCATCGGCCAGACCCTGCGCCAGCAGGTAGGCCACGCCGAAGATCAGGATGGCGCCCAGCGCGATGGCCTGCGGCGACTTGCCGGTGAAACCGAAGATCAGGCCCACGACCGCGTAGATCGCCAGCGCCAGCACGAAGGCACGGCCCACCGCGACCCCGTTGGGGATCGCCACGGGCCCGGGCCGCCGGATCGCGGCCACGCCGTCCACGGCCATGCCCGAGGCAAGGAAGGCATGCGCCTTGTAAAGCGAATGGGCCACGATATGCAGCAGCGCCAGCGGGAAGAGCGCGAGGCCGCATTGCAGGATCATGAAGCCCATCTGCGCCACGGTGGACCACGCCAGCGAGGTCTTGACGGCCGATTGCGTCAGCATCACCAGCCCGCCGAAAAGCGCCGTGAACCCGCCGACCATCACCAGAACCGCAAGAACCCCGGGCGACAGCAGCATCACGTCGGCGAAGCGGATCAGGAGGAACCCGCCCGCGTTGATGACGCCCGCGTGCAGCAGCGCGGAAACCGGTGTGGGCGTCTCCATCACCTCGGTCAGCCAGCCATGGGTCGGGAACTGCGCCGATTTCAGGATCGCGGCCAGCGCCAGCGCGCCGGCGATCCAGGTGGCGCCGACCTGCGTGTCGGCGGCGGCGGCCATGTTCAGGATCGTCGCGATGTCGCCGGTGCCGAACTGTGCGTGGAGCACCACCACCGCGACGATGAGCGCGGCATCCCCGGCCCGCGCCGTCACCCATTTCTTGCGCGCCGCACGCTGGGCGGCGACCCGGTCGGGGTAGAACAGCAGGAGCTTGTGCAGAAACACGCTGGTGAGGATCCACGCCACCGCCAGTTGCAGAGTGTTGCCCGAGATCACCAGCATCATCACCGCCGCCAGCGTCGCGCAGAGCCAGCCGGTGAACGCGCCCTGCCGCAACTCGCCATCCATGTAGGTGGCGGCGTAGCGCAGGACGATCCAGCCCACGAACGTCACGAGAACCAGCATCACGGCGCTGACCGCGTCGAGCCGTGCGGAGATGCCGAGGCCACCGATACCGATCAGCGGGCTGGTGGCGGGTCCGTTGACGATCAGCAGAACGCCCGACAGGACCGCGACGCCCAGCGCCACGAGCGCGGCGATCTCCACGGCGCGCAGCATGTCGGCTGGGCGGAACTGCGGGGCCCTTGAGGCCAGCACGGCGGCGACGATCAGGGCGAGTGGTGCAAGGAAGGGCAGGATGGCGATCGACACGGGGACAGTCTCCTTCTGGCCGTGGGTCGGCTTCGGTGAGGGGTAGCAGCCGCTCAGACGACAGAAAAATACATTGTTTGCGTCTTTTCGTTCCGTTTTTTAGATCGAACAGGGTGGGCGCCCACGGGTCTGCCCGCGCCTGTGCCTGCGGATCGACGGGTGCCTGCACCGAGGCGCAAGGACCGGCAATATTGCGCGGGAACGTGGTAGGCCCGGAGGGACTCGAACCCCCAACCAAAGCGTTATGAGCGCTCTGCTCTAACCAATTGAGCTACAGGCCCGCCCGGACCCACGCTTATTGGTGGCCCGCGCGGGCGTCAAGCGCGGGCGTCCGGCGGCTCGCTTGCGCCGAGCGGGGCCTTCGCCTAGACCGAAACACAAACGCCCGTGACCGACCCGGAGACCGCCCATGCCGCCCCTGTCCAGCCTCGCCCTGCGCTACGTCGCCTGGTTCGTCGGCCTGAGCATCCTCTATGGTCTGCTGGTGAATTTCGCGGCGCTGCCGTCGAGCCTTGCGACCGGCGTGATCCTGGCCTCCGCACCGGCGGCGGATGTGGGCCTTCAGGCCAGGCGCCGCGCGACGCGGGCGCTTTCGACTGCGGACTGGGCCAGGGTCTGGGGGCTCTGCATGGGCATCTACCTGCTTCTGAGCGTGGCCGGGCCGCTCATTCTGGCGGCGACGGTCGCGGGCCTGCGCGAGGGGATCGGGACGCCGGGTGTGGTCGAGACGACGCTCATGCTCGCCGGGGCCACGGGCGTGATGATGGCGATTTTCCTGTGGATCGGCAGCCGCGCGGCCGCGGGCCGTGCGTCGGGCTGACGTCATGCGGGAGTGGGGGCTCCGCCCCCGGCCTGCGGCCTCCCCCGGAGTTTGTCTGCCAGGATGAAGGGGCGGTCAGCCCTCCAGTACCACCAGCGCGTGCCGCTTTTTCCCTGCACTCAGCTTGATCGGCGCGGCCATGTCGGCGGCGGCGATCATCTGGCCCGCGTCGGTTATCTCCACGTCGTTCATGCGCGCACCGCCATCCGCGATCAGGCGTTTGGCCTCCTTGCCCGATTTCGCGAGGCCCGAGCGGGTGATGAGCTGCGCCACGGAAATGCCCTCGCCGACCTCGGCCGCGCTGAGCGACAACGTCGGCAAGTCCTCGCCCGCGCCGCCCCTCTCGAAGACCTCGCGCGCGGTGGCCTCGGCCGCTTCGGCCGCCGCGCGGCCATGGCAGAGCGCGGTCGCCTCGTTCGCCAGCACGATCTTGGCCTCGTTGATCTCGGACCCCGCCAGCGCGCCGAGACGGTCGCATTCCGCCACCGGCAATTCGGTGTAAAGCTTGAGGAACCGGCCCACGTCGGCATCCGTCGTGTTGCGCCAGAACTGCCAGAACTCGTAGGCGCTCAGCATCTCGTCGTTCAGCCAGATCGCGCCCGAGGCGGTCTTGCCCATCTTCCTGCCGTCCGAGGTGGTCAGAAGCGGCGTGGTCATGCCGTAGATCTCGTGGTCGAGCACACGGCGCGTCAGGTCGATCCCGTTGACGATGTTGCCCCATTGGTCGGAGCCCCCGAACTGCACCCGGCAGCCGTAGCGGCGGTTCAGCTCGAGGAAATCGTAGGCCTGAAGGATCATGTAGTTGAACTCGAGGAAGCTCAGCGATTGCTCCCGGTCGAGGCGCGATTTCACGCTTTCGAAGCTGAGCATGCGGTTGACCGAGAAATGCCGCCCGATATCGCGCAGGAACTCCAGGTAATTCAGGTCATCGAGCCACTCGGCATTGTCGAGCATCAGCGCGCCCGTGGGCGCGTCGCCATAGTCGAGATACTTGGCGAAGACGGTCTTGATGCCGGCGATGTTGTCGTCGATCTGTTCGGGCGTCAGAAGCGGACGTTCATCGGCGCGGAAGGACGGGTCGCCCACCTTCGTGGTGCCGCCGCCCATCAGCGTGATGGGCTGGTGCCCGGTCTTCTGCAGCCAGCGCAGCGTCATGATCTGCATCAGGCTGCCCACATGCAGCGATTTCGCGGTGGCGTCGAACCCGATGTACCCCGGCACGACGCCCGCGATCAGGGCCTCGTCGAAGCCCTGCATGTCGGTGCAATCGGCGAGGAACCCGCGTTCGATCATCACCCGGAGAAAGTCGGATTTGGGCTGGTAGGTCATGCGTGTCGCGTCCATTCTGCGTCCGAGCGGGCTATAGCGGGCGGGGCGATGAAGGAAAAGGGGGACCGGGCGGGGCGCTGGACCATCGCGGGCTTCATGTCGGGCACCTCGCTGGACGGGATCGACATGGCGGTCGTGGAGACCGACGGCGTCGATATCCTGTCGCTGGGGCCGACGGGCTACCGGCCCTATTCGGACGAGGAGCGCCAGACGCTGCGCGCGGCGCTTTGCACATGGCCCGGGGACGACCGCGCCGAGGCCGCCGCGCGGGTGGTGGAGGCCGCGCATGCCGAGCTCTGCGAGGATCTGGGCGAAGTCGATGCGCTGGGCTTTCACGGCCAGACGCTGGCCCATGATCCGGAGAACCGTCGCACCCATCAGGCGGGATGCGGCGCGCGGCTGGCGCGGGCCACGGGACGAACCGTGATCTGGGATTTCCGCTCGACGGACATGGAGATGGGCGGGCAGGGCGCGCCGCTGGCGCCGTTCTACCACTGGGCCTGCGCGCGGCATGTCGGGGCGGAGGGGCCGGTGGCCTTCCTCAACCTCGGTGGCGTGGGCAACATCACATGGACCGATCCGCGCGCGCGGGCGCCCGATGCGCCGGGGGCCTGCCTGGCCTTCGACACCGGGCCCGCCAACGCGCCGATGGACGACCTGATGCATGTCCGGGGCCTCGGCGCCTTCGACCACGAGGGTGCGCTGGCGCTGAGCGGTCGGGTGTCGCGGGATGTGGTGCGCGCCGCGATGGGCGCCCGCCATTTCGCAAGGATGCCGCCCAAGTCGCTGGACCGGAACGATTTCGCCGGCCTGCTCGACGTGGTGGCGGAGCTGTCGGACACCGATGCGCTGGCGACTCTGGCCGCAGTCTGCGTCGCCGCGGTGGCGCGTGGAATGGTGCACATGCCCGCGCCGCCCGAGCGCGTTCTGGTGACCGGTGGCGGGCGGCGGAACGAGGCGCTGATGACCGGGCTGCGCGCCGCGCTGCGCTGCGAGGTGGAGGCGGTCGAGGCGGTGGGGCTGGACGGCGATTACATCGAGGCGCAGGCCTTCGCTTATCTGGCTGCGCGGGTCCTCGCGGGGCTGCCGACCAGCGCGCCGGGGACGACGGGCGTGCCTGCGCCCGTGGGCGGGGGGCGGAAGTCGTTGCCGTAACGTCAGGCGCTAACCTCTTGGAATGTCGAACCCGTCGGGGGCGAGCGTGAAGCCATCGAACCGGAACCCGGGCGACACAGTACACGAGACGAGCGTGTAGTCCCCCGTCGTGCGCGCCGCCTGCCAGTGATCCCGCGGCACGATGATCTGGGGGCGGCCTGCGCTCAGATCCGGGGTTAGAAGCTGGTCGACCGCCGGCCCGGCCTCGGTCTCTGCCAGTGACAGGACGAGCGGCGCGCCGGCGTGGTAGAGCCAGATCTCGGTTGCGTCGACGCGATGCCAGTGGCTCCGCTCGCCCGCCTTCAGCAGGAAATAGATGCAGGTGCCGGTCGGGCGTCCGTCATTCTCCGCCATCCAGGTCTGGCGATAATGGCCGCCCTCGGGATGCGGCTGAAGCCCAAGCGTCGCGATGATGCCATCTGCCGTCATGGATGAAGCTTTCGCGCCAGATCTTTGAAATCGCTTGCGATCACGTCCCAATCCTCCGTCGGGCCAAGGTCCTGTGTTTGCTCGGGCCCGTATTCGGTGACGCGCGGCATGAAGGCCGTTTGCAGGCCCGTTTCGCGCGCGGCGGCGAGGTCTCCGTTATGGGCGGCGACCATCGTCACCTCGCCGGGGTCAAGGCGCAGCGCGGTGCAGCAGGCGAGATAGACCGCCGGTTTCGGCTTGTAATCGCGGGCCAGCTCCGCGCCGAGGATGCAGTCCCAAGGCATGCCGCCGTATTTGGCCAGCCGCGTCATCAGCGCGATGGACCCGTTGGAACAGGGCGCGATGATGTGGTCCGCCTTCATCGACCGCAGCCCCGGCACGACTTCGGGCCACGGGTCCAGCCGTTCCCACGCGGTACTCAGGTCGTCGGGCGCCGTGACGCCGAAGGCTTCGGCCACGCGGTGCAGGTTTTCCCGATGCAGATCGTCCAGCGGCACGTAGCCACGGCCCCCGTCGCGGATGCGCGCCATGGCGGGGTCGTATTCCGCGCGCCACGCCATCGCGAAGGCCATCGCGTCGACCTGCGGCAGCACGGCCGCCACCTCGCGCGCGACGGAACTCCGCCAGTCCACGCAGGTGCCGAAAACGTCGAAGATCAGGGCTTTGGGCATCACTTTTCCACGTCGACGATCAGAGCATTCAGCATGTCGGGTTCAATGGGTCGGCGCAACGAAATCTCTGCAACAGTGTCGCGCGAATTCATGCCCAAACGCTTGCGCCGGTTTTCGCGAAAGGCCTCGAGACCCTTCGAAAGCGGCACATAGATCCAGTCGCCGCGCAGCGAATGTGCGCCGCCTTGAGTGAAGTTCCCAGTATTGATTGGAGCGAGATCGAGTTCGGTGAATACGGCTTTGGCCAAGCCCACGGTATCCAGCCAGAGCACTGCGATGGGTAGATCCCGCCTGATACTCGCCGCGAACCGCTGGCCTTTTTTCTTTGGCCAAAAGTAGACGCGCTGGTCAAGGGCATGCGCCCAGCTTTCCACACTATGCCCGTCGAGGACGCGGGCAGCCGCGCTGATGCCATGGAGGATCGGTCTTTGATGGTTGAGGACGGCGGTGCGCGCGCCGTGCTGCAAGACACGCCGCGATCTTCGAAGCGCAAGACTGTCTCCAGGCTGGTCGAGCGCCGCCGCCAAAGCCTGCGCCGACATCAAACCGTATCGCCGAATGAACGGCAGATTGTCGGCGGCCGTGACGTGGGCAACCCTGTCACCCACGGCCCGCCGGAAATCCTCTATGGCTTTGTCCCTCATCCCCGAAGGATAGACCGCCCCGCGTAAACCGCTGTTTCCTCGAGATTTTCCTCGATCCGGATCAGCTGGTTGTATTTCGCCAGCCGGTCGGACCGCGCGAGCGAGCCGGTCTTGATCTGTCCGCAATTGGTGGCCACGGCGAGGTCGGCGATGGTGGCGTCCTCGGTCTCGCCGGAGCGGTGGGACATCACGCAGGTCATGCGGTTGCGATGCGCCAGCGACACGGCGGCCAGCGTCTCGGAGAGCGTGCCGATCTGGTTCACCTTCACCAGAAGGGAGTTGCCGCAGCCTTGGTCGATGCCCTGCTGCAGCCGCGCGGGGTTGGTCACGAAAAGATCGTCGCCCACAAGCTGCACGCGGTGGCCCAGAACCTCGGTCAGCGTGGCCCAGCCGTCCCAGTCATCCTCGGCGCAGCCATCCTCGATCGACAGGATCGGGTAGTCGTCGACCAGCGCCTGCAGATAGGCCACGTTCTCGTCGGCGGTGAGCGTTTTTCCTTCACCGGAAAGAACATAGGCGCCGTCCTTGAAGTATTCCGTCGCCGCGCAGTCGAGCGCGAGCATCACGTCGTCGCCGGGGGTGTAGCCGGCCTTTTCGATGCTTTTCAGGATGAAATCGAGCGCGTCGCGCGTCGACGAGATATCGGGGGCAAAGCCGCCCTCGTCACCGATGCCCGTCGACAGGCCCGCCGCCGAAAGCTCCTTCTTCAGCGTGTGAAACACCTCCGAGCCCACGCGCACGGCGTCCGCGATGCTGTCGGCGCCCACCGGCATGATCATGAATTCCTGGATGTCGATCGGGTTGTCGGCATGCTCGCCGCCGTTGATGATGTTCATCATCGGCACGGGAAGAACGCGCGCCGCCGTGCCGCCCACGTAGCGGTAGAGCGGCTGGGCGGTGAAATCGGCGGCGGCCTTGGCCACGGCGAGGCTGACGCCGAGGATCGCATTGGCGCCCAGCCGGCCCTTGTTTTCCGTGCCGTCGATCTCGATCATCACGGCGTCGATGGCCTCCTGCTCGGTCGCGTCGAAGCCCAGGAGGCTTTCGGCGAGTTCCCCGTTCACCGCGGCCACGGCCTCGCGCACGCCCTTGCCCATGTACCGGCCCTTGTCGCCGTCGCGCTTTTCCACGGCCTCGTGGACGCCGGTGGACGCGCCCGAGGGCACGGCGGCGCGGCCCATGCTGCCGTCCTCGAGCGTGACGTCGACCTCGACGGTCGGGTTGCCGCGGCTGTCGAGAATCTCGCGGGCGTGGATGTCGATGATGGTGGTCATGGGTCGGTCCCTCGGGGTGCTTGGCCTCTGCCGTGTCTCTAGCGGGCCACGGGTCCCGTGAAAAGGCGTCAGGCCGCCGCGCGCCGGCGCAGCTGCGCCTCGCGCCAGAAGGTATAGAGGCCGCTTGCCACCACGATGCCCGCGCCGATCAGGGTCCACGTGTCGGGCCGCTCGTCGAAAACGAGGTAGGCGATGACGAGTGCGAAGACGAGGCGGGTGTAACGGAACGGCGTGACCGCCGAGATGTCGCCCACGCGCATCGCCGAGGTGATCGAGAAGATGGCGACGAGCGTCATGGCCGAGCCGAGCGCGAGCCAGCCCGCCAGTTCGGGCCGCAGCGGCTGGAACGCGCCGAAGAACGGCGTGATCAGGAGCCCGCCGATCCCCGCGAAGGCGAAGCTGTAGCTGGCCAGCAGCGTCGTGGGCACCGTCCGGGGCACCGGCCGGGTGGCCAGATCGCGCAGGCTGAGGCCGATGGCCGCGATGACGGCGAGCCAGATGCTCGCGTCGAAGCCGGCCGTTCCCGGGCGGATGATCAGGAGCACGCCGAACAGCCCCACGAAAATGGCGAACCAGCGGCGCCAGCCGACCTTCTCGCCCAGAAACAATGCAGCACCCAGCGTTACCAGCAGCGGATTGGCCTGAATCACCGCCGAAAGCGTGGAAAGGGGAATGAGCGCCAGCGCGCTGACGAAGGCCACTGTCGCCAGCATCTCGGCCCCGTTGCGCAGCATCACGGGGCGCATCAGCAAAACCGGCGAGAACCAGCGATGGCCCTGCACCCGCGCCCAGATCGCGAAGATCAGGGCGCCGGGAAGGCTGAGAAGGAAGATCACCTGCCCCACCGGCAGGTCGCCCGCCAGAAGCTTGATGGACATGTCCGCCAGCGCGAAGGCCAGCATGGCCAGCGTCATCCAGCCCATGCCCTTGAGATTGTCCATTTGAGAGTTCTCCCCTTCACCGTTCCCGTAACGCGGCACGCGTGCAAGGGGAAGGGGGCCGGTGCGGGGACGGAAACGCCGGCGTTTCCGCTCCGGATTTGCCGGCAAATCCGCCGCGCGTCTACTCGGTCGACATTCCGATCTCGGGCAGGGCGTGGCCCGACTCGGCCAGGGCGGGGGCGATCTGGTTTTCGATCGCCCGGCGCGTGACGGGGCCGCGGAAATGCAGCACCACGGTGCCGGCGTCGTCGATGAAGAAGGTCTCGGGCATGGCCACGATACCCCAGTTCAGCCCGTTGCCGGCCCGGTCGTCGCGGCCGATGGCGTCATAGGGGTCGCCCAGTTCCTGCAGGAAGGACAATGCCTGATCCACCCGGTCGTTGTAGTTCACGCCGTAAAGCGGCAGTCCCGCCTCGGCCAGCGCGGTCAGGACGGGGTGTTCGACGCGGCAGGGGGGGCACCAGCTGGCGAAGAAATTCACCGCGATCAGGCCGTTGCCCTCCAGCATGTCGCGGGTCAGGAGCGTCTTGTCGGCCAGCGGGTCGAGGTCGAGGCTGGGGGCGGGGTTGCCCTGCTGCACCGATCTGAGCGCGGTGGTGTCCACGCCCTGCTGCATGGCGAACTGGTTGTTCTGCAGCTGCCACAGCCAGATGCCGGTGACCCCGAGGAACAGGATCAGGGGCAGCACCATCAGCCAGTTGAATTTCATGTGCTCTTTCCGCGCCGGGCTTCCACGTCCGCCAGTCTGGTCCGCGTGCGCCGCGCCTTCCAGACCGACAGGATCACGATCGCGCCAAGTGGCACGATCGTCACCGCGTAGGCCGACAGAACCTCGATGGCATATGGTCCGAGATCGGGCATCAGGCCATCCTCTCCTGCGCGATCAGCGCCTTGAGGCGGCGGGCACGGATCTCGGTGCGGGTGCGGTAGAGCACCAAAGCCAGAAACAGGAAGCCGAATCCCGCGAGCGCCGTGATCAGCGGATACCAGAACACGTCCGCGATGTTCTGCTCGGCATCGAGCGACAGCGTCGCGCCCTGGTGGAGGCCCTGGTTCCAGAACACCAGCGCATAGCGCGAGATCACCGCGAAGACCGAGCCCACGAGGCAGAGGACGGAGGTCAGGTCGGCCGCCGCGTCGGGGTTATCCACCGCCTCCCAGAGCGCCATGTAGCCGAGGTAGAACAGGAACAGGATCAGGAAGGAGGTCAGCCGCGGGTCCCATTCCCACCATGTGCCCCACATGGGCTGGCCCCAGATCGCGCCCGTGGCCAGCGCGATCAGCGTGAAGACCATGCCCACCGGCGCCGCGGCCTTGGCGGCGAGCGCCGAGACATGGTGGCGGCGTATCAGCCAGATGAGCGATGTGACCAGCATCATGAACCACGCGTTGACGGCCATGATCGCCGAGGGCACGTGGACATAGATGATCTTGACGGTGGAGCCCTGGCGGAAATCGTCGGGTGTGAAGAAGAATCCCCAGACCAGCCCGCCGACCAGGCAGACAGCCGCAAGCCCCCAGACCCACGGCAGGATCGCCGCGGACACGGTCATGAATTTGCGCGGGTTCGCGTATTCCCAGAGCGATGCCATAGTCGGGTTTTATGCGGGGATGTTTGCGCTCTCAATGGGACGCGGGAGCGCAGATTGACGCGGTGGCGCGCCATCGGCGGCGGGCGCGCTTCGGGGCGGCGTCTGGTTTGCGTATTTTCGGAAAGATGAAGGGGCGGGTCAGCGCAGGTTGATCCTGAGCGCGGCGGCGGCGGCGAAGGGCAGGATGGCGAGCGCGCCCAGCGTGATGCCGGCCAGCAGGACCAGGGGTGTGGTGGCGTCCTGTCCCTCGGCGCCGCGGATGACGGCGAGCGCGCCGAAGATCAGCGTCGGCACGTAGAGCGGAAGCACGAGGAGCGACAGGAGCAGCCCGCCGCGCTTGATGCCCACGGTCAGCGCCGCGCCGAAGGTGCCGATGGCACTGAGCGCGGGCGTGCCGAGGGCGAGGGAAGCGACGAGCCAGGGATAGGCGGGAAGCGGCAGGTTCAGCAGGAGCCCGAGGACGGGTGCGGCCAGCACGAGCGGCAGGCCCGTGGTGATCCAGTGCGACAGCGCCTTCATCGCCGCGACGCCCTCCAGCGGCACCGGGGCGGTGGCAAGAAGGTCGAGCGTCCCGTCCTCCCAGTCGAGCTGGAAGATGCGGTCGAGCGACAGGAGGCACGCCAGCAGCGCGCCGAGCCACAGGATGCCCGGCGCGATGGTCTGGAGCACCTGCGTCTGGGGGCCCACGCCGAAGGGCACGAGCGTGGCGAAGATCAGGAAGAAGACCAGCGACAGGCCGAAGCCGCCGCCCGCGCGCACCGCAAGCGCGAGGTCGCGTTTCAGAAGGCCCAGCATCAGCCGACTTCCTCGGCGAAGGGATCGCCGCCGAAGGGATCGTCCGCGCGCAGGCGCCTGGCCATGAAGGGGGTGACGTCAAGCGTATGCGCATTGGGCAGGCCGAGGTCGATATGGGTGGCGATCACCGCGGCGCCGCCCGTGGCCAGATGCGCCTCCACCGCGCGGGCGAAGCGGGCGACGTTCTCCACGTCGAGCGAGACCGTGGGTTCGTCGAGGCACCAGACGGGGCGGCGCGTGACCAGAAGCCGCGCGAGAGACAGGCGGCGTTTCTGGCCCGCCGACATCTCGCCCGCGCGGCGGTCGGCGAGCGGATGCAGGTCGAAGGCGTCGAGGGCGGGGGTGATGTCATGGGCGGCGAAGGCGCCGGCCCAGAAGCGCAGGTTCTCGGCCACGGTCAGTTGTGCCTTGAGCCCGTCCGCATGGCCCGCATAGGCGATGGCGTCGGGCGCGCAGTCGATGGTGCCGGCAAGCGGCGGGGTCAGCCCCGCCAGCGTGCGCAACAATGTCGTCTTGCCCGCGCCGTTCGGGCCGCGCAGGATCAGGGCGTCGCCCCGGGCCACGGAAAACCCCACCCCGGCGAGGACTTGCGCCGAGCCGCGGGCGCAGGAGAGGTCGGTCACGGTCAGAAGCATGGTCCCAGTGCGGTAGCCGATTGCGCGCGGAAGGGGAAGCGCATCCGGCCGGCCCGGCGCGCGGGTGAAGCGGTTTGCCCGGCGCCTTGCCGGAACAGTGACAAGTTAGCGCAACGGCGCGATGTGCTCTTGCAGTGTATGCGATTGTATACCATAAGAAGCCGGAGATGTTTTGACCAATTGCGCGCCAAGCGGCGGCATTGCCATCACTGGACCCAGAGACGCAGCTCAGACGATCGCATGAAGGGAGGCTTTTATGCCCATTACCGTCGGCCACGATACCGCAAAGACCCGCAAGACCCTGAAGGTCGGAGACCGGACCTATGCCTATTATTCCATCGCCGCCGCGGAGGCCGCGGGGCTTGGCGATTTCTCGAAGCTGCCCGCCGCGCTGAAGGTGGTGCTGGAGAACATGCTGCGCTTCGAGGATGGCAAGACGGTGTCGGTCGACGACATCAAGGCGTTCTCGACCTGGGCCGCGCAGGGCGGCAAGAACCCCCGCGAGATCGCCTATCGCCCCGCACGCGTTCTGATGCAGGACTTCACCGGCGTTCCGGCCGTGGTCGACCTCGCCGCGATGCGCGACGGCATCAAGGCGCTGGGCGGTGACGCGCAGAAGATCAACCCGCTCAACCCCGTGGACCTCGTCATCGACCACTCGGTGATGATCGACGAGTTCGGCAATCCGCGCGCCTTCCAGATGAACGTGGACCGCGAATACGAGCGCAACATGGAGCGTTACACGTTCCTGAAATGGGGCCAGTCGGCCTTCGACAATTTCCGCGTCGTGCCGCCGGGCACCGGCATCTGCCACCAGGTGAACCTGGAATACCTCGCCAAGACCATCTGGTCCGACACCGACCAGTCGGGCGAGATGGTGGCTTATCCCGACACGCTGGTGGGCACCGACAGCCACACCACGATGGTCAACGGCGCGGCCGTGCTCGGCTGGGGCGTGGGCGGCATCGAGGCCGAGGCCGCGATGCTGGGACAGCCGATTTCCATGCTGATCCCCGAGGTCGTGGGCTTCGAGCTGACCGGCGAGATGATGGAGGGCACGACCGGCACCGACCTCGTGCTCAAGGTCGTGGAGATGCTGCGCGCCAAGGGCGTGGTGGGCAAGTTCGTGGAATTCTACGGCGCGGGCCTCGACACGCTGCCGCTGGCGGATCGGGCGACGATCGCCAACATGGCGCCGGAATACGGGGCCACCTGCGGCTTCTTCCCCATCGACGGCGAAACGCTGCGCTATCTGCGCAACACCGGCCGCCCCGAGGAGGTGCTGGACCTCGTCGAGACCTATGCCAAGGAGAACGGCTTCTGGCGGGGCGCGGATTACGCGCCGGTCTATACCGACACGCTCAGCCTCGACATGTGCACCATCGTGCCCGCGATCTCGGGGCCAAAGCGTCCGCAGGACTACACCACGCTCGACCGGGCGGCGCGCGCCTTCTTCGAGGTGGTCTCCGAGTTCCGCGGCGAGGACGAATCGCGGCGCGCCACCGACATGGCGTCGGAAGGACCGACCCCCGATGCGCTGATCGATCCGCGCAGGACGGCCAAGGTCGAAGGCGAGGAGTACGAGCTGCGCGACGGCTCGGTCGTGATCGCCTCGATCACCTCCTGCACGAACACCTCCAACCCCTACGTGATGATCGGCGCGGGGCTGGTGGCGCGCAAGGCGCGCGAACTGGGCCTGACCCGCAAGCCATGGGTCAAGACCTCGCTCGCGCCGGGGTCGCAGGTGGTTTCGGCCTATCTGGAGGCCGCGGGCCTGCAGGAGGATCTGGACGCCATCGGCTTCAACCTCGTGGGCTATGGCTGCACGACCTGCATCGGCAACTCCGGCCCGCTGCAGCCCGAGATCTCCAAGGCGATCAGCGACAACGACCTGATCGCGACGAGCGTCCTGTCGGGCAACCGCAACTTCGAGGGCCGGATCAGCCCGGACGTGCGGGCGAACTACCTCGCCTCGCCGCCGCTCGTGGTGGCCTATGCGCTGGCCGGCGACATGAATATCGACATCTCCAGCGAGCCGCTCGGCCAGACGCCGGAGGGCCGCGATGTCTACCTCAAGGATGTCTGGCCCACCCAGAAGGAGATCGCCGACCTGGTCGAGGCGACCGTCACCCGCGAGGCGTTCCAGACGAAATACGCCGATGTCTTCAAGGGCGACGAGAAATGGCAGGGCGTGGAGGTGCCGCAGCAGGAGACCTATGACTGGCCCGCCACCTCGACCTACATCCAGAACCCGCCCTATTTCGAAGGCATGGGCGCGGAGCCCGGCACGATCTCGAATATCGAGGGCGCGCGGGTGCTGGCGATCCTGGGCGACATGATCACCACCGACCACATCAGCCCGGCGGGGTCGTTCAAGGAAACCACGCCCGCGGGCAAATACCTGACCGAACGTCAGGTGCCGGTGCGGGAGTTCAACTCCTACGGGTCGCGGCGCGGCAACCACCAGATCATGATGCGCGGCACCTTCGCCAACATCCGGATCAGGAACGAGATGCTGGACGGGGTCGAGGGCGGCTACACGCTCGGCCCCGACGGGCAGCAGACCTCGATCTTCGATGCGGCCATGGCCTACATGGAAGAGGGCACGCCCCTGGTGATCTTCGGCGGCGAGCAGTATGGCGCGGGGTCCAGCCGTGACTGGGCGGCGAAGGGGACCGCACTTCTCGGCGTCAAGGCCGTGATCGCCGAGAGCTTCGAGCGCATCCATCGCTCGAACCTCGTCGGCATGGGGGTGATCCCGTTCGAGTTCACCGGCGGCGATACCCGCAAGACGCTGGGCCTGAAGGGGGACGAGACGGTGGACATCCACGGCCTCGACGCGGTCACGCCCCTGATGGAGACACGTGCGACGATCACCTACGGCGACGGCACGACGAAGGACATCACGCTGAAGTGCCGGATCGATACCGCCATCGAGATCGAATACATCGAGCATGGCGGGGTGCTGCACTACGTGCTGCGCGACCTCGCGAAGGCGCCTGTCGCGGCGGAGTGAGCCCCGGGCCATTCCCGGTGGCGCCGCCCTGCGGGCGGCGTGCCTCCGGCGGGGATATTTGGAACCAGAGGAAGGGGCCGGTTGCACGCCGGCCCTTTTTCATGTGCGGTAGCGGCGGCGCTGCCGGTGCGGGTGCCGCAGGCGCGACACTTGCCGGAATTGCGCGATGCGTTCAATGTCGGGAGACGCCTCGCCCAGGGGAGAGTGGAGGTCACCGATAGCCATGGACGGTCGCGTCGCGGAGTTCAGCAACGGAAATGTGTTTAGGTTGTCGCCCCGCGAAGCCGAGGAAACTTTCTTTCAGGGATATGCCTTCGTGGGCTCTGACTTCGTATGGGGAGCCGCCGCGGCAGATCGCCATGCGCGCGAGACCGGCACGCGTGTGGCGCCGGGTGAGGACGGGTGCTACGTCACGGTCACACGGGCCCATGGCAGGTATCTCGTCGGAGTCGATCACTCAGGGTACCAGAAGGTTTTCTATCACTGGTCGCCTGCGGGCTGGGCGGTGTCGAATTCGATCCCAACACTCGTCGAGTACATGCGAGCGGCCGGTATGGCGGTCGAGCCGCGCTACAGCCAGCTTGCGGCGATCGCGGGGAAGGGTGCGTTCACGGCACAACTCTATTCCCTTCGGACGCCTGTGCACGGCATATCGCTCCTGCCCCTCGGCTGCGTGCTGTCCATCGGTGACGATGGCGTTGAAATCGCGCCGCTGCCGTCTCGTCCAGTTCCGTCAAGCTACGAAGATGGCCTCTCTCACTTCATCGAGACATGGGTGAGGCGTTTCGAGACACTTTTGAGCGACCGGCGGGTTGGCGTCGTCGTGGACGTAACGGGCGGGCGGGATTCTCGGACGGTCTATGCGCTTTGCCGTGCGGCAGAACGCAGGCTCGGCCTGCGTCGTGCGCGCTTCTTCTGCGGCCGGGGCGGCGAGGATTCCCGGCTGGCGGATGCGCTCTGCCACTCCTTCGACGACCGTCTTGAAACGAAATTGCCGAAGCCGCCGAAACGGCTATGTGGATCAGACGCCTACGGAACATGGCGCCGCACCTGCCTGGCCGCTTATCATCCCGTGTATTTCCCGACCGGCGCTCCTGATATCGGGGTCCTGCGCATTGGCGGCAACGGGGGCGAGAATCATCGCCCCTTCTACGCCGCGTTTCAGGATGGCCGCATCGATGCGACCGTTTACCTGAAGACCCGGAGCCGCTTAATAGAACCGACTTGGCTGAGGCCGGAGTTCGAAGCCGATATCGCCGAAGCGATGGTGACCATTGCCGATCCGGTGTTGGACGATCCGTTGATCCTGCACTACCGGCACTTCCGCAATCGGTTCCATTCCGGCCGCCTGCCCCAGAGTCAAATGGGCCTTCATCCTCTAAGTTCTCGGTATCTCGACAGTCTTGCGCAGGTCGCGGGACAGTCCAGGCTCGAAGCGTCCCAGATCCTGTACGACATCCTGAACAGCGTTGAGCCGCGACTTATGGATGTTCCCTTTGACGACCTGAAAAAGGCGCCGTCCGCGCAGAACATGGCTGCGCTGGTCCATTGTCCGCCGGGAAAAGCGGCTGCACCAGGCACAGTCTTGGCGGACCCGTGCGAAGCCTACCTCCGAGAAGGTGATCCCACCAATCAATCTGCTGGCGCAGGTTTGAGCGGCGGGAACGCCATTACCCATTTCCAGGCGGAACTGAAGAGAATTGCGGCAAATCGCTTCGTTCGGGCGTTCTTTTCCGCAGAATTCGTGGAAAATGCCATTTGATTGGTGGACGCCGCAGTTGAAAGATCGCGCTTCTCTCATGCGGCCGACCCCCTTTCCGCGGTCGCCATGCTTGCCGCCGCCGAGATCGTACCGGATTAGCCGGTGCGACTTTTCGATACCACCTTTCCCTGCGCGGAACGACATGTAGCAGCGTGTGATCCGAAGGGAAACGGAGCCGCTCACCTTCCTTTGCGACACTTAGGGCCGAGGACACGCACATGATCCGCAGACTGCTCGACGGTCCGCTCAAGGGCTTTCCCGACCTGCCGCCCGTGTGGCTGGCGGGTTTCATGGTGGTCGCATGGGTCCTCGACCGTGGCCTGCCGCTGGTCGAGGCGTTCGGGCCGCTCTACCGCGTCCTCGGGATCGTCCTGATGCTGGCCGCGCTGGGGCTGATCGGCTGGTCGGCATGGTGGTTCTGGCGCAAGAAGACGACGATCGAGCCGCATCACACGCCCTCGGCCCTGATCGTGGAGGGGCCCTACCGGCTCAGCCGCAACCCGATCTATCTGGGACTGCTGGCGCTCCTGACGGGTTACGTCCTGTGGCTGGGATCGCTCGCCCCCGTGATCCTGCCCTTCGCCTTCTACCGGGTGCTGACCCGGCGCTTCATCGAGCCAGAGGAGGCAGGCCTCAGGCGGCTCTTCGGGGCCGAGGCGCATGCCTATCTGGAAAGGACCCGCCGATGGCTCTAGATGATGACGCCTGCGCAATGTGCGCGGTGTCACATTCTATCGCGAAGGCTTGATTGGTGCGAAGGCGGGCTTCGTCCTAGATGAAATGGCATGACGGCAATGGATAACAGGCAATGAAGCGACTTCTGGTGGGACTGGGGCTGGCGACGGGTCTCCTTGTGGGCGCGGCTGCGGTGGCGCAGGATGCGGGTCCCAATGGCCCCGTGGTGGTGGAGCTCTTCACCAGCCAGGGCTGCGCCGCCTGTCCGCCCGCGGACAGGATGATGGCCGATCTTGCCGGCCGCGACGACGTCATCGCGCTGTCCCTGCATGTGGATTACTGGAACTACCTCGGCTGGGAGGACACGTTCTCGCAGGCGATCTTCACCGAACGGCAATACGGCTACGGCCGGGCCGCGGGGTCGACCGTGGTCTATACGCCGCAACTGATCGTCGGCGGACAGGACCGCGTGATGGGCGCGCGTGCTATGGAACTGGCCGACCAGATCGCCGCCCATCGCGCTTTGCCCGATCCGGTCGCCGTGGAGGTCGGCGCGGATGCCGCCAATGCCGTCTATGTGATCCGGGCGCGCTGGATGGCGTCCGATCCCGCGCCCGAGATGGTGGTGCAACTCGTGACCTATTCCCCGCGCGAAGTCGTGGAGATTTCGCGCGGGGAAAATGCGGGCCGGGTGGCAGAATATCACAACGTGGTGCGCCAATGGCTTGTGGTCTCGGAGTGGGATGGCGCGGAGCCCTTCTCCGCGCGGGTCTCGCCTCAGACCGACCTGCCGCATGTGGTCATCGTGCAGGGTGCCGATCATGGCGCGATCCTTGGGGCCGCGCGGATCGACTGACGTCGGCCTCCGTGCGTGGCGGGTGTCGGGCCCCGGAGGGCCTCACCCCTTGCGGGCGCTGTCCGGTGTCGCATCCGTCCCGGCCGCTTCCCGCGCCAGCCGCGCCGCGACGCGGTGGGGTTTCCAGCGGCGATGCATCCAGAACCACTGGTTGGGCGCGGCGCGTATCATCGCGGCGAGACTGTCGTTGAGCGCCTGCGTCATCGTCTCGGGGTCGCTGTGGGCGATTGGCGCCTCGATCCGCATCTCGAACCCGAACCCGTCCTTCAGGCGCAATCCGTAGATCGGCACCAGCAGCGCGTCATGCTTGAGCGCCATTTCCGCGGCCGACAGCGATGTCGGCGCGGGCTGGCCGAGGAAATCGAGGAGCGCGCCCTGCGCCACGTACTGGTCGAGCATCATGGCGGCCTGACCGCCCGCCCGGAGCGTGCGCAGGAAGGCCGCGATCCCGTGGCGCGACCGGGCATAGGCCCGCCCGCCGACCCGTTCGATGGACTCCACGTAATGGGCATTGGCGTAGGGGTTGTTGAACGGCCGGTAGAGGCCGCCGATGTCGTAGCCGCGCTGGTTCAGCGCCGCGCGCGCCGCCTGCCAGTTGCCGAAATGCGCCGAGACGAAGATGATCGGCCGCTTGCCCCGCCGCGCGGCCTCGATGGCGGGCCAGCCCGGGCCCCTGGGCTGCAGGACCGCGACATCGCGAAGCTGATCCTCGGGCGAGTAGTTCTCGATGATCGTGCGGCCGACATTGTCGAGACTGGCGCGCACGATGCGCTTGCGCTCCTGCGCGGACATGTCGGGAAAGATCATCTTGAGGTTTTCATGGGCGCGCCGGGAATAGCCCGCCGCCGGCCCGACGATATTTGCGAAAAGCCAGCCCATGGTCCGGATACGTGCCCGCCACGGCAGCCTGTGCATCAGCCAGATCAGGCCCCTGAACGCCTTGTCGGCCAGACGGTCGAGCCAATCTGTCCTGTTTTTCGTGGGCATGGGGTGGGCGCTCCGGTGATCGCGCGGGCAGACATAATGGCCGGCCCGCGCGATCACAAGGCTCACGGGCGCGGCGCCTGAACCGCGCGGGGGATCATGCGCCGCGCTGGGCGGCAAGCGCCTCGAGCTGCGGGCGCAGCCACGCGAGGTCATAGCCGTTCGCGGTCGCGCGCCCGAGGATGTCGTCCACGGGGACCTCGCCCGCGACACCCAGCGCCCAGACGATGGTGGAGCGGTTGCCCGAGGCGCAATAGGCCACGACCGGCCCTTCGGACCCCGCGATCGCGTCGGCCTGCTCGTCCACGTTGCTTTCGGTCAGCATGCCGCCCGTGACCGGGTTGAACACGAATTCGAGGCCCGCGGCCTCCGCCGCCGCCTGCATCGCCGCCGCCTGCAGCGGGGGTGGGTTTTCCGCGTCGGGCCGGTTGCAGATCACCGTCGTGATGCCTTGTTCGGCCAGCGTGGCCATGTCGGCGGGCTGCAGTTGCGGGGAGACGGCGTAGTCATCGGTGATCTTCCTGAGGTCCATATGGCGGTTCGTCCCTAGTCTGAGCGGTCTTGCATGCGAGCGGTCCTGTGACCTCCCTCAGAGTGCCGCATGCGCGGGCCGAACGAAAGGCCCGATGCGGGGGCTGCCTCCCGGACCCCGTTTCCGGTGTTGATCGAGGTCAAGGCGCGGCGCGCCGGTGCGCCGCAATCTGGGGGGGACCGGACCGTCCTGCAGTCCCGGAAGATCCGACCCGAAGGAGCATCCCATGACAGACCTCGCGCAGCGCCGCCAACAGCTCGAAGACCGCCTGACGGTGCTTGACGAGCGCCTGCACGAGATCGGGGACGAGCTCGAAAGCCACCAGTCGAAGGACTGGGAGGAACTCGCCACCGAACGCGAGGGCGACGAGGTGCTGGAACAGCTGGGCCTTTCCGCGCAGGAGGAAATCGTCCGCATCCGTGCCGCGCTCAAGCGCATGGACGAGGGCGAATACGGGTTCTGCACGAAATGCGGGGCCGAGATTTCCGAGGCGCGTCTGGACCTGTTGCCATGGACCCCGTTCTGCCGCCTCTGCGCGGTCTGACGCAGGGGGCGCACCAAAGGGACGCGCGCGACGTTGAGGACACGACCATGCGGGGACGACCCTCCGAAAACGAACTGCATCGCCGGATCGCGGATCTGCTGATGTCGCCGGATGCCGGGCGCGCCGTCGCCGGGCAGTTGCGGGCGCAGGGCGGCGAAGAGGTCCGCCGCGCCGCCCTCGCCCACGAGGGAGCGCGGCGGCTGGACGGACTGCGCAGGACGATCGGGGCCGGGCGCATCGCCACTCCTGAAAGGGCCGCCGATGCGCCCGTTCATGAAGCGAAACAGGCCGAACACGCGCTCTGATCCGGCGGCTTCGGTGCAGGGCGTCGCCACGACCAGAGGGAGCATTGCCGATGACTGAGCGCAAGACGGCGCGGACAGGTCCGAAGCCCGAGGACAAGGCAGGCGAGGACGCGGCCAAGGACGATGCGCCCGCGCAAGGCGTGTCTCGGGACGGGACCGGTGAGGCCCATACCGAACTGGTTCCCGCCGGCGAGGGCCCGCGCAAACGCGCCAGGGTCCTGCCGCCAGAGGTCGGCGAAGACGACGGAGACGACGATCTCTTCAACGACATGCCAGTTTGAGGGGCCAATTTAAGGGGCCCCGTCCGAGAGGTCGCGTCAGGCGAGGAACACGCCGACCACGACGCTCATCAGACCCAGCACGGAGATCAGCAGTGCGCCGACATTGATCGACACGATCCGCGCCAGCCGGCTGCGCAGTTCCGGGTCCGGCAGTCCCGCACGCTTGGCGGCTATGGCCGCGACGATGCAGTAGCCCAGTCCGACGAGCCCCGCCATCGCCAGCGCCGTTCCGGTCCAGACCAGCCATGCCATCTTTGCGCGTCTCCTGATTGACCTTGTCATTTTTGGCTACCGCAATGGCCTGATACGCGCAAGCTTCCGCGGGTGCCTGAACGGCATGTCGGCCCCGACAGGTGTCTTGCGGTGCCCTGTGGGGATCGCTAAGCGATGGGCCTCATCACAATCACCCCCTCTGGAGCCGCCGCCATGGACGACCTGCAAGATACCGACGCCCGCCCCGACAGCTACCGCGTTACGGCCGACGAGCTGCGCCAGTTCATCGAGCGGTTCGAGCGACTCGAAAGCGAAAAACGCGACATCGCCGACCAGCAGAAAGAGGTTATGGCCGAGGCCAAGGCGCGCGGCTACGACACCAAGGTGATGCGCAAGGTCATCGCGCTGAGAAAGCGCGAGCCCGACGACATCGCCGAGGAAGAGGCGGTGCTGGAGATGTACAAGGAAGCGCTCGGCATGCGCTGAAGGGCAGGGCGTTCAGGGCGTCAGGAAGGTGACGCCCGGTATTTCGGCCACCATGGCCATGTCGGCGTCATAGGCCTCCGACAGCTCGTCCATGAACGCTTCGGTCCATCCCGGCAGGCTGACCGTCTCCTCGAAGCGGTCCTCCACGGCGTAGCGCCCAAGGAAAGCCGAGACGACGCGGCGGCGCTGCGCTTCGGTCTGCGGCGGTTTCTGGCGCAGGTATTCCTGCATCCGCCTGAAGCCGGCGGGGTCCATGATCTGCTCGACCAGCACGTCCTTGCCCTCGAGCGGAACCTCCATGCCGACGGCCGCGATGTCCTGCAGAAGCTCCCCCCAGATCAGCGGCGTGTCCTCGTTGCACCAGACGGTGACGGGGCAATCGGGATGGGTCATGGTCAGGCGGCGCAGCATCTCCGACCAGGCCACGGCATGGACCTGCATGTTCTCGGTGAACTCGGCGAAATCCGAGAAGCGCGAGGTCTTGAAAAGTTGCGGGACATGGGTGGCCGGATCGCGCATGCCGATGAAGAATTCCACCGCGTCGTCGGGAAACAGCGCGCGCAGCTGCGTCGTCTGCCGGTCGATCATGGGCCAGATCTGCGGCCCCTGGATCACCAGCCGGTTGATGCAGACGAAACGCGGGTCCGACAGGATCAGCCGGTCCACCTTGTCGGCATCGTCCACGATGGCGTCGAGCAGCGCGTCCTGCACCTCGGGCCCGGCCCTGCGGCCCTTGAGCGCGCGGGCGGTATCGCGCACCACGCCCCGGTACCGCCCCGGCGGAGGAACGGCCACGCCTTCGTTCCAGAGCACGTCACGATTGCGGGTGAGCGTTTGCAGAAGCAGGTCGTCGTCGGTGCACGGCGCCCCGAGGTGAAACACGACTTGCATTTGATCCGACGCCTGCCCGCACTCTGCCTGCCATCGATTTATACAAGCCCGCCGCCGGACGCAATTGGCCCGACAAGCCGGGTGCGAACCTGTGGCCCCACCGCTTGCGCGTCCGTCCCAAGGCGCGTATCTGATGGGACGTGCCCCTATAGCTCAGCTGGTAGAGCATCTGATTTGTAATCAGAGGGTCGGGAGTTCGAGTCTCTCTGGGGGCACCATTCCCGACATGCAACAACCTGTTGATACGAATTTTTGCCACCCGCAACGGCGGGTGTTGCCTGCAGAGGCGGAGTGGGCGTGAACCCCGCGGCCGGGGCGTCTCCCCGTTCCCGACGTGTTTCATCGCCGTGGCCGGTTTTGGGCCACCGACATGGCCGGGAGCGCTACTGGGTGATTTGCGGCAGAGCGGCGACGGTGTGCACGGCCTTGGCACTGTCCCCGCTACGTCGCTCCACGGCAATGCGCGCCTTGCCCAGTCGCGGGTGCAGCTTGCGCGTCAGAACCCATGTGCAGAGCAGACCGACGCCTCCGGCCGCGAACACGCCGGAAAGCGGCGCGACGAGAAGCACCAGCCATGCGGCGCCGGGCGTCACGATTCCGGACACATCGCGGAACGTGGCGTAGATTGCGGACATTTCGGTGCGCTCGGATGGTTTGACGGCGAGCAGAAAAGGCAGGCCCGCCGAGACGTCCAGCAGGATGAGGAACAGGGAGCCCGTCATCAGGAGAATCACCGGGACAAGAGGCGTGCCGGTCGGAGCGCCGGCCAGAAGGAACAGCAGCCCCGACATCAGAAAGCCCGTTCTGACAGCCGTGCGCACCGAATTCCGCTGCATGTAACGGAGCATCAGCGGGGTCAGGAAAAGGGCGCCGTTCGATATCGAAAGCGCGATCCCGCCAAGCTGGCTGCCAAGCCCGTTCTGCACGGCATAAATCGGCAGATACACGACGTAGACCCACCAGCCGCAGGATCTGACGACGGCGAATATCCATCCGGTGACGAGGCGCGGTTGCGCGACGAACCTCTGGCAATAGGCGAAAGGATTGGCCGGTGGCGCGCTGCTCCTGGTGATGAGCTTTCCGTTTCCGAGGCGCATCACCAGGAAGATGACCAGCATCGCGAATGCCGCGAATGCCGCGATCAGGAACGGCGCGGGCCGCCACCACGCGTAGAGGAACGTTCCCAGCGCCGGACCGACCGTCCACCCCATCGCGCTGTAGAACAGCCGGGAGGTCTCAAAGCGGCCAAGTTCGATCCTGGCCACGTGGTCGAGGACATAGGCGTTGAAGCACACGAAGGTGATGACGACCGCGAAGGTGATCAGCGCAAGCCCCGTGATCACCGCCACGGGCGTCTCGAGGATCGTTACCATTGCGCCGCCGACGAACAGGACCGAGCCGAAGACGTAGACCCAACGCCTTGGCACGAACCGGATCAGGTAGGGGACAAGCAGACCGATCAGCAGGGAAATCGCGCCGATCACGAAATAGACTTCCGACACCAGGCGCGCGTCTTTCAGCGCGTTGTAGATCACGACCGGAAAGACGGAAATCAGGATGCCTCTGGCGATCGCTTCGGTTCCCGCCAGCACGGCGAAGCCGCGCACACTCGGCGCGGGCGCATGGCGAAGCCACTCGGGTATACGGCGCTCGTGCATGAGGCTTCCCCAGATGTACGGGGACCAGTCAACCGGGTTTGCCCGATGCTGCTCTCCCACTTGCGACCAGATGTCGTTTTCCGCTGGTCCTTGAGTCCGCTCGACGAGGCCGGGCGGGCCTTCCCGAGCTTCGTGTCGCGGGCCTTCCGGGGCCGTGGCCGGTCGCACGAGGGCGAGGATCGGCACAGGCGCGGCCCGCTGGCCGGCCGAATGCCGTGCCGACTTGATCGAACGCAATCCCGTTGCCGTGTTGACCTGATAGCCTTCGGATTCGGACACGCGCGGCCCGTTTGCAGGTGCCGACGCGCCGCGGATACGAGCGAGGAGGGTCACCGATGAGTATCAAGCTTGCCTGTCTGGCCTGCGGTCAGGCGAACCGGGTGCCGGAGAACCGGCTGGACTCGGGTCCGAAATGCGGCACATGCGGCGCGCATTTGATTTCCGACAGGCCTGTCGAGGTGTCGCTCGACGTGCTGAAGAAGGCCGAGAAGCTCGACGATCTGCCGCTTGTGGTGGATTTCTGGGCGGCATGGTGTGGGCCCTGCCGCATGATGGCGCCCGAATTCGCCAAGGCGGCGCGCGAGCTCAAGGGCCGCGCCCGTTTCGCCAAGCTCGACACCGAAGCCTTCCCCGAGGCCGGGAACCGCTACGCCATTCGCGGCATCCCGCTTCTGGTGGCGTTTCGCGGCGGGCGCGAGATCGGCCGCCGTGCCGGGGCGACGCCGGCGAAGGATATCGTCGGCTGGCTCGGCTCAAGCGTCGGCGCGTGACGGCCCGAGATGCCTGACATGAACGACGACCCCTACAAGATCCTGGGCGTGTCCAGGGACGCCTCCCAGGACGAGATAAGGAAGGCCTACAGGAAGCTCGCGAAATCCCTGCACCCCGATCTGAACCCCGACGATCCCGGCAAGCAGGCGGAGTTCCAGGCGGTGTCTTCGGCCCATGACCTGTTGCGCGATCCCGAGAAACGTCGCCGGTTCGACGCGGGCGAGATCGACGCGTCGGGGCAGGAACGGCCGCAGCGCCAGTATTACCACCAGTATGCCGGGCAGGATCAGGGCCGGCGCTACGATGCAGGCCCCGGACCGGAGGGCTTCGCGGGCGGTTTCGGGGCCGGTGGCGAGGAAGACCTCTCGGACCTCTTCTCGGAGCTTTTCGGCCGGCGCGCCGGGGCCGGCGCGGGGTCGCGAGAGTTCCACGCCCGCGGACCCGACATGCGCTATCACCTCGAGGTGGAGTTTATGGACGCCGCCCGGGGGGCGAAACGCGCCGTGACGATGCCCGACGGCAAGCCGATCGAGCTGACGGTGCCCGCAGGCGTGCGGGATGGCCAGACGCTCCGGCTGCGGGGCAAGGGCGGTCCGGGGTATGGCGAGGGTCCGCCGGGCGATGCGCTGGTGACGATCTCGGTCAGGCCGCATCCGGTGTTCAGCCGCGATGGTGACGATATCGAGATGGAACTGCCGATCACCTTCGACGAGGCGGTGCTGGGCACGAAGGTGGACGTGCCGACAGTGCACGGCCCCGTTTCGATGACGATCCCCAAGGGCGCGTCCTCTGGCCAGCGGCTGCGCCTCAAGGGCAAGGGCATCACGCGCGGCAAGACCGCCGGCGACCAGATGGTGCGGTTGAAGATCGTGCTGCCCAGGACGATCGATGACGACATGCGCGACCTGGCGGAACGCTGGCGCGAGACCTCGAGCTTCGATCCGCGCGCTGATCTCAGGAGGATGACATGAGCCTCGGTGAAAAGGATGTCGTCGCCCGGGTGGAGCGCGTCACGCTCCGTGAATTGCGGCTATGGGTGCGCGAAGGTTGGGTGCGGCCGCTCACGGGCGAGGCGGGACCGGTCTTCGACGAGGTCGATATCGCGCGGGTGCATCTGCTTTGCGAGCTGCGCAAGGACATGGCGCTGCCCAATGACGCGCTGCCCACGGTGCTGACGCTGCTGGACCACCTGCACCGGGTCCGGCGCGACCTGCGCCACCTGACCGAGGCGCTGGAGGAACAGCCCCCCGACGTGCGGCGGTCGGTGATCGACGCGGTGCGCCGGCGTGCGGGGACCGGAGACGAAGGCGCTTCGTCATGACAGGGCGGGAGGGATCGGCCGCACCGCCAGATCCGGACGTGACCGGACAAGCGGAACGCAAGCGGTTCCTCGTGACCGGCGGCGCGGGGTTCATGGGGATCAACCTCGTGCGCCACCTGCTGGACCGGGGACATTCCGTCCGCAGCTACGACACCGCGCCTTTCGCCTATCCCGAGGCCGCGCGCATCGACGTGCTGCGGGGCGATATCCGGGACCCGCTGCTGCATGACCGCGCCTTCGCCGATATCGACATCGTCGTGCATTGCGCCGCGGCCCTTCCGCTGGCCGATCCGACGGAAATCCACTCCACCAATGTCGATGGCACCCGGATGATGCTCGAGGCCGCCCGGCAGCGCGGGACCGGGCGCTTCATCCATATCTCCTCGACCGCGGTCTACGGCATCCCCGACCATCACCCGCTTGTGGAGGACGATCCGCTGACCGGTGTCGGCCCCTATGGCGCATCCAAGGTCGAGGCCGAGGCGGTCTGCGCCGAATACCGCGACATGGGGCTGGTGGTGCCCGTCCTGCGGCCGAAAAGCTTCGTCGGCCCCGAGCGGCTGGGCGCGTTCGAACTGCTCTACGATTTCGCCGCGACGGGCCACAACTTCCCGGTGTTGGGGAAGGGGAACAACCGCTACCAGCTGCTCGACGTGGAGGATCTGTGCGATGCCGTCACGGCCAGCGCCTTCGCCGATCCCGCGCGCGCAAACTCCGTCTTCAACATCGGCGCGGAACGGTTCGGGTCGCTTCGGCAGAGCTTTCAGGCGGTGCTGGACCGGGCGGGTTTCGGCAAGCGCGTCATCGCCCTGCCGGAGGCGCCCGCGATCTGGACCCTGCGCGCGCTGGAGGCCGCGCACCTCTCGCCGCTCTACAAGTGGATCTACGAGACCGCCGGGACCGACAGCTATGTCGGGATCGACAGGGCAAGGGAGGTCCTGGGCTACGCGCCGCGCTATTCGAACGAGGAGGCGCTGATCCGCAACTTCGAGTGGTATCTCGAAAACCGCGCGCGCATCTCGACCGAGACAGGCGTGACCCACCGCGTCCCTTGGAAGCGCGGGGCGCTTGCCGTCGCGCGGTGGTTCATCTGATCCGCCCGCCGCGCCTCAGCGCATCAGGACCACGGGCACCTTGCAGGACCGCACCATCTCGGTCGTTGTCGAACCGATGACAAGGCTGCGGATGCGGCTGTGGCCATAAGCGCCCATGACCACCATGCCGAAGCCTTCCGCGTCCACCATCTTGCCCAGTTCGGTCTCGGGCTGCCCCGGCACGATGCGCGTCTCGGCCGCGATCCCCGCGGCTTTCAGGAGCGCCTTGGCGTCTTCGAGGCCCTTGCGGATCGCGGGCGTCTCGCTGCCCACGGTCACCACGGTGACGGCGAGCCCCTGGAACAGCGGGCTGCGCGCGATGTGGTCCACGGCCTTCATGGCGGAGGCGCCGCCATCATAGGCCACCAGCACGCTGTCGATGGGCCGGAAGGCGCGGGCGGCGACGAAGACGGGCCGATGCGCCGCGCGCACGATCCGTTCGAGGTTCGAGCCCAGATGCCCCTTGGCGAAATCAGCCGCCTCGCCACGCTTGCCCAGGACGATGACGCGGGCCTCGGCCTCGACCTCGCCGATGGCCTCGACCACGTCGCCATGGCGCAGCCGCGTGGTGATGTCGGTCACGCCGTCCTGATCCACGATGGCGCGCGCATCCTCCAGGATCGCGCGGCCCCGGTGGCTGACAAGCTTGGCGCGTTGCGCGTCGAGCTCGGCCAGCTCCTCCATCAGTTGCGAGCGCGCGCCCAGCCGGATCGTGCCGGAAAGGTCGGTCTTGCCGGGCGCCTCGCGCCGGCCCAGAACGTGGATCAGTTCGACCGGCGCCTGCGTGCGCTGCGCGATCCACGCTGCGTGATGGCAGACGCTTTCGGAATAGATGGAGCCGTCCACCAGCGCGATGATCTTGTCGGTCATGGTCGGATCCCCCTCAATGGTCCATCAGCTTGTCCATGGCGCCGGGCTTGTCGTGGACGGCAAGCCGGTCGACCAGCGTTTCGGTCGCCTCGTTCATGCCCACGACCTCGACCTCGGCCCCGTCGCGGCGGAATTTCAGGATCGCCATGTCCAGCGCCTGAACCGAGCTGATATCCCAGATATGCGCGCGGCTGACATCGATCACGACGCGTTCGGCGGCTTCCCTGAAGTCGAAGGCATCCATGAAATCCTCGACCGATCCGTAAAAGAGCTGACCTTCGACGTGATAGGTGCGTACCCGTCCATCGGGGCTGATCTCGGTGCGGACGGTGAAGAGCTGCGCGATCTTGCCGGCGAAGAAGATCCCCGACAAAAGCACGCCCACCAGCACGCCGATGGCGAGGTTGTGGGTGTAGACCACGGTCACCACCGTCGCGATCATCACGATGGAGGAGGAGCGCGGGTGTACGGCGAGGTTCTTGATCGAGGACCACGAGAACGTGCCGATCGAGACCATGATCATGATCGCCACCAGGGCTGGCATGGGAATGATGCTGACCAGATCGCCAAGACCCACCACGAGGATCAGGAGGAACACGCCCGCCACGAAACACGACAGCCGCCCGCGCCCGCCGGATTTCACGTTGATGATGGACTGGCCGATCATCGCGCAGCCCGCCATGCCGCCGATGAAGCCCGTCGCGGTGTTCGCAAGCCCCTGTCCCACGCATTCCTGGTTCCGGTTCGACTTGGTGTCGGTCAGGTCGTCGACGATGTTCTGCGTCATCAGGCTTTCGAGAAGGCCCACGACGGCGACCGCGACGGAATAGGGGAAGATGATCGCCAGCGTCTCGAGATTGAGCGGGATGTCGGGGATCAGGAACACCGGCAGCGTGTCGGGCAGGGCGCCCATGTCGCCCACGGTGCGCACGTCGAGCCCCAGCGCGAAGACCAGCGCCGTCAGCACGACGATGGTGACCAGCGGAGACGGGATCGCCGTGGTCAGGAGCGGGAAGAGATAGATGATCGCAAGCCCGGCCGCGACCAGCAGATAGGTCAGCCACGTCACGTCCCTGGGATCCAGTTCGGGCAGCTGCGCCATGAAGATCAGGATCGCCAGCGCGTTGACGAAGCCGGTCATCACCGATTTCGACACGTAGCGCATGACGAAACCCAGCCGCAGCACGCCCGCGCCGATCTGCAGAAGCCCGGCCAGCACGGTGGCGGCAAGCAGGTATTGCAGCCCGTGGTCGCGCACCAGCGTCACCATCAGAACCGCCGTCGCCGCCGTCGCGGCCGAGATCATGCCGGGCCGTCCCCCGGTGATGGCGGTGATGACGGCGATCGAGAAACTGGCGTAAAGCCCAACCTTCGGGTCAACGCCCGCGATGATCGAAAACGCGATGGCCTCGGGGATCAGCGCCAGCGCCACCACCAGACCGGCCAGCAGGTCGCCCCGGACGTTGCGCAGCCATTCATCGCGATAGGCGTGCAGAGAAAACATCGGATATCCTTCCCCGGCGACCGCTTGTCGCGGAGCCTGCGCAGCGATGCGAATTGTCCTTCTGGAAATGAACCGGGCGCGTCGCAATGTGCCGTCGCGGACCTGCCCCTTCACGGATTTCCGCGGCGCAGCATAGGGATTTGCGGCCGGATCGCAAGGCGGCCGGCATCAGGGGGCGCGCGAAGGGCGGGGCTCAGGCCGCCTTCGACAGGTATCCCACCGCCCGGCTCAGCGTGGCGATCTCGGGATAGTCCTTTTCGGGAATGTCCACGCCCAGCCTTTCGTGCAGCGCCGCCACGAGGTTCAGGACATCCATCGAGTCGAGCTCGAGGTCGTCCTGGATATGGTCGTCATCGCCGATGCTGTCCGCGTCCAGATCGGGCGCGACGCGCAGGAGTTCCTCAAGGTAAACGGCGCGGATGTCGGTGTCGGTCATGGGTCCTCCGGTGTCTGGACGCATCTGGCGAATTCGGCGATGAAACGGGCGACCTGACGGCCGTCGCTGACGCGGTGGTCGGCCGAGACGGTCACGCTCAGGACGCGGCGGGGCACCACCGCGCCGTCCACGACCCAGGGCCGCAGCTTGGGCGCGCCGATGCCCACGAGCGCCACCTGCGGCGGAAAGATCACGCCGCTCATGGCCTCGGCCCCCGTCTCGCCGAGGCTCGAGACGGTGATCGTGCCTTGCGTCATCTCCGAGCCGCGCAGCCGTCCGGCGCGCGCGCGGGTCACCAGATCGCGCATGCCCGCCATGGTCTCGGCGAGGCTCATGGCGCCGGCATCCATGAGCGCGGGCGCCACCAGCCCACCGCCCCGCAGCGCGATGGCGACGCCGGGGTTCACCATATCGGACGGCACGAAGCCCTTGTCGTCGAGATAGTGGCCGTTCAGGTCCTTCACCTTCGCGGCCGCGAGGGTGGCCGCGCGCACGAGCACCGCGCCCAGAAGGATGCGTTCGTCCGGCGGGGCGGTCTCGTTGTGGGTATCGAGAAAGCCGATGGCGTCGTCGATATCGATGGTCTCGGTCAGGTAGAAATGCGGGATCGTCCGCTTGGACCGCGTCATCGCGGCGGCGATGGCCTTGCGCATCTCCTCCATGGGGGAGGTCTTCTTCGCGGGTTTCCCGGCCGTCGCATCCTCCACGTCGGAGAGCACGATCGCGCCGCCGGGGCCGCTGCCCTTGAGCGGGGAGAGGTCGACGCCCTTCTCGGCGGCCAGTTGCCGCGCGGCGGGCGAGACGCGCAGCGCACCGTCCGCGGCGGGTGGCGCAGCGGGCGGCGGCGATGCCGGCGCCGTGGCTGCTGCGTCCGCATGTGCGGGCTCCGGTTCCGGCTCGGTCGCCGGGGCGGGGGCTTCGGGTGTGGTCGTCTCGGCCGTCTCTGGCACCGCCTCGCCCTCGGCCACCACCGTGGCCAGCGGTGCGCCGACCGGAAGCTCCCGGCCGAGATCGGCCAGCAGGTCATGCACCACGCCGTCCTGGAAGATCTCGATCTCGATCGCGCCCTTCTGGGTCTCGACCACGGCGACCACGTCGCCGCGATGGACGCTGTCACCGGGTTTCACCAGCCATTCGACCAGCTTGCCCGCCTCCATGTCCGCGCCGAGCGACGGCATCACGAAGACGCCCATCTCAGCGGCCCATTTGCGCGCGGGCGGCGGCGACGATCCGGTCCACCTGCGGGATCGACGCCTGTTCCAGATGCGCGGGGTAGGGGATCGGCACCTCCTCGGAGCAGACGCGGGACACGGGGCCGTCAAGCGACCAGAACCCGCCCTCCATGATCCGCGCCATGATCTCGGCGGAAAGCGAGCCCGTGCGCCAGCCCTCGTCCACGATCACCGCGCGCCGCGTCTTTCCCACGGAGGCAAGGATCGTGGCGTCATCGAGCGGACGCAGCGTGCGCAGGTCGATCACCTCGGCCTCGATCCCCTCCTTTGCCAGTTCCTCGGCCGCCTCCAGCGTCTTGAAGAGCGAGCCGCCATAGGTGATGAGGCTCAGGTCCTTGCCCTCGCGCCGGATCGCGGCCTTGGTGATGTCCACTGGCCCCGCATTCTCGTCGATCTGCCCGCTCATGTTGTAGAGCATGACGTTCTCGAAGATCAGCACCGGGTCGGGATCCTGAAGGGCGGTCCAGAGCATCCCGCGGGCATCCTCCAGCGTCGCGGGCGCCAGCACCTTGAGGCCGGGTATATGCGCATACCAGCCCTCGAGGCTGTGGGAATGCTGCGCGGCAAGCTGCTTGCCCGCGCCGGTGGCCATGCGGATCACCAGTGGCACGCCGAACTGCCCGCCCGACATGTGCCGGATCGTGGCGGCCGTGTTCATGATCTGGTCGAGCGCCAGCAGGCTGAAATTGACCGTCATCAGCTCCACGATGGGCCGCAGCCCGGCCGCCGCAGCACCGATGCCCGCGCCGGTGAAGCCCGACTCGCTGAGCGGGGTGTCGCGGATGCGGTCCTCGCCGAACTGGTCCATCAGACCCTTCGATACCGCGTAGCAGCCGCCATAGGCGCCGACATCCTCGCCCATCAGGAACACGCGGTCGTCCCGCTCCATCGCGTCGCAGATCGCCTGTTTGACCGCCTCGCGATAGGTCGTCTCCACCATCTTGCCGCTGGGCTCGGCGGGCGCGGGCGGCTCGGGTTGCGGGCCAAGCACGTGATGCGTCAGGGTTTCGACCGGCTCCCATGCGCCCGCCTCGGCGGCGTCCACGGCCTCCGCGATCTCGGCGGCGACGCGCGTCTCGATCTCGTCCACGTCGGACTGGTGGATCAGGCCGTTCTCCAGAAGCCAGCCCTGGAAGCGGACGATGGGGCCCTTGCCGCGCCATTCCGCCACCTCGTCCTTGTCGCGGTAGAGCTGCGCGTCGAACATGGAATGCGCGCGGAACCGGTAGGTGGCGCATTCGAGGAAATGCGGCCGCCCGGTTTCGCGGATGCGGCCGATGGCGCGGCGCGCGGCGGCCTCCACGGCGACCACGTCCATGCCGTCGACGCGCTCGGCCTCGATGCCGTAGGCGGCGGCCTTCTCGAAGATGTCGGTCTGCGATTCCGTCCGTGCGAGGGCCGAGCCCATGGCGTAGAGGTTGTTCTCGCAGACGAACAGCACCGGCAGGTCCCAGAGCTCGGCAAGGTTCATCGTCTCGTGGAACTCGCCCTCGGCCACGGCGCCCTCGCCGAAGAAACAGGCGGTGACATTGGCCTCGCCGCGCATCCGGTCGGCGAGCGCGAGGCCGCCCGCCAGCGGCAGGCCGCCGCCCACGATGGCATTGCCGCCGTAGAAATTCGTCGCGGCGTCGAAGATGTGCATCGACCCGCCGCGCCCGCCGGAGCAGCCATTGGCCTTGCCGTACATCTCGGCCATGACCGACGCCATCGGCACGCCGCGCGCCAGCGCATGGCCATGTTCCCGATAGGTCGCGACGATCCGGTCGGTGTCCTTCAGCACGGGGATGACGCCCGCCGCGATCGCCTCCTCCCCGTCATAGAGATGCAGGAAGCCGCGGATCTTCTGCCGGGTGTAGAGCTCGGCGCATTTGTCCTCGAAGCGGCGGATGCGGATCATGTGGGCCAAGAGGTCGAGCACGTGCGCCCGGTCGAGGCGGGGTTTGTCGATAACACTCATGTCTCGTCGGTCTCCAGCGTGGAAATGTCACCTTCGGGCAGGCCAAGCTCGCGCGCCTTGAGCAGGCGGCGCATGATCTTGCCCGAGCGGGTCTTGGGCAGCGTCTTGCGGAACACCACCTCGCGGGGGGCGACGGCGGGGCCGAGCCTCTTGCGGGCATGGCCGCGGATGTCGCGTTCGAGGTCTTCGGAGGGTGTGACGCCAGGGTTCAGCGTGACATAGGCCTTCACGATCTCGCCCGCGGTCTCGTCCGGCACGCCGATCACCCCCGCCTCGGCCACCGCGTCGTGTTCGATCAGGGCGCTTTCGACCTCGAAGGGGCCGATCAGGTGGCCCGACGTCTTGATCAGGTCGTCGGCGCGGCCCACGAACCAGAAATAGCCGTCCGCGTCGCGCATCGCGAGGTCGCCCGACAGGTACCAGCCGTCCACGAAACACTTGTCGTAGCGCGCCTGTTCATGCAGGTAGGCGCGCATCATCGACGGCCAGCCGGGGCGCAGCGCAAGCTCCCCGATGTCGCCCGGCGGCAATTCGCGCAGGGTTCCGTCCTCGCGCTCGACGATGCCCGCCTCGATGCCCGGCAGCGGCTGTCCCATGGACCCCGGCTTGACCTGCATGCCCGGACGGTTGGCGATCATGATGCCGCCGGTTTCGGTCTGCCACCAGTTGTCGTGGAAGGGCTGGCCGAAGACCTTCTCGCTCCAGACCACGGCCTCGGGGTTCAGCGGCTCGCCGACGCTGGCGAGGAATGTCAGCGCGGAAAAGTCGTAGGGTGCGGCGGCCTCGGCGCCCTCGCGCATCATCATGCGGATGGCGGTTGGGGCGGAATACCAGACCTCGACCCTTTCGTCCTGCACGGTGGAATACCAGCGGTCCAAGTCGAACTCCGCCTCGTCGATCAGCATCGTGACACGGTTCACCAGGGGCGCGATGATCCCGTAGGAGGTGCCTGTGACCCAACCCGGATCGGCGGTGCACCAGTATTTCACGCCGGGCTCAAGCCCCAGCGCCTTGCGCCCCGAATAGGCGTGGTAAAGCACGGCGTTGTGGACATGGACCGCGCCCTTGGGCTTGCCGGTCGTCCCCGAGGTGAAGTGGATGAGCGCGGGGTCGTCGGGTCCGGTGGCCACTGTCTCGAACTCGGGCGGGGCGGCGGCCATCGCCGGACCCAGCGCGACGCAGCCCTCGGGCGCCGCGTCGCCAAGGATCAGGATGAGTTTGAGCGTCGGGATCTCGCCCGCCCAAGGCGCGATCTTGCGGCGATAGATGCTTTCGGTCGTGACCAGCACATTGGCGCTGCCGATTTCCATGCGCGTGCGCACGGGTTCCGGCCCGAAGGCGGAGAAAAGCGGCGTGAAGATCATCCCGGCCTTCAGCGTGCCGAGCGCCGCGGCATAAAGCTCGGGCACGCGGCCCGCCATCGCGAAGACACTCTCGCCGGGCCGCAGTCCGTGGTCCATCAGCACATTGGCGAAGCGGCTGGCCTCCGCCGTGAGGTCGGCATAGCTCAGGTCGCGCCGTTCGCCCGACTTGCCGAGCCAGCGGATCGCCAGATCGCCGCCATGGCCCGCGGCCACGTGCCGGTCCAGCGCCTCATGGGCGATGTTGACGCCGCCCTTCCAGCCGTCGATCAGGCGCCGCGCCTCGGTCCAGGCCTCGCCCGATCCCTCCGGATGCGCCGCCCGCGCGCCGGTCTGCCCTGCGGCAGCGGCACCGGTCAGCGTCGTCTCGCCATCCTGTGTCATCGTCCATCCTCCCGCCGTCACTGTGCGGGTCAGTGGCGGGCGGGAAAATGATTCAGGTCAAACTACTTGCATTGACAATGAAAGGACCGTGGGCCGGTCCTCGGGGCGCAGGACCGGCCCCGCGCCCCTGGACTAGGTGTCGTCCGCCTCCGCCGCCGCGACGTTCCGCTTCACGTCGAGGAAGCTGTCGGGCGTGACCGAGATGGAATGGATACCCGCCTTGACCAGAAGCCGCGCGAATTCCGGATCGTTCGACGGCGCCTGACCGCAAAGCCCGATCTTGGAGCCCGTTTCGCGCGCCTTGGCGATGGCCTGTTCGATCATCCACAGAACCGCCGGGTCGCGTTCCTGGAAGAGGTCCGACAATTCCCCGCTGTCGCGGTCGATGCCCAGCGTCAGCTGGGTCAGGTCGTTGGAACCGATGGAGAATCCGTCGAAGCGTTCGGCGAATTCCTCGGCCCGGATCACGTTCGAGGGGATCTCGGTCATGACATAGAGTTGCAGGCCGTTCTTGCCGCGCTCCAGCCCGTGCTCGGCCATCACCTCGATGACGCGGTCGGCCTCCTCGGGTGAGCGGCAGAAGGGCACCATGATGGTGATGTTGTCGAAGCCCATCTCCTCGCGCAGATATTTCAACGCCTTGCATTCCAGCGCGAAGGCGTCGCGGTAGAAATCGGAGTAATACCGCGCCGCGCCGCGCAGGCCGATCATCGGGTTTTCCTCGTCCGGCTCGTACCGCTTGCCCCCCAGAAGCTCGGCGTATTCGTTCGACTTGAAGTCCGACAGGCGCACGATCACGGGGTTGGGATACCAGACCGCCGCGATCCGGCCGAGGCCGCGCGCCAGCGTATCGACGAAATAGTCCGACTTGTTGTCGAAGCCGCGCGTCAGCTTGGCGATGGCCTCTTTCGTGTCGTCCTCGGGCAGGTCGTCGTAGTTCAACAGCGCCAGAGGATGCGCCCGGATGACGTTGGAGACGAGGAATTCCATCCGCGCCAGCCCCACGCCATCGGCGGGCAGACGCCACCAGCGCGTCGTCGATCCCGGATCGGCCACGTTCAGCATGACCTTGGTCTTCGTTTCGGGGATGTCGTCGAGGCTCACGTCCTCGGTCGTGATCTCGCCGATACCCTCGTAGATGATGCCCCGGCTGTCGGTGCAGTCCACGGTCAGGTCCTGCCCGTCATGCAGGTCGTGCGTCGCCGTGCCGGTGCCCACGATGGCGGGCAGGCCCAGCTCCCGGCTGACGATGGCCGCGTGCGACGTGCGGCCGCCATGGTCCGTGACGATGGCCGCCGCGCGTTTCATGATCGGCACCCAGTCGGGGTCCGTGATCGAGGTGACAAGGATCGAGCCGTCGACGAACTTGTCGATATCGGCAGCCGTCTGGATCAGGCAGGCGCGCCCCGTCGCGGCAGCACCGCCCACCGGCAGACCGCTCAGGACCTCGGGACCGGCGGGCGTGACGGTGTAGGATTGCAGGACATGGCTGCTCTTGCGGGACTGCACCGTTTCGGGCCGGGCTTGCACGATGAAAAGCTCGCCCGTGATGCCGTCCTTGGCCCATTCCATGTCCATCGGCAGGCCGTAATGGTCCTCGATGGTCTTGGCCATCCGCGCCAGCTCCAGCACCTCGGCATCGGTCAGGGTGAACTGTCCGCGCTCCTTCTTCGAGGTGGGCACGTTGCGCGTCATCGCCTCGCCGGGCGCGCCGTAGATCATCTTGACCTCCTTCGCGCCGAGGTCGCGCGCCACGATGGGCGACAGATCCGGGTTGTCGAGGAACGGCTTGAACACCTGGAACTCGTCGGGATCGACCGCGCCCTGCACGACATTCTCGCCAAGGCCCCAGGCCCCGGTGATCAGAACGAACTTGTCGAAGCCCGTCTCGGTGTCGATGGAGAACATCACGCCCGAGGACGACATGTCGGAGCGCACCATCTGCTGCACCCCGATCGACAGCGCCACCTCGAGGTGATCGAAGCCGTTGAGGTTGCGATAGGTGATCGCCCGGTCGGTGAAAAGCGAGGCATAGCAGCGCCGGCAGGCGGCCATCAGCGCCTTGGCGCCCACGACGTTCAGGAACGTTTCCTGCTGGCCGGCGAAGCTGGCGTCGGGCAGATCCTCGGCGGTGGCCGAGGACCGGACAGCGACCGACAGCTCCTCCTGATCCGCGCGGGCGGACATCTGGGCGTAGGCCTCGCGGATATCGGCGGCGATCTGCTCGGGAAACTCACCGGCCTCGAAGGCCTTGCGGATCGACGATCCGGCCTCCTGCAGCGTGATGCGATGCTCGTCGAGCGCCTCCATCTTTTCGCGGATCACGCTTTGCAGGTCGTTGGCCTCGATGAAAGCGCGGTAGGCGTCCGAAGTGGTGGCAAAGCCTCCGGGTACCTTGATCCCCTGCGCGGCGAGGGTCGAGATCATCTCGCCCAGAGAGGAGTTCTTGCCCCCCACCTTGGCCACATCCTCGCGCCGCAGGTCTTCGAGCCAGATGAGGCTGTCGCTGGTCATGATCTTCCCCTGTTCGGTCATCGGTCTGTCTCCCGGCACAAAAATCCAATGCAGTTGCAACGACCCTGAAGCGCTCCGGGGGCGCTTGCCTTGACACGGGTCAAACGGGTGGAGGGGAAACCGGGCGGGGCTCGATTGAAATTTTCAATTGAAATCGGCTGAAATCATCGCAAGAACAGGTCATGATCTCGAAACTCGAAATGTTCCTCGCGGTGGCGAAGGAAGAGCATTTCGGCCGCGCCGCCGAAAGCCTCGGCATCACCCAGCCGACGCTCTCGACGGGCATCCGCCAGCTGGAGGAAAGCCTCGGCGTGAAGCTGATCTTCCGCGGCCATCGCTATGGCGGGCTGACGCCGGAGGGTCAGCGCGCGCTGGTCTGGGCGCGCAGCCTCGTGTCGGACGCCCGCACCTTCCGCGAGGAAATGCGCGCCGCGCGTCACGGTCTTTCGGGGCATATCCGGATGGCGGTGATCCCCACCGCGCTGACCTGGGCCGCGACGCTGTCGGCGCGGTTCGCCGAGGCGCATCCCAACGTGCGCTTCTCGATCCTGTCGCGGACATCGGCCGAGATCCTCGCGATGATGGAGAACCTCGATATCGACGCGGGCCTGTCCTATCTGGACAACGAACCGCTCGGCCGGGTCGTGACCGTGCCGATCTACCGCGAACGCTACGTGCTGGTCTGCCGCGCCGACAGCGACATGGCGGGACACGAACGCGTGGCCTGGGGCGCGCTGGAGGGGCGGCGGCTCTGCCTTCTGACGCCGGACATGCAGAACCGGCGCATCATCAACCAGAACTTCATGGCCGCGGGCGTCACGCCGGATGCGCAGGTCGAAAGCAACTCCACCCTCGTGCTGGCCGCCCATGTGCGGGAGGGCGACTGGCTGACGATCCTGCCCTCCGACATGGCCGAGGTTCTGGCCGCCGCACCGGATCTGTGCGTGCGCCCGATGGAAGATCAGACGGCCGAACACACCGTGGGCCTGATCGCGCCGCATCGCGAACCGTACACGCCGGTGCTCGAGGCGCTGCTTGCGCAGGCCAGAAAGCTCGCCAAAACGATAGAATCCGTCGCTTGAGAGGTGCGAAACGTCGCCTCCGTTTCATTCGATATCTCTATCAACCAACGGAACTGCGATATTGATTGGCGATGAAGTTTCCCGCAGGTTTCCGGGCAGACGACGACCGGAGCAAGCAGATGCCTGCCAGCCAGACCCTGCCGCCAGACACGCATGCAGACCCCGATCTCGGTGAGGTCGAAGCGATCCTCGCGCTCCATTCGGGGCGCGAGGGTCCGCTTCTGCCGATCTTGCACGCGTTGCAGGAGGCGTTCGGCCATGTGCCTTCGGCCTCTCACGCGCCGATCTGCGCCGCGCTCAACATCACGCGGGCGGAGCTTCACGGCGTCATCAGTTTCTATCACGATTTCCGCACCGCGCCCGCCGGGCGCCACGTGGTCAAGATCTGCCGCTCCGAGGCATGTCAGGCCGTCGGCGCCGAGGCGCTGTCGGAGCGCGTGCTGGACATGCTGGGCCTGGGCTGGGGCGAGACCACGCCCGACGGCCGCGTGACGGTGGAGCCGGTCTATTGCCTCGGGCTCTGCGCCTGCGGGCCCGCGGCGATGGTCGACGGCGCCCTGCGCGGCCGGGTCCGCGCCGAGGCGCTGGTGGCGGAGGTCGCGCCATGAAGATCTACGTTCCGCGTGACGCCGCCGCCAAGGCGCTGGGTGCCGAGGATGTCGCGCGCGCGCTTGAGGCCGAGGCCGAAGCGCGGGGCGTTTCGGTCGAGATCGTGCGCACCGGCACGCGCGGCATGATCTGGCTGGAACCGCTGGTCGAGGTGGAGCAGGGCGGCGTGCGCCACGGCTTCGGCCCCTTCGCGCCCACGGATGCGGCGGCGCTCTTCGACGGAACGCTCATAGGCCTCGGCCCGGTGGAGGAGATCCCCTTCTTCGCCCGCCAGGACCGCCTGACCTTTGCCCGCGTGGGGCGGATCGACCCGCTGAGCCTTGCCGATTACGAGGCCCATGGCGGGTTTGTCGGGCTGCGCCGCGCGCTCGGGATGGACCCTGCCGCCATCGTCGCGGAGGTCAGGGAGAGCGGGCTGCGCGGACGCGGCGGCGCGGGCTTCCCCACCGGCATCAAGTGGGAGACGGTGCGCACCGCACCCGGCCCTCGCAAATACATCGTCTGCAACGCCGACGAGGGGGACAGCGGCACCTTCGCCGACCGGATGCTGATGGAGGGCGACCCCTTCACGCTGATCGAGGGGATGGCCATCGCGGGCATCGCCGTCGGGGCGGAGCAGGGCTATGTCTACATTCGGTCCGAATATCCCGACGCGATCGAGGTCATGCAGCGCGCCGTGGACATCGCGCGCGACGCGGGCGTCCTCGGCGATGTCCTGGGCTCGGGCCGCCGCTTCGACATGGAAATCCGCGTGGGCGCGGGCGCCTATGTCTGCGGCGAGGAAACCTCGCTTCTGAATTCGCTGGAGGGCAAGCGTGGCGTGGTGCGGGCGAAACCGCCGCTGCCCGCGCTCGAGGGGTTCCTTGGCCGCCCGACCGTGGTCAACAACGTCATTTCGCTCGCCACCGTGCCGGTGATCTTCGAGAAGGGTGCGGCGCACTACGCGGCCTTCGGGCAAGGCCGGTCGCGCGGCACCATGCCGTTCCAGATCGCCGGCAACGTGAAGCATGGCGGGCTTTTCGAGACGGCCTTCGGCATGCCGCTGGGGGAACTGGTCGAGGATGTCTGCGGCGGAACCGCAAGCGGACGCCCGGTGAAGGCGGTGCAGGTGGGCGGGCCGCTCGGCGCCTATTTCGGGACCGCGAAATTCGACACCACGCTGGGGTACGAGGAATTCGACGGGGCGGGCGGGCTGATCGGGCACGCGGGCGTGGTGGTCTTCGACGACACCGCCGACATGCTCGGCCTCGCGCGCTTCGCTATGGAGTTCTGCGCCATCGAGAGCTGCGGAAAATGCACGCCCTGCCGCATCGGCGCGGTGCGTGGCGTCGAGACGCTCGACCGGATCCGGGCCGGCGACGGCGCGGCGACGGAGCTTCTGGTCGATCTTTGCGACACGATGAAGGACGGATCGCTCTGCGCGCTGGGGGGCTTCACGCCTTATCCGGTGATGAGCGCGCTGCGGCAGTTCCCCGAGGAATTCGCCTGTGCGCGGGAGGCGGCGGAGTGAGCGGCCAGCCGGTTTCGACGCCTTCGGCGCCGACCCGAGCGAGGGGGCTTTGCCCCCTCGCGCTCCCCCAGAGGTTTTCTGCCAGAATGAAGAAGCAGGGTTCGGCAAGATGAGAGATTTCGTCATTCCCACCGATGACCGCGACATGGGCACGCCCGCGAAGGTCGGCGCGCCGGTCACGCTTTGCATCGACGGCATCGACGTGACCGTGCCCGAGGGCACCTCGGTGATGCGCGCGGCCGCCGAGGCCGGCATCCAGGTGCCGAAGCTCTGCGCCACCGACAGCGTGGAGGCCTTCGGCTCCTGTCGGCTTTGCGTCGTCGAGATCGAGGGGCGGCGCGGCACGCCGGCCTCCTGCACCACACCGGTGGCCGAGGGGATGGTGGTTCATACCCAGGCCGAGAAGGTGAAGAAGGTCCGCAAGGGCGTGATGGAGCTTTATATTTCCGACCACCCGCTCGACTGCCTGACCTGTGCCGCCAATGGCGATTGCGAGCTGCAGGACATGGCCGGTGTCGTGGGCCTGCGCGACGTGCGTTACGAGGCGCCGCCCGAAGCGCCGCTCGCCAATCATTTCGCGGCGCGCGACACATCGGGCGAGGCCAACCCCGAATGGCTGCCCAAGGACACGTCCAACCCCTATTTCACCTATGACCCGTCGAAATGCATCGTCTGCAGCCGCTGCGTGCGCGCCTGCGAGGAGGTGCAGGGCACATTCGCGCTGACGATCGAAGGCCGCGGCTTCGACAGCCGTGTCAGCGCGGGCGGGCCGGGCGACGATTTCCTGTCGTCGGATTGCGTGAGCTGCGGCGCCTGCGTGCAGGCCTGCCCGACCGCGACGTTGCAGGAGAAATCGGTGATCGAGCTTGGCACGCCCACGCGCTCGGTCGTGACGACCTGTGCCTATTGCGGGGTAGGGTGTTCCTTCAAGGCCGAGCTCAACGGCGACGAGCTGGTGCGCATGGTGCCCTACAAGCACGGCAAGGCGAACCGGGGCCATTCCTGCGTGAAGGGCCGCTTCGCCTGGGGCTACGCCAACCATGCCGAGCGCATCCTGAACCCGATGATCCGCGAGACGATCGACGAGCCGTGGCGCGAGGTGAGTTGGGAGGAGGCGATGAGCTTCGCCGCCGACCGCCTGAAGCGCATCCAGGAACGTTACGGGCGCAAGTCCGTGGGTGTCATCACTTCGAGCCGCTGCACCAACGAGGAGACTTACCTCGTTCAGAAGCTGACGCGCGCGGTGTTCATGAACAACAACACCGACACCTGCGCGCGGGTCTGCCACTCGCCCACGGGCTACGGGCTGGGCCAGACCTTCGGAACCTCCGCGGGCACGCAGGATTTCGACAGCGTGATGGCCGCCGACGTGGTCGTGGTGATCGGTGCGAACCCGACGGACGGCCACCCGGTCTTTGCCTCGCGCCTGAAAAAGCGGCTGCGCGAGGGGGCGAAGCTGATCGTCATCGACCCGCGCCGGATCGACCTCGTGAAATCGGCGCATGTGGAGGCGGCCCATCACCTGCCGCTTCGGCCCGGCACGAACGTGGCCGTCGTCACGGCGCTGGCCCATGTGATCGTCACCGAGAAGCTTTATGACGAGGCGTTCATCCGGGACCGCTGCGACTGGGACGAGTTCGAGGAATACGCCGAGTTCGTCTCGGACGTGCGTCATTCCCCCGAGATGACGGAGTTGCAGACCGGCGTTCCGGCGGAGGAGCTTCGCGCGGCGGCTCGGCTTTACGCGACCGGCGGAAACGGGGCGATCTATTACGGGCTGGGCGTGACGGAGCATAGCCAGGGCTCCACCACGGTGATGGGCATCGCCAACCTCGCCATGCTGACCGGCAATATCGGCCGCGACGGCGTTGGGGTGAACCCGCTCAGGGGCCAGAACAACGTGCAGGGCTCCTGCGACATGGGGAGCTTTCCCCATGAGCTGCCGGGCTATCGCCACGTGAAGAATGCCGATGTACGCGCGATCTTCGAGAACGCCTGGGGCGTGGAGATCGACCCCGAGCCGGGGCTGCGCATTCCCAACATGCTGGACGCCGCCGTGGCGGGCCAGTTCAAGGGGCTCTACTGCCAGGGTGAGGACATCCTGCAGTCCGATCCCGACACGAAACATGTCGCCGCCGGCCTCGCGGCGATGGAGTGCGTCATCGTCCACGACCTCTTCCTGAACGAGACGGCGAATTACGCGCATGTGTTCCTGCCGGGTTCCACCTTCCTCGAAAAGGACGGGACCTTCACCAATGCCGAGCGGCGGATCAACCGCGTGCGCAAGGTGATGGCGCCAAGGAACGGCTATGCCGACTGGGAGATCACCCAGATGCTCGCCCGCGCGATGGGTGCCGATTGGCACTACACCCATCCTGCCCAGATCATGGAGGAGATCGCGGCGACGACACCCTCCTTCGCGGGCGTGACCTACGATCTTCTGGAAGACGTCGGCTCCGTCCAGTGGCCCTGCAACGACGCGACGCCCGAGGGCTCGCCCATCATGCATGTGGACGGGTTCGTGCGCGGCAAGGGTCGGCTGATGATCACCGAATACGTGGCGACCGACGAGCGCACCGGCCCGCGTTTTCCGCTGTTGCTGACGACGGGGCGCATCCTCAGCCAGTACAACGTGGGCGCCCAGACGCGGCGCACGGCCAATACCGTCTGGCACCAGGAGGACGTGTTGGAGGTCCATCCCCATGACGCGGAGGTGCGCGGCATCAAGGAGGGCGACTGGGTCAGGCTCGCCTCGCGTTCGGGCGAGACGGCGCTGCGCGCGACGCTGACCGACCGCGTGAGCCCGGGCGTGGTCTACACCACGTTCCACCATCCCGGTACGCAGGCCAATGTCATCACCACGGACTATTCCGACTGGGCCACCAACTGTCCGGAATACAAGGTGACGGCGGTGCAGGTGTCGCTCTCGAACGGGCCGACCGACTGGCAGAAGGACTACGCCGCGCAGGCGGAACGCGCGCGCCGCGTCCTTCCGGCGGCGGAATGAAGGCGCGGGCGGATATCGCGCGGGTGGCCACCGGCGCGCGGGGGCTGGCCCATCTGGGCGCCGAGCGGCGGGAGATCACCCGCGCGCTGCCCGAGGAGACGCCGGTCGCCATCACCGTGAACGGCTCCACCCAGGCGGTGATGATGGCGAGCCCGGCGGACATCGAGGATTTCGCGACGGGCTTCGCGCTGAGCGAGGGGATCGTCGAAAGCCTCGCCGAGATCGAGAGCGTCGAGGCGCTGGAGATCGACGGCGGCATCGAGGCGCGGCTCTGGGTTTCGGACGCGCGCGCCGAGGCGCTTGGCGAGCGTCGCCGCGCGATGCTGGGGCCGGTGGGTTGCGGCCTTTGCGGCATCGACAGCCTTGCGCAGGCGATGCGGCCCTTGCCCGAGGTGCCGGATGGCGCAGATTTCGACGTGGCCGAGATCGCCGGGGCGGGCGACGGCTTGCGCGCCCATCAGCCGATGCACGACCTGACGCGCGCGGTCCACGCGGCGGGCTTCCTGCAGCCGGGGCAGGGGATCACCCACGCGCGGGAGGATGTCGGCCGGCACAACGCGCTCGACAAGCTGATCGGGGCGCTTGCGCGGGATGGGATCTCGGCGACCGGCGGCGCCATCGTCATGACCAGCCGCGTTTCCGTGGACATCGTCCAGAAGGCCGCGATGGCGGGGGTGGGAACCATCGTCTCGGTCTCGGCGCCCACCGCGCACGCGCTGCGGCTGGCCGAGCAGGCGGGCCTCACGCTGGCCGCCTTCGCCCGCGCCGGGCGGGTCGAGGTTTTCTGTCACCCCCGCAGGATCATGGAGAGCGAGAGCGATGTCGCCTGAGAAACTCGTGCGCATGGCCAACCAGATCGCCACCTTCTTCGCCAGCCAGCCGGGAACGGACCAGGCCGAGCGCGTGGCGGCGCATCTGAAGGACTTCTGGGGTCCGGAGATGCGGTCGGAGCTCAAGAGCTACGTGGCCGCCGGTCACGACGGCGATGTCGACGAGCTTGTCGTCCGGGCGCTGCCGCTGATCTGAGGACGAGGACCTTTCGACGGGTCGTCCTGTCCCGGCCTCATCCCGGCCCTACATCGCGTCGCGATCCACGATCGTCACCCCGTCCGTGACCGTGTCGCTGGGATGGGTGACGATGCGGTCGCCTTCCTCCAGCCCGTCAAGGATCTGCGCCCGTCGCGCGGCGCGCTCGCCCAGCGTGACGATGCGCTCGAGCGCCACGCCGTCCTCGGCCACGAACACCGCCCAATCCTCGCCCCGCCGGAACAGCGCGCCCAGCGGCACCTGAAGCGCGTCGTCGCTTTCCCATTCCACGATCCGCAGGAACACCGCGAAGCCATGGCCCAGCCCCGGCCTTTCCCCGGGCGGGGTCTCGATCTCGAAGATCGCATCCACGCGCTGTTCCTCGATACCCAGCGCCGAGACCCGCGTCACCGCCGCCGGTTCGATCCGGGTCAGCACGGCCTCCAGAGGATCGGGCCCGCCCCAGCGTTCGACCATGGCGCGTGTTCCCGGACCGATGCGCACGGCATCCGAGGACAGAAGGTCGGACACGATCTCGAGGTCCGCCGGATCGCCCACGGTCACCAGCGGTGCGCCGGCCTGCACGGGATGCTCGGAGATGGTCGCGATGGACAGCACGACCCCGTCGCTGGGCGCGCGCAGCTCGACGCAGCAATCCTCCGTCGCCGTGGCACTGCCGCCAGGCCGGACAAGGGCGGCCTCGGCGCGTTCCAGCGAGCCTTCGGACATGGCGACGCGCGACTGCGCGGCGGCCACGGCCGCTTCGGCCACGGCAAGGCTCTGGGTCGCGGTTTCCATTTGGGTGACCGTCGTGACGCCGCGGTCCATGAGCGTCTGTGTGCGGTCGAACTGGAGGCGGGCGAAGGCCTCTTCCTCCTCGGCGCGGCGCATCTCGGAGCGCGCCACGTCGAGGGCGGCGCGCGCCTCGGCCACGCTTGCCTCGGCCTGCGCCCGGCTGCGCGCGTCCAGAAGCGAGGGGCTGAGCGGCTCGACACGCGCGACCACGGTCTCTCCCGCCACCACGGGGTCGCCCACGGAAACGGGCGCGCGGCGCGCCGTGCCGGCGATGGGGCTGGCCACTTCGTAGATATCGCGGATGCGCGTCTGGCCGTCGGCGTCTATGGTCACGCGCAGGGGGCCACGCTCCACCGTCACAAGGTCCACCGGCACCGGATCGTCGCGAAAGGCCACGTAGGAAAGCCCCCCGATCAGCGCGACGCCGGCCAGCGCCAGACCCACGGTCCGTGTGTTCCAAACCATTGACCTCACTCCCTCGTTTTCATGACGGCCACCAGATCCATCCGGTCGATCCGGCGCCGGACCAGCAGAACCGAGGCGAGGCTCGTGGCCAGCACGACAAGGCTGGCGCGCGCGAAGATCTCGGGCTCCAGCACCAGCGGGATCGCGTAGAGATCGGACGAAAAGCTGTTCGACAGGGCAACGGCGATCCACGCGCCCAGCACCCAGCCCAGCGGCTGAGCGAGGATGGCAAGGAGCATCATCTCGCCCACCAGCACCGAGGACACCTCGGCCCGGCTGAAGCCGAGGATGCGCAGGCTCGCCAGTTCGCGGGCGCGTTCGCTCATCTGGATGCGCGCGCCGTTATAGGCCACGCCGATCGTGATCAGGATGGCGATCGCGGCATAAACCCCGTTCACCACGACGATGTTCTGGCTGATCGTGTCCTCGAAGGCGCGCCGGTTCTCCGTCATCATGATCAGCCCCGACAGCGCCGGCGTGTCCTGCAGGGCCGCGTGCAGGTCAGGCAGCCCATCGGGGTCGATCAGGACATTGACCACCGACATCTGTGGCGCGCGCCGGAACTGCCGGTCGAGAAAGTCGATATCGGCATAGGCGCCGAGGCCGAGATACTGTTCCACGAGGCCGGTGACGGTCAGCGCGTGGGTCTCGCGCAGGCCGGTCATGAACTCGACCTCGACCCTGTCGCCCACGCCCAGTTCCAGATCCTCGGCAAGCCGTTCGGACAGAAGGATACCGCCGGGCGGGGCCGTGATGGCCGACCCGTCGGCGCCGATCACCCGGCTGAGCGTGGCGTCGGGCGGGCGCGCCTCGAGCGAGACGCGCTTTTCGCGCGGGCCGTTGCGCAGTGTGGCGGCGTGGAACTGTTGCGGTTCCACCTGGATCACTCCGGGCAGGCGCGCGATCTCGGGCAGCGCATCGCGCGGCATGTCCTGGGAAAAGAGGATCATCGCGTCACCCCGGTAGGACTGGTTGAACGCGAGGTCGATGATGTGGTTGAGCGAGCCGTTCATGGACCCCGCCGCGATGATCGACGAGGTCGCGGCCCCCAGCCCCGCGGCGGTCAGGAAACTGCGGACGGGCCAGCGGATCAGGCTGCGCAGCACCATGATCGTGGTCTGGCGCAGCCGCAGCGCCGCCATCAGCCGGTCGATCGCGGTGCGGCGGAACATCGGCGGGGCGGGCGGCTGCATCGCCACGGCAGGCGCAAGACGCGCGGCCATGAGCGCCGCGCGCGCCGCCCCCAGCATCGTCGTCAGGAGCGCCGCGAGCCCCGAGATCGCGTAGACCCATGTCGGCACGCGAAAGATCAGGTAGGGGAAATCGAAGAACCGCGCGTATTGCCACGCCATCGTGCGCGCAAGGATCGTGCCCATTCCCCATCCGATCGCCACGCCGAGGACCGCGATCATCGCGGCAAGCAGCAGGTAGTGCAGGCAGACCTCGACATCGGAATAGCCCAATGCCTTCAGCAGCCCGATCTCGGAGCGGTCCAGCGCCACGATCCGGCTCATGACCATGCCCACGAGGAAGGCGGAGATGGCGAAGAAGATCGGCGGCACGACCATCGCCATGCCCTGCAACTGCTCGATCTCGGCGCTCACGAAACTGTCCGAGACCTGGCTGGACCGGTCATAGGCGCCGAGCCCGCCATAGGGGTCGAGCAGCGTATCAAGCGCGTCCATCACGTTTTCGGGCACCGCGTCGGCGCTGATCGCGAGCGACAGGTGATTGAACGCGCCCTCCATGTCGAAGCTGGCCGCGACGCTGGCCTCGGTCATCCACAATATGCCGTAGCCCTCGTTGTCGGGCATCAGCGCGCCGGGACCGATCGTGTAGATGAACTCCGGGCTCATCGCCGTGCCGGTGATCGTCAGCGCGCGGTGCTGGCCGTTGATATTGGCATGGAACACGTCGCCCACGTCAAAGCCGTTGGCCTCGGCGAAAGCGGTGGTCACCATCACGTCGTCGCCATCAAGCGGATAGGTCCCGGTCCGCAGCACCGGCACGTTCAGAAGCGGGTCGTTGCTGGCCGGCCAGGACAGGATCTGGCCCATCGCCACCTCCACCCGGTCCGGCAGATCGAGGATGGCCGATCCTTGCACGCGCGGCTCGGCGGCATAGACGCCCGAGATCTCCAGGATGTCGGGCAGCAGCGTCAGCGGCGCGCGGCTTGTGTCGGTGAAGATATCCGCGAACCTGTTGCGCTCGTAATAGGCGTCGCGCGTGTCGGTCAGGGCCGCGTTCATTCCGAAAGCGGTCAGCAGGATCGCGACACCGCAGGCCAGCACCACGGCGATGGCCAGCCCCTGAACCCAGAGCCTGCCGAAATCGCGCATGAGTTTCTTGTCGAGCGCCTGCATCCGCTGTCACCACGAGATTTCATGCGGGGCGACGCGGGTCTCGTTGACCTCGACGCCCTCGATGCCGCCATCGGCGAAGAAGATGACACGATGCGCCATGGCCCGGATGCCCGCGTTATGGGTGATCACGACCGTGGAGGTGCCGAGCGTGTCGTTGATCTCCTTGAGCACCTCGAGCACCTGCACGCCCGTCTTGCTGTCGAGCGCGCCCGTGGGCTCGTCGCAGAGCAATACCTCGGGCCGTTTCGCGATGGCCCGCGCGATGGCGACGCGCTGCTGCTCGCCCCCCGACAGCTCGGCCGGGAAATGGTCCACGCGGTGGCTCAGCCCGACCATCTCCAGCGCCTCGGCGGGCGGCATCGGGTCGGGGGCCACGTCGGTGACGAGCTGCACGTTCTCGCGCGCGCTCAGCGAGGGGACGAGATTGTAGAACTGGAAGACGAAACCCACGTGATCGCGACGGTAGCGCGTCAGCGCCCGGTCGCCGAGGTCGGTGAGCTCCAGGTCGCGAAACCACACGCGCCCGGCGCTGGCATGGTCGAGCCCGCCGAGGATGTTCAGAAGAGTCGATTTCCCCGACCCCGACGCGCCGAGCAGCACCGCAAGCTCGCCCGCGTAAAGCTCGAGGTCCACGCCGGCCAGCGCATGGACCTGCACCCCGCCGGTGTCGTAGGTCTTGCGCAGGTCCTCGGTGCGGAACACGAACTGCACCATTGCGGTCACCTCCGGTTGCCCATGTCGCAGATTTCGCACGGGCGCGGATTGATCTGGCTCAACGCCTGCGTCTTCGGGAAACGCGTGGGGCCGTTTTCCAAGGGAAAACGTGCCGGAAATCGTGTGATTTCCGCGCCCTTGAGACCTGTCGCGAAATCCTGTTTGGTCGGCCCCGTGCGGTCGGCCGGAGAGGCACGGGCCGCGCCCCACGAAAGGCCCCGTTGCAATGTCCAGAGACACCCGCGCCAACCGCCGCTACCGCAGCCAGGAATGGTTCGACAATCCCAACAACCCGGGCATGACGGCGCTTTACCTCGAGCGCTACCAGAACCAGAGCTTCACGCAGGCCGAGCTTCAGGCCGAACGTCCGATCATCGGCATCGCGCAAACGGGCTCGGACCTCGTGCCGTGCAACAAGATCCATGTCTTCCTGATGAACCGGATCAAGGCCGGTATCCGCGACGCGGGCGGCATCCCCATGGAGTTTCCCGTCCACCCGATCCAGGAGACGGGCAAAAGGCCCACCGCCGCGCTCGACCGGAACCTGCAATACCTGAGCCTTGTCGAGGTGCTGCACGGATATCCCATCGACGGGGTGGTGCTGACCACGGGTTGCGACAAGACCACGCCCGCGATGCTCATGGGGGCCGCGACGGTCGATCTGCCCGCGCTGGCGCTCAACGGCGGGCCGATGCTCGACGGCTGGTACAAGGGCAGGCGCGCGGGCTCGGGCACCACGATCTGGGAGGGGCGGCGCATGCTCGCCCGGGGCGAGATCGGCTATGAGGAGTTCATGGAGCTTGCCTGCGCCTCCTCGCCGTCGCTGGGGCATTGCAACACGATGGGCACGGCCTCGACCATGAACGCGCTGGCCGAGGCGCTGGGGATGGCGCTGCCGGGGGCGGCCGCGATCCCGGCGCCGTTCCGCGAACGCATGGAGATGGCCTATCTCACGGGTCGGCGCATCGTGGGCATGGTGGAGGAGGACCTGAAGCCCTCCGACATCCTCACCCGCGCGGCCTTCCTGAACGCGATCAAGGTCAACACGGCGATCGGCGGCTCCACCAACGCGCCGCCGCATCTGCAGGCGATCGCGCGGCATGTGGGCGTGGCGCTCGACGTCATGGACTGGCAGACCCATGGCCATGACCTGCCGCTTCTGGTGAACCTGCAGCCGGCGGGGGAATACCTGGGCGAAAGCTTCTTCCGCGCGGGCGGGGTGCCTGCCGTGATGGGAGAGCTTCTGGCGGCGGGGCAGCTCGACGGCGGCGTGATGACGGCGACGGGACAGCCGATGCAGGAGGCCATCGGCGGCGCGCGCAGCAAGGACAGGGATGTGATCCGGCCCTTCGACGACCCGCTGCGCGCGGAGGCGGGGTTTCTCGTGCTGTCCGGCAATCTCTTCGACAGCGCCTTGATGAAGACCTCCGTCATCTCGTCGGAGTTTCGCACGCGCTTCCTCGAGGATGACATCTGCGAGGGGCGCGCCGTGGTCTTCGAAGGACCGGAGGATTATCACGCACGTGTCAACGACCCGGCGCTCGGGATCGACGAGAGAAGCTTCCTCTTCATCCGCAACGTGGGCTGCGTGGGCTATCCGGGCTCGGCCGAGGTTGTGAACATGCAGCCGCCCGACGACCTGATCCGCGCGGGCGTGACCCATCTGCCGACCGTCGGCGACGGGCGCCAGTCGGGGACGTCTGAAAGCCCCTCGATCCTGAACGCCTCGCCCGAGGCGGTGGTGGGCGGGGGATTGGCATTCCTGCGGACCGGCGATCCGGTGCGGCTCGACCTGAAGGCGGCGCGTCTCGACGCTCTGGTCGACGACGCGGAGTGGGCGGCGCGGCGCAAGGACTGGACGCCGCCGGAACTGGACCACCAGACACCGTGGCAGGAGATCTACCGGACGCATGTGGGCCAACTGGCCGATGGTGGGTGTCTGGAGCTTGCCACGGCCTACCAGCGGATCGCGAAGGTCCTGCCGCGGGACAATCACTGAGGGGACGCGCCGGCCTCGTTGCATCGAAAAGGAGGAAGCGCCGGGGCGGGGCCGGAAGCCCCGCCCCGGCGCTGGCGCCTCCGGCGGGAGTTTTTCGCCAGGATGAAGGGGCGGGACGGTTCCCTGTCTTCATCCTGGCAGAAAACCTCTCGGGGGAGTGCAGAGGGGGCAGACAGCCCCCTTTGCCCTGCGCGTGGCCTGTAATGGAGCGGAGGCCTTGGTGGCTCAGAGCCGCGTGAGCGCCGTTTCGAGATCCCCGTAGCCCGTGAAGCGCCGCTCGAAGGCGAGGCCGAGGAAGTCGGCGCAGGCGCGGGCCTTTTCGGTCAGCTCGGGGTCGTCGGTCTGGGCCTGGTAGACCAGTGTTTCGTAATTGCCGAAATACATGTCGCGCAGCTCGGGGTGGCGGTCGAGGCCGAGGGGTTTCGTCACGAAGGCGTCGAACTGGCGGACGAGGAAATCGGTGAGGTAGAAGGCCGTCATCTCGTCGCGCGCGGCGAAGGCGGCGTTGCCTTCGAAGAAGCTGTAGCAATGGGGGCCTTCCAGCATCTCGACCCCGAGTGCCGCGCAGCGCGCCTGCAAAAGGCCCCCCGTTCCGCAATCTGCATAGAGCACGAAGACCCGGTCATAGGCGTCGCCTGCCTCGGTCACGGCGCGTTCCACGGCGTCGGGGATCTTTTCGGGGTGGTTGTGGAGGATCGCGGGCAGGCATTGCAGGTCCATGTGCGACCAGCCGTTCATGTCCCTCAGTGCAAGAACCTCGCGCGCCAGCGCGCCGCAGGCAATCAGCAGGATGCGCCCCTGGCCTGCCGCCTGCAGGCCTTCGGTCACAAGTCCCTGGTCGTCGATCCGGTCCATCATCCGCCTCCTGACACATGCCCAATATGGCCCCGACTTCCCGTCGTGCACAGGCCCGGTTGCGTCATTGCCGTCGTCGTCTTCCGCCCAGAACCGACAGGGCAAGCCCGGCGAGCACGACCACCGCCGCGATGGCCTCGCCCGTCGTCACCGTCTCGCCCAGAACGAGGGAAGCGACGCTCAGGCCCACCACGGGGATCAGGAGCGCGAAGGGCGTGATCGTGGCCGCCGGGTGGCGCGACAAGAGCGCCCCCCAGATCGAGAAGCCCAGCACGGTCGAGATGAAGGCCACATAGGCCACCGCGAGCCAGCCCTGCAGCGAGAGCGCGGCGACGGTTTCCCATGGGTCCGTGCCTTCGGTGGCCAGCGATAGCGCCAGCATCGGCAGGGGCGGCACGAGGCTTGCCCAGATGAAGAGTGCGGTCATGTTCACGCCGCCAAGCTTGCGCAGCACGAGGTTGCCGCAGGCCCAGGACAGCGCGCCCGTCAGCACCAGCACAAGGCCCAGGGCCGTGACGTTCCCGCCGCCCGCCACACCGAAAAGCGCAAGGCCCACGCAGGCCAGCGCGACCCCCATCCCCTGCAGGAGCCGCACCCGTTCGCCGTAGACGAGGGCGGCCAGAACGATGGTGATCGGCGCCTGGCTTTGCATGATGAGCGAGGCCAGGCCCGCCGTCACGTCGGCCTCCATCGCGCTGAAGAGAAACGCGAATTGGCCGGTGTTGATGAAGGCGCCGATGGCGAGGATCGGCAGCCAGCCCGCCGGGCGTGGAAAGAACACGATGAGCGGGACCAGGATGGCGAAACGCAGGGCGACGAAGAGGATCGGGGGCAGTTCCTCCAGCCCGATCTTCATCGCGCTGAAGTTCGACCCCCAGGCCAGCACGACCAGGAGCACGAGACCCAGATCGCGGGCGCCGATCAGCCGAGCCTCGCAACCGGCTGCCGGCCCGAGGGGGTCAGAAGCCACGCCTCGCGCCCCTCGATCACCACCGCCGAGACCGGGCCGTCCCAGCCCGCGCCGGTGTCTATGGCCAGCCGGTTGCCGTGATGCTCGACCGTGGAGACGGGCGTGTGACCGTGCACGACCAACGCCCCGTGCTCGCGCGTGTCGAAAAGAAACACGTCGCGGATCCACATCAGGTCGGCGGGGGTCTGGTCCTCGACGGGAATGCCCGGCTGGATGCCCGCATGAACGAAGAGGCATTCGCCCGCGCGATGGTGAAGGGGCAGCGCGTCGAGGAACGCGCGGTGGTCTTCCGGCACTGCGTCCTGCGCCTTGTCGTGCAGCGCGCGGGCCGATCCGGTCGCGGGCAGGCCGTAGGAGGCGAGTGTCGCGCGTCCGCCGATACCGGGATGCAGGTAGCGGCTTTCGGACCAGCGGCCGGGGCGGGTCCCGAGGAATTCCAGGAACATCGAATCGTGGTTGCCCTTCAGCACGACGACCGAAGGGTCCTGCAGCGCGAGATCGCGCAGATGGCCCACCACGCCCGCGCTGTCCGGGCCTCGGTCCACCAGGTCGCCCAGATGCACCAGCGGCGCCTCCCGCGTTCCTTCGCGGGCGCGGTCGGCTTCGACCAGGTCATGCGCGCCGCGCAGCTTGTCGAGATGTCCGTGAATGTCGCCGATGGCATAGATCGTCATGGGCCAGACCAAACGCTCTGCGCTGCCCGGACGCAAGGGGGCGCGGCGCCGTCAGGGCGGCGGGACGACCATGACCTGAGGGTCACCGCCGTCGCCGCCCTCGGTCTCAGGCCCGCGCGGCCATCTGGTTGTGCTTGCGCAGGACGAATTCCTTGGCGGTTTCCACCGCGACGGCGGCATCCCGGCAATAGGCATCCGCACCGATGGCGCGGCCGAATTCCTCGTTCAGGGGCGCACCGCCCACCAGAACGATGTAGTCGTCGCGAATGCCCTTTTCCTTGAGCGTGTCGATGACGACCTTCATGTAGGGCATTGTGGTCGTCAGCAGCGCCGACATGCCGAGGATGTCGGGTCCTTCGGCCTCCAGCGCCTCGAGATAGGCATCCACGGCGTTGTTGATGCCAAGATCGACCACCTCGAAGCCCGCGCCCTCCATCATCATCGACACGAGGTTCTTGCCGATGTCGTGGATGTCGCCCTTCACGGTGCCGATCACCATCTTGCCGATGCGCGGCGCGCCGGTCTCGACCAGAAGCGGCTTGAGGATCGCCATGCCGCCCTTCATGGCGTTGGCGGCCATCAGCACCTCGGGCACGAAGAGGATGCCGTCCCGGAAATCGTTGCCGACGATGGTCATGCCGCCGACAAGCGCCTTCGTGAGGATGTCATAGGGCGTCCAGCCGCGTTCGAGCAGGATGTTGACGCCTTCCTCGATCTCTTCCTTCATACCGTCGTAGAGGTCGTCGAACATCTGGCTGACCAGGTCTTCGTCGTCGAGCTCCGAGAGGACGATGTCGTCTTCTTCCTCGGACATGGGCGCGTCTCCTTGTGATGCGGCTTTCGCCGTTTTTGACTTCCTAATCTCATTGGGTCTTCCGGCATTGCGTTTTTGCGACATCGGACCTCCGTGGCGCGACCAACGCTTGCCGATGTTCTTATTTCGTTCTAGCTTTGGGCATGTCGATCTCTCACCTCGGATGGTCCAGGGCGCAAAGGGCGCGGGCGGCGCTGTCGAACAGGGCAGGGCGGTTCGAGCGTCACGACCGCGTGGCGGAGCCGGATGGATGGGATCCGGAGGAGGATCTGCCGCCGCTGCGCACCGACGTGACGGAGGAACGCCCCCGTTCGGCGATCACGCGCAACCGCTCGCCCGATATCGGCTTCGACCGGTCGATCAATCCCTACCGGGGGTGCGAGCATGGCTGCATCTACTGTTTCGCGCGGCCGAGCCATGCGTGGCTGGGGCTGTCGCCGGGGCTCGATTTCGAAACGCAACTGATCGCGCGCCCCGGTATCGCCGCGGTGCTGGAGGCGGAGCTGCGCAAACCGCGTTACGTGCCGGCCACGATCGCCATCGGCACAAATACCGACCCCTACCAGCCGATCGAGGCGGAGCGGCGCATCATGCGTGGCGTTCTGGAGGTGCTGCAGGGCTTCCGTCATCCGGTGACCGTGACGACCAAGGGCACGCTGGTGGAACGCGATGCCGATATCCTGGGCGAGATGGGGCAGGCGGGGCTGGCGCGGGTGGGCCTGTCGGTCACCACGCTCGACGCGGATCTGGCGCGCCGGATGGAGCCGCGCTGTCCGTCGCCCGCGCGCCGTCTGCGCGCCATCGAACGGCTGAGCCGGGCGGGCTGTCCGGTGCGGGTCATGGTCTCGCCGATCGTTCCGGGGCTCACCGACCATGAGCTCGAGGCGATCCTGACCGCCGCGCGCGACGCTGGCGCGGTGGCCGCGAGCATGATCCCCCTGCGTTTGCCGCTGGAGGTGTCGGAGCTCTGGCAGGCATGGCTGGCGGAACATTATCCGGCGCGGCAGGGACGCGTCATGTCCAAGATCCGCGACATGCATGGCGGGCGCGACTACGACCCCGAATGGGGCAAGCGCATGACCGGCGAGGGGCTTTGGGCCGAGCTTCTGCAGAAGCGATTCGGCCGTGCGGTCAGGGCCTTGGGGCTCGAAGTTGATCTGCCCGACCTGCGTTCCGATCTTTTTGCGCCACCGCCGCGCCCGGGCGATCAACTGTCGCTGTTCTGACGGTCCGTTCCGGTCTAGGGTCGCCCTCGGATCGCGAGAACGGAGGCCGGGATGAACTGGGACGCGCGTTACGCCCGCGAGGGCTACCTGTTCGGAAAGGACCCCGCCGCGTTCCTGTCGCGCGAGGCCACGCGCATCCCCGATGGCGCCCGCGTTCTCAGCGTCGCCGATGGCGAGGGCCGCAATTCCGTCTATCTCGCGACCCTCGGCCATGACGTGCGCGCCTTCGACCTCAGCCCCAATGCCGTGGCCAAGGCCCGCACTCTTGCCGCCGAGGCGGGCGTCGATGTGGCGTTCAACCTCTCCGGCATCGAGGACTGGGACTGGACGCAGCCTGTCGACGCCATCGTCGCGATCTTCATCCAGTTCCAGGGCCCCGAGGCGCGCGCGGCGACCTTCGCGCGCTTCCGCGAAAGCCTCGCCCCGGGCGGTCTCCTGCTGCTGCACGGCTATGCGCCGCGGCAGGTCGACTACGGCACCGGCGGCCCGCCCCATGCCGAGAACATGTATACCCTGCCCATGCTGCGGGAGGCCTTCGCGGGCTGGGAGGTGCTGCATGAGGCCGATTACGACGCAGTGATCGAGGAAGGGAGCGGCCATTCCGGCCCGTCGGGCCTGATCGATTTCGTGGCGCGCAAACCCGCCGCCTGAGACCGGACGCGGAGGCCGGGCCATCAGCTCCGGACGCGCCGCCGTCCGCGACGTTCGCGCGTGGGGCCGCCGCCGTCCTCGGTGCCGTCCGATCCCGAGGAGAACCCGCCCAGTTCGGCCGCGATGACTTCGAGCGTGGGGGCGTCCCCGCGCGGCGTTTCCTCCAGCGCGGCACGCATGTGGCGCAGATGTTCGGGCTGCGTGCCGCAGCATCCGCCGATGATCCGCGCGCCTGCATCGCGCGCCAGCACGGCGTAACGCGCCATCAGCTCGGGCGTGCCGTCGTAATGGATGTGCCCGTCCACGTATTTCGGGATGCCCGCGTTGCCCTTCGCGATGATGGGCCGTTCCGAGCCCGCCGCACGGAAGCCCAGAACCGTGCGCAAAAGGTCCGAGGCGCCCACGCCGCAATTGGCGCCATAGGCGAGGGGCGGGGGGTCGAGCTTTTCCACCAGCGCCGACAGATCGGCCGAGGTGAAGCCCATCATCGTGCGGCCGGCGGTGTCGAAGCTCATGGTGCCGCACCATGGCATACCGGCGAGGCGCGCGGCCTCGGCTGCGGCCTCGTATTCCTCATGCGCCGAGATCGTCTCGACCCAGAGCACATCGGCGCCGCCCGCCTTCAGCCCCTCGGCCTGTTCGTGGAACATCTCCACGGCGCGCTCGTGGGTCAGCGCCCCCATCGGCGCCATGATCTCACCCGTGGGGCCCATGGAGCCTGCCACGATCACCGTGCGCGTCTGGGCATCGGCGACCTCGCGCCCGATTTCGGCGGCGAGGCGGTTGAGCTCGAACACCCGATCTTGGGCGTCGTGCAGCTTGAGCCGCGCGGCGGTGCCTCCGAAGGAATTGGTCAGGAACAGGTCCGACCCCGCGTCCACCGCGCCACGGTAGAGCGTGGCAATGCGGTCGGGATGGTCCACGTTCCACAGCTCGGGCGCGTCGCCCGACTGCAGCCCCATGTTGAAGAGCGTCGTGCCCGTCGCCCCGTCGGCGAGGATCCAGTCACGCTGCGCAAGCAGTGTGGAGAGTTTGTCTGACATGGGCGCGGGCTCCGGGTTTCGTTCTGCGCGCGGCATGCCACGGGCCGCGACTTGACGCAAATGCAAGTTGCTCATGTTTTTCTTGAGTGTCGCGCATTGATGGGCCTACCGGGCGGGCGACCCTGTTGCCGCGCGGCCCCCGTTTACCCGAGATAGGTGCAGCATTCGGTCCGCAGCTCTGCCTCCGCCACGACGCCGGGATCGTTGAGGTAAAGCTCCCAGCTCGGCGGCTTCAGGCTCAGGCCTTCCTCCGCGACGTGCCGCATCAGCAGGTCATAGTCGTCGCGCAGCGTGGCGTAGCTGCCCTCATGCACGAAACTCACGACGCGGCCTGCCGGCAAGGTGTCGTCCCCGATACTGCCCTCGGCGAGACCAAGATGCTCCGGGGTGATGACGATGCCGGCGCGGAAGCGCATCGTCTCGCCCATGGAGAAATCGTGGTACACCGACAGCGGCGGGCCCGCGGGCGTGATGCCCTTTTCTGCGGCAAAGGCAAAGACCTCTCCAAAGGCGGCCCCCATCGCCTGAGAGATTTCTTCCGGCGATGTGCCGGTTGTCCGTTCGCTGTAGATATACGGGATTTCCGCCACATCCTTGATTGCGAAATCCGGCATCATGTCCTCCCTTCCGACCCGGATGTGAGGCTGCGCCGAAAAGCCGGACCACGCATTGATCTGGCGCAACGGAATGAACACGTCAAAGCCTGCGCCAGAAGGGCGCCCGGCGCAGGCCCGCAGCGCGTGTCGCGCTATCCCGCGCTCAGGTCTCGTCCATCAGCTGCACCTTCGCCACGGCGAGCAGCTCGTCGTATTTCTTGCGCACCTCGGCCTCGGCCACGCGGCCGTCGAGATCGCCCAGCACCTTGCGCATGACGTCCTCGTGGCCGGCCTCCTCGAAATCGGCCTTCACGACCTCCTTGGCGTATTCGGCCGCGTCTTCGCCGGTCTTGCCGAGAATGTCGGCGACCCAGAGGCCCATGAGCTTGTTGCGCCGCGCCTCGGCCCGGAACTGCATCTCCTGGTCATGGGCGAACTTGTTCTCGAAGGCGTTTTCGCGATCGTCGAAGGTTGTCATCGGGGTCTCCGCTCTGGACTGTCTGCCGGTCGGGGCAAAGTCTAGGCCCGCGGAGAGGGGCGCCGCAAGGCGCGATCGACGGCGCGCCTTGCGACACAGCGCGCTTTGGCCTATAGCCGCTCGCACCCCGACCGCGGCGCAACGGCGCGCGGAGGTCCCTGTTTCCGGAGCACGCATGGCACGCCGCAAGAAGGTCTACGAGGGCAAGGCCAAGATCCTGTATGAAGGCCCCGAACCCGGCACTTTGGTGCAGTATTTCAAGGATGACGCGACCGCGTTCAACGCCGAGAAGCGCGCCACGATCGAGGGCAAGGGCGTGCTCAACAACCGGTTGAGCGAATTCTTCATGACCGGCCTGAATCACGTCGGCGTTCCGACCCATTTCATCCGCCGCATCAACATGCGTGAGCAGCTGATCCGCGCGGTCGAGATCATCCCGCTGGAAGTGGTGGTGCGCAACGTGGCGGCGGGCTCCATCTCCAAGCGGCTCGGCATCGAGGAGGGCACGGCCCTGCCGCGGCCGATCGTGGAATTCTACTTCAAGAACGACGATCTGGGCGACCCACTGGTATCCGAGGAGCATATCCTCGCCTTCGGATGGGCCACCCAGCAGGATCTCGACGACATGGTCAGCCTCGCACTCAGGGTCAACGACTTCCTGTCGGGCCTGTTTCTCGGCGTCGGCATCCGGCTGGTGGATTTCAAGATCGAGATCGGACGGATCTGGGACGGCGATTACATGCGGCTGATCGTGGCCGACGAGATCAGCCCCGATTCGTGCCGGCTGTGGGACATGGAGACGGGCAAGAAGCTCGACAAGGACGTGTTCCGCCGCGACCTCGGCGACCTCGCGGATGCCTATACGGAGGTCGCACGACGTCTCGGCGTGATGCCGCAGGGCCCGACGGGGGTGACCAAGCCCACGCTCATCAACTAGGTCAGAGGTCGGGTTTGCGTATTTTCGGAAAGATGAAGGGTGGGTCGCCCTGGAGACGAACATGAAAGCAACCGTGACCGTGATGCTGAAACAGGGCGTGCTGGACCCGCAGGGGGCGGCCGTGAAATCGGCGCTGGGCGCGCTGGGCTTCGACGGGGTCGAGGATGTGCGGCAGGGCAAGGTGATCGAGCTCGACCTCGCGCCCGGCACGACCGAGGCGCAGGTGACCGAGATGTGCGAGAAGCTGCTGGCCAACACCGTGATCGAAAGCTACCGGGTGGAGATCGGCTGATGCGGGCCGCCCGGCTGACGGGCTGGCGCGCGGCCCTCGAGATCGGCACCGTGCCCGAGCCCGATTGTCCGAGGGACGGCGTGGTTCTCGAGGTTCTGGCCTGCGGGATCTGCCGCTCGGACTGGCACGTCTGGACCGGCGCCGATCCGGTGGCGCTGCCCCATGTGCCGGGCCACGAATATTGCGGCATCGTCGTCGCGGCCGGCCCCGAGGTGCGGGGCTGGCGCGTGGGCGACCGGGTGATCGCGCCCTTCATCCTCGCCTGCGGGAGCTGCGGCGATTGCCGGGCCGGGAACCAGACCATCTGTGCGTCGCAGGTTCTGCCGGGGTTCACCTGCGACGGGGCGTTCGCCGAACGCGTGGCCGTGGCCCATGCCGACGCCAATCTCACGCGCCTGCCCGAGGGCATGGACCCGGCCCTTGCGGCGGCCCTGGGCTGTCGCGTGACGACGGCGTGGCATGCGCTGACCGGGCGCGCGGCTCTGAAACCCGGCGAATGGCTGGGCATCTGGGGCGGCGGCGGCGTGGGGATGGCGGCGCTGATGCTGGGCCGGGCCATGGGCGCGCGGGTGGCGCTGGCCGATGTGGTGGCCGAAAAGCTCGATCAGGCGCGCGCGCTGGGCGCGGAGGCCGTGATCGACGCCTCGGACGCGCAGGCGGCGGATGCCATGCGGGAGGCCACGGGCGGCGGCGTGCATGTGGCGGTCGAGGCGCTGGGCCTGCCCGTGACGACCGCCAACGCGCTCGGTTCGCTCAGGAAACTCGGCCGCATGGTGCAGGTGGGCATGCCCGCCGGCGACCACGTCCGGATGACGCTGCCATGGGACGCGGTCTATGGCGGGCAGCTTGCCGTTTATGGTACGCGGGGGATGCCCGCCCATCGCTACCCCTCGCTGCTCGATTTCCTTGCCGCCACGCGCCTCGACCTCGCGCCGATGATCGCGCGGCGCGTGGCTCTGTCGGACGCGTCGGCCGAGCTTGCCCGTTTCGACGCGCCGGCCCCGCCCGGCATCGCCGTCATCACCGACTTCGCCGCCTGAGCGCGAAACGACCCCGGAGGATCCGACCCCATGAAAGCCGCCATACTCGTTTTTCCCGGCTCCAACTGCGACCGCGACCTCGCCGTGGCCTTCCGCGCGGCGGGCTTCGAGACCGAGATGGTCTGGCACAAGGAGACCGAACTGCCCCGGGGCCTCGACATCGTTGGCGTGCCGGGTGGGTTTTCCTATGGCGATTACCTGCGCTGCGGGGCCATCGCAGCGCAATCGCCGATCATGCGGGCGGTGGCTGGGTTCGCGGGCAAGGGCGGCCATGTTCTGGGCATCTGCAACGGCTTTCAGGTCCTGTGCGAGACGCGGCTTCTGCCGGGCGCGCTGATGCGCAATGCGGGGCTGAAGTTCGTCTGCCGCATGCAGGGGTTGCGGGTGGCGACGACCGACTGCGCCTTCACCAGCGGCTACAAGCCGGGGCAGGACGTGGTCTTTCCCATCGCCCATCATGACGGCAACTACCAGATCGACGCCGAGGGTCTCGCGCGGCTGGAGGGTGAGGACCGGATCGCCTTCACCTATGTCGGAAACCCGAACGGGGCGACGGCGGATATCGCGGGCATCCTGTCGGAGAACCGGCGCGTGCTTGGCCTGATGCCGCATCCCGAACGGGTCGTCGATCCGGCGCAGGGCGGCAGCGATGGCGCAACGTTGTTCACGTCGCTGTCCGAGGCGCTGGTTGCGGCGTGACTCGTCCTGCCCCGCGAGGCTTGAGCGGCGAGGGGCGGAGGCATAGTCTCCGGACATGAGCGCGAGCGATATCACAGGGGTCTCCACCGGGAGCCGGCCGAACGGACGGGCAGAGCCCGCCCTGCGGCGCACCTGGCTGCTGCGGATCGCCGTGGTGCTCTTTCTGGGCATCGCGGTGCTGGTGATCTGGATTTCCAACATCTGGCTCACGGACCGTTTCACGGAGAGCACCCGCAACCGGTCCGAGCTGCGTCTCGCGCTCTATTCCGGGTCGGTCATGTCGGAGCTTCAGCGCCATTCGGTGGTGCCGCTTCTGCTGTCGCGCGATCCGGTCCTGATCCGCTCGCTCGAGCAGAACGATTTCTCGACCACCTCGCAGCGGCTGATCTCCTATGTGGAGGAAATCGGCGCGGCCTCGCTGATCCTGCTGAACCGCGAGGGGCGCGTCGTGGCCGCCACCGACCGGCAGCTGATATCCGAATTGCGTTCCTCGGACCCCTTCTTCCTTGAGGCGCTGCGGGCCGCCGACACCGTCTTCACCACAAACGAGCCAGAGACCGGCCGCTTCGATTTCACGTTTTCGCGGCGGATAGAGGTCGGCAACGACCTGCTTGGCGTGATCCTCGTGGAGGTCGATCTGGGCCGCATCGTCGATCGTTGGCGCGGCACGACCGAGGCCGTGTTCCTGACCAGTTCCGAAGGCGAGATCATCCTGTCGACCGAGCCGCGCTGGCGTGGCCGGACCGAGGAGGAGGCGCTGGACCTCGAACCCGCACCCTCGGCCATCGAGCGCGCGATCGAGGCCACCGGCAACTGGGCGTTCGGGGATCAGGGCGCGTTGTTCTTCGGGGCCGAGACGATCCGGCTGGAGGCGCGCATCCCGTTCCGCGGCTGGCGCATCGTCAGCCACACCGCCTATGCCTCGGTGCGGGAGCGGGTGAACGGGGTTCTGGCGCTCCAGATCATGGGATTCGCGCTTTTGCTGGCGGGGGGATTCTACGTCCTGAGTCGCCGCGCCCGCATCCAGTCGGCGATGTTCCAGCGGGAATCGGCAGAGCTTCGCCGTCTCAACGCCCGCCTGCAGCGGGAAATCGCCGAGCGTCAGAAGGCCGAAAAGAACCTCCAGCAGGCGGAGCAGAGCCTCGCGCAGAGCCAGAAACTCGCGGCGCTGGGCGAGATGTCGGCCGCGGTCAGCCATGAGCTGAACCAGCCGCTCGCGGCGATGAAGACCTACCTCGCCGGGGCGCGGCTTCTGCTCGACCGGCGCCGTTTCGCCGAGGCCGGGTCCTCGTTTCAGCGGATAGACGATCTGATCGAGCGGATGGGTGCGATCACGCGGCAGCTCAAGTCCTACGCCCGGAAGGGCGGCGATGCCTTCGAACCCGTGGATTTGCGGGACGCGCTGAAGGGCGCGATCACGATGATGGAGCCTCAAGTGAGGTCCATGCGCGTGGAGATCACGCTGAATCTGCCGCGCCGCCCGGTCATGGTTCTGGCCGACCGGCTGCGGCTGGAGCAGGTCATCATCAACCTCCTGCGCAACGCGCTCGACGCGATGAAGGACAACGAGCGCCGCGAGATCGATCTGCTGATCGCGGAAGGCGACGAGGCAGTGCTTTCGGTGCGCGACAACGGGACGGGCATAGAGGATCTCGAGACGCTCTTCGAGCCGTTCTACACCACCAAGAAACCGGGAGAGGGCGTCGGGCTGGGGCTTGCCATTTCGTCAGGGATCGTGTCCGACCTCGGGGGACGTCTGACCGCGCGCAACCCCGACACGGGCGGCGCGGTCTTCGAGATCCGGCTGCCGCTTCTGGCGGACAGGGCCGACCTGCCCGCCGCCGATCTTTCCGGCGGCGGGCAGGCGGCGGAATGATGACGACGAAAGGGATGCCGCGATGAAGATTGCGATCGTGGATGACGAACAGGACATGCGCCAGTCGATCAGCCAGTGGCTGGCGCTCTCGGGCTTCGAGACCGAGACCTACCCCTCGGCCGAGGAGGCCCTGAAGGGGATCGGTGCCGATTTTCCCGGTGTCGTGATCACCGACGTGAAGATGCCGGGGATGGATGGCGTCACGTTCCTCAAGCGCCTGATGGCGCAGGACAGCGGGCTGCCGGTGATCATGATCACCGGCCATGGCGACGTTCCGATGGCGGTGGACGCGATGCGCATCGGCGCTTTCGACTTCCTCGAAAAGCCCTTCAACCCCGACAAGATGACGGAGCTTGCCAAGAAGGCCAGCCAGCAGCGGCGCATGACGCTCGACAACCGGGCGCTCAGGCGGGAGCTTGCCGACGGCAAGGCGGTCATGAAGAAGCTCATCGGCTCCTCGCCCGAGATGGAGCGGCTGCGCGAGGACATCCTCGACCTTGGTCAGGCCGACAGCCACGTGCTGATCGACGGCGAGACGGGGACGGGCAAGACGCTGGTGGCGCACGCGCTCCATGCCGTGGGGCCGCGCGCGACAAAGAAGTTCATCACGCTCTCGTGCTCCGCCTGGGCCGAGCAGCAGTTGTCCGAAAAGCTCTTCGGCCCCGATCCGGGCGACGCGCTGCCCCTGGTGGAGGAGGCGCGTGGCGGCACGCTCTGCCTCGAGGATATCGAGGCGCTGCCGAACGCGATCCAGGCCCGCCTGCTGACCTTCATCAACGAGCAGGAGACGCCGCCCCAGACCCGCATCATCGCGATCTGCAACGAACACACCGCCGGCAAGACGCTGGAGGACAGCCTGCGCCCCGACCTGTTCTTCCGGCTCTCGGCCATGACGATCATCTGCCCGCCGCTGCGCGCCCGTGGCGAGGATATCCTGACGCTGTTCAACCGCATGTCCGAGACCTTCGCCGAGGAATACGGCTGCGACGCGCCGCAGGTCACCGCGCAGGAGGCCGCGCAGCTTCTGCAGGCGCCATGGCCGGGCAACGTGCGGCAGCTGGTCAACATCGCCGAGCGCGCGGTCTTGCAGAACCGGCGCGGGTCGGGCTCGATCACGTCGCTTCTGATGGCCGACAACGAGGCGACGGGGCCGACCATCTCGACCGAGGGCAAGCCGCTCAAGGAATACGTGGAAGCCTTCGAGCGGATGCTCATCGACAACACGATGCGCCGCCACAAGGGATCGATCTCGGCGGTGATGGACGAGCTGTGCCTGCCGCGGCGGACCCTGAACGAGAAGATGGCGAAATACGGGTTGAGCCGGGGGGATTACCTCTGAGCCCGCTGCCGTTTTCCCCACGGAGGACGGCAGGACAAACCCGGGTTTTTCCTGCCGGAAAACGCGCGTTTTCCGCCCCTTGAGACCGCTCTGGCGCGGGAGGTGATGCGAATTGCCATTGCCATTTCGCGTCCGCGCCCCTTAATGTGACGTAACCGGCGTTTCCGCCGGTTCGATCAGTTTCTCTGCACTCAGACGGATCGCCGCGCCAGTATCGCCGCGACAGGGGCTGCAGGTCACTCGGATGTCGGGACGCGAAACGCGTCCGGTCCACCCTGAACCGCCCCCTTGGGGGCAAGTTGGGCCGCCGATGCTTGTTCATCCGTGGCCGGAGACAGACACGATGCTTGGGCCATGGGCAGTCGAGGCGAGATGTGACGGGGCACCCCCCCGCGCAGACCTTGCCCCGTGCCGGCCGTCACGCAGCGTGCTATTCAACGATCGCAACCGCTCGACCCGACCCATGCCCGACCGGCAGGGTTCGGTGGCTCCGCGCGGTTCGCGGGCAAGGACATCATGGCAAAGAAGATGCTTATCGATGCCACGCACCCGGAGGAGACCCGGGTTGTCGTGGTTGACGGAACCAAGGTCGAGGAGTTCGATTTCGAGTCGCTGAGCAAGCGGCAACTGGCGGGAAACATCTATCTGGCAAAGGTGACGCGGGTCGAACCCTCGTTGCAGGCTGCCTTCATAGATTACGGCGGCAACCGCCACGGCTTTCTCGCCTTTTCCGAAATCCACCCCGATTATTACCAGATCCCCGTCGCGGACCGTGAGGCGCTGCTGGCCGAGGAACGCGAGTATGCCGAGGCGATGGCCGCCGAGGCCGACGAGGAGGCCAAGCCCAAGCGCCGCCGCACCCGTCGGCGCAAGCCCAATGAAACGAAGGCCGAGGCGGCCGATACGGACTCGGTGACACGGGGCACGCCCGCAGGAATGGACGTGGTCGATCTGGACGCGCCTCACGACGATGACGCGTCGGACGACAACGGGCAGGACGAGGCGCTGACCGACGCCGATGACGCGGATGCGCGTTCTGACGAGACCTCCGCCGCCGATGCGTCCGACGCTCGGGATGACATGTCCCGGGACGAAGATGACGGAGCGGGTGACGAGGATCCCGGCGACGACGGCGATGACGGCGCGCCCGGTGCCGAAACCGTGGCCGATGACGACACCGAGGAGGACATCCGACCGGTGCGCAAGCCGCGGCCGCGCAAATACAAGATCCAGGAGGTCGTGAAGGTCCGCCAGATCATGCTGGTGCAGGTGGTCAAGGAGGAACGCGGCAACAAGGGCGCGGCGCTCACGACCTATCTCAGCCTCGCGGGCCGGTACTGCGTGCTGATGCCCAACACCGCGCGCGGCGGCGGGATCAGCCGCAAGATCACCAACGCCGCCGACCGCAAGAAGCTCAAGGAAATCGCGCAGTCGCTCGACGTGCCGCAGGGGGCGGGGCTCATCATCCGGACCGCCGGCAGCCAGCGCACGAAGACCGAGATCAAGCGCGATTACGAATACCTGCAACGCCAGTGGGAACAGGTGCGCGAACTGACGCTGAAATCGGTCGCGCCCGCGCTGATCTACCAGGAAGGCGACCTGATCCACCGCACGATCCGCGACCTCTACAACCGCGACATCGACGAGGTGCTGGTCGAGGGCGAGGCGGGCTACCGCCGGGCCAAGGACTTCATGAAGATGATCATGCCGTCCCACGCCAAGAACGTGAAGCACTATGCCGACCCGATGCCGATCTTCGCCAGGTACAAGGTCGAAGGCTATCTGGCCGACATGTTCAACCCGGTTGTCCAGCTCAGATCGGGCGGCTACATCGTGATCGGCGTGACCGAGGCGCTCGTGGCCATCGACGTGAACTCCGGCCGGGCCACCAAGGAAGGCTCGATCGAGGAGACGGCGACCAAGACCAACCTCGAGGCCGCCGAGGAGGTCGCGCGTCAGTTGCGCCTGCGCGACCTTGCGGGCCTGATCGTGATCGACTTCATCGACATGGACGAGCGGCGCAACAACGTCGCCGTCGAAAAGCGGCTGAAGGACAAGCTCAAGACCGACCGGGCCCGTATCCAGGTGGGCCGCATCTCGACCTTCGGCCTGATGGAGATGAGCCGCCAGCGTCTGCGCCCGGGCATGCTCGAGGCCACGACGCAGCCCTGTTCCCATTGCCACGGCACCGGGCTTCTGCGGTCGGATGACAGCCTCGGCCTGTCGATCCTGCGCCAGCTGGAAGAGGAAGGCACCCGTGGCCGCGCGCGGGAGGTGCTGCTGACCGCGCCGGTCGGGATCGTGAATTTCCTGATCAACAACAAGCGCGACTATATCGAGGCGATCGAGGCGCGCACCGGCCTGTCGATCCGTATCGAGGCCGACGCGCACATGGTTTCGCCCGATTTCAAGATCGAGCGCTTCAAGACCGCCACGCGACGCGTCGTGGCCGCAGCGCCCGTCTCGTCGATGGATGCCTCCCTGATGGACGATGTCGAGGAGGAGACGCCGGTCGAAGAGGCCGAGGTCGTGGAAACGCCCGAATTGCCCGAAGAGGACGACCAGCCCCGGAAGAAGCGTCGCCGCAGGCGGGGCGGACGCGGACGGCGCAAGGCCGGCGAGGGCGAGGACGCGCAGGACGGTTCGGACGAGGAAAACGGCTCCGAGGATGACGACACCGACGAGGCGGAGACCGCCGATGCGGAGGCGTCCGGCGAAGCAGGCAGCGATGACGCTGCCGAGGGCGAGGATCAGCCCCGCAAGAAGCGCCGTGGCCGGCGCGGTGGCCGTGGGCGAAAGCCCACCCGGGCCGAGGGCGACGAGACGGAAGTCTCCGACGCCGCAGAAGAGGCAGACGCGGCCGCCGAGCCGTCCGTGGCCGAGGCGCTCGCGGAGGCTGCCTCCGACGAGGCTCCCGACACGGTCGAGGAACCGGCGCCCGAGGCGGAACCCGCCGAGATGGAGTCCGTTGCAGAGCCGGAGCCTGCGCCCGAACCGGAGCCTGACACCGCACCGGAGCCGGAGCCCGAGCCGGAGCCCGAGCCCGAGCCCGTGGCAACGGCGGAGCCCGAGCGAGAGCCGGTGACGGCCGACGGAGGCGACTCAAAGCCCAAGAAACGCGGCTGGTGGTCCATCGGCTGACGGAACGAAAAAAGGCGCCCGGGGGTCACCTTGCCCCGGGCGCCTTCTTGATTTCCGATGCGGCGATGGCTCAGTTCATGTCCGTGCGCACCGTGTCCACGATCTCGAGCATCGCATCGAGCGGGACGTAGCCCCGCACCAGTTGATCCCCGAAGACGAAGGTGGGCGTGCCGGAAATCTGCAGCCGCTGGGCGAGGTCGCGGTTGTAGGAGATCGTCTGCGCCACCAGCGGATCGCCCATGGCGTCGAGGATCGGCCCCGAGTCGAGGCCCAGGTCGTCCGCGGTGGCGGCAAGCGAGGCCTCGGTCACATCGCCGCGCATGGTCATGAGCGCGTCGTTCATCTGCGCATAGGCATCGTCGCCGTTGACGATACGTGTGGCGATCGCGAACTGCGAGGCCAGAACCGACTGTTCGCCGAGGATCGGGAATTCCTTGACGACGTAGCGGATGTTGCCGTCGAGTTCGACCAGGTCGGCCACCTCGGGATGCGCCCGCCGGCAGTAGCCGCAGCGGTAGTCCATGAATTCCACCAGCACCACGTCGCCCTCGGGATTGCCGCCGACCCAGTCGAAGGCCGAGTTGAAAAGCGCGTCGTCATTGGCGGCGATCCCCATCTCGTCCCGCTCCGCGTCGGCGGCGGCCTGGCGCTGTTCGAGGACGCCGATCGCCTCCATCAGGACCTCGGGATTGTCGAGCAGGTAGGCCCGCACCTCGGCGCGGAAGGCGTCACGTTCCGCATCGTCGAGATCGGTCAGGTCCGCCATGGCGGGTGTTGCGGCCATCAGGCCGGCAAGGGCCAATGGGGCGAGGAATTTCATGCGCTCATCTCCGTCGTTGGGCGGCTTCGGCCACGCGTAGCACATCCTGTGCGCGAATCCAGCCGGGTGATCCTTGCGGCAGCAGACCGACGGCGCGGTTGGCGAGCGCGGCGGCATCCTCCATCCGTCCAAGAACCGCGTAGCGTTCCGCGGTGACCGTCGCGGCCATACCCGGCTGGCCGGCGCGCGCATGGGCCAGCGCGAGGTCTCGCAGCATGCGCGGGTCGAACGGGTCGCGGGCCTGCGCCCGGCTGAGAACATCGAGCGCGCGGGTATTGCTCGCGGCGCTGTCCGGCGCCAGCAATGCCCGGCCATACCCCGCGAGGATCAGCGGCTCGCGCGGGGCAAGCTCCACCGCGCGGCCATAGGCGGCAATGGCCGCGTCGAAGCGACGGCTTTCGAACAGGATCTGTCCCTGAAGCTCCTGGTAGAACGGATCGCCCGGCCGCATCTGCAGCAGGCGTCCCACCTCTGCCAGCGCGCGGTCGACATCCGGCGTACGGTGATGGGCGATGGCCCGGCTCAGCGTCGCGATCTCGCCTGTATCGTTTCGGTCCACGCGGCGCAGCGTCCACGAGGGATTGCGCAGGAAGGCCGAAAGCTTGGCGTTGAGCCTTGCGTACCAGTATGCGCTGGCGGCCGATGGCTCCGCGTCGGTCCCCCGGGTGGCGAGGAAGGCCTGCACGGTGCGGTAGCGGTCGCGCGTCAGCGGGTGGGACCGGACGTAGGGGTCCTGCCGGCCGACCGACAGCGCCTCCTGCCCGCGAAAGAGGTCGAGGACCTCGAGCATCGCCTCCGGGTCGATACCCGCCGACACCATGTAGCGCAGGGCCGACTGGTCGGCGCTCGCCTCCTCGGCGCGGGTGTGGGCCATCAGGCTGCGCTGCGCCGAACTCATGCCGCCGGCGGCAAGGCCGATCGCTGCGCCGCCTTCGCCAGAGGCCGCGCCCGCCGCCAGCGCCAGCAACAGCCCCATGCGCGCCGCCGTCTGGGCCGAAGCCGCCGCGGCGGGACGAGCGGTCAGGTGCCCGTTGGCGATATGCGCCGCCTCATGGGCCAGCACCGCCTGCAACTGGTCGGGACTGTCGAGCCGCAACAGCAGGCCCGAATGGACGAAGATGTGCCGCGCGTCGGCCACGAAGGCGTTCATGGAGCCATCGTTGATGATGATCACGCGCGTGCTCTGCGGCAAGCCGGCCACGCGGAAGACAGGGGCCGCAAGCTCCTGCAGGGCGCGCTCGATCTCGGCGTCGCGGATGATGGTTTGCGCCAGCGCGACCACGGGCGCGCAGGCCAGCAGGACCGCCAGCGCGATCGCGCGCCCGATGATCGGCATCCGGCCCGGCATTGACGATCCTCTTCCCGGCTGGTTTGACAAAAGCCCGCCCCTCGCGATTTTTCGCAGAATACGGAGTGAAGCATGCGGCATTCAACCCGATCCGAGGTCGATCCCTTTATCGTGATGGACGTGATGGAGGCCGCCCGCGCCGCCGAGGAGGCGGGCCGCGACATCGTCCACATGGAGGTGGGCCAGCCCGGCAGCGGCGCGCCGGAGGCCGCGCGCGCCCGGCTGCGGCAGGAGATGGAGCGCGGGCCGCTGGGCTACACCGTGGCGCTCGGCCGGCCGGACCTGCGCGCCGAGATCGCGGCGCTTTACGGCGAGTGGTACGATCTCGACCTCGACCCCGCGCGCGTCGTGCTGACCTCGGGCGCATCGGGCGGCTTCCTGCTGGCCTTCACCGCGCTCTTCGACGCGGGCGAGAAGGTGGCATTGGGGGAGCCCTGCTACCCGTCCTATCGCCAGATCCTGACGGCGCTGAGCCTTCGACCCGTGGGTCTGGTGACCGAGGCCGAAACGCGGTTTCAGCCGGTGGCGCGGCAACTGACCGACGATCTGGCGGGGCTGATCGTGGCCAGCCCCGCGAACCCCACCGGCACGATGCTCGGCCGCGCTGAACTGCAAGATCTGTCAGATGCTTGCGAGGCGAAGCGCATATCGCTCATCTCCGACGAGATCTATCATGGCCTGCAATACGAGGGCCGAGCGGTCAGCGCGCTGGAGGTCACGGACGAGGTCTACGTGATCAACTCCTTCTCCAAGTATTTCTCGATGACGGGATGGCGGCTCGGCTGGATGGTCGTTCCGCCCGATCACGTCCGCAGCGTCGAACGTCTGGCGCAGAACATGTTCATCTGCCCCGCCCATGCGAGCCAGGTCGCGGCGCTTGGCGCGCTTAGCCCCGAGGGGCGCGCGGAGCTGGATGAACATCGCGTCACATATACCCGGAATCGTGAGATTTTACTGGCAGGCCTGAAGGAAGCGGGCCTGACGAACACGGCGCCTGCGGACGGCGCGTTCTATGTCTACGCGGATGTGGGCCACCTGACCGACGACAGCCGGGCGCTGTCCTGGCAGATCCTTGACGAGGCGGGTGTCGCCGTCACGCCGGGTCTCGACTTCGACAAGGCGCGCGGCCACCGGACGCTGCGGTTTTCCTACGCGCGCGGCACGGCGGAAATCGAGGAGGGCGTGGCGCGCCTGACGCGGTTTTTCGCGCGCGGCTGAGCCCGCGCATCCCGCGCTTGGGAGACGCCGCGCGGTCTGCTAGGGCTTCGTCAACGAAACCGATCCGGGATGAGCCCGTGCGCCGAGCAGTCCATCTTCTGACCGCCGCCTGTGCGGCCCTCTTTCTCGTCCTGTCAGCGGCGTCGTCCGCAGCGCAGTCCTTCGGCGCGCTCGCCCGCGTCGTGCCGTCCGAGACCGGGGCCGAGGCGCGGGGTGACGAGGTGATCCTGCGCCTCGGTCTCAGCCAGCCGGTGCCCTTCCGGGTCTACGCGCTCGACGCGCCGTGGCGGGTGGTGGTGGATTTCCGCGAAGTCCTCTGGGACGGGGTGCCATGGGCGCTCGCGGAACTGCCCGGCGTGGCCGGCATCGACGTGGGTGCCGCCTTCGAGCCGGGTTGGTCGCGCATGGTCCTGACGCTCGACGCGCCGATGTTGCCGGGCATCGCTGCGATGGAGATCGACGCGGCGTCCGGGCAGGCCAGTGTGCGCCTGTCGCTGGAACCGGCGACGGCGGAGGCCTTCGCCCGCGTCGCCGGACTGCCCGACGGCGTGGCCTCGGGGCTTGCACCCCGGTCGGTCGAAACCGCAGTGGCGCCGGACGGGCGGCCGGTCATCGTGCTCGATCCGGGCCATGGCGGTATCGATCCGGGCGCGGTGCGCGGGGAGCATACCGAGGCCGATCTGGTCCTGACCTTCGCGCGGGAACTGGCCGAGGCGCTGCGGCGCACGGGCCGCGTCGAGGTTGTGTTGACGCGCGAGGCGGATGTTTTCGTGCCCCTGCCGACGCGGGTCACGATCGCCCGCGCGGCGGCGGCGGACGCCCTGATTTCGATCCATGCCGACGCGCTGGCCGAGGGGCGGGCGCAGGGCGCGACGCTCTACACCCTGTCCGAGACCGCCTCGGACGCGGCCAGTGCGGCGCTTGCCGAACAGCATGACCGCGCGGACATGCTGCAGGGGATCGATCTTTCGACCTCCGACGACGTGGTGGCCGACGTCCTGATGGACCTCGCGCGCGTCGAAACCGCGCCTCGGGCCGATGCGCTGGCCGACGGGCTGGTGGCGGCCATCGAAGAGGACGGTCTGCGCCTGCACCGCCGTCCGCGCGGGGAGGCGGGGTTTACCGTGCTCAGGGCGGCCGACATCCCCTCGGTCCTGCTGGAGATCGGCTTCATGTCGGACCGGGGCGATCTGGAGAACATCCTCGACCCGGACTGGCGGGCCGCGATGCAGGCGGCGCTGGTGGAGGGCCTTTTGCGATGGACAGAGGACGACGCGATGCGCGCCGCGCTCCTGCGGCAGTAGCATCAACGCGCGTGGCGATACCGCGCCAGCCAGACCGAGTGGCCTTTCAGTTCGGTGTCCTCGGGCCGGAACCAGACCACGTCGAAGCCGTTCTCCGCCAGGAGCATCCGGTATTCTCCGGGATCGAGAGAGGCGTGATAGACAACCGACCCGCCCACGCGGCCCCAGGCCTCGCTCGCCGCCGGGCCGGTCGTGAAGAGAAGCGTCGCCTCCTGCGCGGCATGTGCGGCAAAGACGGGAAACATCGCGCGCTGATCGGCGGGACAGAGGTGAAAGAAGGAATTGAACGCCACGATCACGTCGAAGCGCCGGCCCAGCGACAGTCCGCGCATATCGGCGCGGATCGCCTCGGCCCCCGGAACGTGGGCGCGGAACTCCGCGATCATCGCCGCCGCGCCGTCGACCCCGGTCACGCGGTCGCCCCGTTGAACGAACCAGGCCGCGATCGGCTCCCCGGAGCCGCAACCGAGGTCGAGAACCGTCAGCCCCGGCGGGCGGGCGTCCACGGCGGCCTCGAGGGCAGGCGCTTCCCAGAGCGTTCGGTTGCGGTCGCGCGCCCAACCGGGGGCTTCCCGCTCGTAGGCCGGCAGGATCGCCTCGGGACCGGGGCGTTCGGGGTCTTCGGTGTCCATGGCTCAGCCTGCACCGTTCACGATTGCGCGAAAAGCCGCCTCGTGTCGATCACGCCATGTTTTGACCCATTGTGCCTGTCGGCGTATAAGGCCACAGACCCGGCGGCAGACCGGGATGGGGCGGAGGCGCGCAGGCGCATGGCAGGTGGCCTGACGGCAGCATAAGGTATTTCGGTATGATCCGTTTCGTTCTTGGGATTTTCGGCGCCACGTTCAGCGCCATCACGCTGGGGCTGGTCTTCGCCGCCCTGGGGGTGGGTGGATTGCTGTACCTCTACAGCCACGATCTTCCCGACCACGACACCCTTTCGAACTACGCGCCGCCCACGATCAGCCGTATCTATTCGCGCGAGGGCGTCGTGGTCGACGAGTTCGCCACGGAGCGCCGCCTCTTCGTCGCCAGCGCGGAAATCCCGGACATGGTGGCCAATGCCTTCATCTCGGCGGAGGACCGGAATTTCTGGGAACATCCGGGCTATGACCCGCGCGCCATCGCCGCCGCCTTCGTGGAGGCGGTGCAGACCCGCGGCCAGTCCGTGCGCGGCGCCTCGACGATCACGCAGCAGGTGATGAAGAACTTCCTCCTCGACGGAAGCCGGACCATCGAGCGCAAGGTGCGCGAGATCATCCTCGCGGCCCGGATCGAAGGGACGCTGTCGAAGGAGCGTATTCTCGAACTTTATCTCAACGAGATCTTTCTCGGCCAGAACTCCTACGGGGTGGCGGCGGCCGCGCAGACCTATTTCAACGCGCCGCTCGAGGACCTGACACTGGAACAGGCGGCCTATCTTGCGGCGCTCCCGCAGGCGCCGTCGAACTTCCACCCCGTGCGCGACTACGACCGGGCGATCAGCCGCCGCAACTACGTGCTGCGCGAGATGTACGAAAACGGCTATATCGACGAGGCGGAGCTTCAGCGCGCCTCTGCAGCCCCGCTCGAGACCGTGCAGGGCGGGCATATCGAGCCCTACCGCTCCACCCAGCCGCCGCGGAACTACTTCACCGACGAGATCCGCCGCCAGCTCTCGGCGCAATACGGCGAGGACGATTTCTTTACCGGCGGTTATGCCGTGCGCGCCTCGATGGACGAGGACCTGCAGCGCGTGGCCGCGCGCGCGCTCCGCCGCGCGCTGGAAGACTTCGACCGCGATCAGGGCCGCTGGCGCGGGCCGGTCGACCGGATCGATCCCGCGCTTCTGGATGGCGGCGAGGAGGCCTGGCGCGAGGCGCTGGCCGAGGCCGAGATCCCGCGCGACATCGACGGCTGGCACGCCGCCGTGGTGCTCGAGGTCGGCGAGAGTTCCGCGCGCATCGGGATCGAGGACGTGGCCGAGGACGAGGACGGCCATTTCATCCCGGCCGAGGATGTCACATGGGCCCGGCCCGTGGACGAGGACGGGAACGCGGGGTCTCAGGCCCGCGTCGCTGGTGATCTGCTGAGCGTCGGCGACGTGGTCCATGTGCGCGCCATGACACGCGACAGCGACGGGTCCTTCATGCGCTGGACCCTCCGGCAGGTGCCAGAGGTGCAGGGCGGCTTCATGGCGATGGACGTCAATACCGGCCGCGTTCTGGCGATGCAGGGCGGTTTTTCCTACCAGCAGTCCAGCTTCAACCGCGCCACGCAGGCCACGCGGCAGCCGGGATCGGCCTTCAAGCCGCTGGTCTACGCCGCGGCGCTCGATTCCGGCTACGGGCCCAACACGATCGTCATCGACGCGCCCATCGAGCTGGAGACGCCCGAGGGGATCTGGAGGCCCAGCAACGCGTCGAACCGGTTCTACGGCCCCGCACCGCTGCGGACCGGTATCGAACGGTCGCGGAACCTGATGACCGTTCGGCTGTCCCAGGACGTCGGCATGGAGACCGTTGCCCGCTATGCCGAGCGCTTCGGCGTCTATGACGACATGCAGCCGTTCCTCGCCAATTCGCTGGGCAGCCAGGAGACGACGCTTTTCCGCATGGTCGCGGCCTATGCGATGTTCGCCAATGGCGGCGAGCAGGTCGAACCGACGCTGGTCGACCGCATCCAGGACCGCTACGGGAGCACCGTCTACCGCCACGACCAGCGGCTCTGTCCCGATTGCGAGCTTGCCTCGCTCGACCCCGGCATGGGGCCGCGCATCGTGTCGAACCGGGAACGGGTGATCGACCCGGTCACGGCCTACCAGGTCACGTCGATGATGCAGGGCGTGGTGCAGCGCGGCACGGCGGCCGCAACTGTCGGCGGCGCGCTGATCCCCGCGGCGCTGGCGGGCAAGACCGGCACCACGAACGACGCCCGCGACGTGTGGTTCGTGGGCTTTTCATCGACCATCGTGGCCGGATGCTACATCGGCTACGACCAGCCTCGCAGCCTCGGCAGCCGCGCCTCGGGCGGCGGCATGTGCGGGCCTGTCTTCGCCGAGTTCATGCGCGCGGCGGTTCAGGAGTACGGCGGCGCACCCTTCGCGGTGCCGCCCGGCGGGGTGTTCTACCCGATCGACCGCTATTCGGGCCAGCGCCTGCCGTCGGGCAGTGCGGGCGAGCATGTCGTCTACGAGCTGTTCCGCGAGGGCGAGGCGCCCTTCGAGGGGCTGTTGTCGGTGATCGACGGCGGCTGGGGCATGGGCTCGGACCTGCCGTTGTTCGGGCGTGGAGGGGGCGGAGACGCGGACGCGGAGACGATCCAGCCGGGGGCTGCGTCGGCTCCGCGCGAGGATACGACCGTCACCACCTCGGGCGGTGGCACCGCGCGGGTGCCCACCGGAACCGGATTCGGCACGCTCAGCGCGGGCGGACTTTACTGATCGCATCCCTGCGGCGCGGTCGCGCCACCTTGAGGGCCCCGGCAGTATTGTCTATCTCATGCGGAACCGCGAGCGAGAAGGCAGGACCATGCGCGCCGAAACCCAGGGCCATATCGAGAAAATTCGCAAGTCGCTGGACCTTCTGGGCCAGCGCATGGGCCTCGAGACGGTGCAGCACCGGCTGGAGGAATTCAACGCGCGGGTGGAGGACCCCGACCTCTGGAACGATCCCGAGCGCGCGCAGAAACTGATGCGCGACCGGCAGCTTCTGGTCGATCAGATCGGCACCTACGAGGCGATCAGGTCGGGGCTGCGGGACAATTCCGAACTGATCGAGCTGGGGGAGGCGGAAGGCGATACGGAGGTCGTGGCCGAGGCCGAGGCGGCGCTGGCGGATCTGGCGAAGACGGCCGCAGCCAAGGAACTCGAGGCGCTGCTCGACGGAGAGGCGGACGCCAACGACACGTTCCTCGAGATCAACGCGGGCGCGGGCGGCACCGAAAGCTGCGACTGGGCCGGTATGCTAGCGCGGATGTACACCCGCTGGGCCGAGAAACGCGGCTACGAGGTGGAGCTGCAATCGGTAAGCTACGGCGAAGAGGCGGGGATCAAATCGGCTGTCTACAAGATCTCGGGCCACAACGCCTATGGCTGGCTGAAGTCGGAATCGGGCGTGCACCGTCTGGTTCGGATCAGCCCCTATGACAGCGCCGCACGCCGGCACACGTCGTTTTCGTCCGTCTGGGTCTATCCGGTCGTGGACGACAATATCGAGATCGAGGTGAACCCCTCGGAGATCCGGATCGACACCTACCGGTCGAGCGGTGCGGGCGGGCAGCATGTGAACACGACCGATTCCGCCGTTCGGATCACCCACCTGCCGACCGGCATCGTGGTGACGAGTTCCGAGAAATCGCAGCATCAGAACCGCGACATCGCCATGAAGGCGCTGAAATCGCGACTTTACCAGATGGAACTGGAAAAGCGCACGGCGTCCATCCAGGAGGCGCATGAGGCCAAGGGCGAGGCCGGGTGGGGCAACCAGATCCGGTCCTATGTTCTGCAGCCCTACCAGATGGTGAAGGACCTGCGGACGAACTACGAGACCTCGGACACCGGTGGCGTGCTCGACGGTGATCTCGACGGGCTGATGGCGGCGACCCTGGCGACGAATGCAAGCGGCAAGACGCGGGCCGAGGCGCGGGCCGAGTAGGGGCGCGCGGCCTCGGGCCCCCGTTCCGGGAGCCGCTCGGCCGCGCACGCCGCGTTTCCTCGGCGAGTCCTTTTTTTGTGCCTCCGGCGGGGATATTTCTGACCAGAGGAAGGGGCGGGACGGTGGATATTTCCGGACTTGGTGCGCGGGATCTGGCCGGGCGCATGGCGCGTCGGGAGATCTCGCCGGTCGAGGTGATGCGCGCGACGCTGGACCGGATCGCGGCGGTGAACCCGGGGCTGACGGCGATCGTGTCCTTGCGCGATCGCGAGGCGCTGATGGGCGAGGCGCGGCTGGCCGAGGCCGCGCTCATGGGCGGGGGGCCGCAGGGCTGGCTGCATGGTATTCCCGTGGCGGTCAAGGACCTCGTCGATGTGAAGGGTCTGCCGACCAGTTGCGGCGCGCCGTTCCTCGCGGGGCAGTTGGCTCGGGCCGATGCCGGGATCGTGGCGCGGATGCGCGCCGAAGGCGCCATCGTCATCGGCAAGACCAATGTGCCGATGTTCGGCCTGGGCGGGCATTCCACCAACACGGTCTTCGGAGTGACGAAGAACCCATACGACCGGACACGCACGGCGGGCGGCTCCTCCGGCGGGGCGGGGGCGGCGCTGGCCTCGGGGCTTCTGCCGGTGGCCGACGGGTCGGACATGATGGGCTCGCTCAGGAATCCCGCGGCGTGGAACGGCGTCTACGGGTTCCGCCCGACCGTGGGCCTGATCCCGCGCGAGGGCGTGCCGGGGACGCCGGCCTACGGGGTCTCGACCCTGGGGCCGATGGCGCGCGAGATCGCAGACCTGGCGGCACTGCTGCGGACCATGTCGGGCGGCGCGTTCACCGGCATCGGAACCGCGCCCAAGCGTCCGCGCATCGGCTGGCTCGGCGACTGGGGCGGGGCCTATCCGATGGAGCCCGGCATCCTTGCGCTGGCCGAGGCGGCGCTGGCGCCGATGCAGGAGGCGGGCTGGGTCGTGGAGCCGGTGGCGCCACCCGTCCCGCGGGAGCTGCTCTGGGACGCATGGACCGACCTGCGCGCCTTCTCCGTCGCGCAGGATCTTGTGGAGCACTGGCGCGATCCGGAGGCACGGGCGCAGCTGAACCCGCAGGCGGTCCACGAGATCGAGCGGGGTCTTGCGCTGACCGGGGAGGCGCTGGCCCGCGCGCTGGACCTGCGGGGGGTGTGGCTCGCGGCGCTGGACGCGCTCTTCGCCACTCATGACGCGCTGGTGCTTCCTGCGACGCAGCTCTGGCCCTTTCCGGTGGAGTGGGACTGGCCGCGCGAGATCGCCGGCGTCGCGATGGATACCTACCACCGCTGGATGGAGGTGGTGGTGCCGGCAAGCCTTGCCGGGCTGCCGGTGCTGGGAATGCCCGCGGGGCTGGGGGAGCAGGGTCTGCCCGGAGGCCTGCAGCTGATCGGGCCGCATGGATCGGACGCGAGACTGATGGCGCTGGCCCGGAGCTACGAGGCGGTCATCGGGCCGCGGCCCATCCTCGGCTGACGCGCTTTCGCTTTACCAGTGCCACGCGCCTCCGCTACCTTCGTGGCGGGAGGACACGGGACCATGGGCGACACGCCATGAGCGATACGCTGGAGCAGCATCTGGCCCCCTCGAAGGTGCCCGCCGTCAACACGATGGTGATGGGCGATATCGGCTACGCGCTGCGCGAGGGGCTGCGGGATTTCCGGCGCAGGCCGATGATGGGGTTGTTCTTCGGCAATGTGGCGGTGATGGGCGGCTGGCTGATCTACCTCATGCTGTTCCTGTGGCACATGGAATGGCTGGCCATTCCGCTGACCTTCGGCTTTCCGCTGATCGGGCCGTTCCTTGCGGTCGGGCTTTACGAGGTGTCGCGCCGGCTCGAGGCGGGGCAGATCGACTGGCGGCGCAACGACATCTTCGGCGTGATCTGGCGCCAGCGCGCACGGCAGCTGCCGCTGATGTCCTGGGTCATCATCGTCTACTATCTCTTCTGGTCGTTCTTCGCGCATATGCTGTTCGCGCTCTTTCTCGGGCCGTCCGTCCTGATGAATGTCACCTCTTCCTATGCCTACCTGCTGGAGCCGGAGGGGCTGAGGATGCTTCTGGTCGGCAGCGCCTTCGGCGCGGTTTTCGCCTTCGTGCTGTTCGCGCTGACGGCGGTGTCGCTGCCGCTGCTGCTCGAGAAGGAGCTGGACTTCGTGACCGCGATGCTGACCTCGATCGCGGTCGTGCGAAAGAACCCGGTCGTGATGCTGAGCTGGGCCGCGGTGATCGCCGGGACGACCTTCCTGGGCATGCTGCCCTATCTTCTGGGCCTGTTCATCGTGGTGCCCGTGCTTGGCCACGCCACTTGGCATATCTACCGCCGCGCGCTGACCTCGATCGACTAGGCCCGCGGCGCATGGGCGGGCGGGGCGATGACGATGACGGTGGCGTCATTGCGCGGGTCGGGGCGGTCGGAAGGTGCCGTCAGTCCCGGCCAAGACAGAAGCCGGACGCTTGGCCCGGCTTCTTTATGGGTGTGATGTCAGCAGGCCCAAGTTGATCGGGGCCTGTCGCCAAATGGGGCGTCAGTCTTCGGTGGGCTTCGCAGCGGGCGCCGCCGATACCGGGCGCGCCATGCCCGGCGCCGCCCCGCCGCGGCCGACCTGACCGCTGGAGAAGGTGGCGCGCGAACTGCCCTGCTCGCCACCGGCAAGCGGGTCTTCGGCGCGCTGCACCGAACCCTCGAAATGGGCGCCGCTTTCGATGGCGATCGTCTTGTGGATGATGTCGCCCTCGACTCGCGCGGTCGATGTCAGGCGCACCTTGAGGCCGCGCACGCGACCCGTGACCTTGCCGGTCACGACCACGTCGTCGGCCACGATCTCACCCTCGATATTGGCGCTTTCGCCGACGGTCAGCAGATGAGCGCGGATATCGCCCTGCACCGTGCCCTCCACCTGGACGTCGCCGGTCGTGCGCAGATTGCCGACGATGGTCAGGTCCGAGCTGAGCACCGAAGGGCTGGGCTTCGTCTTGCCGCTCTGGGGGGAAGGCTTGTTCATGCTGTCTCCGGAAGTGGTCGTTTCGGACGATACTGCGCCCGTGGTCCCGGCCGCGTCGCCATCGGCGCCGCCCTGCTTGGGCCCGGGTTCGTTGATCTTCGATTTAGAAAACATCGCGTCCTGCCGTGATGAAGGTCATGGGGTTTACCGGGTCTCCGCTGCGGCGCACCTCGTAGTGGAGATGCGTGCCCGTGGACCGTCCGGTGTTGCCCATATCACCGATGCGGTCGCCGCGCGAGACCCTTTCACCCTCGTTGACCCTGAGGCGCGAAAGATGGGCGTAGCGCGTGGTGATGCCAAAGGCGTGCCGGATCTCGACCATCAGGCCATAACCGCTTTGCCGACCGGCGAAAACCACGGTTCCGTCACCGCCGGCATAGATCGGCGTGCCGCGCGGTCCGGCGAAATCGGTACCGGCGTGAAGCCGCCGTCCGCCATTGATCGGATCGGTGCGATAGCCGAAACCCGAGGTCAGCCGCACGTTCGATCCGACCGGCATCGTGAAGGGCAGCTGTTCGGCGGCGATGCGATGAAGGTTGAGTTCGTCGAGCGCGGAGAGAACCTCGTTGGCCCTGAGCGACATGGCGTCGGGTTCCTCGCCGCGCGTGGACATGGTGATCGGCATCAGCGGCCCGCCCTGACCGGAATAGGTGGCGCGGACCTGACCGATGATCTGGTCCGTCGCGAGGCCGGCGGCGCGGAACATCTCGTCGAGGGGTTCCATCGACATGGCGACGGCCTCCTCGATCTGGCGGAACACGCGTTCCTGGCGCTCGGAGGCCAGAGCGGCGGCGAAATTCAGGGCCTCGACCTCGGCCCGGGCCTCGGCCATGCGCGCGCTGCTCTCGTCGCGGGCAGTGGCGGTTTCCTCCAGCGCCTCTGTCAGAAAGCCCAGCGTGCGCGCCAGTTCCCGCTCGCGCGAGGCGGCTGTCTGCACGGTGCCCGTTTCGGCCTCAAGCTCCGCCTGAAGCGAGGCGAGTTCCATGAGCGCCGTGTCGCGCTCCCGCCGTGTGTCGCGCAGGTTCAGCTGGACGACGTCCACCGCCGTCTCGAGTTCGCGCCGCCGTTCTTCGCTGTCGAGCAGTCGGGTCTGCATCTCCGAGACCTGATCCATGGCGAGGGCGAACCTCTGCTGCGCGCGGCGCACCTCGGCCGCCCGACTGTCGTTCAGAAGCTCGAGCTCGCTCAGCCGCTCCTGCACGCGCAATTCCTCGCGCTGCGCCTGTTCGCGAACGTTGCCCGCCGAGATCGTGTCGATCAGGAAAATCGAGGTGACGATGATCGTCCAGCCGACGAACAGGCCCATGCCGGTGATCATCGCCGCCTGCGTGGCGGGACGAAGGCGGATGAACCGCGTGCCGTCGTCCGATTTCAGGAATAGCCGTTGTTCCGGCAGATGCCGTTCGAGCATCATGTTCATGCGGGTCGTAAGCCGAGATTTCACCGTCAGCGCCTCGTTTCCCCGGTTATTGTTTTTATCCGCCTCCGACCCGTCCGCCGCTCCACCCCTTGTTCCGGGGAGTTTCGATGCGAACCGGAAACGCCATCAAGCCCATCCCGGGGATAGGACAGCTCGACCGCTGGCTCAATACAGTACCCTCCATGAGGCTGGCTGACAGCCTTATGTCCCGGATTTGAGCGGGATTTCGCCGATCGATAACATGTCGTCGGAGCGTTTCCGCCCATCGCCGTGCGCCCCGCGGGCACGGCCGCGTTAGTCGCGCGTGTCAGGTGCCTCGGCCAGCGGCCAGTAGAAGTCCGGCGGAATCCCCGCCTCCGCCCGCTTTTCCTCGTTGAACGGCGGTTTCAGCGCGCCGTGGAAGTGGCGCTGCACGAGGTCGTGGAACGCCACCTTGGGGTCCCGATCCTCGCGCCCGCACAGGAAGTGGAACCACTTCGAGCCATAGGCGACGTGGTGCACCTCCTCGGCGTAGATCACCTCCATCGCACCCACGGCCATCCGTGCGGCCGCGCCGTCCTCGGGGTCCTGACAGGCCTTGCGAAAGACGTCGATCATCGCCGGCGTGACGTCGAGGCCGCGCGCCTCGAGCACCATGGGAACCACCGCCAGCCGGGCCATCAGGTCGCCGGCCGTATCCTCGGCCGCGCGCCACATGCCGGCATGGGCGGGCAGGCTGCCATAAGGGCAGTCCATCGCCTCAAGAACGTCCGCGACAAGATTGAAATGCTTCGATTCCTCGTCGGCCGCGCGCACCCAGTCGTCGAAGAATCCGATGGGCATGGGCACATGGGCGAACCGGGCGATGACGTCCCAGTGCAGATCGACTGCGTTCAGCTCGATATGGGCGACCGCGTGCAGGATGGCGCGCCGCCCGCGTGCGCTGCCCGGGCGGCGGCGCGGGACGTGGCGCGGGTCGAGCAGTTCGGGACGGTCCGGTCGTGCGGGCCTGTCGGGCGGCGAGGCCAGCCCGATGTCCGGGGTCACGCCGGATCTGCGCGCGGCCAGCCATTCTCCGGCGTAGCGGCGCGACAGCGCGGTCTTGCCGCGCGCATCGCCCGTGCGCAGAACCGCATCGGCCATTTCGGCAAGCGGGGTCATGGGGTTTCATCCATTTCATGAACAGCAGCCGTCAAGGGCCGAGACTTGCGGGATTTTCCCGCCCTATCAGAGCGCGCGCACCGCCTCCAGCACCGTCTCGGCATGGCCCGGCACCTTCACCTTGGGCCAGGTCTGCGCGATCTTGCCCGAGCCGTCGATCAGGAAGGTGGACCGCTCGATCCCCATGTATGTCTTGCCGTACATGCTCTTTTCCTTCCACACGCCGTAACGCTCGCAGACATCCGAGTCCTCGTCGGACACCAGGATCACACCCAGATCGTGCTTGGCGATGAACTTGTCATGCTTGGCCACGCTGTCCTTGGAGACGCCGATGACCACCGCGCCGGCGGCTTCGAACTCGGAGGCCAGCGCGGTGAAGGCGATGGCCTCCTTGGTGCAGCCCGATGTGTCGTCCTTGGGGTAGAAGTACAGAACGACCGTCTTGGGCCGCAGATCCGACAGCGTGATCTCGCCGCCGCCGTCGCGGGGCAGGGTGAAATCGGGGGCCATATCGCCGATATCGGGCATGGGCGCATCTCCTTGCGAGGCTGTTTGATCCAGGCGGTGGGGCAGGCCGCCGCCGGAATTGCAAGCTAGACGGTTTGCGGGGAGAATAAAGGGCAGAGAGACCGAGGCAGGACACCTGAACAGGACCACGCGGCAGATGCGGCAGACGCCCGACGAGAACACCGGGGAAGGGGCGCCGTCCGGCGTGTCCCCGCGCGCCGGTCCCGGTCACGTGGCCCGTCGCCGGCGCGGGGTGATGTTCTGGCTGGGCTGGGGGCTTGGCGGGCTGAGCCTTCTGCTCATGGCGGTGACCGTGGGGCTCTGGCTGCGGCTCAACTTGGGCCCGATGACGCTCCCCGAGACGCTCCGTGACCGGATCGAGGCGCGGCTGGATGCGGGGATGACGCAGGGCCGGCTTTCGATCGGGGAAATGGCGATCGACCTGCCCGAGGGCGGCCGCGCGCCGGTCATGGAGTTTCGCGACGTGCGCCTGTCCGATCCCGACGGCGCACCGCGCGCGGCGTTTCCCGCGCTCCGCGTGCAGCTCGATGCGGGGCCGATCCTGTCCGGGCAGGTCCGGCCGACGCGCGTGGAGATCGCCGGCGCGGGCCTGAGGCTGTCGCGCGACGCCGCGGGGCGGTTCGACCTCGACCTTTCCGGGGCCACTGGACAGGCCCGGGTCACCGTGCCCGAGACGATGGCGCGGCTCGACACGATGTTCGCAGCCCCGGTCTTCGACGCGCTGCAGGAGGTGACGGCGACGGGCCTCCAGCTGTCCATGGCGGATGCCATGACCGGCCAGACCATGCGCATCCAGGACGCCAGTGCCCGCCTGACCCGTCGCGAGGGACAGCTGACCCTGACCGTGGGTGGCGCGCTGGACGGAAGCCGCGACAGCCGCGTCGACATCGCCATCCTGCGCCGCGCGGCGCAGGCCGAGACCGAGATCGCCGGCGTCTTTCGCGACCTCGCCGCCCGCGACCTCGCCACGGTCAGCCCGGCGCTGGCCTGGCTCGACCTGATGCGCGCGCCGATCTCGGGGCGTCTCGCGTTCAGGCTCGGCGATGACGGGACGGTGGGCGACCTCGAGGCGCGGCTCGATATCGGCCAGGGGCGCGTCCTGCTGGGTCAGGACAGCGCGCCGTTGGGGTTCAATCGCATCGGCGCCGAGATGGTCTACGATCCCGACACGCGGCGGCTGAGTTTCTCGGCGCTCCGGCTCGACGCGCCCGAGCTGCGCTTCGCAGCCGAGGGCCATGCCGACGTGGCCGAGGGCGGGACCTCTTTTGTCAGCCAGTTCCGCCTGTCGGGGGTCGAGGCGCATCCCGCGGGGATGTTCGACAGGCCGCGCGCCATCGAGGGCGCCGCCGTCGACCTGCGCCTGACACTCGCGCCGACGCTCAGGATCGAACTGGCGCAGGCGACCGTGTTCGATGGCGATCTCAGGGCGCGGGCCGAGGGGATGGTCGAGGCGCGCGAGGGCGGGCTTGCCGTGGCGCTCGACCTGACGGTGCCCGAGCTGGATGCGGCGACCGTGCTCTCCTACTGGCCCGAGACCGTGCTTGCCGGCACCCGCCGATGGTTGGCCGGGCAGGTTGAGGCGGCCACGTTCTCGGGCGTGGATTTCGCATGGCGGAGCGCTCCGGGCACCGCGCCGCGGCGGGCGTTGCAGATGTCGCTCGACAACCTCGTGCTGCGCCCGCTCCGCGCAGGGCCGCCGATCCGGGACGGCGGGGGCGTGCTGGAACTTGACGACAACCGGCTCGTGCTGCGCCTCGATGCCGGGACGATCGCGGGGGCCGGCGGCGGCCCGGTGGATGTTGCCGGTTCGACGATGATCGTGGCGGACACGAGCGTGCGCGGTGCCGAAGCCGCCTTCGACGTGCAGGGGCGGGGCGCGCTCTCCGATGTCCTCGCGCTGCTCGACGGGCCGCCGTTCAGCATCTTCCGCGACGGCGACATGACGCCCGAACGGATCGGCGATGGCCGCGTCGCGCTGAGCGCGGAGTTCCGCACGCGGCTCGAGCGCCGCGAGACGCCCGCGACGCTCGCCGAGATGGGGCTGACGGCGCGCGGCGTGGTGACGGAATTCACCTCCGACACGCTGGTGCCGGACCGCGCGCTCAGGGCCGATCGGCTCGATGTGACGCTGACCCCCGATCTCGTCACGGTCGGCGGGGCAGCCCAGCTTTCCGGGACCGCCCTTACGGGCACATGGCGCCGGCCGCTCGGTCCTGATGCGCCGCGGACCTCGGTGCTGGAGGCGCGCGCGGTGCTCGACCGGCCGGGGCTCGCGGCGATGGGGGTCGTGCTGCCCGAATGGCTCATGGACGGGCAGGGCGCGGCCGATCTGCGCCTCGATCTGCCCGACGGCGTGCCGGGCACGCTACGCGCGACCAGCGACCTCGCGGGGATCGCGCTGTCCGTCCCGGCGCTTGGCTGGCAACTCGGGCAGGCGGCCACGGGGACGCTCGAGGCCGAGATTGCGCTGGGGCCCAACGCGGAGGTCACGGCGCTCACGCTCGGGGGGCCGGGGCTTCAGATGACGGGGCGCGCGACGCTTCGGCCGGGGGGCGACGGGCTCGACCGTCTGATCGTGGAACGGCTGCGCGCGGGCACATGGCTCGACGTGGCCGGTGCGCTGGTGGGGCGCGGGGCCGGCGTTCCGCCCGCCATCGAGATCGACGGGGGGCGCGTCTCGCTCGACGATGCGCCCGCGCTTGACGGCGCGGCGAACGCGCCGGTGGCGACGGTCCCGGTCACCGCGTGGCTCAACCGGGTGGAACTGGGCGCCGACCTCGCCCTGACCGACGTGACCGGAACCTTCGACGCGGGCGCCGGGATCGCGGGCGAATTCGAGGCGCGGGTCAACGGTGAGGCCGCGATCGCGGGCCTGCTGACGCGGGGCGCCTTCGGGCCGGACGTGCAGGTGCTGTCCTCCGATGGCGGGGCCGTCTTGCGGGCGGCGGGGATTTTCCGGACCGCCCACGGGGGCCGGATGATGCTGAACCTGCAGTCGCTGGAAGCACCGCGCAGCTATGCGGGCGCGCTCAGGATCGAGGGGCCGCGCCTGCGCGACGCGCCCGCCATGGCGGAGCTTCTGAACCTGATCTCGGTTGTGGGTCTTCTGGAGCAGCTTAGCGGGGAGGGGATCAATCTGGGCACGGTGGATGCGCGTTTCGTGCTGAACCCGGGGCGGCTGACGCTGACCGAGGGGGCGGCCGTGGGCCCGTCGCTCGGCATCTCGATGGACGGGGTCTACGACACCAATGCGCGGCGCTACGACATGCAGGGGGTTGTCTCGCCGCTCTACATGGTCAATGGGCTCGTGGGCGCGCTTTTCGCTCCGCGCCGGGAGGGTCTGTTCGGGTTTTCCTACAGGCTGACCGGCACGGCGCGGGACTCCAACGTGTCCGTGAACCCCCTGTCGATCCTGACGCCGGGCATCTTCCGCGAGATCTTTCGCCGGCCGCCGCCGGACCTGACCGAGACCGAGACGCAATGAAACTCGACGATTTCGATTTCGACCTTCCCGAGGCGCTGATCGCCACGCGGCCGGCAAGACCGCGCTCCTCGGCGCGGCTGCTGGTAGCCGACGGGCCCGAGACGCGGGACGCTCATGTGTACGACCTGCCGCAGATCCTGCGCCCCGGTGACCGGCTGATCCTGAACGACACGCGCGTGATCCCGGCGCGGCTGACCGGCACCCGCACGAAGCCGAGCGCGCAGGGCGAGGTCACCGCGAAGATCGAGGTCACGCTGATGGAGCCGCAGGCCGACAGCACGTGGTCGGCGCTCGCCAAGCCGCTGCGCAAGCTGGGGCTGGGCGAGACGGTCGTGTTTTCGGATGCGCTTTCGGCCGATGTGGTGGGGCTGGAGCACGGCCTGCGCCTGCGCTTCAACCTCTCCGGTCCGGATTTCGACGCCGCACTCAATGCCGCCGGCGCGATGCCGCTGCCACCCTACATCGCCGGAAAGCGCGCGCCCGACGACCGCGACCGCGAGGATTACCAGACGATCTGGGCGAAACGCGCGGGCGCCGTCGCGGCCCCCACCGCCAGTCTGCATTTCGACGAGCCGCTCGTCGCCGCGCTGACGGAGGCCGGGATCGATTTCACCTTTGTCACGCTGCATGTGGGCGCGGGCACCTTTCTGCCGGTGACCGTGGACGACGTGACCACCCACCGGATGCATGCCGAATGGGGCGAGGTGCGCGAAAAGGCGGCGCAGGAGATCAACGAAACCCGCGCCGCGGGCGGCCGCATCATCCCCGTGGGCACCACGGCGCTGCGCCTGATCGAGACGGCGGCGAGGCCGGACGGCACCATGCGGCCTTTCGAGGGCGACACGGATATCTTCATCTATCCCGGCTACGCGTGGAAGGTGACCGACGCGCTGATGACGAATTTCCACCTGCCGAAATCGACCCTCATGATGCTGGTTTCGGCGCTGATGGGGCGCGCGCGGGTGATGGAGATCTACGCGCATGCCATCGGCCACGAATACCGTTTCTTCTCCTACGGCGACGCCTCCTTGCTCATACCGTCGGTAAAGTGACAGGTATAGGGGATGAAGACTGCGAGACTCTCCGTCGACGCGTCCCCGGGTAAGGAGCCAAGAGAATGATCAATGTGGCGCGCGCCTCCTGGGCCCTGCTTCTGGGCATGTTCCTTCTGCAGATCGGCAACGGTCTGCAGGGCTCCCTCATGGGTGTGCGCGGTGCGATCGAGGGGTTCTCGACCTTCGAGATCTCGCTCATCGCGTCGGCCTATTTCGTGGGCTTTCTCGGCGGTTCGCGGCTGGCGCCGAAATTCATCGCGCGGGTGGGCCATGTGCGCGTCTTCGCGGCGCTGGGGTCGCTGATCTCGGCGGTGCTCGTCACCTATCCGGTGCTGACCGACCCCTGGGCGTGGATGGCGCTGAGGGTCGTGATCGGATTCTCGCTCTCGGGCGTCTACGTGACCGCCGAAAGCTGGCTGAACAACGCCTCGACCAACGAGACGCGGGGGCAGTCGCTGTCGGCCTACATGATGGTGCAGATGCTGGGCCTCGTCGGCGCGCAGGGCATCCTGAGCGCGGGCGACCCGTCGGGCTACCTGCTGTTCATCATCCCTTCGGTCCTCGTCTCGCTCAGCTTCGCGCCGATCCTCCTGTCGGTTTCGCCCGCGCCCGCCTTCGCGGCTTCCCGCCCGATGAGCCTGCGTCAGCTCTATGACGCCTCTCCGCTGGGGGTCATCGGCATGATGCTCCTGGGCGCCGTGTTCGCCGGGCAGTTCGGGATGGCGCCGGTCTACGCCACAGAGGCCGGGCTCAGCCTCGGGCAACTGTCGCTTTTCATCTCGTCCTTCTTCATCGGCGCGATCGTTCTGCAATACCCGATCGGCTGGCTCTCGGACCGAATGGACCGGCGTATCCTGATCGTGGGCGCGGCGGCGATCGGGGCGGGCGTCAGCATTCTGGGCATGTTCTTCGGGCAAGTGTTCCCGGTGCTACTGGGCGTGGGGCTTCTGTCGGGGGGGCTGGCGCAGCCGCTCTATGCGCTCATCATCGCGTATACCAACGACTATCTGGAATACGAGGACATGGCCGCCGCGTCGGGCGGGCTCTTGTTCGTCAACGGCATCGGCGCCATCGCCGGCCCGCCGATCATGGGCGCGCTGATGTCGCAGATGGGGCCGGGCGGCTTCTGGCTGTTCCTTGCCGTGATTCTCGCGGTGCTCACGGGCTACGGGCTCTGGCGGATGACGCAGCGCCCGACGGTCTACGGCGGGGAGGACGCGCCCGAGGTGGTGTCCTATGCGACGATCCTTCCGGGAACGGCCTCGGTGGTTGCGGTCGAGACCGCGCAGGAGTTGTATGCGGAAGCGGCCGAGGAACAGGCGGAAGCGGCTGAAGAGGTGCAAACCGACACGAGGGAGTGAGGCGCGACATGGGGGAAAGCGGCAAGATGGAGCCTGTGACATCGGAGAGCGGCGACGGGGTGGACGAGGTTCTGTCCTTCTGGCTCGGGGCGGGGCCCGAGGCGTGGTACAAGCAGGACGACACGCTCGACGGCGAGATCACCCGCCGCTTCGGCACGCTCTGGGAACAGGGCGCGGCCGGCGCGCTGGACGAGCAATGGGCCACCAATCCGCGCGGCGCGCTGGCGCTGATCATCCTGCTCGACCAGTTTCCGCGCAACATGTTCCGCGGCGAGGCGCGCGCCTTTCATAGCGATGCGCGGGCACGGTCGGTGGCCTGCTATGCGCTCGACCGGGGCTGGGATCGCCGCGTCGACGAGCCCGAGCGGCAGTTCTTCTACATGCCCTTCATGCATTCCGAACGCCTGACGGATCAGGATCACTGCGTGCGGCTTTTCGCCGAACGGATGCCGGGGGACAATGTCCTGCATGCCCGCGCCCACCGCGAGATCATCCGCCGCTACGGCCGCTTTCCCTACCGCAACGACGCTTTGGGGCGGACGACGACCGAAGCCGAACGGGCGTTTCTGGACGAGGGCGGCTACGGCGCGATCGTGAACGACCTGAGGGACGGCTGAGGAGGGGGCGGAAAAGCCGGCTTTTCCGACCCGGATTTGCCGGCAAATCCGATTGCCTGCACCGCCCCGTCACTCCGAGAGATAGGCGCGCGCGTAGGCGTCGTACCAGTCGAGGCAGTCGGGGTTCGCCATCGCGTCGGGCGTGGCGACGTCGGACATGGCCCTGCCCAGAAGGCGCTTCTTGATCGGCACCTCCATCTTCTTTCCCGTCAGCGTGTAGGGGATGTCGGGCGCGACGACCACGCGGTCCGGAACATGATGCGGCGAAACGCAGGCCCTGAGCGTGGCGGCAAGCTCCGCCACCAGCATTTCCGACCATGCAGCCGCCGTCGCCGGTTTCACGAACAGGATCATGCGGGACGGCTGGCCGAGATACTCGAGGTCGACCACGAGGCTGTCGGCGATGGCCGGGTTGTCCTCCACCACGCGGTAGATGTCGGCCGTTCCCATGCGGATGCCGTGGCGATTGATCGTGGCGTCCGACCGCCCATAGATGACCGCCCCGCCATGGGGCGTGATCCGGACCCAGTCGCCCTGCCGCAATATGCCGGGATAGGTGTCGAAGTAGCTGGCCCGAAGCCGGGTGCCTTCGTCATCGCCCCAGAAGGACAGCGGCATCGACGGCATGGGCCTTGTGCAGACCAGCTCGCCCACGTCGTTTTCCACCGGATGGCCGTCGTCGTCGAAGGCATGGACCGAGGCCCCGAGAGCGCGGGCCTGCATCTCGCCCACATGGACGGGCAGGGTGGGGCTGCCCGCCAGAAACGCGCCCGAGATGTCCGTGCCGCCGGCGATGGGAGAGATCCAGAGATCGGCGCGGATCGTGTCCCAGAGCCATGCATAGGCCTCGGGTGGCAGGGGCGAGCCGGTGGACACGATGAGCTTGATGCGGCTGAGGTCGGCCTCCTCCCGCGGTACCGTGCCCGCCTTCATGCAGGCGATGTAATAGGCCGCGCCCGCCCCGAAGACGGTCACGCCCATGGCTTCGGCAAAGCGCCAGAGCCGGCCCATGTCGGGCGTGGCCGGGCTCCCCTCGGCAAGCGCGATCGTGGCCCCGGTCAGAAGGCCGCCCAACTGCACGTTCCACATGATCCAGCCGGTGGAGGAATACCACGCGAAGGTGTCCTCTGGCCCCACGTCGCAATGCAGACCGACCAGCTTCGCCAGTTCCAGAACCACGCCGCCATGGCCGTGGACGATGGGCTTGGGGCTTCCCGTGGTGCCGGAGGAATAGACCACCCAGAGCGGGTGGTCGAAGGGCAGCATCTCGGGCGCGGCGCGGTCGCGGCCCGACAGGAGCGTCGCCCAGTCGTGACGCGCGGCATTCCCCGGCGCGATCCCCTCGGCCCCGTCCATGGTGATCCAGTGCTCCAGCGTCGGCAGCCCCTCGATCAGCGCCGCGACCTCCGCGCGCCGGTCGTGCCACTTGCGGCCGAACCGGTAGCCCGAGACGGTCAGGAGCGCCTTGGGCTCGATCTGTCCGAAGCGCTCCAGCACCGTGGGCGCGCCCATGTCGGGGGCGCAGAGCGACCATGTGGCCCCGATGGAGGCGCAGGCGAGGAAGGCCACGATCGTGTCGGGCGTGTTGGGCAGGTAGCCCACCACCCGGTCGCCGCGCGCCACGCCGATCCGGCGGAGCGCCGCGGCCAGCCTTCCCACCCGGTCGGCGAGGTCCTCCCAACTCAGAGCGCTGCGCGTGCCGTCCTCCGCCTCGTGACGGATCGCGATGCGGCCCGGTCCGGCCGCCTCGGCATGGCGCAGCACTTCGCCGGTGAAGTTGAGCGTGGCACCCGGAAACCACTCCGCCCCCGGCATCGCGTCGCGTGCGAGACCGCTCTGGGGCGGGCTGCCGAAGCGCACCCCGTGCCAATCGGCGAAGCTCAGCCAGAAGGCGCCGGGATCGCCGACCGACCACGCCCAGAGGTCGTGGTAATCCGCGAACTGCCGATTCAGCCGCGCACCTGCCCGGTCCATGAATGCGGCCATCCGGCTGGCGGCGGCGAAACCGGGCAGGGGCGACCAGCTTGGCGCGTCTGCATCGGGCATGGGCAGGTCTTGCGGCGAGGACATGCCGTGCAGCTTAAGGCGAGGCGCCGGTCTGGCCAACACAATCCCCGCCTTGCATCCGCTGCAAACCCGTCTGCCTGCGACGGATCGGCCTTTGCGACCGGTGGGGCGATTGTTTAACGTTGAACAAACGTGTTTCGCCGGGAGAGTGACCGTGGCCGCAAAGAATTTCGACGTCATCGTGATCGGGGCCGGACCGGGGGGCTATGTCGCCGCCATCCGCGCCAGCCAGCTGGGCCTGACCGTGGCCATCGTCGAACGAGAGCACATGGGCGGCATCTGCCTCAACTGGGGCTGCATCCCTACGAAGGCGATGCTGCGCTCCTCTGAGGTGTTCCACCTGATGCACCGCGCCAAGGATTTCGGGCTGAGCGCCGAGAACATCTCCTACGATCTCGACGCCGTGGTGAAACGCTCCCGCGGGGTGGCCAAACAGCTCAATTCCGGCGTCGGCCACCTGATGAAGAAAAACAAGGTCACGGTCTTCATGGGCGAGGCCACGCTGCCGGCCAAGGGCAAGGTTTCGGTCAAGACCGACAAGGGAACCGAGGATCTGACGGCAAAGAACATCGTCCTCGCCACCGGTGCCCGCGCTCGCGAGCTTCCGGGGCTGGAGGCCGACGGCAAGCGGGTCTGGACCTACAAGGCCGCGCTGGTGCCGCCGCACATGCCCAAGAAGCTGCTTGTCATCGGCTCGGGCGCCATCGGGATCGAATTCGCCAGCTTCTACAACACGCTGGGCGCCGACACGACCGTGGTCGAGGTGATGGACCGCATCCTGCCCGTCGAGGATGCCGAGATCTCGGCCTTCGCGAAGAAGAGCTTCGAGAAACAGGGCATGAAGATCATGGCCAAGGCCATGGTCAAGAAACTCGACCGCGCCGAGGACAAGGTCACGGCGCATATCGAGGTTGGCGGCAAGACCGAGACGCATGAGTTCGACACGGTGATTTCCGCCGTGGGGATCGTCGCCAATACCGAAGGTCTGGGGCTGGAAAAGCTGGGCGCCAAGATCGACCGCAGCTTCGTGGTGACGGACGAATATTGCCGCACGGGTGTCGAGGGGCTTTTCGTCATCGGCGATGCCACGAACGGCCCGTGGCTGGCGCACAAGGCGTCCCACGAGGGCGTCATGGTCGCCGAGATCATCGCCGGCAAGAACAAGGTCCACCCGGTCGCGCCGGAAAACATCGCCGGCTGCACCTATTGCCATCCGCAGGTGGCGAGCGTCGGGCTGACCGAGGCCAAGGCCAAGGAACAGGGCTATTCCGTCAAGGTCGGCCGCTTTCCCTTCATCGGCAACGGCAAGGCCATCGCGCTGGGCGAACCGGAGGGCATGATCAAGACCGTCTTCGACGCGAAAACGGGCGAGCTTCTGGGCGCGCACATGATCGGCGCGGAGGTGACCGAGCTGATCCAGGGCTACATCATCGGCAAGAAGCTGGAGACGACGGAAGAGGACCTGATGGAGACGGTCTTCCCGCATCCGACGCTCAGCGAGATGATGCATGAAAGCGTGCTCGACGCCTATGATCGGGTGATCCATATCTGATACGACCCCGCCCGGGCGCACCCCCTGGGGGCTGATGGCCGCGCTCTATGGGGCGGGGCTTCTGGCGGCGGGACAATTCGCCAAGGTCTCCCTGACGCTGGGCGCGCTGGACGGTGTCTATCCGGGCGCGCCGGTAGCCTTCGCGGTCTCGGGCGTGGCGGTGATGGGCATCCTCTTCGGCGTCTTCTCCGGCGGGATCACGGCCAGCGTGGGCCCGCGCCGTGCGATCCTCGCCGGGCTGGTCGTGTCGGCGGTGGCGGGCGGGGCGCAGGCGGTCTTGCCCGACTTCCCGCTCCTCATGGCGCTGCGCGTGGCGGAGGGGGCGGGGCACCTGTTGCTGGTGGTGGCGGTGCCGACGCTCATGGCGGCGCTGGCGGCCGAGCGTGACCGGGCCTTCGTCATGGGCGTCTGGGCGACATTCTTCGGCGTTGGCTTCTCGCTGGCGGCCCTTCTGATCGGCAACGCCGGTCCCGGCACGGTCTTCGCCGTGCACGGAGGGCTGGCCGGGGTGCTTGCGGTGGTCCTCTGGATCATGCTCCCCCGGGGTGTTTCGCCCGAGCGTCGCCCGCTGCCGCGCCTGTCCGATCACCTGTTGATCTATTCCACGCCGCGCCTCTTCGCGCCGGGGCTGGGCCACGGGATCTACGCCTTCCTCTTCCTCGCGCTTGTCACCTACCTGCCGGCGGCGCTGGACGCGCCATGGCTGTCGCCGGTGTTGCCGGTCGCGGGGCTGACCGGATCGCTCCTGACCGGGCCGCTTGCGCGGCGCATCGTCCCCGGGCGGCTGGTCTGGGGCGGCTTCCTCGCGCTGGTGGTGTCCTTCGCGCTGGTCTGGGCGTCCGGGCCACTGGCGCCTTGGGTCGCGATCCTCGCCATGGCGCTGTCTGGCATCGTGGCGGGCGCGGGCTTTGCCGCCGTGCCCTGGCTCAACCCGACCAATGCCGACCGTGCGCTGGCCAATGGCGCGCTGGCGCAGCTGGGCAATGTGGGCACCTTCGGCGGCACGCCGGTTCTGGCGGCGCTGGGGCTGGCGGCGGCCCTTCCGATGGCCATCGCGGTCGGCCTTTTCGGCGCGCTTGCCACCGCGCTGGCCTACCGCGCGGCGCAGCGGGACGCGGAATTGGCCGCTTCCTGTGGGTAACGGAAAAAGTTCGCTCTTCGTTCTCATATTTCGGTTGGAGACTCGTCGCGCGCCCCCTAGATATGGACGAAGCGTTAACGGGGAACCGACGGCATGCCGGAGCTCAAGTCCATCGAGGTGCGCGGCGCGCGCGAGCACAACCTCAAGAATATCGACCTCGACATCCCCCGCGACCGGCTGGTGGTGATCACCGGCCTGTCGGGATCGGGCAAATCCTCGCTCGCCTTCGACACGATCTATGCCGAGGGTCAGCGCCGCTATGTCGAGTCGCTGTCGGCCTATGCACGGCAGTTCCTCGACATGATGGAAAAGCCGGACGTGGACCATATCAGCGGTCTTTCCCCGGCCATCTCCATCGAACAGAAGACGACCTCGAAAAACCCCCGTTCCACCGTCGGCACGGTGACGGAGATCTACGACTACCTGCGGCTGCTCTTCGCCCGCGCGGGCACGCCCTATTCGCCGGCGACGGGAATGCCCATCGAGGCGCAGCAGGTGCAGGACATGGTCGACCGCGTGATGGCGATGGAGGAGGGGACGCGCGCCTATCTGCTGGCCCCCATCGTGCGCGACCGGAAGGGCGAATACCGCAAGGAGTTCCTGGAGCTGCGCAAGCAGGGCTTCCAGCGCGTGAAGGTCGACGGGCAATTTTACGAGTTGGATGAGCCGCCCACGCTCGACAAGAAATTCCGCCATGACATCGACGTGGTGGTCGACCGTATCGTGGTCCGCGAAGGGGCCGAGACGCGGCTGGCCGACAGTTTCCGCACGGCGCTCGACCTCGCCGACGGGATCGCGATCCTTGAAACGGCCCCGGCGGAGGGCGAGCCCGAGCGCATGACCTTCTCGGAAAACTTCGCCTGTCCCGTCTCGGGTTTCACCATCCCCGAGATCGAGCCGCGCCTGTTTTCCTTCAACGCCCCCTTCGGCGCATGCCCCGCCTGCGACGGCCTCGGGGTGGAGCTGTTCTTCGACGAACGCCTCATGGTGCCCGACGCCGCGCTCAGCCTCGAGGACGGGGCCATCGCGCCGTGGCGCAAGGGCAAGTCACCCTATTTCCTGCAGACGATCCAGGCCATCGCACGCCATTACGGCTTTGACCCCAAGACGGCGTGGAAGGACCTGCCCCCCGAGGTGCAGCAGGTGTTCCTGCGCGGCTCGGGCGACACCGAAATCCAGTTCCGCTATGACGAGGGCGGTCGCGTCTACCAGGTGAAACGCAGTTTCGAGGGCGTGATACCGAACATGGAGCGCCGCTACCGCGAAACGGACAGCGCCTGGATCCGCGAGGAATTCGAGCGTTACCAGAACAACCGCCCCTGCGGCGCCTGCGGCGGCTATCGCCTGCGCGAAGAGGCGCTGGCGGTGAAGATTGCGGGCCTGCACGTCGGTCAGGTCGTCGAGATGTCGATCCGCGAAGCGCTGGCCTGGTGCGAGAGCGTCCCGGCCCAGCTCGGCAAACAGAAGAACGAGATCGCCCGCGCGATCCTGAAGGAAATCCGCGAACGTCTCGGTTTTCTCAACAATGTGGGCCTGGAATACCTGACCCTCAGCCGCAACGCGGGCACCCTTTCGGGCGGCGAGAGCCAGCGCATCCGCCTCGCCAGCCAGATCGGCTCGGGCCTCACCGGCGTCCTCTACGTGCTCGACGAACCCTCCATCGGCCTGCACCAGCGCGACAATGACCGGCTCTTGACCACGCTCAAGAACCTGCGCGATCAGGGCAATACGGTCATTGTCGTGGAGCACGACGAAGAGGCGATCCGCGAGGCCGATTACGTCTTCGACATCGGTCCCGGCGCGGGTGTCCATGGCGGGCAGATCGTGGCCCAGGGCACACCGGCCGAGATCGCCGCGGACGCAGCCTCGATCACCGGGCAGTACCTGTCGGGCACGCGCGAGATCCCGGTTCCGGCGGAACGCCGCGCGGGCAAGGGCAAGACGCTGACCGTGGTGGGCGCCACCGGCAACAACCTCAAGGATGTCACGGCCGAGTTCCCGCTGGGCAAGTTCGTCTGCGTCACCGGCGTCTCCGGCGGCGGCAAGTCGACGCTGACCATCGAGACGCTGTTCAAGACCGCGTCGATGAAGTTGAATGGCGCGCGCCAGACGCCCGCGCCCTGCGAGACGATCAAGGGTCTCGAGCATCTCGACAAGGTCATCGACATCGACCAGCGGCCCATCGGGCGCACGCCGCGCTCCAATCCGGCCACCTATACCGGCGCCTTCACCCCGATCCGCGACTGGTTCGCGGGCCTGCCCGAGGCCAAGGCGCGCGGCTACAAGCCGGGGCGCTTTTCCTTCAACGTCAAGGGCGGCCGCTGCGAGGCCTGCCAGGGCGACGGGGTCATCAAGATCGAGATGCACTTCCTGCCGGACGTCTATGTCACCTGCGAGACCTGCAAGGGCAAGCGCTACAACCGCGAAACGCTGGAGGTCCAGTTCAAGGGCAAGTCCATCGCCGACGTGCTCGACATGACCGTCGAGGACGCGCAGGACTTCTTCAAGGCGGTCCCCTCGATCCGCGAGAAGATGGACGCGCTGATGCGCGTCGGCCTCGGCTACATCAAGGTGGGTCAGCAGGCCACGACGCTCTCGGGCGGCGAGGCGCAGCGCGTGAAACTCTCCAAGGAGCTGTCGAAACGCGCGACGGGCCGCACGCTCTATATCCTCGACGAGCCGACGACGGGGCTGCATTTCGAGGATGTGAAGAAGCTGCTGGAAGTGCTGCACGAGCTGGTGGATCAGGGCAACACGGTCGTGGTGATCGAGCACAATCTCGACGTGATCAAGACCGCCGACTGGTTGATCGATATCGGCCCCGAGGGCGGCGATGGCGGCGGCGAGATCGTGGCGACCGGAACGCCCGAGGAGGTGGCGGGCGTCGAACGCTCCCATACCGGCCGCTACCTCGGCCCGATGCTCAAGGCGCGGAAACACGCCGCCGAGTAGGCCGTGTCCGGCCCTTCATCCTGGCAGAAAACTCCGGGGGTGAGGCCGCAAGGCCGAGGGGGCTGGCCCCCTCCCTTCGGCTTGCCTCCGCTGCGCCGCCGCGTAAGGTGGATCCGTCGTCATCGGAGTCTCCATGTCCCGAAAACCGAAGATCGGTCTTGCCCTCGGCTCGGGCGGCGCGCGCGGCTGGTGCCATCTGGGCGTGCTCTCCGTGCTCGACGAGATGGGCTGCGCCGCCGACATCATCACCGGCTCCTCCATGGGGGCGTTGGTCGGTGCCGCCGAGGCGGGCGGCCAGCGCGGTCCCCTGCATGAATGGGCCCTCGGCCTCACGCGCGGGGGGTTCCTGCGGCTCGTGGATATCACCGTCGGGCGCGGCGGGCTGGTGGCGGGCCGCGAGATCGCCAACGTGCTGGGAGAGTGGGGTCTTGATTGCGACATCTCCGAGCTGGAGCGAACGTTTCTTGCGGTCGCCACGGACCTGCGCACAGGGCGCGAGGTCTGGCTGCGGGAGGGTGCGTTGCTGCCCGCCGTGCGTGCCTCCGTGTCTCTGCCCGGGCTCTTCGCGCCGCAGTTGATCGGCGACAGGTGGCTGATGGATGGCGGGCTGACCAACCCTGTACCGATCTCGGCGGCGCGCGCGCTCGGGGCGGACGTGGTCATCGCGGTCAACCCCAACTCCAAACCGCCGGGGCGCGTCTGGGTGCCGGAACGCGGCGAGGATATCTGGGATGGCATCGCCGAACGGATGGGCGGGATGCTCCCCGAGATGTTCCGGGGCGCGGAACCGACCGTTGAGCAGGACATCCCCGGGCCGCACGGGGCCGAGGTGTTGAACGCCAGCATCGATATCCTGACCGAATATCTCCGCCGCACGCGGCTGGCCGTGGACCCCGCGGACGTGATGATCGACGTGGATCTCAGCGATATGTCGGCGATGTCCTTCTACGACGCCGAACGCGCCATCGCGGCAGGGCGCGAGGCCGCGCGGGCCTGCGTCGACGACATCCGCGCGGTGCTGGAGCGCAAAGGCTAGCTCCGGCCGGCGCGGACTGGCAGCGCCTCGAGCCCGTGGAAATGGTAGATATCCGCGTAGCGCGGTGCCTCGGTCAGAGATAGCTCCGGGCAGCGCGCGAACAGCCCCGGCAGCGCGATCTGCATCTCCAGCCGGGCGAGCGGCGCGCCGACGCAGAAATGAAGCCCCGCCCCGAAGGCGAGGTTCGGGGGCCCGTCGGTCCGGTCGGGGATGAAACGCTCGGCCTGCGCATAAGCCGTCCCGTCGCGCCCTGCCGATGCCAGCAGGAGCCCCACCTCGTCGCCACGCCGGAACCTGTGGCCGTGAACCTCCACATCCTCGTAGGCCCAGCGGGTGAACAGATGCAGCGGCGGGTCGTAACGCAGCACTTCCTCGACGAAGGGGGCCGCGTCCGCAGCGGGCCGCGTGCCGGTCCCGAGCGCCAGTCTTACCGCGTTGCCCAGCGTGTGCACCGTCGCCTCGTGGCCGGCGTTCAGGAGCAGGATGCAGGTGGTGATCATCTCGTCGGTGGACAGCCTGTCGCCCGCCTCCTCGGCGGCGATCAGCGCCGAGATCAGGTCGTCGCGCGGCTCGGACCGGCGGCGGTCGATATAGTCGCGCATGAAGGCCACGAACTCGATCGTGGCGCCGACGGCCGTCTCCTCCTGCGCGCGGCTGCGGCCGGCCTGGTACATCATGACCATCGCGTTCGACCAGCGCAGCAGGTCCGGGGCCATCGTCTCGGGCACGCCCAGAAGCCGTGCGATGACGATGACGGGGATCGGGCGGCAGAAGGCGTCCAGCAGGTCGAAATCGTCCTCGGGGAAGGCGTCGATCAGCGCATGGGTGAGCGTTTCGATCTCGGGGGCCAGCGCTTTGATCCGCCTTGTGGTGAAGGCGCGCAGCACGAGGGAGCGCAGGCGCGTGTGGCGCGACGGCTCCAGCTCCAGCATGGAATGGGCCTCCACGGCGTAGAACGGGGCGAGGTGATCCGGCACCTCGCGTGGCGTGACCGGTTCGCGGCCAAAGCGCCGGTCGCGCAGAAGCGTGTTGACCGCCTCATGGGTCGTGGCGACGGGCATGTCGTAGTCGGTCCAGAAGACGAGCGGGCCGGCGGCGCGCGCGCGGGCGTAGAACGGGTAGGGGTCCTGGACGAACCCGGGTTCGGTGGGGGATTGGGAGAGCGTTTTCATGTCCCGCCCTGATGCCATGCCGATCGTTCCGCGGCCAGCGTCGCAATGCGTATTTGGGGAAAGATGAAGGGCAGGGCGCTTCTTGCGGCGTCCTGCCCTTGTCGTCAGTCCGCGCCGCGGATGGGGATGGTTGCATCCGGTTTGGGCTGGAAGATCTTCTGGATGAAGTAGATGCCCATGGCGGCGCCGATGCCGATGAGGTCGGTGAACCAGCCGCCTTCGATCATGAAGAGTGCCGCGCCGATCAGGCCGGCGCGCAGGAACCAGGCGGGGCGCGCGCCCATGAACCAGCCCTGCACGCCGGCGGAGAGCAGGAACACGCCGAAGGTGGCTGTGATCCCTGCCCGGATCACCTCGGGCCATGTGCCGTCCATCAGGATGGCGCTGTTGTAGAAGAACATGAAGGGCACGATGAAGGCGGCCAGACCGATCTTGAAGGAGGCGACGGAGGTTTCCATCGGGTTGGCGCCGGAGATGCCGGCGGCGGCATAGCTTGCCAGCGCCACGGGCGGGGTGATGGCGGAGACGACGGCGAAGTAGAAGACGAAGAAATGCGCCGTCAGTTGCGGGATGCCCAGCTCCACGAGGCCCGGCGCCACGACCGAGGCCGCGACCGCGTAGGCCGCCGTCGTCGGCATCCCCATGCCGAGCAGGATGGCGATGCACATGGCGAAGAAGAGCGCGAGCAGCTGGCTGACACCCGCCAGGTCGAGCAGCACGTTCGAGAACCGCGCGCCCACGCCGGTGAGGCTGATCACGCCCACGATGATCCCCGCGCAGGCGCAGACCGCGATGATCTGGATCGACATCACTCCGGCCAGTTCCAGCGCGCGCAGCATGCCCCTGAGGCCGAGGCCGATCTCCGTGCCACCGGCGAGTTCGCGCATCGAGATATAGGCGAAGGTCACCACCACGACGAGGGCCGCGATCAGCGCGAGGTTGGTGATGGCGGCGGGCTGATCCGCCCCGGGCGCGACCACGGGCGACAGCATGTAGAGCAGGAAAAGCCCGACCGACAGCGCCGCGATGGCCAGCACCAGAAGCCTTTGCAGCGTCCAGCGCCCGCCCGCGTGAAGCGAGAAGTGCTCGGGTCGCGCCCAGCTGACCACGACGGCGGCGACGGTGGCCAGCGTGCCGGCGCGGATCACCGAGTAGCCCATGAAAAGCGCCGCGATCAGGATCACGATGGGCAGGAACAGGAAGACCTTGCGCACCATCTCGCGGAACTTCGGCAGCTCGTCCTCGCGCATGCCGCGCATGCCGAGCTTGGCCGCCTCGAAATCCACCATGAAGTAGATCGACACGAAATAGAGGATCGCGGGGATGATCGCGGCAATCGCGATCTCCTGGTAGGGAATTCCGGTGATCTCGGCCATGATGAAGGCGCCCGCCCCCATGATGGGCGGCATGATCTGCCCGCCGGTCGATGCTGCGGCCTCGATCGCGCCGGCGGTCTTCTTCTGGTAGCCGACCTTCTTCATCAGCGGGATGGTGAGCGAGCCCGTGGCGACCACGTTGCCCGCGGAGGTGCCGTTGATCATGCCCATCAGGCCGGAGGCGAAGATCGCCACCTTGGCCGGGCCGCCGCGCGCGCGGCCGGCGGCGGCGAAGGCGAAGTTCACGAAATAGTCGCCCACCTTGGAGGCCTGCAGGAAGGCCGCGAAGATGATGAAGAGGATGATGTAGGTCGAGGAGACGGCGGTGGTCGGCCCCAAGATGCCCGCGTCGGTATAGACGAAGCCGAAAAAGCGTTGCCAGGTGAAGGGCTGCTGCACCGCGAGGATGCCGGGCAGAAGATGCGCGGTGAAGGTGTAGACGAGGAAGACCCCGGTGATGATCACGAGCGCGAGCCCCGCCACGCGGCGCGTCAGCTCGAGGATCATGGCGGAGCCTGCCGTCGCCGCGAAGGCCACGCCGATGGGCACGAAGGGCGTGCCGACGGAGTTACGCGCCGCGGTGCCGTAGATCGCGACGAGGTAGATCGCCATGACGATTCCGCAAAGCGCCAGCACGATGTCGGAGGCCGCGAAGAGTTCGCGGCCGCGGCGCTCGAACCAGCCGGTCGCGATGGCGCCGAAGGTTGCGATCAGCAGCGGTATGCCGAACCGGCGCACCTCGGCCTCGTAGGTCTCGGTGCCGGGGAAGGAGGCCCATGTGGTGAGGCCTCCCATCTGGGGCAGTTCGCCGGAATTGATGTCCTGCACGAAGCCGATGGCCGTGGCCCCGGCCACCAGCGCCGGAACGACGAGCGCCGCGGCCACGAGAGTGACCAGGCGCGTGTCCTTGTGGGGCCGGTCGGGATGGAAGGTATGGGCCGAGAACAGCAGGAAGCCCAACCCCAGCGCGCCGGCGATATGGACGATGCGGAAGTTCCACGTCTCCATTGGAAACTGCGGCAGGAAGGGCAGCTCGATGCCCGTCCAGTCCGAGATCGACACACCGTTGAGCGCCAGCATGTGGAAGGCGGCGTAGACGGTGGCCAGTGTCGCGATGATCAGATACGCGCGGCCCTTGAACAGGCGACGGTTGCCCTCGATCGGGTCCTCGTCGACGCCCTCGGCGATCACCTGATTCCGCTGGTCGGCGGTCTTTTCGGTGCTCATGGTCATGTCCCCCGGGGCCGGTTGCCGCCCGTTTTCCGTAGCGGACCGCGCCCCGTTTCGGGGCGCGGTCCCGTGTCATGGCCCGGAGGCTCCGGGCGCGTGTCGGCTTACATCGACGAATGGATCATGTCGTCGGGGATGTCCGCGCCCGCGTTCTCCTCGAACCAGCGGGCCGCACCGGGGTGCCACATCAGGACGCCGTTCTTGTCCCAGTTCTCGGGCAGGGTGGAGCGCGCCGCGCGGTGGATGTTCACCATTCGCTCGTTGTCGGACATGACCACATCCACCGCGGCGTAGACGAAGCTCTCGGGCAGGTCGCAGTTGGCGATGGCGAAGTTCCACATCGAGACCGACCGCGCCGGGGCTTCCAGCGTGGTGTAGGTGTCGGCGGGGATCTCGAAGGACGAGACAGGGAAGGACTCCAGTATCTGCGCCTGCTCCTCCTCGGTGAACTCGATGATGTTCACGTCGGTCTGCACTTCCAGCTGCGACACCGCCGGGATCGGGATGCCTGCCGCGAAGGCGATGACGTCCAGAAGCCCGTCCTGAAGCTGGCCGCCGAGGTCGGACCAGCCGCCGTTGCGGCGGTCGAAGTTGACACCCAGTTCTTCCATCATGCGCGGGAAGTAGGTGTCCGAGGTGGAGCCCGCCGGCCCGAAGCCGATGCGCGCGCCGTCGGGAATGTCCGCGACCGACGTGATGCCCGACGAGGCCAGCGCAGTGATCGAGAACGGCGTCTGGTACATCGGGAACATCGCACAGGCGTTGGTCATCTGCAGGCCGGGTGCTATCGGGTTGGTGCCCTGAAGCGATTCCGCGGCGGGACCCATCGTTGTCATGCCGAACTGCGCCTCGCCGGTGTGGACGAGCGCCATGTTCTGCATCGGGCCGCCGGTCACTTCCGCGCCGCCCGACAGGCCGAGTTCCTCCGCGACGAGGTTCGCCCAACCCGAGCCGTAGACGAAGAAGGTGCCGCCCTGCGACGCGGTGCCCACGGTGAAGCTTTCTGGCCAGCCCTCGCGGTCGTCATGGGCATCGGCGAAGACGGCGGTCGCCGTCAGGGCTGTCGTGGCCGCCAGCGCGGCGATCTTGGTCAGTTTCATCGGGTTACTCTCCCTTGGTTTGGTCCGCCTGTTACCGGCGCAAGCGAAGGACCGGCCATCGCCGGCATGCGGGTTGTGGCCCGCGTCTCCTCCCTTCCGCCGATGCGGCGTGTGCCCGGACAGGGCTCCCTCCCTGTCCGTCGCGGGTGGGATGCCGTCAATTCGGCAGGCCATGCAATGGCTGCAAGGCAGGTTTGCGCTAACGGACTGCGATTGCGCAGCGCTATGGGTGGATTCGTGCCCAAATCGACGTGCCGATGTGTCGATGTCTACCCGTTTTGCCGTGTGCGCGGAAAAGCGGCAGGATTTCTGGTGGGACATCTGCGGATCGCCCAAACGGAAAACGGGCGTTTCCCGGCCCCCTCAGTCGTCCGACCTGTAGTCCGACCGGTCAAGCCCATGTCTTTGCATCTTCTCGTAAAGCGCCTTGCGGCTCAGGCCAAGCGCCTCGTAGGTGGCCTTCACGCTGCCGCCATGGGCCGCGAGCGTCGCTGCGATCAGCGTCTTCTCATGGGCCGCCATGCGGTCAGAGAGCGCGCGGGGGGCCGGACCGCCGATCGCTTCGGGGCCGTCATCGATGTCGAGCCCCAGCGCCACGCGTTCGGCGGCATTGCGCAGCTCTCGCACATGCCCGGGCCAGTCGCGCGCGGCGATATCGCTCAGCGCATCGCCCGAGACCTCAGGCACCGGCCGTCCGGCGCGGCGGCAGGCGTCGGTCAGGAGCCTCAGGAACAGAAGCGGGATGTCCTCGCGTCGCGCGTCGAGTCCGGGCATCCGGACGGTCACCACGTTCAGCCGGTAGAGCAGGTCGGCGCGGAAACTGCCCTCCGTCGCCGCCGCGCCCAGGTCGCGCTTTGAGGCCGCGATGAAACGCAGGTCGAGCGGCACCGCCTCGTTCGAGCCCAGGCGTGTCACCTCCCGGTTCTGCACCACGTGCAGGAGCTTCGCCTGCAGCGCCAACGGCAGGCTGTCGATCTCGTCGAGAAAGACGGTGCCGCCGCGGGCGTGCTCGAACTTGCCGTAGCGGGGCCGGGTGGCGCCGGGAAAGGCGCCGCTCTCATGGCCGAAGAGCTCGCTTTCGATCAGGTCCGCGGGCAGGGCGGCGCAGTTGATCTGGACGAAGGGTCGCTCGGCCCGGTTGCCCGCCTCGTGCAGGGCGCGGGCGGCGAGTTCCTTGCCGGTGCCGGTCGGCCCCTCGATCAGCACGTCGGCATCGGTCGCGGCGACCGCGCGCAGGTGCCGGCGCAGCGCGCGCATGGGCGCGCTCTGGCCGTGCAGGCGGGCCGCGATCGGGTCGTCGGCTTCCGCATCGCCGGATGCTGCGGCGCGCAGCGCGCGGTTCTCCAGCGTCAGCCGCCGCTTGTCGAGCGCCCGGCGCACGGTTTCCACCAGCCGCGCGGGCGCATAGGGTTTCTCGATGAAATCATAGGCGCCCTGCCGCATCGACCGGACGGCGAGGTCCACGTCGCCATGCCCGGTGACGACGATCACCGGCAGGTCCGGGTCGCGCGCCAGCGCTTCGTTCATCAGCGCGATACCGTCCATGCCGGGCATCCGGATATCGGTGACGAGAACACCGGGAAAGGTCGTGCTCAGATGCGGCAGCGCCTCCGCCGCCCCGGCGCAGAGGCGGGTCTCGAGATCGTCGAGCGCCAGCGCCTGACCCGCGGCCGCGCGCAAATCCTCTTCGTCGTCGACGAAGAGCACGGGGCCGAGGCCATGTCCGGCCGTGGTGGCGTGATCGCTCATTCCGCGGCGAGCCCCGTGTCGGGGTCCGTGGGGGGGGCCGTGTCGGGGCCCGCGCCCCGTCCGGAGGCGATCGGTCCCGGCATCCGGCGCAGTGTCACGGTGAACACCGCCCCGCCATCGGCTGCGTTGGCCGCCGACAGCGTGCCGTCGAAATCGCGGATGATGTTGTAGGAGATCGACAGGCCCAGCCCCATGCCCTTGCCCGGGTCCTTGGTGGTGAAGAACGGATCGAAGGCCTGCGCCAACGCCGCCTCCGACAGGCCGTGGCCGCGGTCGCGCACCGAGATTGCGCAGGTTCCTTCGGTCGCCGTGCCATCGGTCTCGACGCTGATCCCGATCTCCTTGGCCGCGCGGTCCTCCATGGCATCGAGCGCGTTCGAGATCAGGTTCACGATCACCTGCTGCAGCCGCACGCGCCCGCCCCTGACCCAAAGGTCCGGCCCGGGTGCCGCGTAGTCGACCCGCGCCGCGGTGGCCTTCAGCTTGGGCGCCATCAGCTCGAGCGCGTCGTCGATCACCGCGGCCACGGGGATGGGGCCGGTCTTGTCCTGCGGCCGACGTGCGAAGTTGCGCAGATGCTTGGAGATCGCCGCCATCCGGTCGGCCATGGCCGAGATCCGGCCCACATTGTCCCGCGCCTCGGCCAGGCGGCCCCGCGCGAGGAACGTGCCGGCGTTGTCCGCAAAGGCCTTAACCGCCGCCAGCGGCTGGTTGAACTCGTGACTGAGCGCCGCCGACATCTGGCCGAGTGCCGCGAGCTTGCCCGCCTGCACCAGTTCGGCCTGGGTGCGGCGCAGGCGCGCCTCGGTGGCCCGGCGTTCCTCGACCTCGGCGCGCAGCAGCGCGTTGGCGGCGTCGAGATCGCGCGTGCGGTCCTGAACGCGCGCCTCCAGCTCGGCCTGGGCGCTGCGCTGCCGCTCGATCCGTTCCATCAGCTGCGCGCGCCGCTGCAGCGCCACGGCCGCCAGAAGCGCGCCGACCGCCACCAGCAGCACCGCGATCCCCAGCGCCGTCCAGGCCTGCGCGATCGCGGGCGCCGTGGGTGTCAGGATCGACACCCGCCATGCGGGGGCCGCGATCAGCATGGTCTGGGACACGAACTCTTCCGGGACGTCATCCGCGCCGGTCACCGTCAGCAGGTCCATCTCGTCGTTCAGCGGCGCCCGGCGCGCATTGAGCGGCGCCAGTGTGCCCGGCGGGTATTGCCGTGTCCGGGCTATGGTCTCGATCGCGGCTTCGGGCACCGGACCCAGCGTGCGGAAATGCCAGTCGGCCCGGTCCGACAGGAACACCACGTTGCTGGTGTCGGTGACGACGATGGTGCTTTCGGCATTGGCCCATGTCTCCTCGAACCGATCGAGGCTGATCTTCACGGCCACCACGCCCAGAAGCTCGGTCCGGTCGATCACCGGAGCGGCGAAGAAATAACCGCGCTGGTTCGAGGTGGTGCCCAGCGCGTGGAACCGTCCCAGCCCGTCGGAGATGGCGTCGGTGAAATAGGGCCGGAATTCGAAGGACCGCCCAAGGAAAGACCAGTCCGAGCGGTAGTTGGAGGTGGCCACCGTGCGGCCCTGCAGGTCCATCACATAGATATCGGACACATCGAGCGACAGGGCGCTCTGGCGCAGAAGCTCGTTGGTGAACGGCACGAGGCCGGAATTTTCCGGGTCGCGCAGAAGCTGCGCGAGGATCGGGCGCTCGGCGATCAGCGCGGGCAGCGCCTCGGTCCGTTCCAGGACGCCGCGCAGCACTTCGGTGGCCAGCCGCAGCGTGGCGGTGTCGGCCTGTCCGGCGCGGTTCAGGTAATGGGCCTCCAGCCTCGGCTGGGCGAAGGCCGTGACCGCAACGGCCAGCGCCAGCACCCCCCAGAGCCCGAGCCGAAGGCCGGCGGGCCGCTGGGTGGCGGCGGCTGTCCCGGGGGTGACGATGTGTGTGACCCTGTCCATCGAGGGCGGAGTATGGCCGGGCGTGACGGTTCTTTCCAGAGCGCGTGCAAGCGGCACCCGCGCCAAGCTTTCTCTGGCGGGTCGCCCGCGTCCGGGGCTATCGTCGCGCGGCGGGCCGACATCCGGAGAACACGAGATGACCAGACCGAGCGTGACCATGACGGCGGCGATGGCGCTGGCGCTTTCCGGCACCGCCGCCGTGGCGCAGGCCCCCTCCTGCGGCGGGCTGGGGGCGGGCGGCGACTGGATCGCGGGCAATCGGGCGGCCTCCGATATCGCGACGGCGGCCGAGGCCCTGGCGCGCGAGGCGCAGGAGGTGCCGAGGAACGGGGAGGTCGTGACGTTCTTTTCCCTCGGCGAGGACATGGTGGTGCGGCTCGAGGCGCGTGCCGGTGCCATTGGCGGCGATCCGGTGCTGGAACTTTACGACGCGGCCGGCGGGATGGTCGTGACCGATGACGATTCCGGCGGAATGCTCGACGCCCGCGCCGAGACGGAGCTTCAGGCGGGCGACTACTGCCTGCTTGTGCGCGGCTTTGCCGACAGCCAGCTCACCGCCGACATCCGCGTGGGGCGGCTCGAGCACCCGGCCCTGACCGAAGGCCTGATCGGTGGGTTCTTCGACCCCGAAGGTGGCGCGGATGGGCCAGACTTCGTCGGCATCCAGCCCTGCCTGCCCACGACCGAGGCGACGCCTCTGACCCGAGGTCCGGTCGATGCCGCGCTGGCGCAGGGCGGGGCGCAGGCCACCGATACGGTGACCGGCACGCCCTATTGGCGTTTCACGCTCGACCAGCCGCAGGGCCTGTCGCTGCGCGCGGTCAACGAGGCCGCCGATCCCTATATCTACCTCTTCGACGGCACCGGCACCCTGATCGCGGAGAACGACGATTACGATAGTCTCAATTCGCGAATCGACATCACCACGCCGCTTGCCGCCGGGACCTATTGCGTGGGTATGCGCGCTCTCTCCGATCCCGATCTTCCGGTCACGCTGTCCGTGCAACCCTTCGACGCGGAGGCCGCCGCCGCCGAGCTGATCGTCACGGGCGAGGCCGCGCCTCCCCTCGACGGGTCGTGGCCCGTGCGGACGATGGGGTTGCTGCCGCCGGTCACGGTGCGCGACCTGCGCGTCGCGGGCACGCGGGCCGAATGGCTGTCCTTCGAGATCGCCGCGCCCACGGTCCTGCTGATCGACGCGGTGGAGGTGACCGATTCCGATCCGCTGATGATCCTCTATGACGCAGGCGGGACCGAGATCGCCTATAACGACGACGCCAACGGCACGCTCAACAGCCAGATCCTGATCCGACTCGACCCCGGTCTCTACCTTCTTGCCGTGCGGCAGTTTTCCGACGCGAACCAGGGCACCATCCGGCTGACGACGGAGCGTTTCGTGCGCGCGACGGACTAGGTCTCAGGCGGCATCCAGCGCCGCGATGATGGCGCCGAAATCCGACGCCTTGAGCGAGGCGCCGCCCACCAGCGCGCCGTCGACGTTGGAAACGGCGAAGATCTCGGCCGCGTTTCCGGGCTTGACCGAGCCGCCGTAAAGCAGGCGTACCGACCGCCCCACGCCGTCGCCGAAGCGCGCCACGAGTCGTGCGCGAATGAAATCGTGGACCTCGCCGATCTGGTCCGTGGTGGGTGTCCGCCCGGTGCCGATGGCCCAGACGGGCTCATAGGCGATCACGAGGCTTTCGCCGGTCACGAGGTCGGGGACGGACCCCGCCAGCTGTCCCGAGATGATGTCGAGCGTGTTGGAGGCGTCGCGCTCGGTCTCGGTCTCGCCCACGCAGACGATGACCCTGAGGCCCGCCTGCAGCACGGCGCGGGCCTGCGCACGGATGTCCTCGTCGCACTCGCAATGATCGGCGCGGCGCTCGGAGTGTCCGGCGATGACGTATCGCGCGCCCGCATCCGCCAGCATGGCGGCTGACAGATCACCGGTATGCGCGCCCGCTGCTTCCGGATGACAGGCCTGCGCGCCCACGGCCACCGGTCCGCCCGCCGCGCGGGCCGCCATGGGCGCGATCAGGGTCGCGGGTGGGCAGATCAGCACCTCGGACCGCGGTTCGGGATGCATGGCGATGAGCGCGTCGACCTCCGCAAGATCGGCGGTCAGCCCGTTCATCTTCCAGTTTCCGGCGGCCAGTTTGACGCGCATCGCGATACTCCTTTCTGGGGCGGATCGGCTCCTGCACCGGCATGGCAAGGAAGGCTCCGCCCGTCAACTCCGGGCGGGACATGCGGCAAGTGGCGCAGCTGTTTGCGCGGTCAATCAGGCGGCGCCCCTTTACCGCGGCCGCTTATTCCTTATATAATCGGTCGGAAATCAGGCGAAGACGCCCGCAGGCAAAGGCTCCGTTGCAATGTCCCAGACCCCCGAGATGATGGAAGGCGCGCCGCTCATCCGGCCGTCGAGCACCGGCCATCCGCTCTATGACACCGTCGTGGAGGCCTGCCGGTCGGTCTACGACCCCGAGATTCCGGTCAATATCTTCGATCTCGGGCTGGTCTACACGATCGATATCGCCGACGACAACGCGGTGACGGTCATCATGACGCTGACAGCGCCGGGATGCCCCGTCGCCGGCGAGATGCCGGGCTGGGTCGCCGACGCGATCGAGCCGCTCGAAGGCGTGAAACATGTCGACGTGGAGCTGACCTGGGATCCGCCCTGGGGCATGGACATGATGTCGGACGAGGCGCGGCTGGAACTCGGGTTCATGTGATCGCCCGTGACGGCGGACATGGCCGAGACGATCGCCGCACTGTTTCTTGCGCATGTGCTGGCCGATTACGTTCTGCAGACACGATGGATGGTGGTGACCAAGCGTGGGGCGGGATTCGCCGCGCATATCGCGCTGGTGTTCGCGACCGCGGTGGCCTGTCTGGGGCAGATTTCGGTCGCCGTGGTCCTCGTGACCTTCGTGCATCTGGTGATCGATGCGGCCAAGACCATTCTCATGCCGGACCGGCTCTGGAGCTATCTGGCCGATCAGGGGCTGCACATCCTGTCGATCGTCGCCGTGGGCGCGCTGTTTCCCGGCGCGTGGCAGGCGGGGCTGTGGGCCGATGCCGTACCGCAAGCGACGCCGGAGGCTCTGGCGATGCTCGCGGGCCTCGTCTTCGCCATCCGGGCAGGACATTTCGCCATCGCCGTCTACATCGCGTCGCCGCCGGTGCCCGGCGCAGACGGCATGACCGCACGGCACGGGGCGCTCATCGGCGGTCTGGAGCGTGCGGCGGTTTTCGTGGCAGTGCTGGGCGGCGTCGCGGCGCTGTCGCTCGTGATTCTTGCCGCCAAGGCGGGTCTCTGGTGGTCGCGGGATGGAGCGTCCGCTCCCGGTCGGGAGCGGGCAGTCACCGCCACACTGGCCAGTTTCGCCTGGGCGCTTGCCGCGGCTTACGCCACGCGGGCGCTGATTGCGATGCTGTGACGCGACAGACCTTGAGCCAGGGGGCCCGCATCCCTACACTGTAAGGGCAGAGGAAAGGACAGACCCATGTTCGGAATTCCCGGCAAACAGGCCGTCAGCATCACCCCGGCGGCCGCCGCGCAGATCGCGAAGCTCATGGCGCGCGACGACACGCAAGGCTTGCGCATCGGCGTCAAGAAGGGCGGCTGCGCTGGCATGGAATACACCATGGATTACGTCACCGAGATCGACCCCAACGACGAGGTGGTCGAACAGGGCGGCGCACGGATCATGATCGCGCCCATGGCGCAGATGTTCCTCTTCGGCACCGAGATCGACTATGAAACCTCGCTGCTGGAGTCGGGGTTCAAGTTCCGCAATCCGAACGTCACCGACGCCTGTGGCTGCGGCGAGTCGATCAAGTTCAAGGATGTCGAGGAACTGGAGGCAGAGCAGGCGGCGGCGCGTCAGTGAGCCCGACGCTCGTCGGCCTCGCCGTCCTTGGTCTCATGATGGTGCTGGCGCTCCGGGCCGACCGGAGGCTTGCCCCGGGCCGCGCTATGCTTCCGATGAATTTCGCCCCGGACGGGACCGTTATCCGGCATGCGCCGCGGCGCATCGCGCTGTGGTTCATGCCGGCGCTGGGCGTAGTCGTTTTCGTTCCTCTCGCGCTTTTCGCACCCGGCACGCCCGGCGCGCTCATCGCCGCAACGGCGCTTCTGTCGGGCCAGCTCTTTTTTCATTGGCTGATCGGACGGACGGCGTGAGCGTGTCCGCCGAGCAGATCGAAGCCGCGCGCGACCTCTTCTCGGGCCTCGGAGATATCACGACCCGCAAGATGATGGGCGGTCTCTGCCTCTATCACGAGGACACGATCTTCGCGATCCTGATGGCCGACGGTGGCCTGTTCCTGAAGGGGCAGGGTGCTTTCGTGGCCGAGCTCGAGGCCGCCGGCTGCACGCAGTGGTCCTACCAGCGCAAGGGCAGGGACAAACCTACCCGCATGGCCTACTGGACCTTGCCCGAGGCGGCGGTCGACGACCCGGACCTCGCCTGCGACTGGGCTGGCCGCGCGCTCGCGCATCTCTGAGCCGCGGGACTTGTCGCGCCGCGCGAAACAGGCCAAGGGGTCGGCATGACCGACCGTTTTTCCTTCACGCTCAACGCCACCTCGGGCAAGGCGCGCGGCGGCGTCATCGCGACGCCAAGGGGCGAGATCCGCACCCCCGCCTTCATGCCCGTGGGCACCGCCGGCACCGTCAAGGCCATGCTGCCCGAAAGCGTGGCGGCGACCGGCGCCGACATCCTTCTGGGCAACACCTATCACCTTATGCTGCGCCCGACCGCCGAGCGCATCGCACGGCTGGGCGGGTTGCACCGTTTCATGAACTGGTCGGGCCCGATCCTGACCGACTCGGGCGGCTTTCAGGTGATGAGTCTGGCCGAGTTGCGCAAGCTGACCGAAGAGGGGGTGACCTTCCGCTCCCATATCGACGGCTCGCGCCACATGCTCAGCCCCGAAAGGTCCATGGAGATCCAGCGGCTTCTGGGCTCCGACATCGTGATGTGTTTCGACGAATGCCCCGCGCTGCCGGCCTCCGACGAGGAGGTCGCGCGCGCCACGCGGCTGTCGATGCGATGGGCGGAACGGTCGAAGGCGGCCTTCGGCGACCGGCCCGGCCATGCGCTTTTCGGCATCCAGCAGGGCGGCGTGACGCGGGAGCTTCGCGCCGAAAGCGCCGAGAGGCTTCGCGAGATCGGCTTCGACGGCTACGCGGTCGGAGGCCTCGCCGTGGGCGAGGGGCAGGAGGCGATGTTCGGTGTGCTCGACTATGCGCCCGACATGCTGCCCCGGGATCGCCCCCGCTACCTGATGGGCGTGGGCAAGCCCGACGACATCGTGGGGGCCGTCGCGCGCGGCATCGACATGATGGACTGCGTGCTGCCGTCGCGCTCGGGGCGGACGGGGCAGGCCTTTACCCGGCGCGGCGTGGTCAACATCAAGAACGCGCGCCATGCCGACGATCCGAGACCTCTGGACGAGGATTGCACCTGTCCCGCCTGCCGGGGCTACAGCCGCGCCTATCTTCACCACGTGTTCCGCGCGGGCGAGATCATCTCGTCGATGCTGCTGACATGGCACAACCTGTACTACTATCAGGACCTCATGGCGGGCATGCGGGAGGCGATCGCGCAAGACCGCTTCGCCGAATTCGAGGCGGCGTTCCATGCGGCGCGGTCCGAGGGGGATATCCCACCGCCCTGAGGGGTCGTTTTCCCAAAGGACAACGCGCGTTTTCCATTCTTCGAAAAGAAAAGGCCCGCCGGAGGGTGAAGAACCGGCGGGCCAGTCGGGCAGGACCAGGGGTTGACCTGCCCGGATCAGGGTAGTCGTCTCTGACGGACCCGGAGGCAGCCGAAATGCGGCCCTTTGGCACCTTCTTCTTTCAACGCCGGCAGAATGGCCGTTTTCCCGTTGCCGAAGGCACCTCACATCCACCACGCCCGTGAGACGTGAATAGTTTGCATGTGAAAATGTTGCCAGTGTTTGATATGGATCAAATCGCGCCCGATCCGGCGAGAAAACCTGTGGGTAGCCGCTTGGCGCCGCGGCCCGCCCACCACTTCGCCATTGTTCCCGACTGCGACGGCGGGCACAGTGTCCACCGGGCGCAGGTCACGGCCGTCGGCGGTTGAAACCGGCACACAAACGCCCCAAATCAGGGACCATAAGGGGAGGCACGTGCGGCTGCCGTATGAACGGGGTCCGAGGTTTCCTGCCAAGACATCGAGGAAGGCAAAATGCCACAGAGCAACGTCACCTATCCGGTTCTGCCGCTGCGCGACATCGTGGTTTTTCCCCACATGATCGTGCCGCTTTTCGTTGGCCGGGAGAAATCCGTCCGCGCCCTCGAGGAGGTGATGCAGGACGACAAGCAGATTCTCCTGTCGAGCCAGCTTGATCCGGCTGTCGACGACCCCACCCATGACGGCATCTACCGGCATGGCGTGCTGGCCAATGTGCTGCAGCTTCTGAAACTGCCCGACGGCACCGTGAAGGTGCTGGTGGAAGGCCGCGCGCGCGTGGTCATCGAGGATTTCGTCGACAACGACGCCTTCTTCGAGGCGACGGCGACGGAGCTGGAGGAGGAAGAGGGCGATCCGGAGGCCATCACGGCGCTGACGCGGTCGGTCGCCGAGGAGTTCGAGAAATACGCCAAGGTCAAGAAGAACGTCCCCGAGGACGCTCTGACCTCCGTGTCGGAGACCACCGACCCGGCCAAGCTCGCCGACCTCGTGTCGGGGCATCTGGGCATCGAGGTGGCGCAGAAGCAGGAGCTTCTGGAGACGCTCGACATCTCCAAGCGGCTGGAGAAGGTCTATGGCCTGATGCAGGGCGAAATGTCGGTGCTGCAGGTCGAGAAGAAGATCAAGACGCGCGTGAAGTCCCAGATGGAACGCACGCAGCGCGAGTATTACCTCAACGAACAGATGAAGGCGATCCAGCGCGAGCTGGGCGACGGCGAGGATGGCGGCGAGGTCGCCGAACTCGAGGAGCGGATCGCGGCCACGAAGCTGTCGAAGGAGGCACGCGAAAAGGCCGAGGCCGAGCTGAAGAAGCTCAAGTCCATGTCGCCGATGTCCGCCGAGGCGACCGTGGTGCGCAACTATCTCGACTGGATGCTGTCGATCCCGTGGGGCGTGAAATCGCGCACCAAGAAGGATCTTGGCCGCGCGCAGGAGGTGCTCGACGACGACCACTATGGCCTCGAGAAGGTCAAGGAGCGGATCGTCGAATACCTCGCCGTGCAGCAGCGCTCGAAGAAGCTGAAGGGGCCGATCCTCTGCCTCGTCGGCCCTCCGGGCGTGGGCAAGACGTCGCTCGGCAAGTCGGTGGCCAAGGCAACGGGACGCGAGTTCATCCGCATCAGCCTCGGCGGCGTGCGGGACGAATCCGAGATCCGCGGCCACCGCCGGACCTATATCGGCTCCATGCCCGGCAAGATCATCCAGGCGCTGAAGAAGGCCAAGACCACCAATCCGCTGATCCTGCTCGATGAGATCGACAAGATGGGCCAGGATTTCCGGGGCGACCCGGCCTCGGCCATGCTCGAGGTGCTGGACCCGGAACAGAACTCGACCTTCTCGGATCATTACCTCGAGGTGGAATACGACCTCTCGAACGTGATGTTCATCACGACGGCGAACTCCTACAACATGCCGGGCCCGCTTCTGGACCGCATGGAGATCATCCCGCTCGCCGGCTATACCGAGGACGAGAAGCGCGAGATCGCCAAGCGGCATCTCTTGCCCAAGCAGATCAAGAACCACGGTCTGAAGGACAAGGAGTTCCGCCTGACGGACGCGGCGCTTCTCGACGTGATCCGCTACTACACCCGCGAGGCGGGGGTGCGGAACCTCGAGCGGGAACTGGCACGGATCGCGCGCAAGGCGCTGACCAAGATCCTCAAGAAGGAGGTCGAGACCGTCGAGGTCACGCCCGACAATCTCGAGGGCATGCTGGGCGTGCGCCGCTTCAAGTACGGGCTGGCCGAGAAGGAGGACCAGATCGGTGTCGTGACGGGGCTGGCATGGACCTCCGTGGGCGGTGACCTTCTGTCGATCGAGGCGCTGCGCCTGCCGGGCAAGGGCCGCATGAAGACGACCGGCACGCTGGGCGACGTGATGAAGGAGTCGATCGATGCGGCGGCGTCCTACGTGCGCTCCATCGCGCCCCGGATCGGGGTGAAGCCGCCCCGGCTCGACCGGTGGGACATCCACGTCCACGTTCCCGAGGGCGCGACGCCCAAGGACGGGCCGAGCGCGGGGATCGCCATGGTGACCTCCATCGTCTCGGTCCTGACCCAGACGCCCGTGCGCAAGGACATCGCCATGACCGGCGAGGTGACGCTGCGCGGCAACGTCCTGCCCATCGGCGGCCTCAAGGAAAAGCTTCTCGCGGCGCTGCGCGGCGGGATCACGACGGTGCTCATCCCGCAGGACAACGAAAAGGACCTGACCGAGATCCCCGACAACGTGAAGGATGGGCTGACGATCATCCCCGTCTCGCATGTCAGCGAGGTTCTCGAGGCGGCGCTGGTGTCCAAGCCCCAGGCCATCGACTGGGACGAGGAGGCCGAAGAGGCCGCCGCGGCACAGACGAAGCTGGAAGGCGGCGGCGAGGGCGCGATCGCGCACTGACGCCACAAGGTAGAATGAAGGAAACCCGCCGCAGGATATCGCGGCGGGTTTCTTTTTGCGTGGGCCTTGGCGCGTCGGCGGTCTTGGGCTCCGCGCGAAAAACGCGCCCGACCCGCCGCGGTCAGCCGTGGGTGACGGCAGCCACCATGATCAGGAACAGGATCGGCACGAGGATGCCGCCGTTCGAGGCCGAGGTGTCTTCGATGATGACGGCGGGCTCCATGGCGGGAGCCATGCCGCCGGCCTGGGCCGGTCCGGAGAAGGTTGCAGTGACGAGGGCGAGGCTGAGTGCGGTTGCGGCAGCAATACGTTTCATGAGGTCAATCCTTGGCAGCTTGCGTATCGACATGACCGGGAGGCCTGCAGACGACCCCCGGCGTCGCGTCCACATTTCTTCAAATCAAGCGACGGCACAACATGTCGGCGGAGAAATGCCGACGCCGAGTCACTGATTTGCCACGCCTCCGCCGTGTTGCGTGTCCGCGAGGGCACGGTTCTTCCCGAAATCGCAAATGTCGCGTTGCGGGACGCCTTGAACGCATCGACCGGACCGGGAGCCTGTGGATAAATCTGGGGAGTTCGATTCCGTTGACCAGTCCCGAGGCCCGAGTATGCGTGCGATCACCCGTCGTTCCTTTCTGTTGAGCGCTGGCGCGGGACTGGCTGCACCCTTCCTGGCGGGTCGCGCCGAGGCCATGCCCTTCGTCGAGGCGAGCTTTCCGCGCCGTGGCGACATTACAACGGGCATGCAGGCGACGGTGACACGCATCGCAATGGACCAGCCCCTGGTCGCGCTGACCTTCGATGACGGCCCGCATCCGACGCTCACGCCGCAGCTGCTGGACTTCCTTGCGGTCAACAATATCCGCGCGACCTTCTACCTGATCGGGAGCCGCGTGGCGCACCATCCGCAACTGGCCGCGCGCATCGCCGCCGAAGGCCATGAGATCGGCAATCACACCTGGTCGCATCCCAGCCTCTTCGGCCATTCCGACGCGTCGGTCCTGTCGCAGATCGACCGTGCGAACGAGGCGGTGCTTCAGGCCACCGGCCGACTGCCGGTCACAATGCGCCCGCCCTACGGCAACTTCCACCCGGGCCAGCGGCTGATGCTGCACCGGATGCGCGGCATGCCCACGGTGCTGTGGTCGGTCGACCCCGAGGACTGGCGGCGCCCGGGCAGTTCCGTGGTCGCCAGCCGCATCGTGAGCCAGAGCCACCCGGGCGCCGTCGTGCTGGCCCATGACATCCATGGTCCGACCATCCGTGCGATGCCGGCGACCGTGTCGGGCCTGTACACGCGCGGTTTTCGCTTCGTGACGGTGTCCGAGTTGATCGGCTGGCCACGGTGGGACCAGCGCCGCCTGCGTGCCTCGGCAGGGGGGCAGCGAAGCTGAGAGGCGACTACTCAACCCCTTTCCGGCCGGACTGGATCGATCGGGCCGGTTCGGATAGGTTGTCTACAAGGCGGAAACAATAAATGCCGCAATCCGAGGATCGGAGCAGGACAATGGCGACGCGCACGAAAACCCCCGCACCCGTTAAACCGGCGACACCGCCCGCGCGCGGTGCATCTGCCGCGAAGGCCAAGGCACCGGCTTCCAAGGTACGGGCTTCCAAGGCGCCGCCTTCAAAGGCATCGGCCGAAACGCATGTGCCGAAGGCGGTCGACGCGGCCCCCGCAGCCGAACCTGTCGTGACAGAGCGCGCCCGGCGTGGCGATCTTCTGGACGCACTGTCCGAGCGCAGCCCGATGCGCCGGGCGGACCTCAAGGTGATGATGGAACTGGTGCTCGAGGAAATGGGCAAGCTGCTCGACGACGGCGACGAGGTCGTGCTTCCCCCTCTGGGCAAGCTCGCCGTGAAAAAACGCGTGGAACGCCCTGGCGGCGACATGCTGACGATCAAGCTCAAGCGCCTGACGCCCGAGCGCACCGGGGACTGAGACGCGCCCCGCGAAGCCTGCGCGCGCCGGGTCGCGGTATGCGTGCCGAAGCCCCTTGCGAAGCGCGGACGGCATCGCTAAACCGCGCCCACCCGGCGGGTGATTAGCTCAGTGGTAGAGCGCTTCGTTCACATCGAAGATGTCGGGGGTTCAAATCCCTCATCACCCACCATTCCCTCCGCCGCCTTGCCCGGCATTCGTGAACGCTGGCAGCCATGAGCAGGCACTATCCCCCCCTCTACATCCTCCGCCACGGCGAGACGGAATGGAACCGCTCCGGTCGGCTGCAGGGCCATCTGGATTCCCCCCTGACCGCGCTTGGCCGGCGGCAGGCCGAGGCGCAGAACGCCATTTTGAAGTGTCATGCGCCCGCCGATGCCGTGGCGATCAGCAGCGACAGCGCACGTTCGGTGTTGACCGCACGGATCGCGCTTGCCGGGTTGGACCTCCCGCTGTCTCGCGATGCCCGCCTGCGGGAGGTCGCGCTTGGCGACTGGCAGGGCATGACGCTGGACGAGATCCAGCGCGACTGGGGCTTTCTCATCGAGGGTCGCGATCCGTTCGACTGGAAATTCGACGCGCCCGGCGGCGAAAGCCTTGCCGATCTGGCCGCGCGCGCGCGCGCCGTGCTGGACGGGCTCACCGGCCCCACGGTGATCGTCACCCATGGCCTGACCTCCCGCGTGCTGCGCTGTCTCGCGCTGTGCCGGTCGCCCGCGGACCTCGGTCAAGTGCCGGGCGGGCAGGGGGTGGTGCATGTGGTGGAGGATGGCACGGCGCGGGTTCTGAGCGCCTGAGCCGTCGCCTTCGCCCTTGCCAGAGAAAAACCGGCGGTCTAAGACGCGGTCCGGCGGGTGATTAGCTCAGTTGGTAGAGCGCTTCGTTTACACCGAAGATGTCGGGAGTTCGAGTCTCTCATCACCCACCAGTCCCTGCCCGGCGGTGTCTGACGACAGGATCCGGCGGGCCGACATGCTCCGTCTTTTGTGCAGGACGTAACGGGTTTTCAGAAATCCGGGCGATCTGCGCGCATGCGCGCGGACATTGTGAGGAGTTGGCCGATTGGTCACGCGCCATGGGGCCTTTATGTGTCCCGCATGGCGTGGCCTGCGCCACATCCGGAAGGAGAGCCTCCCATGAGCTGGAACCCCGCTCTCGATCCCGATTGCCCGACGGGCGATGCGGTCGATGCCATCGAGACCCTGATCGTACCACGCGCGCGCGATCTCGGCGATTTCGAGGTGCGCCGTGCCTTGCCCGCGCCCAAGCGACAGATGGTCGGCCCGTTTATCTTTTTCGATCAGATGGGCCCGGCCGAGTTCATCACGGGCCAAGGTGTCGATATCCGGCCGCATCCTCATATCGGGCTGGCCACCGTGACATACCTGTTCGACGGGCGGTTTCACCACCGCGACAGCCTCGGGACCGACCAGTGGATCGAACCGGGTGCCGTCAACCTGATGACGGCGGGTCACGGGATCACGCATTCCGAGCGGATCGACGGCGAGATGCTGCGCCGGCCCTACAGGCTTTCGGGGACCCAGACATGGCTCGCGCTGCCTGAGTGGACGAAGGCCGGACAGCCGGCCTTCGTCCATGCCGGGAAGGAGCGGTTGCCGATGCTGGAGGGAGAGGGCAAGCGCCTGCGCCTGATCCTCGGGACAGCCTATGGCGAACGCGCGCCGGTGCCGACGGCGTCCGAGATGTTCTATCTCGACGCGATGCTCGCGCCGGGAGCGCGCCTGCCGCTGCCGGATGATCACGAGGATCGCGGCGCCTATGTCTTTTCGGGCGAGGTCACCATCGCGGGCGAGCGTTTCGGCGCGGGACGGATGATGGTGTTCCGCCCCGGCGACCGGGTGTCGATGACGGCGGGGGCGCAGGGCGCGCGGGTCATGCTTCTGGGCGGCGCGACGCTGGAGGGGCCGCGCTACATCTGGTGGAACTTCGTGGCCTCCTCCAGGGAGCGCATCGAGGCGGCCAAGGAGGCGTGGCGCGAGGGCGACTGGGCGCACGGGCGCTTTCAGCTTCCGCCGACGGACAACGCGGAGTTCATCCCGCTGCCGGACCGCTGAGGGAACGGTTCGGCTTGTGGCGCGGCACGGGTTGCGCCACGGTTCCGGCCATGGTCACCGCTTCCGCCCCGGTTCAGAGCGCGCCGCGCGCGATCGCCTTCATCCTTGCGGGCATGGTCTGCATCTCGCTCAACGACATGCTGATCAAGCTGCTGTCCGACGGCTATCCGCTGCACCAGATGGTCTTTGTCCGCTCGGCCATCGGGATCGCGGTAAGCCTTGTCATTTTGCAGATGGAGGGTGGCCTGCGCCTGCTCAGGACCGAGCGTCCGATGCTGCACGCGCTGCGCGCGGGCTTCATCGTCGTGGCGAACATGCTGTTTTTCCTTGCGCTTTCGGTCATGCCGCTGGGCGCGGCGACGGCGCTGTTCTTCGTGGCGCCGCTCTTCATCACGCTTCTGGCGATACCGGTTCTGGGCGAGCCCGTGGGCCGGCATCGTCTGGCGGCGGTGGCCGTCGGGCTTGTCGGCGTGGCCATCATGGCAGCGCCCGGCGTGGACTGGGGCGACGTGCCGCGATGGGCGCTGGCCCTGCCGGTGCTGGCGGCGGCGTGCTACGCGGGCATGCAGGTGCTCACGCGAAAGCTCGGCGCGCGCTCCGCAGCCTCGGCCATGGCGATCTACATCCAGGGCGCGTTCATCCTCGTCAGTCTCGGCTTCTGGACCGTGGCGGGCGACGGGCGGTATTCTGCCGGGTTCGACGGTGGGCCGATGGAATTCCTGTTGCGGGCCTGGATCTGGCCCCGAACGGGTGACATCTGGATCTTCGTTCTGCTGGGGTTTCTCTCGGCCGGGATCGGCTATTCGCTGAGCCAGGCCTACAGGCTGGGCACGGCCTCGGTGGTGGCTTCCTACGAATACGTGGCCCTGCCGCTGGCGATTTTCTGGGGCTGGCTGATCTTCGGCGAGATCCCGGGGCCGGCGATCTGGCTGGGCACGGCACTGATCGCGGGGGCGGGCCTTTACGTCTTCGCGCGGGAGCGGGCGCGGGACCGCGTACTGGCCTCGGCGGCGCCTGTCCGGCGGGGGTAGGGAGCGGGCGAAAAAACGTCCCGCACGGGCGTCGAGCCCGCTTGACTATGCCGAACGGTGGCAATAGACCACGCGTCACGCCGGGGCGACCCGGTGGATGCGCGGTTGTAGCTCAGTTGGTTAGAGTACCGGCCTGTCACGCCGGGGGTCGCGGGTTCGAGCCCCGTCAACCGCGCCATTCATCTTCATTTTTGTATGCGAGTGCCCTTCGGGCCGCTTGAGCGGGTGGTTTGCGCTACCGCCCTTCGGGCTGCCTGAGTGTGTGAATTGCGCTACCGCCCTTCGGGCTGCGTGAGCGGGTGTCCGGGTTGCAGTGCCGGGGCATCCGGCGCCGAACAACGCGCGGCCCGTTCGCTTTTCCCGCGGCCGTGATAGTTCTGCTCCATGATCCGCGTTGCCGTCATGCTCTGCGCCCTGCTGCCCTTCGCAGACCCTGTCCGTGCACAGGAGCCTGTGACGGTCGACCCCGCGCAGGTTCTCGCGCTGGCTGAAGAGCCGTGGCGCGACCGGCGGAGCTTTGTCGAGGCGCTCGGCGCGGTGCTGGACGGGCTGGCGCTGGAGATGCCGCGCCTGCCCGAGACGGTGCGCGGGGACGATCCGTTCCTGTGGTCGGTCACGGGCAGGTTCGGGGCGCATGTGCCGGGGTTGACGTCCTCGGGCGGGATCGTTGGCTGTTCGCGCTATGGGATCGCCACGCGCGACCGGCTGGCCGAGCGGGGGCTTTCGGGCCCGTCGGTCTTCGCGATCTTCGGCGCCACCCAGGCGGCACCCGACGACGCCGAACTCTGGCCCGAAAGCGGCGTGGCGCGGCTGGCTTGCGTGATCACCTGGAACGACAGGCGGCGGGTGGCGACCCTGGAGGAGGCGCCGGCGCGCGCGGCGCTGGAGGCGCGGTTCGACACGGTCACGCGGCGCGGCGACAGGGAGGTGTTGGGCGAGGATTGGCAAGACCGGCCGCCGCGCTTCGGCGAGGAGGGCTATCAGCTGATCGGGCAGGGCGGGGTGTCGAATTCGGTGATCGAGGTGGAAAGCGCGCGGATCGAACGGCGCGCGGCGCATCAGCAGATCCGCTTCCGGGCGTATTTGCTGAACGGCGGGATGTAGGGCCTGCAGGGGACGGGCCGTCGGGGGCATCGAGCCACCTTCGGCCCGGCGCACGGCCCTCCGGGCCGCGCTTTTCGCGTATTTGTGGAAAGATGAAGGGGATGGGCGCGTGCGCCTATCCGCGATGTATCCAGCCACCGCCCAGCACGCGGCTGTCGTCGGGGGCGTAGAAGACGCAGGCCTGTCCGGGGCTCACGCCTTCCTCGGCCACGATCAGCTCCACCTCCGCCTCGGTGGCCGAGACGGGGCGGATGATCGCGTCGCGCGGGGGGCGCGTGGAGCGGATTTTCACCGCCACATGCCATTCCTCCTCGCTTTGCAACGGGGTGTCGCCCAGCCAGTTGATCTCGCGCACGGGCACGACGCGGGTCGACAGCGCCTCCTTCGGACCGACGACGACCCGGCGCGCGTCGGGGTCGAGCCGAACGACATAGAGCGGCTCCGCAAGACCGCCGATGCCGAGGCCCCGGCGCTGGCCGATCGTGTAGTGGATCACGCCCCGGTGTTCGCCCAGAACGGTGCCGTCCATGTCCACGATCTCGCCCGGATCGGCCGCGCCCGGGCGCAGCTTTTCGATGACGGCGGCATAATCGCCGTTCGGCACGAAGCAGATGTCCTGGCTGTCGGGCTTGTCGGCCACGCTCAGCCCGTATTTCGCCGCGAGCGCGCGGGTCTCGGCCTTGGACGCGAGATGGCCCAGCGGGAAGCGCAGGTAATCGAGCTGCTCCTGCGTCGTGGAGAAGAGGAAATAGGACTGGTCGCGCGCGGCATCCGCGGCGCAGTGAAGCTCGGCCTTGGCGGGGCCCATCTTGCGCTGGATGTAGTGGCCCGTGGCCATGCAGTCGGCGTCGAGATCGCGCGCGGTCTCGAGCAGGTCCTTGAACTTCACGCGCTCGTTGCAGCGGATGCAGGGCACGGGCGTTGCGCCGGAGAGATAGCTGTCGGCGAATTCGTCGATCACCGCCGCGCGAAAGGTGTTCTCGTAATCGAGCACGTAATGGGGAAAGCCCATTTCCTCGGCCACGCGGCGGGCGTCGTGGATGTCGCGGCCCGCGCAGCACGCGCCCTTCTTGGCCAGTGCCGCGCCGTGGTCGTAGAGCTGCAGCGTCACGCCGACCACGTCATAGCCTTCCTCGGCCAGTTGCGCGGCCACGACCGAGCTGTCGACGCCGCCCGACATGGCGACGACGACCCGCGTCTGGGCGGGTGGCTTGGCGAAGCCGAGCGAATTGAGCGTTTCGGGCCGGTCGAGCGCCATGGCGCGGGGTCCTTCTTGCGCGAGAGACAGTGGAGTTCGCGGGAATATAGGAAAAACCGCCCGATCCACAAGGCGCGCGCTTACGCCGAATTAAAGTCTGTGCGTCAGGCAAATGGCATCACGACGACGACGACGGATCCGCAAAACCGCCATGTGACGCCCCGAGCGAGACCACCCCGAGCGAGACCACCCCGAGCGAGACCACCCCGAGAGAGACCCATGTATATCCGACGCATAAAGGGACCGCATTCGGTGACCCTGCCCGACGGCACGATCATGACCCGCGCCGATCTGCCGGCGCCCGCGACGCGGCGTTGGGTGGCCAGCCGCAAGGCCGCCGTCGTGCACGCGGTCGATCATGGCCTGATCACCGAGGCCGAAGCGCAGGAGACGTGGGACCTTTCGGCAGAGGAACTGGCGGGCTGGCGCCGGGCGGCAGGGCGTTTCGGTGTGGCGGCACTGCGCGCGACGGCGGTTCAGCGCTATCGCGAGGAGACGGGGAATTCGGGTGAAAGCGAAAATTAATCCTATTTCGCCCATAGGTGGATTGACGGCCCGATTGTAATAGCCTCGCGCCAGTAACCAGTAGTTAACCATTTCGCCCCAGATTACGCCTCGAACATCGCGAGAATCGGAGACGTATGATGCGCGTACTGCTCGTCGAAGACGATCCTACTACGTCCAGAAGCATCGAAATGATGCTGAAACATGCGAATCTGAACGTCTACTCCACCGATCTGGGGGAGGAGGGGATCGATCTCGCGAAGCTCTATGATTACGACATCATTCTGCTGGACCTGAAACTTCCGGATATGACCGGGCACGAGGTGCTGCGCCATCTGCGCACCGCACGTGTGAACACGCCCATCCTGATCCTTTCGGGGCTCGACGATCCGGAGAACAAGCTCAAGGGCTTCGGTTTCGGTGCGGATGACTACCTGACCAAGCCGTTCCATCGCGAGGAACTGGTGGCGCGCATCCATGCCATCATCCGCCGCAGCCAGGGCCATGCCCAGTCGGTGATCGAGACCGGGCGCGTTTCGGTCAATCTCGACGCCAAGACCGTGGAGGTGGAGGGGCGGCCGGTGCACCTGACGGGCAAGGAATACCAGATGCTTGAGCTTCTGAGCCTGCGCAAGGGCACCACTCTGACCAAGGAGATGTTCCTCAACCACCTCTATGGCGGGATGGACGAGCCGGAGCTGAAGATCATCGACGTCTTCATCTGCAAACTGCGAAAGAAGCTCTCCGAGGCGACCGGAGGCGACAATTATATCGAGACCGTCTGGGGCCGCGGCTACGTGCTGCGCGATCCGGTCGCCGAGAAGACGGACATGGCCGCAAGCGCCTGAACCGTGTCGATCGCATGCCCGGGCCAATGACAATACCGCGACAGTGACACCTTCCTTCGGCGGTGTGACCCCCGTGCCGGTGACAGCCCGGCGCGGATGACGCTCGGCCCGTGTTCCACCCCGGTCAGGCGCGCGGACTGGACCTGCCGCAACCTGCGCCCTATCACCGCTGACAGGGCGAAGCGGAGGGGCAGGGGATGACCCAGCGTGATAGCGACGGCGATGCGGGCAGCGACGCGCCTTCGGGCATGACTGAAGGCACGGTACGCCCGGCAGATCCCATGGTTGCCGCCAGCGAGCCCGCGGCAGGGTTGACCGAGGCGGAGGCGCGGGCGCGTCTGGCGGAGCTGGCCCGGCAACTGGACGAGGCCGACCGCGCCTATCACCAGGCCGATACGCCGGTGCTGAGCGACGCCGACTACGACGCGCTGAAACGCGAGAACGCCGCGCTGGAAGCGCGGTTTCCACATCTCAAGCGCGCCGACAGCCCCAGCGACAGCGTCGGCGCCGCCCCGGCGGAGGGGTTTTCGAAACACACCCATGCGCAGCGGATGATGTCGCTGTCCAACGCCTTCGACGACGAGGACGTGCGGGATTTCGTGGCCGGTATCCGCCGCTACCTCGGCCTCGACGAGGCCACGCCCCTGGCCTTCACGGCCGAGCCGAAGATCGACGGCCTTTCCCTGTCGCTGCGCTACGAGGATGGGCGGCTCGTCACCGCGGCCACCCGCGGCGATGGCGCGGTCGGCGAAAACGTCACCGCCAATGCACGCACGATCCGCGATATTCCGACCGGGATCGCGGGCGCGCCGAAGGTTCTGGAGGTGCGCGGCGAGGTCTACATGAGCCACGCGGATTTCGACGCGCTCAACGCGCGGCAGGCCTCTGCGGGCGGCAAGACCTTCGCCAATCCGCGCAATGCCGCGGCGGGTTCGCTCCGGCAGCTCGACCCCGAGATCACACGCGCCCGGCCGCTGAGGTTCTTCGCCTATTCCTGGGGCGCGTTGTCGGAACCGCTCGCCGACACGCAATTCGCCGCGCTCGAGCGGCTTGCCGATCTGGGCTTCCCGATCAACCCGAGGACCGAACGCTGTGCGGGTGCGGAGGATATGCTGGCCCATTACGCGCGCATCGAACAGGCGCGCGCCACGCTCGGCTACGACATCGACGGGGTCGTCTACAAGGTCGACGACCTGTCCTACCAGGCGCGGCTGGGGGTTCGGTCGACCACGCCGCGTTGGGCCATAGCGCACAAGTTTCCGGCCGAGCTTGCCTGGACCCGGCTGGAGGGCATCGATATCCAGGTGGGCCGCACCGGCGCGCTGTCGCCGGTCGCGCGGCTCAAACCGGTGACGGTCGGCGGCGTCGTCGTATCGAACGCGACGCTGCACAACGAGGATTACATCGCCGGCCGCGACTCTGGCGGCGCGCCCATCCGCGACGGTAAGGACATTCGCGTTGGCGATTGGGTGCAGGTCTATCGCGCGGGCGACGTGATCCCCAAGGTGGCCGATGTCGATCTGGCCAAGCGCCCGGACGACGCCGCGCCCTTCGTCTTTCCCGTGACCTGCCCGGAATGCGGGTCGGACGCGGTGCGGGAACAGGGCGACAGCGTGCGGCGCTGCACCGGTGGTCTGATCTGCCCGGCGCAGGCCGTCGAAAAGCTGAAGCATTTCGTCAGCCGCGCGGCCTTCGACATCGAGGGGCTGGGCGCCAAGCAGATCGAGGCCTTCCACGGCGATGGCTGGATCGCCGAGCCCGCCGACATCTTCGAGCTTCGCGCGCGTTACGGCGCCGGGATACAGCAGCTGAAGAACCGCGAGGGCTGGGGCGAGAAATCCGCCGCCAACCTTTTCGACGCCATCGACGAGAAACGGCGTATCCCGCTGGCGCGGCTGATCTTAGCGCTTGGCATCCGCCATGTGGGCGAGGTCGCCGCCGCTGATCTCGCGCGGCATTTCGGCGGATGGCCGGCTTTCGTCGAGGCGGTGACCACCGCGATCCCGGCCGCCGCCGCCCATCGCGCGGCGGATCTCGCCCAGGCCGAGGAGGCGCACCGCGCGAAGGAGGAGGGCCGCCGCGCCCGCAGCGCCGAGGCGCGCGCCGCCGCATGGGAGAAGGCTGCTGTGCCGCCCGAGGCGCGGGTCGCATGGGAGGATCTGATCGGCATCGACGGTATCGGCGCCGCCGTCGCGCTGTCGCTGACCGACACGCTGAGCCAGGAGCGGGAGCGCGCCTCGATCGAACGGCTGGTGGCGCAACTGGACATCCTGCCGCCCGAGGCGCCCGCCACGGACAGCGACATCGCCGGCAAGACCATCGTCTTCACCGGCTCGCTCGAGCGCATGACACGGGCCGAGGCCAAGGCGCGCGCCGAAGCGTTGGGGGCGCGCGTCTCGGGCAGCGTGTCGGCCAAGACCGACCTCGTGGTCGCCGGACCCGGCGCCGGGTCCAAGGCGAAGAAGGCCGCGGAGCTTGGGATCGAGACGATCGACGAGGACACCTGGCTCGCGCGGATCGGCGATGGCTGAACGGGCCCCGGAGCGTGGACGGCCGGAGATCCTGTTCCCGCTCTTCGCGGGGCTCGAAACGCTGGAGGGCGTTGGGCCGAAAACCGCGCGAAGCTTCGCGGGGCTGGCGGTCGAAACGCCCAAGGACCTGCTTCTGACCCTGCCGCAGGGGGGGATCGACCGGTCGCTCAAGCCCACGATCCGTAATGTGGCGCTTCCCGGCACGGCGACGGTGGAGGTAACCGTCGGTCGGCATCGCCCGCCCTCTGGCCGCGGACCCTACCGGGTGGAGGTGGACGACGCCGCGACCCGGTTCGAGCTGGTGTTTTTCCACGCGCGTGGGGACTACCTGCAGCGGCTTCTGCCGACCGGCGCGCGGCGCATCGTGTCCGGACGGCTCGAGCTGTTCGACGGGGTCGCGCAGATGGCCCATCCTGACCATGTGCTGACCCCCGAGGAAGCCGGGACGCTGCCTGCGTTCGAGCCCGTCTACCCCCTGACCGCAGGCGTGACGCAGAAGACGATGGTCCGGGCGGTGCAGTCCGCGCTGGCGCGGGTGCCCGAGCTGCCCGAATGGATCGATGCGGAACTCAAGCGTCAGAAGGACTGGCCGGATTGGCACATCGCCGTGCGGGAGGCGCATGCGCCCGAGGGGCCAGAGGATATCTCGCGCTCGGCCAAGGCGCGGGAACGGCTGGCGTTCGACGAATTGATGGCGCATCAGCTGACCCTCGCGCTCGCCCGGGCCTCGCGGCGGCGCTACAAGGGGTTTTCCAGCCGGGGCGATGGAAGATTGCGCCAGAAGGTTCTGGAATCGCTTCCGTTTTCGCCCACGGGCGCGCAACTCCGGGCAATCTCCGAGATCGAAGCCGACATGGGCGCGGAGACGCGGATGAGCCGGCTGTTGCAGGGCGACGTGGGCGCGGGGAAAACGTTGGTGGCGCTCATGGCGCTGCTGATCGCGGTGGAGGCGGGGGGGCAGGGCGTGATGATGGCGCCCACCTCGATCCTCGCGGGGCAGCATTACGCCAATCTCAGGCCCATGGCAGAGGAGGCCGGCGTCGTCATGGAGATCCTGACCGGGGCCGACAAGGGCGCCGAGCGCGCGGCGAAACTGCGGGCACTGGCGTCGGGCGACATCCAGCTGCTGGTGGGCACGCACGCGGTGTTCCAGGACGAGGTGCGTTTCGCCGACCTGCGACTGGCCATCGTCGACGAACAGCACCGGTTCGGCGTGGCCGAACGCCTGCGGCTGAGCGCCAAGGGGCAGGCTGTGGACGTGCTGGTGATGACCGCCACGCCCATCCCGCGCACGCTGAGCCTTGCGCAATACGGCGACATGGACGTCAGCGTGCTTGACGAGAAGCCGCCGGGCCGAAAGCCGGTCAAGACCGCGCTCCTGTCGACGGCGCGCATCGGCGAGGTCGTGAGCCACCTGCGCGACGCGCTGGCGAAGGGGCGGCAGGCCTATTGGGTCTGTCCGCTCGTGGAGGAATCGGAGGTCTATGACGCGGTCGCGGCCGAGGAACGCTTCGCCCATCTGCGGGCGGAACTGGGCGAGGGGAAGGTGGGTCTCGTGCATGGCCGCCTGACCCCGTCCGAAAAGGCGGCGGTCATGGCGGCGTTTCAGGAGGGCCGGGTGCAGGTGCTGGTGGCCACCACGGTGATCGAGGTTGGCGTGGACGTTCCCAACGCCTCGATCATGGTGATCGAACAGGCGGACCTGTTCGGGCTGTCGCAGCTTCACCAGTTGCGCGGACGGGTGGGGCGCGGCTCGGCCGAATCGACCTGCCTGCTGCTCTACCGTTCGCCGCTGGGCGAGACGGCGAAGCGGCGGCTGATGGTGCTGCGCGAGACCGAGGACGGGTTTCGCATCGCCGAGGAGGATCTGGCGATTCGCGGGGCGGGGGATCTGATCGGAACGGCGCAGTCCGGGCTGCCGCGGTTCCGCATCGCCGACCTCGAGTTGCAGACGCCGCTCATGGCGCTGGCGCAGTCGGGCGCGCGCGCGCTCCTGAGCCGTGACCCGACCCTCGAAAGCGCGCAGGGCCGCGCGGCGCGAACGCTTCTGTGGCTGATGGAGCAGGACAAGGCGATCGGGTTGATCCGGGCCGGCTGATCACCTGGCTGTGCCGCTTTGTTCTCAAATGTTCTCACAAAGTTCTCGACATGTATGCGGAAATATGAGAACAAAGCGTTAACACGCCAAGGAGACCCGTCATGTTCGCTTATATCGCCGATATCGTTCTCGCGTCCCGTTCGACGCTTGTGTCCGACGCCTTGGGCGTGGCCGCCATAGCCGTCATGACGCTGGGGCTTTTGCATCTGCCCGGGCTCGTCTGAGCCACCCGTTTCTGCCTGCGGTCCGATCGGGATCCCTGGCGCGCCACCGGTCCCTGTCCCGGACCCCTGTCATCTGGCGTCGCCAACCTGCCTCATGCATCGCTTGCCCCGCGATGCCCCCGGTCGTTTGACACGCGACTGCCGCCGCCATCCGACAGGATGCGCGGCGGTTTTTTTGCGCCACTCACGTCGGTCGATAGGCCAGACGAAGCGCGCCCCAGTGCCGCCCGCCCACGGTGATCGGGGCCGAAAGGTCCTTCATCAGGACGCTCTGGCCGCCGCCCATGTCCCGACGGTACACCTGCAACAGGAATGGTGCGGTGCTGCGCCCAGCCTTCAGACCGACCCGGTCATCGAAGATGCGGCGGTTCCGGCAATGGGCGGCGTTCCAGATCGGATCGTCGGACTGCGGGTGGGAAAACCGCGCATTATGCGTGGGCAGATAGCCGTTGCGGTCCACCGCGGCGCAGAACACGATGCGTCCGTCGAGCTCGAGCACGGGTTCCTGGATCGGCGGCAGGATTCGGTCGGTCAGGTGCACGAAACGGGTCCTGACCTGCCGCGGGTCGGTCCCTGCGATGGGAACATAGTCGGTATCGAACAGATCCTGCTGGCTGATCTGCCCCGCGCTCAGCGCGTCGGCGAAAGCCTCGGCGATCTGCGCCGCGCGGGACTGCGCGATCTCGATCATCGGGGTGTCATCGGTGGCCCCGCCGATCGCGGCATTGGCCTGCACCAGCGTTTCGGCGAGGTCGATCAGCGCATCGACGCGCGCATGGCCGGCGTGAACCTGCGCGCCGGTTTCCTCGATGCCCGAGCCGAGCCGGTCGAGCACCGGGCGAAACGCGTCGTTGGCCCGCGTGAGCGTGCCCAGATCCTCGCCCAGACGGATCACGCCGCGCTGAGTGGTCTCGAGGTGTGCACCGATCGCACCGAGCGCGGCATCGGTGCTCTGGCCGCTTTCCAGAACACGGTCGGCGTCGGTGACGACATCGGCCGCCTCATCGCGAATCGCGGCGACTGCGTTACGGAACGCGGTGACATCGCCGGAAATGCCCTGGGTGACGTCGGATGTCTGATGGGCGAGTTCGCTGATCGCCTCGGCCACCACGTTGAAGCCCTTGCCATGTTCGCCCGCGCGGGCCGCGACGATGCGGGCGTTGATGGCCAGTATGCCGACCTCGGCGGCGATGTCGCCGATGCGCGAGGTGCTGCGTTCCACGGCCTCCAGCCGCTCCACGATGCCGGCGATGCGGTCGCTCAGGGCGCCGACCCATTCCGCGACGCGCCGGCTGTGCACGCCGGCGGCCTGCATGTTTTCCATGCTGTCGCGCGCATGATCGACGGAGCCATTCGCGGCCTCGGAAACTTCCGCGACGGCCGACGTGGCCGCGTCCAGCGCGCGTTCGATCTCGGAGGCGCTGCCGCGCAGGTCCACGAGGCCCGCCTGTACGTCGCCAGACTGTTGGTCGACCAGTTTCAGCAGTGCCGCGATATCCACGATCTCGAAGCCCAGCGTGCCGAGCCCGTCGCCGAGCCGCCGTCGCGCGCCGCTGTCCATCTCGACGCCGATGCGCCGCTCTGTCGGGTGCGGTGCCGGTCCGGCGTCAGGCGCCTGCGCCATGTCCTCGACGGCCGGGTGTGGTGGGGTCGCGGCACGCTGCCGACGGCTGGTGATCGTGAATGGCATACCGCTCCTCGCCGAACTGTCGCGGTCAGCCATAAGGGACGAGGGTTGGGGAAGCGTTAAGGCCGCGAGGCCGAAGTGTCAGGCGCAGGCCGCGCGTTCGGCCTCGGCCATGGCCTCCGCCGTCGCCTCGAGCGCCAGCATGATGGAGGCATGGCGGTTGCGGTAATCGCGCGCGGGGATGAGCACGTCGTAACCGTCGAAGGGCGGGTCCGGCGGCGCGGCCCCCTGGGACAGCATGGCCTTCAGCTGATCGCGGGCGGTCTCGACCTCGGCGCGGGTGCGGCCGATGACGTGACGACCCATGAGCGCGGCGGAGGCCTGACCCAGCGCGCAGGCCTTCACGTCCTGGCCGAAACGGCTGATGCGCCCGTCGGTGACGTCGAGATCCACGCTGACCGTCGACCCACAGAGCGGCGCACGGCGCCGCACGCTGGCCTGCGGAGCGTCCAGCCGTCCGCGATGGGGAATATCGGCCGCCAGCGCGAGGATGCGCTGCGAGTAGAGCTTGATCAGATCGCTGTCGGCCGTCATCGAATTGCCTCTGTCCCTCGTGCGCTATAGGTAGCGGCCACAGGTGGATTTGCAAAGAGGCTGACGCCATGTCGCAGGCACGGTTCGACCCCGCAACGCTGCGTTACGACGCGCAAGGTCTGCTGCCTGTGATCGCCCAGGAGGCGGAGACGGGCGAGGTCCTGATGCTGGCATGGATGAATGCCGATGCCGTGGCCCGCACGCTGGAGACCGGCCGCGTGACCTACTGGAGCCGCTCGCGTCAGGCGTTCTGGGTCAAGGGCGAACGCTCGGGTCATGTGCAGGAGTTGGTGGAGCTGCGCATCGATTGCGACCGGGATTGCCTTCTGGTGCTGGTGCGGCAGACGGGACCCGCCTGTCACACGAACCGGCGGGTCTGTTTCTACACGGCCGTGCGGGACGGACGGGAAGTCGAACTGATGTCGCCCGGGTGACCGGCCGGGCGCCATGCGTATTTTTAGAAAGATGAAGGGGATCAGAGGCCCAGGATGCGGCGGATGTCGTGCGGCGTGGCGCCGTCCTCGCGATAGGTGCGGATCGCGCGGGCATCGTCGCGCTTGGCCAGCCGTTTGCCGTTTTCGTCCCGGATCAGCCGGTGGTGATGGTAGACCGGCGTGGGCAGGCCGAGAAGGCGTTGCAGCAGGACGTGGATCTGCGTGGCCTCGAAGAGGTCCCGGCCTCGCGTGACATGGGTGATGCCCTGGGCTGCGTCGTCCACCACGACCGAGAGGTGGTAGGAGGTGCCCATGTCACGACGGGCGAGGACGACATCGCCAACGCCCCGGGTGAGGTCATCGGCGGTGAAGGTCACGCTCCCCGTTTGCCCCCCGGGGCCCGCGCCGGTTTCGGTGAAGCCGAGGGGCGGCGCGGCGCGGTCCGAAAGCAGTGCGCGTGCCATGTCGAGGCGGAGCGCGCGGTCAGTCGGACGTGCTTGCCTGACGGCGCTGTTCGGGGCTGGACGGCAGGTGCCGGGATAGACCGGGCCATCGGGGCCGGTGGCGGGCTCCGCGCCCTCCTGCGGGGCCGAGAGCGCCTGTGCGATGTCGCGGCGGGAGCAGTCGCAGGGGTAGAGCAGGCCCATGCGCCAGATCCGGTCCAGTGCGGCCGCGTAAGCCTCCATCCGGTCGGACTGGCGCATCACTGGCGTCTCCCACGTAAGGCCGAGCCAGCGCAGGTCCTCGTAGATCAGCGCCTCCCATTCGGGGCGCGCGCGCGCGCGGTCGATATCCTCGATCCGCAGCAGGAAGGCGCCGCCCGCGGCCGTCGCCATGTCATGGGCGAGGATCGCCGAATAGGCGTGACCCAGATGCAGCGGCCCCGTGGGCGAGGGCGCGAAGCGGGTGATCACGGTTCGTCAACGTTTGCGAAGGACATAGACGCGGGACCGCATGTCCTTGGCCGGCAGGTGCGGTCCGTAGGTGTCGTGGATGAGATCCGCCTCGGCCTTTGCCGCCTCCAGCGCCGCCATGTAGTCCGCATCGTCAAGCGTCGGGTCGCTGTAGCTGAGCGCCAGAAGGCCGCCCGGGGCAAGCGCGTCAAGTAGCGTGGCGAGCGTGCTGGCGGGTGCCGCGCCGAGGCTGACGACACCGATGGCGGCGATGGTGGCGTAACCCCTGGGCGGTGCGTCGCTGGGCTCGGAGGCCCAAAGCTTGCGGTAGATGCCACGTTCGAAGGCTTTCTGCAGCATCCCGGGCGTGATGTCGGTGCCGTCGAGCGTGGTGAAGCCGGCCGCCCTCAACGCCTTGCCCGAGAGGCCGGTGCCACAGCCGAAATCGAGAAGCGGCGCCGTAAGATCAGGGCAATGGTCGGCCAGCGCCTTGGCCAGGCGAGCTGGGGTGGCGTAGCCCGCGCCGGTGACATCGGCGTCATAGGTCGTGGCCCAGTCGGTATAGAGATCGCGCGTCTCCGCCGGGGAGCGCTGAATCCAGATGCGGGGGTCGAGGGTGTTGTCGGTCATGGGGCAGAGGCTAACGCGACCCGGCCCGGGGGGTCCAGTCCGTTCGGCGCCTATTCCGCGGCGGCGCGCCGGCCCAGCCAGTCCTGCCAGTCGGCCTTGGCCCGGTCGGTATAGGCCTTGTAGCGGTCGCGCCGTCCGCGTCGTCCGCCGCGCACCCCGTCGAGCGGGGGGAAGAGGCCGAAATTCACGTTCATCGGCTGGAAGGTCCTGGCCTCCGCCCCGCCGGTGATGTGATGCATCAGCGCGCCCATGGCGGTGGTGGCGGGGACGGGCGGCAGCGCGTGGCCGGCGATCTCGGCGGCGGCCATGCGGCCCGCGAGCAGCCCCATGGCGGCGCTTTCGACATAGCCCTCCACACCGGTGATCTGCCCGGCGAAGCGGATATGCGGCCTCGTCGACAGCCGCATCTGGTCGTCGAGCAGCGTGGGCGAATTGATGAAGGTGTTTCGGTGTATGCCGCCCAGCCGCGCGAAAGACGCGTCCTGAAGGCCGGGAATCATCCGGAAAACATCCGTTTGCGCGCCGTACTTCATCTTGGTCTGGAAGCCCACGATATTGTAGAGCGTGCCGAGCTTGTTGTCGCGGCGCAGCTGCACCACGGCGTGAGCCTTTTCCGTGGGATTGTGCGGGTTCGTCAGGCCCACGGGTTTCATCGGGCCGTGACGCAGCGTCTCGCGCCCGCGTTCGGCCATCACCTCGATCGGCAGGCAGCCATCGAAGTATCCGGCCGTTTCGCCGGGTTTGAACTCGGTCTTTTCGGCGGCGAGCAGCGCGTCGATGAAGGCCTCGTACTCGTCCTTCGTCATCGGGCAGTTGATGTAGGCGGTGCGTTCCGCCTCGGTCTCGCCCTTGTCGTAACGGGACTGTTCCCAGGCCACGGACATGTCGATCGTTTCGGCATAGACGATTGGCGCGATGGCGTCGAAGAAGGCAAGGCTGTCCTGCCCGGTCTCCCGCGCGATGGCCTCGGCCAAGGCGCCTGAGGTCAGCGGACCGGTGGCGACGATCCAGTGACCATCGGCGGGAAGGTCCGTGATTTCAGTGCTTTCCACGGTGACGTTCGGGTGCGACGTCAGCCGTTCGGTCACCGCTTCGGCGAAGCGGTCACGATCCACGGCCAGCGCCCCGCCGGCCGGCAGACGGTGGCGGTCGGCCATCTCCATGATCAGGCCACCGGCGGCGCGCATTTCCCAGTGCAGGAGGCCCACCGCGTTCTGTTCGTCATCGTCGGAGCGGAAGGAGTTGGAGCACACCATTTCCGCAAGGCTTCCGGTGCGGTGCGCGAAGGTGCCGACCGCGGGCCGCATCTCGTGCAGGATCACGGGGATGCCAAGTTCGGCGGCCTGCCATGCGGCTTCGGAGCCGGCCATGCCGCCGCCGACGATATGCAATGCGCGTGTCATGGGCGCCGGGATAGTGCGATGCGCGCCGTGGCTCAAGCCCCCCGTTGGGACCCCGGCGCGTCCTCGAGCGGGGCCGGAACAAGGCTCGCCTCCGGCTCGGCATACAGGATCGGTGCGATCGGCTGGTGTGGCGCACCCATCTGGCGCGCGCGCTCGGCCCGCCGGGCTATGCGCCGGATGGTGAAGGTGGTGCGCTGCGGCGGCGGTGCCTTGGCCGGACCGCCATAGGTCAGCATCAAGGCCGCAACCAGCGCCATGTCGCGCCAGAACGCGCCCAGCACATGGTCCATGCCGATCTGAACCATCTGGAGATAGCTGGCGTAAAAGGTCAGAAGCCCGAGGATGAGCGCGGCCATCCGCGTCTGCTTGCCGATCAGGACCATCGTGGCCAGCATGAACACGATGCTGCCCGACACGACGCGGCCAAGAGTTTCGCTCAATATTGGCGAGAGCAGCGCGCCGGTATCCGCGCCGGGGATCGAGCCGATGGCCGTGGCCATGAAATAGGAGGCGATGAGCATACGCACCGACACCTGCGCGGCATCGCCGAGGTTGAATGTGCGAAGCGTGCGTCGAACCATGATAAACCCTTGCCTTGCAAACGGGATACGCGTCGCCCGCGCGTAGAAATTCTGTCGCCGAAATGAATTCGATGGATCACGCGGCCCAATCTGGCCGGCCAGCCGCACCATCGCTGTCCAACCCGTCCCAAATGCGGAGGTCTTGCGTAAAAATCCGAGTTAAATGATGGCGCAGCCGCCATAATGGTAAACGGCACGGGGAAAACGACCGGGACCGAAGGCGCGGGGCCGTCAGCTCTCGGCCTCGCTCCCGCTTTCGCCCGTGTCCTCTGCATCTCCGGCGTCGTCCTCTGCCGGATCGGCGATCCAGGCCACCGAGACCACTTCCTCGCCCGGCCCGGTGTTGAAGACGCGCACGCCGCCCGCCGATCGCGACCGGAAGGAGATGCCCTCGACCGGAACGCGGATCGACTGGCCGGTAGAGGTCGCCAGCATGATCTGGTCCTCGATATCGACCGGGAAACAGGCCACCAGCGGGCCGCCGCGCATGGCCTTGTCCATCGCGGCCACGCCCTGTCCGCCGCGCCCGCGCACCGGATAGTCGTGCGATGACGACAGCTTGCCGGACCCGCCCGCGGTGATGGTCAGGATCAGGTCCTCGGCCGCCGACATCTCGGCATAGCGTTCCTGGCTGAGATCGCCGGGGGTGGCCTCGTCCTCGTCGGCCTCGGGGTCCTCGGTCACGCCGGCCATCAGGCGGCGCTGCTTGAGATAGGCCGCGCGTTCCTCGGCCGTCGCCTCGAAATGGCGGATCACGGCCATCGAGACGACGCGGTCGCCCTCGGCAAGACGGATGCCCCGCACCCCGGTCGAATCGCGGCCCTTGAAGACGCGCACTTCGGTCGTGGGAAAGCGGATCGCGCGGCCGCCGGCGGTGACGAGCATCACGTCATCGCTTTCCGAGCAGATGCGCGCGTTCACAAGGCTGACCGACCCGTCATCCGGCAGGCGCATGGCGATCTTGCCGTTGCGCATGACGTTGGTGAAGTCGCTGAGTGCGTTGCGGCGCACGTCGCCTGCGGAGGTGGCGAAGAAGATCTGCAGCTCGTCCCAGTGATCCTCGTCGCGGTCCACGGGCATGACCGCGGCGATGCCGGTTCCGGTCGAGATCGGCAGGATGTTGACGATGGCCTTGCCGCGCGAGGCGCGCGAGCCCATCGGCAGGCGCCAGGTCTTGAGCTTGTAGACCATCCCGTCGGTGGTGAAGAACAGAAGCGGCGTGTGGGTGTTGGCCACGAAAAGCGAGGTGACGACGTCGTCCTCTTTCAGCGCGCCACCCGAAAGACCCTTGCCGCCGCGCTTCTGGGCGCGGAAATCGACCAGCGGCGTGCGCTTGATGTAGCCGCCTTGCGTGATCGTGACGACCATGTCCTCGCGCTCGATGAGGTCCTCGTCCTCCATGTCGCCGGACCAGTCGGTGATCTCGGTGCGGCGCGGGACGGCGAATTTCTCGCGCACCTCGGCCAGTTCTTCCGAGATGATTGCAAGGATCCTGTCGCGGGAGGCGAGGATGGCGAGGTAGTCCTTGATCTTCTCGGCCAGCTCTTCCAGCTCGTCGGTGACTTCCTTCACGCCCAGCTGCGTCAGGCGTTGCAGGCGCAGGTCGAGGATCGCGCGGGCCTGCGTCTCGGACAGGTTGTAGGTCCCGTCCTCGTTGGCCTTGTGGCTGGGATCGTCGATCAGCTTGATGAAGGGCAGGATTTCCTCGGCGGGCCAGCGCCGCTGCATCAGCTTTTCACGTGCCTCCGCCGCGTCGGCGGACTGGCGGATGGTGCGGACCACCTCGTCCACGTTGGACACCGCCACGGCCAGACCGCACAGGACATGCGCCCGGTCGCGCGCCTTGTTCAGCTCGAACGCGGTGCGGCGGGCGACGACCTCTTCGCGGAAGTCGAGAAAGGCGGTCAGGAAGCCGCGCAGCGTCAGCTGCTCGGGCTTGCCGCCGTTGAGCGCCAGCATGTTGCAGCCGAAGCTCGTCTGCATCTGGGTGAAGCGGAAAAGCTGGTTCAGCACCACCTCGGGCGTGGCGTCGCGCTTGAGCTCGATCACCACGCGCACGCCGACGCGGTCGCTTTCATCCGCGACGCCCGAGATGCCCTCGAGCTTCTTCTCCCGCACGAGGTCCGCGATCCGCTCGATCATCGAGGCCTTGTTGACCTGATAGGGGATCTCGTCGATGACGATGGCGTAGCGATCCTTGCGGATCTCCTCCACGCGGGTCTTCGCGCGGATAATCACCGATCCACGCCCCTCCAGATAGGCCTTTCGCGCGCCGGAGCGGCCGAGGATCAGCGCGCCGGTGGGAAAGTCGGGGGCGGGGACGTAGTCGATCAGCTGCTCGGAACTGAGGTCGGGGTTCCGGATCAGCGCCTGACAGGCGTCGATGACCTCGCCGAGGTTGTGGGGCGGGATGTTCGTGGCCATGCCGACCGCGATGCCGCCCGCGCCGTTGACCAGCATGTTGGGGAATCGGGCGGGCAGGACCGTCGGTTCCTGCTGCTTGCCGTCGTAATTGTCCTGGAAATCGACCGTGTCCTTGTCGATATCGGCCAGCATGTACTGGGCCGGTGCGGCCATCCGCACCTCGGTGTAGCGCATGGCCGCGGGGTTGTCCCCGTCCATGGAGCCGAAATTGCCCTGGCCGTCCAGGAGCGGCAGCGACATGGAGAAATCCTGCGCCATCCGGACCAGCGCGTCATAGATCGCGCTGTCGCCATGAGGGTGGTACTGGCCCATGACGTCGCCCACGGGCCGCGCCGACTTGCGGTAGGGCTTGTCGTGGACGTTGTTCGTTTCGTGCATCGCAAAGAGGATGCGCCGATGCACCGGTTTCAGCCCGTCGCGCAGATCGGGGATCGCGCGGGAGATGATGACGCTCATCGCGTAATCGATGAACGAGGTCTTCATCTCCGCCGTGATGTCGATGGAAGGCCCCGAAGACCCGGGCGGGCCGGGCGGGGTTTCTTCCATGTTTTCAGGTGGTTCTGGCGTGTCGGTCAAGGGGCTCGGCCTCGTGCGGCGGTGTCGCTACATCTTGTTGAGGGGCAGTATAGAGACGCGGCATATGGTGTGCAATGGGCGCGCGCCATCGCGATTGGCAGCCACGACGTGTGTCTGCCAACATACTGTTTTTGTTGATTTTCGCGGAATCGGTGGCAGGCTGATCGCCGGAAGAGGCAACATCAAGAGGTGCCATATGGGCGAAACCGAGACCGAACTGATGCTGAAGGGCTACGGGCTGACGACGGCCGAGATGATCTATCGCATGCCCGATTACCGCAACGTTCTGAACACCTGCGTCTGGCAGGACTATGATCTTGCGCCGGATCACCCGAGGCTGTTCGGGTTCATCGAGTTCTGGCAGGACGCGATCGAGGGACCGCTGCACAGCGTGCGCTTCACCCATCGCAGGATGATCTCGCCGGGGGAATGGCAGAACGTGACTGGGACCTTCACCTACCATTAGGGAAGCGTTTTCGCTGGCGAAAACGGATCGGAAAAGCCGGCTTTTCCGTGCCGGAAATCATGAGATTTCCGGCCCCCGTCAGGCCGTGGCGCGCGTCCGGGCTGCGGCGAACCAGATCACCGCCAGCGCGAGACAGGCCAGCCCGTTCCACGACGCCATCGAAAGGCCCAGAATCTCCCAGGCGACCTCGTCGCACATGACGATGCCGCCGCCGGCGTCGGGGTTCAGCAGATCGGCCACCTCCATCGACCCGAGATCGCCGCCGCCGCCCGAACAGCTGGTCGGGCCTTCCCACCAGTCGCGTTCCACGCCGGTGTGGTAGAGCGCAATGCCCGCGTTCGTCAGCATCGCGGCCCCGCCAAGCAGGGCTACCCAAGCGGCGGGCAGAACGACGCCGAGCGCACCGATTGCGATCGCCACGGCATGGGGCCAGCGTTGCCAGAGGCACATCGCGCAGGGCGCGAGCCCGCCGACATGCTGGAAGCCGAAGGCCGCCAGAAGAAGCACGGCAGACCCCCCGGCGGCCAGGGCGATGTATGTGCGTCGGTTCGGCGTCAGAAACGTTTCGCGCATCGAAGGTTCCTCAACGGGTCAACACCCGCGTGATGTTCAAGGCAACAGGCAAGGGCCGTCGCGGCCACGTCCTCAGAGACCAAGCCATCCCCTCACCAGGCTTGCCAGCGTGGCTCCGGCGAACACCAGCGACGCGATCCACGCCGTGCCAAGCAGGGAGCCGAGAATGACGAGGACGCCATCCCGCTGCAAGAGCCCCATCGCGACGATCACGACGGCGATGCCGGGCACGGTGTTGGTGCCGGGAAGCGGCACCAGGATCGACGCGCTGAACAGCACCAGGGTGAGGCCCACCACCTGGTCGAGGGGGCGGCGCGTCAGGGACGCGAGCCGTGGCCGGCTGACGGTTTCGATCCGCTGCAGCCAGGGCGTTGCGCGACGGGACAGATCCTCGAGCGCGGCTTTCGACACCGTCCGCGCCCCCAGTTTCCGGGGCAGCCAGGGCCTGGTGCGCCCCAGCAGGATCTGCGCGGAGATGAACATCAGCGGCAAGGCCACGATCTGCGGGACGCCGTAGAGAAACGGGATGCAGCATGGCAGGGCGAGCACCAGAAGAAACAGACCGAACGCCCGTTCATGAAGCTGCGCCATGATCCAGTCCATGCTGGCCGCGTCGCCCTCGACGTTTTCGGCCAGCATGGCAAGCCTGCGCGAGATCTCCATGGGCTCATCGGGCTGCGCCATCATGCGGGTGTCTCCTGTGCCGCCGCGGGCCCCGGACCGGACCTCGTGCATCGCGTAGCAAATCGGGATCATGCACGCCAGCGCGCCCTCGATGCGATCCGGGCACCGTTCCCGTTTCGCCCGTTTGCCCATCGCCGGCGGAGCGGTCCCGGGCCGTTTGCGGGCAAGGCGCGCGGCGACGGCTGCGCGGGGGTTCGGCGCGCCAGAAAACGGGTGACAGATTTCGATCCGTGGTTAAGGATGATCGCGGAACGGGGGCCGGGGGCGGCGCGGACGCATGCGCCGGGGCCGCGCCGGGCGCTTCGTTGCAGATCAGCGGGTCAACCGCCGCAGGACGGATGTGCGGAGACCCCAAGGGAGGAAAGACATGACCAACACGATCAAGCCGGTGGCGCTTGCCGCTGCCGTCATTGCCGCGTCCCTCGGCCTCGGCGCCGGGGCCGCGAGCGCGCAGGCCGAAGTGACCCTGCGCTGCCAGCACTTCCTGTCGCCGATGGGCTCGGTGCCGCGCTTCTTCATCGAACCCTGGGCCGAGAAGGTCGAGGCCGACTCGGACGGTCGCATCGACGTGGAGATCTATCCCGCGATGCAGCTCGGCGGCGCGCCGCCGGCGCTTTACGACCAGATCCGCGACGGCTTCATAGATTGCGGCTGGACCATTCCCGCCTACACGCCCGGGCGCTTCCCCGAGGCCGAGGCGATGGAACTGCCCTTCATGACCTCGATGTCGGGCGAGGCGTCGAGCCGGGCCGCCTGGGACTACACGCAGACGCACATGCTCGAACGCTTCAGCGACATTCATCTTCTGGCCGTCCATGTTCACGGACCGGGCGTGATCCACACGACCAACGCGCCGATCGAGTCCATCGCGGATTTCGACGGCCTGCAGCTGCGCGGCCCCAGCCGGATGGCCAACGCCCTTCTCGAGGAGCTCGGCGCCACGCCCGTCGGCATGCCCGTCCCGGCCTTCCCCGAAGCGCTGAGCCGCGGCACGGTCGATGGCGGCGTGATCCCGTGGGAGGTGGTGCCCGCGCTGCGCGTCGAGGAACTGGCCGAGAACCACACCCAGATCGGCGGCGATCGCGCGCTTTACAACACCTTCTTCATCTGGGCGATGAACCCCGACACCTACGAGGGCCTGCCCGATGACCTGAAGGCGGTGATCGACGCCAATTCCGGCATCGAGACCTCGGCATGGGCGGGGCGCGCGATGGACGAAGGCGACGACCTCGCCGAGACCGCCATCCGCGAGCGCGGCAACACCATCGTCACGCTGGATGACGATACCGTGGCCGAGCTTCGTGTCGTGGGCGAAGACGTGACCCAGCGCTGGATCGAGGAGATGACGGGCCTCGGCCTCGACGGGCAGCAGCTCGTCGATGACGCCCGCGCCCTCGTGGCGCAATACTCCGACGACTGAGCGGGCAGGCCCCGGTCCTCAGCGGGTCGGGGCCAGCCATGCGGTATCCCCGTTGGACCGGCACGCCCTTCTGTCCTCGCTTCTGGCCCGCGTCGAGGAAACGCGCGGCCAGATCGGCCATGCCTGGCCCTACCATGCCGATCCCGAGACGGGCGTCTGGGAAACGGTGGAGGATGGCGACTGGTGCGGCGGCCACTGGGTGGAATGCCTGCGCATCGCCGGACGGCTCGAGGGGCGGCCCGAGCTGATCGAGGAGGCGCGCGAGCGGACGGAGCGGCTGCGCCCCAAGCTCGAGAAGGACGACCAGTTCCGCGGCCACCGTTTCTACTATTCCGCCGCGCGGCTCCACGCGGAAACCGGCGATCCGCGGCTGCGCACCCTTGCGCTGGCGGCCGCCTACGCCGTCCGGTCCATGGCCATCCCGCAGAACGGGGCCATGCCGATCGGCCATGAGGTGCAGGTGAAATCCACCACGCTCGCCTCGCGCAGGATCGTGGCCGTCGACAACGTGCACCCGAACCTGCGTCTGGATTTCTGGGCCGGGTCCGAGACCGGCGACCCGGTCTTCGCCGAGGGCGCGAAGCGGATGCTCGACCTGACGATCCGCGACTTCATCCGCGCCGATGGCTCGACGGTCGAGTTCCTCGAATACCACGAGACAGAGGACCGCATCCTGCGCCACTTCACCTTGCTGGGCGTCCATGACGACAGCTGCTGGAGCCGCGGGCAGGCCTGGGCCATCGCGGGCTTTCTGCGCGGCTGGCAGGAATATGGCGAGACCCGCTACCGCGACGCGGCCCAGCGGCTCTGGGGATACTGGCTGGGCCCCGTGGGCAATGCCGCGCCGCCCTGGGATTTCGACGACCCCGAGGGGCCGCGCGACACCTCCGCCTCGGCCATTGTTATAGAACAACTTGCCCGAATGGCGGTTCAAAGCCCCAATTCCGAGGTCCGGCTGTTCACGGAGCATCTTGCGCCGATGATCGAAGGTCTGGCACAACACATGAGACCGACGGGTCGTCTTGTGGATGGGTGTTTCAACCGACCGAAGCGTTTCGCGGACCGGTCGGAGCTGGTATGGGGCACGGCGTATCTCTTGATGGCGCTGAGCTACCTTGAGGAGGGAGAAGTCCCGTGCTGACAGTTTCGGAGGGAGCGAGTGGCGTGCGGTCACACCCGGCGCCCCACCTCCGGTCCGGGCGGAGGGGAGGCCGCCCGGACGCCTGCAAGAGCCCCGGCGCGCGTCAGCGGATGCAGCGCCGGGGCGATGCGGCGCGCGACCCCTAGGGACATCGACAGGACCCCCCGCGGATGACCCCAATCGCACCCAGGGCCGAGGCCGCGACAGGCCGCGCGATCGAACGCCTCGCAAAGGCGCTCGCCTATGTCGGCGGTGTCGTGCTCGTGCTCGTCGCCGTGATGGTCTGCGTCTCGATCATCGGTCGGCAGCTGGACGGCTTCGCCTTCTTCCGGCCCGTGCGCGGAGATTACGAACTGGTGGAGCTTGGCTGCGTGATCGCAGTCTGTGCCTTCCTGCCGTGGTGCCAGCTCAAGCGCGGGCATGTCGCCGTCGACGTGGTGGTGCAGGCGATGCCCCGTCGCGCCAAGGCGTTCTCGGGGATGATGGGCGACCTGCTGATCGCCATCGTCGCCTTCGTGATGGTCTGGCGGGTCTGGGCCGGGTTCGGCGAGAAGTTTCCCCATGGCTCCGACGCGTTGCGCGACGCGCTCGGCATGGGCACCCGTCCGTTCTTCCCCGAAACGACCTATGAGCTGGAGCTGCCGGTCTGGATCCCCTACGGCCTCGCCTTCATCGGGCTTGCCATCTTCTTCGTGACGGCCCTCTACACGGTGTGGCGGTCCCTCAACTGGACCATCGAAGGGATGGAGCGCACCCCATGACCGGGCTCGAACTGGCGCTTCTGGCCTTCGCCCTGATGCTGGTGGCGATCTTCCTGCGGGTGCCCATCGGCGTCGCCATGGCGGTGACGGGTTTCGTCGGCACATGGATCGTGCTGGGCCGGCCGAGCCCCGCGCTCAGCCAGCTGAAGTCACTGACCTATGACACGTTCAAGGACTACAACCTGTCGATCGTGCCGCTCTTCCTGCTGATGGGACAATTCGCGACCAAGTCCGGCATGTCGAGCGCGCTGTTCCAGGCCGCATCCGACTGGCTGGGGCACCGCAAGGGCGGGATCGCGATGGCGTCGGTGGGTGCCTGCGCGGGCTTCGGCGCGATCTGCGGATCGTCGCTCGCCACGGCGTCGACGATGGGGCAGGTGGCGCTGCCCGAGATGCGCAAGCGCGGCTATTCGGACAGCCTGTCCACCGGCGTGCTGGCGGCGGGAGGAACGCTGGGCATCCTGATCCCGCCCTCGATCATCCTCGTGATCTACGCGATCCTCGCCGAGCAGAACATCGTCAAGATGTTCGTGGCCGCCATCGTGCCCGGGCTGCTCGCGGCTCTTGGCTACATCCTCGCGGTTGCGGTCTACGTCCGGGTGCGCCCCGACGCGGCGACAACGGCCGAGCGTGTGCCCTACAGCCTGCGGATGCGCACGCTGGCGCGGATCTGGCCGGTCGTGGTGATCTTCGGCCTCGTGATGGGCGGGATCGCGGCGGACTGGGACTGGTCGCAGGCCGGGGTGCAGGCGCTTTTCACGCCGACCGAGGGCGCGGCGGTGGGCGCGGTCGCCACGGGGCTCTACGGCATGTTCACCGGCGGGCTGACGTGGAAGGGCTTTCTCGAGAGCGTGCTGGCCACGGCGCAGGCGACCGCGATGATCTTCTTCATCGTCTGGGCGGCGAAACTCTTCAACGGGTTTCTGGCGCTGACCCGCGCGCCCGACCTGCTGGTCACCTGGATCGAGGCCTCGGGCTATGCGCCGCTCATGGTGTTGGCGATCATGCTCGTGGCCTATCTGCTCTTCGGCTGCGTGATGGATTCGCTGTCGATGATCCTGCTGACGATCCCGATCTTCTTCCCGATCATCATGTCGCTCGATTTCGTCATCCTCGGCCATGCGTTGACACCCGAGGAGGCGGCGATCTGGTTCGGCATCCTCGCGCTGATCGTGGTCGAGGTGGGACTGATCACGCCGCCCGTGGGGATGAATCTCTTCATCATCAATTCCATGGCCCGCGACATCCCGATGGTGCGCACCTACGCGGGCGTGGCGCCCTTCGTGGCCTCGGACCTGATCCGGGTGGTGATCCTCGTGATGTTCCCGGGCATCACCCTGTGGCTGGTGGGCGTGCTTTTCGGTTGAGCAAGATGGATTGACGGCACCGGGCCGCGCCGCTAGCAACACGGGCGTTGCCCGAGTGGCGGAATGGTAGACGCAGGGGATTCAAAATCCCCCGCCGAAAGGCTTGTCGGTTCGAGTCCGACCTCGGGTACCACCTTTGCAGGCAAGGACGATCAGGGCTGCGCCCGCCACGTCGCCCAGTCCTCGGGCGTGTCGAGATCGGTGAGCGCGCGCTCCCCCGCCAGCGGCACGCGGTGGACACGGTCGCCGTGCCGTCTCAAGACCTCACGCGCGCCGGTGTCGCCCGTGAGCCGGCCGAGTTCCGGCAGAAGGTCCGCGGGGAAGAGCACCGGATGCCCCGGCGCGCCATCCTCGGAGGCCGCGCGCAGGATGGCTCTGGGATCATGCGTCGAGAGCGCCATGAGCAGATGCAGGTCGGACGCGGTGACATCGGGCATGTCGGCCAGAACGACGAGAACGGGCGTCGTCAGTCCCGCCACCCCGGTGACGATGGAGGCCGCCATGCCCGCGCCTTCCGGGGCCTCCAGAACCTCGACATCCAGCGCCGCCAGCAACGCCGCGCGCTCGGGCTGGCCGGGTCCGAGGATCACCCGCGTCGGCCCCGCGCGCAGGCAGCGGCGCGCCATCGCCTGCAGGAGCGGCTGGTCGCCGAAGGGCCCGGGCACCGGCTCCAGCATCTTGTCGGCCCCGCGCATCCGTGTGGCGCGGCCTGCGGCCAGCAACAGGATCGTCGGATCGCTCATCCCCGCATCCGCGCGCCATCCGGATCGAAAAGCGGCTTTGTCACCAGCCGCGCGGGGCGCCTGTCGCCGAGGATCTCGATCTCCACGGCGCGGCCTTCCTCGATCAGCTCGACGGGCAGGAAACCGATGGCCACCGACACGCCGGCATGGTGCGAGTACCCGCCGGAGGTGCAGAACCCCACGACATCCTCCCCGTGCCAGATCGGCTCATAAGCCACGACATCGGCGTCGTCGGCCTCCACGATGAAATTGCAGAGCCGCCGGGCGGGGCCTGTCGCGCGCTCCGCCTCCGCCGCCGCGCGGCCAATGAAATCGGTGTCCTTGTTCCACGCCACGAACCGGTCGAGCCCGGTCTCTCCCACCGTGTAATCCGGCGAGAATTCCCGCATCCACGACCCGAAGAACCGGTCGAGCCGCAGGCTCATCATCGCGCGCATGCCGAAGGGTTTCAGGCCGTGTTTCCGCCCGGCCTCCCACAGGACCGACCAGAGCGGCCGCTGTTCCATCGCGTCGACATAGATCTCGTAGCCCAGATCGCCGGTGTAGCTGACGCGCTGCACGACGGCCCGGCTCAGCCCGATGGTGAGCCTGCGCAGATCGAGGAATCGCATGTCCGAGACATCCTCCCGCGTGACATCCTGTAGAAGATCGCGCGCATGTGGCCCGGCGATCTGGAAGCCCGTGATGCGGTCCGAGACGTTGGTGATCTCGACGCCATCCTCCAAATGGCGATCGAACCAGCGCATGTGGAAATCCTGCGCCCCGTAGCTCGCGGTCAGGCGAAAGTCGTTCTCGGCCAGGCACGAAATGGTGAAATCCCCCATGATCCGCCCCGACGGCGCCAGCATGGGCGACAGCGACAGCCGCCCCGGCTTCGGAACGCGCCCCGCCATGATCCGGTCGAGCCAGGCGCGCGCATTTGGCCCCCGGACGGTGTACTTGCCGAAATTCTGCACCTCGTTGATACCGACGCCCTCGCGCACCGCACGCACCTCGCGCGCGGTGGCGTCCCATGCGTTGGAGCGGCGGAAGGACGGGATCTCGTAGCGTGGCTCTTTTTCGCTGTGGCCTGCCGCTTCGCTGCTTGAGGCCCCATGACCTGCGGCGAAGTAATTCGCCACCTCCAGCCCGTACTGCTGCCCCCAGACCGCGCCCATGGCGTCGAAGACATCGTACATGGGCGTCGTGCGAAGGGGACGCGCGGCCGGAAGCTCCTCGTTGGGGTAGGAGACGGAAAACCGCGTCTGGTAGTTCTCGATCACCTTGGGCAGCGTGTAGCCGGGCGTCAGGAACTGCCCGAAGCGCGCCACGTCCATGGCGAAGACATCGCGTTCCGGCTCGCCCTCCACCATCCATTGCGCAAGGCTCAGGCCCACGCCGCCCCCCTGGCTGAAGCCCGCCATGACCCCGCAGGCCGACCAGTAGTTGCGCAGGCCCGGCACCGGCCCCACCAGCGGATTGCCGTCGGGCGCGAAGGTGAAGGGCCCGTGGATGACGGACTTCACGCCCGCGCGCTCCAGGACCGGAAAGCGGCGGTAGGCGAAGGCGATCGACGCCTCGATCTTGTCGAAATCGTCCGGCAGAAGCTCGTGCCCGAAGTCCCAGGGCGTGCCGTCCACCGCCCAGGGGCGGCAGGTCTGCTCGTAGAACCCGATGCAGAGGCCACGGCCCTCCTGCCGCAGATAGCTCTCCCCGGCGGGGTCCATGACGTGCGGATGTTCGGTCTCCCGCTCGTAGATCTCCGGGATCTCGTCGGTGACGATGTACTGATGCTCCATCGGATGCAGCGGCAGGGCGACGCCGGCCATGTGTCCCACCTCGCGCGCCCAGAGGCCGGCGGCGTTGACCACGTGCTCGGCGTGAATGGTCCCCTTGTCGGTCACCACGTCCCAGGTCCCGTCCGCCCGCGGATTGGTCTCCAGCACCTTCGTGTGGAGCACGATCTCCGCGCCGCCCATCCGCGCCGCCCTGGCATAGGCATGGGTGGTCCCCGACGGATCGAGATGCCCGTCGAGCGGATCGTAGAGCCCGCCGAGGATGCCCTCCACATTCGTCACGGGGGCGATCCGCGCGATCTCCTCGGGCCCGATGATCTCGGTCTCCAGCCCCATGAACCGGTGCTTTGCACGCTCGGCCTTGAACATGTCCAGCCGCTCGGGCGTGTCGGCCAGCGTCACGCCGCCCACGTGGTGGAGCCCGCAGGACATGCCGGTGATCTCCTCGAGCTCCCGGTAGAGCCGGATCGTGTAGCCCTGAAGCGCGGCCATGTTCGTGTCGCCGTTGAGGGTGTGAAACCCGCCCGCCGCATGCCAGGTGGAACCCGACGTGAGCTCGGATCGCTCCAGCAGCATCACGTCCGACCAGCCCAGCTTCGTCAGGTGATAGGCGACCGAACAGCCGACGACGCCGCCGCCGATGATGAGGGCCCGGGTGGTGGTTTGCATATGCGGCCTCCGTTGCGCGTTCCGGCGCGACCTTGCGCGCCCACACCCGGCACCACAAGCCAGCGGGCGACATTCCAAAGCCCCGCCGCGCCCTCCTTCATCTTTCCGAAAATACCGCTCGGGGGAGCGCGAGGGGGCAGACGGCCCCCTCGTTGCCGCAGCCCGCCACGGGCGCCGGAGGTCAGAGTTTCCGAACCCTCAGCCGGGTCAGGCGGTTCTTGTCGCGTTCGGCAACCTCGAAGCGCACCCCGTGAAACGAGAAACACTGCCCCTCGACAGGGATCGTCTGCGCCTCGTGGATCACCAGCCCCGCGAGCGTGTTGGCCTCCTCGTCGGGCAGGCTCCAATCGGTCGCGCGGTTGAAATCGCGGATCGTCATCGCGCCGTCGACCTCGTAATTGCCCTGCGCGTCCGGCGTCAGGGTCGGCCCGTCGGGCGTGTCGAACTCGTCGGTGATCTCGCCCACGATCTCCTCGAGGATGTCCTCGAGCGTGATGAGGCCCCTGAGCGCGCCGTATTCGTCCACCACCAGCGCGAAATGCGTGTGGCGGCGCAGGAAGTTGCGCATCTGGTCGTCGAGCGAGGTGGTCTCGGGGATGAAATAGGGTTTCATCGCCACGCTCAGGATGTCGAACCCGTCGAGTTCCTCCTGTTCGACGCTGCCATCCTCCATCAGGCGGTGCATCGCGCGCAGGAGATCCTTGGCATGCAGCACGCCCACGATGTTTTCCGGGTCGTCCTTGAACAGCGGCAGCCGCGTGTGGCTGCTGGCCAGCGACAATTGCAGGATCTCGCTCGCCGGCAGGCTCGCGTCGATCATCTCGATGCCCGAGCGATGGAGCATGATCTCCTCCACGGTGCGCTCGTGCAGGTCGAGCGCGCCCAGAAGGCGGTCGCGCTGTTCCTTCTCCACCGTGCCTTCCTGATGGCCGAGCGACAGCGCGCCCATGATCTCCTCGTGGACCGAGACCATGTTGGCGCCCGCCTCGATCCGCACACCGAAAAGCCGCAATACCCCGCGCACCAGAACCCGCACCACCGCCACGACCGGCGACATGATCCTGACCACCAACATGATCGGCCCCGAGATGAAGGCGGCCATCTTTTCGGGATTGTTGATGGCATAGGTCTTGGGCAGCACCTCGCCGAAGATCAGCACCAGAACCGTCATCACCAGCGTCGCCGCCGCCACGCCGCCCTCGCCGAGAAGCGTGGTGAAGAGCGCGGTCGCCAGCGAGGTCGCGAGGATGTTGACGAGGTTGTTGCCGAGCAGGATGCCGCCGATGAAGCGCTCGCTGTCCTCCTTCAGGCTGAGCGCGCGCTCGGCCCCCCTGGCCCCCGCCTCGCCCTTGTCGACGATGGTCCTGAGCCGCCCGCGCGAGGCGGCCGTCAGCGCCGTTTCCGAGCCCGAGAAGAAGGCCGAGCCGAACAGGAGCAGGACGATCACGCCTGCGGTGATCCAGGTGGTGGGGTCGGACAGGCCGCTCCCGAGGGCGGTCGTTGCGACGGAGGAGGTCGGGTCTTGGGCGAGGTTTTCCATGACTTGGGTTATGGGGATCGGGAGGGCAGGCGGCAAGGCCCCTCACTGGCCATGAAGGTCGTCGCGCGCCAGCGGATGGTGGTCCAGCACCAGATCGCGCAGCCGCGCGTCGAGGATATGGGTGTAGATCTCGGTCGTGGCGATATCGGCGTGTCCCAGCAGCGTCTGGATCGCGCGCAGATCGGCGCCGTTCTGCAGGAGATGCGTGGCAAACGCATGCCGCAGGCTGTGCGGGGTGACGCGGCCGGGATCGATGCCCGCCTGCGCCGCGATCTCCTTGATCAGGGTGAAGAAGCGCACGCGTGACAGATGCCCCGCCTTGCCGCGCGAGGGGAAGAGATGGGGCGAGGGCGACGCCCCGCGCTCGATCCGCGCCAGATCCTCGGCGCGGTCGCGATGCGCCAGCCACGCGCGCGCCGCTTCCCGCGCGGGCGGGGACAGGGGCACCATCCGTTCCTTGCCGCCCTTTCCGCGCACCAGAAGCATCCGCGGATCGCCCCTGAGTGCTGCGACCGGGAGCGAGACAAGCTCGCTCACCCGCAGGCCGGTGGCATAGAGAAGCTCGATCAGGCAGGTGTTGCGCAACCGCTCGCCCTCGTTCCGGCCGCTGTCCCGCGCGGCGTCCAGAAGGCGCCCGGCCTCCTCGACGCTCAGCACGTCGGGCAGGGTCCGCGTCTTGGAGGGGCCCTTGATCTGCAGGCAGGGATTGTCGGCGCGCCAACCCTCCTCATGGGCGAAGCGATAGAGCTGGCGCAGCGCCGAGAGCCGCCGGGCGCGTGTCGCAGGCGACATGTCGGCGGCCTCCAGATGTGTCAGGTAGCCTTCGATCGCCGCCCGGTCGGCACGGTCGAACCCGGCGTCGTGGCGCGCCAGCCACGCCATGGCGTCCTTGAGGTCGCGGCCATAGGCGAGAAGCGTGTTCCGCGCCGCCCCGCGTTCGGCCGCCTGCGCCTCGAGGAAGGCGGAAATCCAGTCGCTGTCGGAGCGGGGTTTCATCACGCCGGCCCGTCGAGCAGGAGTTGCAGCGCCGCGCGCCGCGCGATGTCCTCGAACCCGACACCGCGCAGCAGGATCAGCGCGTCTCCGATATCGCCGGGATCGCCCTCGCGGTCGCTGAGAACGAGGGCCGCGTGCAGAAAGGCCTCGCCCATCCGGTCGTTGTCGAGCAGCCATGTGTAGCGGTGCGGCGGTGGCTCGGCGGAAAACGCTGTGGCGATGGCCTGTTGGAGCGCGCCGCCCGCAGTCTCCACCGGCTGGCCCTGCGCGATGGCGAAGGCGGTCCGCTCCGTATCGGTCTGCGCCACGGCGGACCGGGCGATACGCTCATAGATCGGCGACAGAAGCCCGATCCGCCGCGCCAGAAGCCCCGCCTCGCCGGTCAGCGGCACGCGCTGCAGCCGTTCGGCGAAGATGGTCGCGAAGGCGACAGCAAGCCCTGCGCGCTGCATGTGGTCGTAGGCCTCGGGCAGCCTGCGCGCCACTTCCGCCGCGTCGCCCGCCAGAAGGGCCGCGTCAAGCGCCTGCACGGCCGCGACCCGGTCCCAGACCCCGCCCGAGGCCGAGGGCACGCGCGAGGTGTAGATGGCGAACCATTGCTGCGGCTCGACCGCGCCCGAGCGGGTCAGCCTTTCGGCGGCGTCGAGCTGCGCGCGCCAGCCCGCCAGTGCCGAGAGATCCGCATGCACCAGCGCCAGCGGCGCGCCCGTCAGGTCCGGGCGTTCGGCGATCGCCATGCGCATCTGGAACGACAACGGCGTGAGCGCGGGGTCGGGGGGCAGCGGGCCATCGCCCTCGAACAGCTCGGGGTCGAGAAATCGCGCAATCAGGTCGGCCTCGGCCGGCTCGAACCGCCCCAGCGCCTCGCCGGTGCCGAAGGACAGCGCCGCCGCCGGCCAGTCGCCGCCGCGCGCGAGGCAAAAGATGCGCGCGGGGAAGGTCGGCGCGATGTCCGGGTTGGCCTCCATCGCGCGGCAGGCGCGGTCGCCATGGCCGATCAGCAGGCTCACGTCGAAGAAGCGGCGAAAGACCTGCGGATCTGTGGGGCCTGCGCGTTCCATCAGCGCCAGCGCCGGATCGAGCGCGCCGCGTGTCAGCAGCATGTCGAGCCGGGCGAGGAACAGCTCGCCCTCCGGCGCGTCTCCGGCGGCGGGCGGGGCAAGCTCGGCCAGCGCCAGCATCTCGGTCAGGGACAGGGCGGCGGGCAGGCCGGTGGCGGGCTGGGCGCGGAACAGCCGGGCGAGCATCTCGGCCTCCGACGCGCCCCATAGCGTCTCGGGAAGCCCGGTGATCGAACGGGGCAGAAGCCCCACCGCGTCAAGCTGGACCGCGTCGATGGGCAGGATTTCGAATTGCGGCCGCGCGGCGGAGGTCGCCACATTGGAATGGGGGCGTGTCACCGTGTCCGACAGCCACTCCGGCGCGAAGGCTTCGGGCAGGTCGGGCAGGGTGGGGGGCATGATCTCTTCCACCGGGTCTTGCGCCATCGCGGCGGTGCCGACGGCCGCCCACACAAGTGCCGCGGCGGCCAGCCGTCTAGTCACGGCCCAGCTCCACCGGCACCGTCACCGTCTGGCGGTCGGGCTGCATGAAGCCGGAATACGAGTAGCCCACGACCCCGATGCCGGCCAGCACGATCAGGATCAGGAGAAGGCGTATCACACGACCCATTGCTTCGGTCCATTTCCGCGGCGCTCTTGCGATGGCGCCGCCGTCATCATCTGCTCCGCGCGGCGCGCACAGACGATGTCGAGCATCGCATTTGCCGTGCCGTTCAATTGCCTATAAGCCATGGCTTGGGCAATAATGCCAGTCGGGGAAAGCAGTTTTTCGACCATGGGCGAAAGCGTGCCAGAGCTGGATCTTGTGCTGAAGACGCCTGTCGTCCTGATCGGAATGATGGGCGCGGGCAAGACCGCCGTGGGTCGGGCGCTTGCATCGCGGCTGGGCGTGCCGATGCGGGATTCGGACGCCGAGATCGTGGCGAGCGCGCAGCTGAGCATCGCCGAGATCTTCGAACGCTTCGGCGAGCGGTTCTTCCGCGAGAAGGAGACACAGGTGATCGAACGTCTGCTGAAGGGCCCGCCCTGCATCCTGTCCACCGGTGGCGGCGCATGGATGACGGAACGCAACCGCGCGCTTCTGACCGGGCAGGCGGCGGTCCTGTGGCTCGAGGCCGATCTGGAGCTTCTTTGGAGCCGCGTGCGCAACAAGACGACGCGGCCGCTTCTGCGCACCGACAACCCGCGCCGCACGCTGGAGGAGCTCCTGACGGAGCGCACGCCGGTCTACAGCCTCGCGCCGCTCAAGGTCCGCGTGGAACCGGGCTGGACGATCTCGCAGACCGCTGAACGCGTCCTGCGCCGCCTGATCGAAGCGGGCGCGGTGACGGAGGACGCGCCGTGAGCGCGCTTCAGGACGTGAGCGCGCGCCACGATGTCGAGGTCGCGCTTGGCGCGCGCAGCTACGTGGTGCGCATCGCGCCGGGTCTGCTGCCCGTGGCCGGGCGCGAGATCGCCGATCTCCTGCACCGGCCCCGGACATGGATCGTCACCGAGAGCAACGTCGCCGGCCTGCATCTGGAGACGCTGACGGCGGGGCTGGCCGCAGAAGGGATCGGGTCGCAGGTGCTGGTCCTGCCGCCCGGCGAGGCCACGAAGGGCTGGGCGCATCTGACCGAGACGGTCGAGTGGCTCCTGTCGCAAAAGGTCGAACGTCGCGACGTGGTGATCGCCTTCGGCGGCGGCGTGATCGGCGACCTCGTGGGCTTCGCCGCCGCGATCCTGCGCCGGGGCGTGCGGTTCGTGCAGATCCCGACCTCGCTTCTGGCGCAGGTCGACAGCTCGGTGGGCGGCAAGACCGGCATCAACACGGGTCACGGCAAGAACCTCGTGGGCGCGTTTCACCAGCCTGCCCGCGTTCTGGCCGATATCGACGTGCTGGGCACGCTGAGCGAGCGCGATTTCCTCGCGGGCTACGGCGAGGTCGCGAAATACGGACTTCTGGGCGACGCGGCGTTCTTCGGATGGCTGGAGCGGAACGGCCCGGCGCTGGCGGCGGGCGACGCCGCGCTCAGGGCCAAGGCGATCCGGCGTTCGGTGCAGATGAAGGCCGACATCGTGGCGCGCGACGAGACCGAGCAGGGGGACCGGGCGCTTCTGAACCTCGGGCATACCTTCGGCCATGCGCTGGAGGCCGCGACCGGCTATTCCGACCGGCTGCTGCACGGGGAGGGCGTGGCCATCGGCTGCGCGCTCGCATTCGAGCTTTCGGCGCGGATGGGGCTGTGTTCGCAGGAGGAGCCGAGCCGCGTTCGGGCGCACCTCACCGAGATGAGGATGAAGCGCGATCTGTCCGATATACCGGGGGAATTGCCCGATGCCGACACGCTCCTGTCGCTGATGGGGCAGGACAAGAAGGTGGTCGACGGACAGCTCCGCTTCATCCTCGCCCGCGGGATCGGGGAGGCCTTCGTGACCGCGGATGTGCCGCCCGTGGTGGTGCGTGGCGTTCTGTTGGACGCGGTGTCCGGGAACTGAAGGCCCGGCCGCCGCGTTTGACCCGACAGGCGGAACGATCGCAAATGCCGGGTCCGGCCTGCCGAATGGTCGGATCGGGCCGCATCGTCCACCCGAAAACACCACAACTCGAGAAGGCTCACCATGCCACGCGACACCAAGCTGATCCTCTGTCCGGTCAATCTGAGACACCTCAAGGATGACTACCGTGCCTATGAGGAGGCCGTCGCCATGGCGAAACGTCGGGGTGCGAAGCTGCTGGTGGCGACGGTTGCGCCCGAGATGGAGCGAAACCTGAACATAAGGGACTCGAAAGGCTTCTGGGGCGAACAGCTGGCGAAATTCGTCAAGGATCACCCGGTCGACGGCGTAGACGTCGAAACCGTCGTGCGCATTGGTGCGGTGCATCGGCAGATCCTGAAGCTGGCCGAGGAACGGAATGTCGATCTCATCGTGATGGAGTCCGCCAACCCCAAGGTTCAGGACTACCTTCTGGGCACCACAGCCAGCCACATCGTGACCCATGCAAAATGCTCGGTCTACGTGGTGCGCGGATAGCTGACCTACCTCGCGTTTCGGCCGACCCGCTAGGGTGATCATTCAACGACGGACGGCGGCGGAAGCCGGACGGCCTTCGCCGCGCCATGCAGCGTCCGGGGCCAGTCTCGCGCCGGACCCGCGCCGCAACCCTGCGCGCAGGCTTCGACCACCCTCCGTCTCACGCGCCCTCAAAGGAGTGTATCCATGGAACCCAGACTTATCGCGGCCCTGCTCCTGTTGCCCGCCGTGGCCATATTCATCTACGCGGGCATCCACGAATACCGGCGCTACAAGTCCAAGGGTCGCGCGAATTACGGACTGGTCTACGACGAAGAGACAGGAACAACGCACGTCACCGAAATCGCCGAGGGCGAGGAGAGCTACGACCTCGATGAGTTCGATCCCGGTGACTACAGCGTGGGCGAGACGAAGGAGCAGGGCGGCGACGACCGGGGGTAGGTCTCGGGACCATCCCGAGCCGCCCCTCACTCCGTGCCGCGATAGGGCTCCACGTATTGCAGCGCCATGTCCCATGGAAAGAAGATCCAGGTGTCCTGGCTCACCCCGGTGATGAAGGTGTCCACCATCGGCTCGCCCTTGGGCTTGGCATAGACGGTGGCGAAATGCGCCTTGGGATAGAGCGCGCGCACGACTTCGAGCGTCTTTCCGGAGTCGACGAGGTCGTCGATGACCAGCACGCCGTCGCCATCGCCCATCATGTCCGCATCGGGCCTGTTGAGGACCATGGGATCGGCCTGCGTCTGGTGGTCGTAGCTTTTGACGCTGATCGTGTCGACAAGACGGATGTCGAGCTCGCGCGCGATGATCATGGCGGGGGCCATGCCGCCGCGCGTGATCGCCACGACCGCGCGCCACGCGCCGTCCTCGCCGGGGCCGCGCTTGTCCAGCCGCCAGGCCAGCGCGCGGGCGTCGCGGTGGATCTGGTCCCAGGAGACGTGGAAGCCCTTCTCGTGCGGCAGCGGGTTGATCATGGGCTAGGCTCCGTTGTTGCGTTCCAGCGTCATGTCGGGCGCGTCGGGGTTCTTCATGCCGATGACGTTATACCCCGAGTCGACATGGTGCACCTCGCCGGTGACCGCGCTGGAGAGGTCCGACAGAAGGTAAAGCGCCGATTTGCCGACCTCTTCCTGCGTGACGGTCCGGCGCAGCGGCGCGTTGTTCTCGTTCCATTTCAGGATGTAACGGAAATCGCCGATGCCGGACGCCGCCAGCGTCTTGATCGTGCCCGCGCTGATCGCGTTCACGCGGATGCCGTCGCGGCCGAGGTCTTCGGCCAGGTACATGACCGAGGCCTCGAGCGCCGCCTTGGCCACGCCCATGACGTTGTAATGGGGCATGACCTTTTCCGCGCCGAAATAGGTCAGCGTGAGCAGCGAGCCGCCATTGGGCATCATCTTCTCCGCGCGCTGGCAGACGGCGGTGAAGGAATAGACCGAGATATCCATGGTCATGGCGAAATTGGCGGGGCTCGTTTCCACGTAGCGGCCGCGCAGTTCGCTCTTGTCGGAAAACCCGATGGCGTGGACCACGAAATCGAGGCTGCCCCATTCCTCTTTCAGCGACGCGAAAAGCTTGTCGAGGCTTTCGGCATCGCCCACGTCGCAGGGCAGCACGATCGAGGATCCGACCTCTGCCGCCAGCGGGCCCACGCGCTTGAGCAATTGCTCGCCCTGGTAGGAAAAGGCCAGTTCCGCGCCCTCGGCGGCCACGGCCCTGGCGATGCCCCAGGCGATGGACTTGTCGTTGGCTAGCCCCATGATCAGTCCGCGTTTGCCTGTCATCAAGCCCATGGCCGTCTCCATCCTGTCGCGCCGTCGTTGGCGCATCCTCTAGGCTATCGCCCGGCATGCTGCAAGAACGCGACCGCTCTCTTGCCGCGCCATGCGTGACGGATATGTTGCAGCGTAAGCCGAAGGGGACATCCATGGCCGAGAGAAGCGGAATTTTCGCGGGAGACGATCCCTTCATCCTGGCGCGCGCGTGGCTTGCCGAGGCGGAGGTCAGCGAGCCCAACGATCCCAACGCCATCGCGCTGGCCAGCGTGGATGGGAGCGGCCTGCCCAATGTGCGCATGGTCCTTCTGAAGGAGATCGAGGTGGCGGGGCAGGGCGAGGGCGCCTTCGTCTTCTACACCAATTACGAAAGCGCCAAGGGGCAGGAGCTGTCCGCCTCGGGCAAGGCCGCTTTCGTGATGCACTGGAAAAGCCTGCGTCGCCAGGTTCGGGTTCGCGGTCAGGTCGAGCGCGAGGAGGGTCCGGGCGCGGACGCCTACTACGCCTCCCGCTCGCTGAAAAGTCGGCTCGGGGCATGGGCGTCGCGACAGTCGCGCCCGCTCGACAGCCGCGCCTCGCTGATGGCCGAGGTCGCCCGGGTGACCGCGCAGAAGGGGACCAACCCCGCGCGGCCGCCCTTCTGGGGCGGCTTTCGCATCCGGCCGGTCGAGATCGAATTCTGGGCCGACGGCGCGTTCCGCCTGCATGATCGGTTCCGCTGGACACGCGACGGAGTCGGGCAGGAGATGATGCCCAACGGCTGGTCGGTGACACGCCTGAATCCCTGATTCAGCCCCTGATCCGATCCCCGATCCGGGGCGCACGGAAGACCGCTTTCGGGGTTGCTTCATCGGCACATTCGCGAACCGTGAAATTGCAAACCCCTGATTGTCCGAAAAAGTTTTCGGTTGCTCCCCGGCCCGGATGCCTGCGATATCTGCAGCGGGGACAATTTGCGGCACACTGTGCCAAGCAACGGGACTTTACCACAATGTCGGAGTGCGACACGGCGGACCGGGTCGTCCGCGGTCACGTGAAATGGTTTGACGGCGGGCGGGGGTTCGGCTTCATCGTCGCTGACGATGGCGGGCCGGACATCTTGCTTCACGCCAATGTCTTGCGGAACTTCGGGCAGGGATCGGTGGCGGAGAATTCCGGCATCACCGTGCGGGCCCAGGTGACACCGCGCGGCCTTCAGGCCGGCGAGGTGCTCGAGATCACGCCGCCCGACCCGGGGGACGAGACCGCGCGCCATACCGGTGTCGCGATTCCCGACGCGCCCGCAGACGCGCCGTTCCACGCCGCCCGCGTCAAATGGTTCGACAAGGCGAAGGGCTTTGGCTTCGCCAATGTTTTCGGGCAATCTGACGACGTGTTCGTCCATGTCGAGGTTCTGCGCCGGTTCGGTCTGGCGGACCTGCAGGCCGGAGAGGCCGTGGCAATGAAGGTCGTGGACGGGCCGCGTGGCAAACTGGCGGCTGAGGTGCGGAGTTGGGATTACGTGTGATCGGGGCGAAGCGCGCCTCCGGGTTTCTCGGCGCATTGCGGGCGGGACTTGCCGCTGTCGTCCTCGCCCTCATGGCGGGCGGCGCGCAGGCGGCCTGCGACGCGGGGCGGGTCGACCTTCGCGGCGACTGGGGCAGCGCCCGTTTCGTCGTGGAGATCGCCGATACGCCGGAGACCCGCGCCCAGGGGTTGATGTTCGTGGAGGAGATGCCGAGCAGGGCCGGCATGCTCTTCGTCTTTCCTGACGAGCGCATGCGCAGCTTCTGGATGCGCAACACGCTCATTTCCCTCGATATCATCTATTTCGACGAGACGGGCGCCTGGGTGAGCGCGCAGGAAAACGCCGTGCCGCTGGATGAGACATCGCTGCCCAGCGATGGTCCGGCGCAATATGTGCTTGAGATCAACGCGGGCCTCGTCGAACGGTTCGGCATGGGCGCGGGCACCGAGATCCGGCATCCCGTCATCGATCGGGATCGCGCCGCCTGGCCCTGCGACGCGGATTGACGGTGTAGCCACGGCAGGGCTTGCGCAGCGATGGCGCGGGGCGATAAGAGCACCGCACGGTCGGGGCGTGGCGCAGTCTGGTAGCGCACCTGTTTTGGGTACAGGGGGTCGTGAGTTCGAATCTCGCCGCCCCGACCACTTTCCTCTCACACACGATATCTGGTGGCTGGCATGACCGGAAGTGCGTCATGCGGGGCCGCGTCTGGTCATTATCGTGTCCGTTGCGCAACATCTGGTGTGTAGCCGCACAACCCCTCCGGTGTTTTTCATGATCCGGGCGCGGGCGCGGATGGCACATGCTGCGATGCGGTATCCGTGATGCGCCCTTGGCGGTTTCTTGCCGGTTCCGCCTGCAATCGCTGGGGATTGACGCGAGGGCAGGCTGGGGATGAATCAGCAGTCTCTCCGGGCGGATCGTTTCAGCGCGTTTTGGCAAGCCAAAAAACTGTGACAAAACCCTCAAAAATGCGTTGACGGTCTGGGCTCACCTACGTCAGGTTGTGGTGGTCGGGTGAAGCGCCACAACATATAGCGCAGCCTGTCAGGGGCAGAGGGTCAACCTCGCAAACGAAAGTCGGAGCCGAATTTACGCCGCGCAAATGGGTTGCGCGAGTTGCACCGGTGTGACGGCATCGTATGCCCCGACGCATATCAACATGGCGCCCGTCCGGCGAGCAGGGTCGGGACGCGACAGGGAACAGGGACAAGAGGCACCCATGAAAATCGAACGCAGATTCACCCGGGCCGGTTCGGACGCATACGCGGAGGTCGATTTCACGATCACGAGTTCCGAGATCCGCAACCCCAACGGCACGGTGGTGTTCCGCCTCGACGAGGTGGAGGTGCCCGCAGGCTGGAGCCAGGTGGCGTCCGACGTCATCGCGCAGAAATATTTTCGCAAGGCCGGTGTTCCCGCGGCACTGAAGCCCGTGAAGGAGAAGGGCGTTCCCGATTTCCTCTGGCGCCATGTGGCCGACGAAAAGGCGCTGGAGGAGATGCCGGAGGACCAGCGTTATGGTGGCGAGACGTCCGCCAGGCAGGTCTTCCGGCGCCTTGCCGGGGCCTGGGCCTACTGGGGCTGGAAGGGCGGCTATTTCTCCACCGAGGAGGACGCGCGCGCCTATTTCGACGAGATGCAGCTGATGCTCGCGCGCCAGATGGCCGCGCCGAACTCGCCGCAATGGTTCAACACTGGCCTGCACTGGGCCTATGGCATCGACGGTCCTTCGCAGGGCCATCATTACGTGGACTACAAGACGGGCAAGCTGACCAAATCGAGCAGCGCCTACGAGCACCCACAGCCCCATGCATGCTTCATCCAGTCGGTGGCCGACGATCTGGTCAACGAGGGTGGCATCATGGATCTGTGGGTGCGAGAGGCCCGCCTGTTCAAGTACGGCTCCGGCACAGGCACCAATTTCTCCTTCCTCCGTGGCGAGGGCGAGAAGCTGTCGGGCGGCGGCAAGTCCTCGGGCCTGATGGGCTTCCTCAAGATCGGCGACCGGGCGGCCGGCGCGATCAAGTCGGGCGGCACCACGCGCCGCGCGGCCAAGATGGTCATCGTCGACGCCGACCACCCCGATATCGAGGAATTCATCGACTGGAAGGTGGTCGAGGAGCAGAAGGTCGCGAGCCTCGTGGCGGGCTCCAAGGCCCATGAGCGCACGCTCAACGGCATCTTCGACGCGATCCAGTCCTGGGACGGCGCGCTCGAGGATGCGGTCGACCCGACGAAGAACGAGACCCTGAAGAAATCGATCCGCACGGCCAAGCAGGCAAGCGTGCCGGAGACCTACATCAAGCGCGTGCTCGACTACGCGCGGCAGGGCTACACCTCGATCGAATTTCCGACCTACGACACCGACTGGGACAGCGAGGCCTATTCCTCCGTCTCGGGCCAGAACTCCAACAACTCGATCCGCGTGACGGACGCCTTCCTCAAGGCCGTCGAGGATGATGGCGACTGGAATCTCGTGAACCGCAAGGACGGCACGATCGCCAAGACCGTGAAGGCGCGCGATCTGTGGGAGAAGGTCGGCCATGCCGCATGGGCCTGCGCCGATCCGGGCATCCAGTTCCACGACACCGTCAACGCCTGGCACACCTGCCCCGAGGATGGCGCGATCCGCGGCTCCAACCCGTGCTCGGAATACATGTTCCTCGACGACACGGCCTGCAACCTCGCGTCGATGAACCTGCTGACTTTCTACACCGACGGCAGGTTCGACGCCGAAAGCTACATGCACGCCACCCGGCTCTGGACGCTGACGCTGGAAATCTCGGTGATGATGGCGCAGTTCCCGTCGAAGGAGATCGCGCAGCTTTCCTACGAATTCCGCACGCTGGGCCTCGGCTACGCCAATATCGGCGGGCTGCTGATGAACATGGGGCTGGGCTATGACAGCCCCGAGGGCCGCGCCATGTGCGGCGCACTGACGGCGATCATGACGGGCGTGTCCTACGCCACCTCGGCCGAGATCGCCTCGGAACTCGGGCCTTTCGCGGGTTTCGAGCGGAACCGCGAGCACATGCTGCGGGTGATACGCAACCACCGCGCCGCCGCCTACGGCAAGACCGAGGGCTACGAGGCGGTCAACGTGAACCCCGTGGCGCTCGATCATGCCAACTGCCCGGATGCGCGGCTGGTGGCGCTGGCCAAGCAGTCCTGGGACGAGGCGCTGACGCTGGGCGAGGCGCATGGCTACCGCAACGCGCAGGCCACCGTCATCGCGCCCACCGGAACGATCGGCCTTGTCATGGATTGCGACACGACCGGGATCGAGCCCGACTTCGCGCTGGTGAAATTCAAGAAGCTGGCCGGCGGCGGCTACTTCAAGATCATCAACCAGTCGGTTCCCGCGGCGCTCGAGACGCTGGGCTACTCGTCCTCCCAGATCGAGGAGATCATCGCCTACGCGGTCGGTCACGGCACGCTGGGTCAGGCGCCGGGCATCAACCACACGGCGCTGATCGGCCACGGCTTCGGCCCTGCCGAGATCGAGAAGGTCGAGACGGCCCTGCCATCCGCCTTCGACATCCGCTTCGTCTTCAACCAGTGGACGCTTGGCGAGGACTTCTGCACCCGGACCCTCGGCATTCCGGCGGAAAAGCTCAGCGACCCGACCTTCGACATGCTCCGTCACCTGGGCTTCTCGAAGACCGAGATCGACGCGGCCAACGACCATGTCTGCGGGACCATGACGCTGGAGGGCGCACCCTTCCTGAAGGAAGAGCATTACCACGTCTTCGACTGCGCCAACCCCTGCGGCAAGAAGGGCAAGCGCTTCCTCAGCGTCGACAGCCACATCTACATGATGGCCGCCGCGCAAAGCTTCATCTCGGGGGCGATCTCCAAGACGATCAACATGCCCAACACGGCCACGATCGAGGATTGCCAGAAGGCCTACGAACTATCCTGGTCGCTCGGCACCAAGGCCAACGCGCTCTACCGTGACGGCTCAAAGCTCAGCCAGCCGCTCGCCGCGTCGCTCGTCGAGGATGACGAGGAGGCCGCCGAGACGCTGGAAAGCGGGACGACGATGGAAAAGGCGCAGGTTCTCGCCGAGAAGATCGTCGAGAAGGTGGTCATCAAGGAGATCATCAAGGCCCACCGCGAGAAACTGCCCGAACGGCGCAAGGGGTATACCCAGAAGGCCATCGTCGGCGGTCACAAGGTCTACCTGCGCACCGGCGAGTACAAGGACGGGTCGCTTGGCGAGATCTTCATCGACATGCACAAGGAAGGCGCGGGCTTCCGGGCGATGATGAACAACTTCGCCATCGCGGTTTCGGTCGGCCTGCAATACGGCGTGCCGCTGGAGGAGTTCGTGGACGCCTTCACCTTCACCAAGTTCGAACCGTCGGGAATGGTGCAGGGCAACGACTCGATCAAGAACGCGACCTCGATCCTCGACTACATCTTCCGCGAACTGGCGGTCAGCTACCTCGACCGCACCGACCTCGCCCATGTGGCGCCCCAGGGGGCCAGCTTCGACGACGTGGGCCGCGGCGTGGAAGAGGGCGTGTCGAACGTCTCCGAGCTTTCGGAAAGCGCCGCCACCAAGTCGCTGGAGGTGCTCAAGCAGATCAGCTCCACCGGCTACCTGCGCAAGCGGGTGCCGCAGGAACTGGTCGTCCTCCAGGGCGGCGGCGGTCCTGTCACGACGCTCGAGACACTCGTGCCGGAGGCGCGGAACTCGGCAGGCATGCCGGAGGTGAAGGGCGCCAGCACCATCGCGGCCGCGGCGGCCACCACGGCGATCGCCACCGGCTCCGTCTCGATCGACGCGGCGACCAAGGCGCGGATGCAGGGCTACGAGGGCGAGGCCTGCGGCGAATGCGGAAACTACACGCTGGTGCGCAACGGCACCTGCATGAAGTGCAACACCTGCGGCGCGACGAGCGGGTGTAGCTGAGGAAATCGGGCGCGCGGCCCAACACCGCGCGTCTGTCATCCGGGGCGGGTGCGCTCGCCCCTGACGCGGATCAGGCCGCAGGCAGAACACTACGGGCAGTCAATATCAGAGCCTGATCAGCGAAACTGGGGGGGTCCATCGCGGCGCCCCCTTTTTCTTTCTCCGTCCGCTTCGGTCCTCATGGCGCGCCCGCCACGGGCCGCGCGCGCCGATCACGCCGCCTTAATCTCTTCGTAATCCTGCCGTGAGGGAATGCATCACTGTTCGCAAATGCAACCTTCTCGCGTTACGCTCGTTGGCAGTGAGAAGGCGTTCCCGGGCGCTTGGACGGTCATGACGGCTTCCGACCCCGGGTGGAGGATCGCACATGACGGAGCTTAGACCGGACCGCAGGACGCAAAGAGGCATCGACGACATTCGCCCCGAGCCCGCCCATCTGCTGATCGGCTGCGGCGTGGTGGCCGCCGCCGCGCTCAGCGGCATCTGGGCGCCCGTGAACCTCGTGCTGATCGTGTCGCTCTTCGTGCTCCTGCGGGTCTGCTGGCTGGAGGACAACATCACCAACGACCTGATCGGGCGGGACAGTCTGCCCGGCGGCTATGTCAACACCGCGATCCGGCGCGGCAATTTCGTGCGCCAGTGGCTTGGCCGCGAACCGACCGAGGATGCGTCCAAGATGCCGCCCCATCATCTCGCCACCGTGATGCGTGCCGAGATACAGGTATGGGCCTGCATGCTTCTGGGCCTTTGCGCGACAGCGCTCGCCCAGGGCGGTCCCTTCGGCCCCGCGACGAACCTTGTCCTCGGTGGCGCGCTTTTCGTGCTGGCGCTGCGGCGGGTGGATCGTCTGATGGTGTCTCTCGCCCATTGCGCCGAGGGGCGGGCGCTGCCGCAGCGTCTGCTCCTGCCCACCCACCGCCGCGCGGGGGATCTGGACTAGGCGCGCGTCGTCACGCGTCACTCGGCGCGCGTCGTCGTGCGACGGGATACGCGATGCGCGGCCTCCACGGTCACGGGGCGGCAGGGGTCGATGATCGTCATCAGGACCGGCAGCAGCATGGCCCGGTCCGGCGGCAGGCAGGACAGCATCCGTTCGAGCGCGCCGCCGCGCGCCAGCAGGTGATCGGCCGGTGTCATCCGCGAAAACCCGGTGACATGGCCGTTCCCGACTTCGACCGACAGCGCGATGGCGCCGCGCGAGGTGGGCACGATGGCGCGGCCCGGCGACGCGACGATCGGGCGGGGAGGCCGGCCTTCGAGGATCTCGCCAAGATCCAGCACGCACCCCGCCGCGCGCCAGAGCGGCCCGCGCCCGTGGATCGCCTCCACATAGGCCAGCGCGGGATGCACGGCCTGCCGCGCGGCGGGCGAGTTTTCCACCGCCACCGCGCGGAAGACGGTTTCGGCGTCGACCATTGGCAGGTCGCCCACCGCCGCCACGCCCGACCGGAAAACCTCGCCGATGAGGCCAAGGAGCGGGCCGACCCCATCCTCGCCGCCGAGATACCCGGCCATCTCGAAGTCGTTGCGCGGGGCGCGCGCCGCCGCCGCCCCGAAAAGCGCCACGTGCGCGGCCCGGTCATCTGTCAGCCAGGCGCGGTCGAAACGCGCGGACAGCCCGAGCGCCCGGGGCCAGGCCGTGAAGATCTGTATCAGGTGATCTCGCCGGGTCTCGGCGGTCACGGCCGCCATATCCGGCCGCGACCCGGTCGCGATGTCGAACGCGGCGCGTTGCGCGGCACGGCTGTGGTCGGTGAGCCGTCCCAGCAGGTCGCGCGCCTCGGCCACGGGCCTGCCTCGCATCTGCGCCCCTGCCTGCGCATCTGGCGGCACCTCGACGCGCCATGTGGCCGGGGTGTCGAGCATCATGCCGCTCCTATCGCGCGGGTCAGGGCGGCCGCCATCGCCGTGTGGCCCGGACACCGGCCAGTCCCGATATGGCCTTGCATGGCGCGCACTCTCTCCGGTTCAGGTGTCGCAAAGCTCGGTGCGGGACGCGAGGATCTGACCGATCCGGGACATGTGATCGGTCCTGTCGCGCAAAGCGTGCAGCATGCCGATCTGAAGGCCATCGCGGTAAATGATCAGCGAGGGCGTCCTTTGGGCCGCCGTCATCTCCCGTGTGTCAGCCTCGATCGCCTCATCCACCACGGCGCAGTCGAAGGCATTGCGGAAGGCCAGCCGCAACTCGGGCAGCATGCGCGCCAGATCGGCGGTTTCGGCGTCGCGCGCGGGATCGGCGGGGATGAACAGAACATGGTCCCCCGCCGCGCGGATGAAGGCGTCGCGCGCCTGCGGGGAGGTGAGAAGGGGAAAGCCGTGCTCTCCGGTCAGGCGGTCGATCAGCGGATGGTGCTGCATCTGTGGGTCCCCCGTGCTCAGGCGTCGGTTCTTCGGGCGTCGATACCGCTGCCCGCCATGGAGGGGCGATGCGCCCCCACCGCCATGCATGATCCTGGCCCTTCCGTCCGGCTGCCGGCGGCAGGACATGTGCGCTCCCCTGGCTGCTGTCCCGCAGATCCAGCCCATCGGGTGTGCCGGGACCGGGGATCAGGGTCCTTTGATGCATCTTGCCCCCCCGCTTGTCCGGTTGTCCGTCTGGCCTGCGCAATCTCGCCGGCGGCTGGGTGGAAACGCGTTGCCGACATTCGCATCTGGCCGAGAGGTCAGATTAATGCGCCCCCGGGTCCTGCCGAATTGACATGGATCAAGGCGCGATGTCACGCCGAGCCGTCCCGGGTCCCGTTCGCGCCGAATCAGGCGCTCGGGCCATACCCCTGGTTCCGCCCGCCCGCGCAACGCGGCCGACTTCGGTTCGAGGAGGGAGCGGGCGGGTGTTGCCCGCGGAGGCGCGGTGCGTCCCTACTGGGCAGCGTCGATCACGATGACCGGCTCCATCCGGTTCAGGATGTCTTCCGCCAGGTGGCACTTGACCTGGTGACCCGCGTCCAGCGTGCGCATCGGCGGCACCTCGGTCTCGCAGAGATTGCCCGGCACGTCCTTCTTCCAGCGGCAACGCGTCTGGAAGGGGCAACCGGTTGGCGGGTTCATCGCCGAGGGGATGTCCCCCTCCAGCACGATATGCTGCTTGTGCACCTTGGTGTCGGCGATGGGCACCGCCGAAAGCAACGCCTCGGTATAGGGGTGGTAGGGCGGCGAGAAGACCTGATCGGTCGAGCCGATCTCGACCACGTGGCCGAGATACATGACCATGACACGGTCCGACAGGTAGCGCACGATGCTGAGGTCGTGGGAGATGAAGAGAAGCGTCGTCTTCTCCACGCGCTGGATCTCCATCAGGAGGTCCGTGACCGCCGCCTGCACCGACACGTCGAGCGCCGAGACGGGTTCGTCCGCCACCACGATCCGCGCGCCGCCGGCAAAGGCGCGCGCGATGCCCACGCGCTGCTTCTGCCCGCCCGAAAGCTGGCGCGGCATGCGCTCGGCGAAGGCGCGGGGCAGTTTCACCAGATCGAGCAGTTCCAGCATGCGCTTGCGGCGCGCCTCGTCGTTCTCGCCGATGCCGAACACCTCGAGGGCGCGGATGATCTGGCGGCCCACGGTCATCGACGGGTTGAGCGTGTCGAACGGGTTCTGGAACACCATCTGGATCGACGAGATGGTGGCGGTCTCGCGGTCTTCGATCGCGGTGTCCCCGATGGCGGTGTTGTCGAGAAAGACATGCCCGTCCGTGGCCGTCTCGAGCCCCATCAGCACCTTGGCGAGCGTGGACTTGCCACAGCCCGATTCGCCCACGATGGCCAGCGTCTCGCTTTCGCGGGCCTCGAAGCTGATCGTCTCGTTGGCCTTCACCACCTTCCTGTCGCCGCCGCCGAACATGGCGTTGGCCGCGACCTCGTAATACTTCTTGAGATTGTCGACGCGCAGCACCACGTCGCCCACCGTGGCCTTCTCGGTCGTCTGCGACGCGGCGATGGGCGCGTTCCAGTCGATTTCCTCGTAGCGCAGGCACCGGGTCTCATGCCGGTCCTCATCCGGCACCTCGAACATGGGGATGTCCTGCGCGTTGCAGCGGCCCGACTCGAAATAGTCGCAGCGCGGGCCGAAATTGCAGCCCGTGGGGCGCTCATGGGGCAGGGGGAAGTTGCCGGGGATCGCCACGAGAGGGCGTTCGTTCTTGTTCGCGCCCGGCAGCGGAATGGAACGAAACAGCGCCTGCGTATAGGGGTGCTGCATCTTGTCGAAGACGTCCTTGATGGAGCCCGTCTCGACCGCCTCGCCCGAATACATCACGCAGATGCGGTCGCAGGTCTCCAGCACCAGTCCGAGATTGTGCGAGATGAACAGCATCGAGGTGCCGTATTTCTTGCCGAGATCCTTGACCAGATCGACCACGGCCGCCTCCACCGTGACGTCGAGCGCGGTGGTGGGCTCGTCGAGGATCAGGAGCGAGGGGTTCGCCATCAGCGCCATGGCGATGACGATGCGCTGCTGTTGCCCACCCGAAAGCTGGTGCGGGTAGGCGTCCAGAATGCGCTTGGGATCGGGCAGGCGCACGTCTGTCACCACCTCGAGCGCGCGCTGGTAGGCCTCCTGCGCGCCGACGCCCTCGTGGATCATCGGCACTTCCATCAGCTGCCTGCCGATCTTCATGGCCGGGTTCAGGGACGCCATCGGCTCCTGGTAGATCATCGCGATCTCCTTGCCCCGGATGGCGCGCAGCTCCTCGTCCGACATCTCGTTGAGATCGCGGCCCTTGAACTTGATCGTGCCGCCGACGATGCGGCCGTTGACCCCAAGATCCTGCATCACGCCAAGCGCGACCGTCGACTTGCCGCAGCCGGACTCGCCCACAAGGCCCATGGCTTCGCCCGGCATCACGGTGGTGGAAAAATCCATGACCGCCGGGATTTCGCGCAGGCGGGTGAAAAACGAGATCGAAAGGTTCTCGATCTCGAGGATCGGACCGTCATACGTCTGTGGCACGACCTCTGAGGCTTTCGGGCTTTCGTCCAGCATGGTTTCGGTCTCCCTGTGGCCCGGGGGCGGGCTCTGTTGTTCCGGCGCGCCTTTGGCGCCTCATTCGGTGTTCGGGCAAAGCGCCTCGGGCGGGTCGGTGGCTTCGGCCGCGCGTGCGGCCTCGAGCAGATCCGGGTCGAAGTGAAGCTCGCAGACCAGTTCGGCCTCGGACGCGATGGGAAGCGCCATCACCGACGGGTCGATGCCGTAGTCGATTGCCGTCTCCATCCGGTGCCGGACGCCGATGCGCGCGTTGGTCAGATAGGCCGCGAGCACGTTCCGGGGCGGGCAATCGAGCGCCTCGGCGGCGATGCGCAGATACGCGCGGCCGGATTGTTCGGCGCTTTGTGTCGTTCCGACCCAGTCGGGCATACCGCCATCGGCTTCGGCCAGCAGCTCCGCCCGGGCGAAGTCGAGCGCGGCGCAGTAGATGGCCGGTTGCCAGACGGGTTGCGACGCGGTTGCCGGTATCGCGGTGCATGCGATCGACAGGGCAAGCGACAAAGTCTTCGTATGAAGACTTTGTCGCTTGCGAATTTTCGTACGAAAATTCGGCATCAGTCCTTCAGGCTCTCTTCGCGCAGGCCGTCGGCCAGCAGGTTGAGGCCCAGAACGAGGCTCATGAGCGCCAGGGCGGGCGGCAGGGCCGGATGCGGGTAGATCGTCAGCAGCCTGCGGCCCTCGTTGATCGTCGAGCCCCAGTCCGGGCTTTCCGGGCTGACGCCGAGGCCGAAGAAGCCGAGCGTTCCCAGAAGGATCGTGGTGTAGCCGATCCTCAGGCAGAAATCGACGATGAGCGGCCCGCGCGCGTTTGGCAGGATCTCCCACAGCATGATGTACCACGGACCCTCGCCGCGGGTCTGGCCGGCGGCGACGTAATCCCGCGTCTTGATGTCGAGCACGATGCCGCGAACGATCCGGAACACGGTGGGCGAGTTCACGAAGACCACCGAGACGAAGACGATCAGGATATTGCCCTGGATGTCGAAGAGGTCCAGCGGCTTCGGCCAGAGCCGGAAGATCAGCGGAAGGTCGGGGTCGTCGGCGTTCGAGATCAGGGACAGATAGGCCCAGAGCCCGATCACCAGCACGGCGGCCACCAGCAGATTTCGCTTGGGCGCCTGGGTATGGTAGCGCGAGTTGAACAGCACGACGAAGAAGATGATGGGAAAGACGAACAGCACCATCGACATGTATTGCGGCACGCCGGCCGCGACGATTTCCGGGGTCACCAGCAGGAAGAACAGCAAGATGACCGGGAAGGCCAGCGCGAGGTTGGCGATGAAGGTGATCGAGGTGTCCAGCTTGCCGCCGAAATAGCCCGCGGGCAGGCCCAGCGTGACGCCCACCATGAAGGCGAAGAGCGTTGCGGCGGGGGTGATCTTGAGCACTTCCTGCCCGCCGTAGATCATCCGGCTGAAGACGTCGCGACCGAGATTGTCGCCGCCCAGCAGGTAGTAGGGGTACATGCCCTCGTCCGGCGCGGGCAGAGCGCTGCCCGGAACCTCGTTGCGCATCTGGCTGATGACGTCGATGGGCCCGTGGGTCGCCACGACGCCCGCGAAGGCCGCCGAGAAGATCCAGAACATCACGAGGCCGAAGCCCACCATGCCGATGGGGCTGTCGAAAAGCTTGCCGTAGAGGCCGAGCTTGCGTTTGAAGCTGATCGACAGACCGAAAACCACCACCAGCGCGATCCACACCGGCGTCAGCCGGGCGGCCATGCCGCCGATGATGCCCTTCGCTTCCAAGCCGGGCATCACCATGCCGCCGACGATGTAGCCCACGCAGCAGGCCACGAAGAGCAGGACGGCGTATTTCATCGCCATCAGCGCGTAGTCCACGGGCGTGCGATCCATCGTCAGCGTATGGTCGGGGTTGATCTGCACCTCGCCGGCCCTGACGCCCGCAAGCGTCAGCAGCATGTTGGTGACGAAGCCGAGTGCGAAGACCACCAGGGCCGCCAGCATGATCGGGTTGAGGAAGGGTCCAAGGGCGCCGGACCAGGTCAAGGGTTCCATGTCTGGTCCTCCTTCAGGAAATGCGGATGCGCGGGTTCAGGAAGACATAGCCGATATCCGAGATCAGCTGCGTCACGAGGACCACGAAGACGGCCACGATCGAGCAGGCCAGCAGCAGTTCGATATCGTTGTTCGAGGCCGCCTGTACCAACGTCCAGCCGAAGCCGTTGTAGTTGAACAGCGTCTCGACGATCACGACGCCGGTCAGCAACCACGGGAATTGCAGCATGATCACGGTGAAAGGCGCGATGAGCGCGTTTCTCAGCGCGTGTTTCAGGACGATGTTGCGAAAGCTCACGCCCTTGAGCCGCGCGGTGCGGATGTATTGCGCGGTCATGACCTCGGCCATGGAGGCCCGTGTCATGCGCGCGATGTAGCCCATGCCGTAAAGTGCGATGGTCATTACCGGCAGGGTGAAGTTCCAGAACGTGATGTCATCCATCGCCGATCGCGCCGAGCCCAAGAACAGCGTGCCGCCGTCGAGCCAGCCCCATTGCACCAGAAGCGGCGAGACACCGATCTGCGACGAGGCCAGCAGCACGATGAAGATCACCCCCGAGACGTATTCCGGCGTCGCGGTCGAGGCGATGGCGAAGGTCGACAGGGATCGGTCCGTTCGCGAGCCCTCGCGCATCCCCGCGAGCACGCCGACCAGGAGCGCTGCGGGCACCATGACCGCGAAGGCCCAGAACATCAGGATGCCGGTGTATCCCAATCGCCCGCCGATGATGTTGGAGACCTCGTCGTCGGAGACGGTGGAGAAACCAAGATCGAATTGCAGGAGCCCGCAGAACGCGGGCGCGTCGCCCGGCTCCATGCCCCGATCGATGCAGCGACCCGTGACGGTCCCGTCATCTGCCTCGCGCGTCCAGCCCGGCACGACCCCGAGCCATTCCCCGTAGCGCAGGATCAACGGCCCTCCGTAGCCGTTGCGGTCGAGCCACGAGGCGACCTCGGCATCGCTCATCCGCGTGTTGCCCTGCGTCTTCGCGAGCTTTTCGAGGTTGGGATGGAGGTTCGTGAGGAAGAAGACCACGAAAGTCAGGCAGAGCGCCGTCAGAAGCATCACGCCGACGCGGCGAAGAATGAACAGTCCCATGTGTATCCCTGTCTTGTGTCGGCCCCGACGGAGCCGTTATGTCGGGCCTCTTGTTTCGGGCCCTTCGTTGGATGGGGTGCCGCGCCGGGGACTGGCGGGCGAACCGGGGCGGCGATGCGCCGCCCCGGAAAAGCGTGGCCTGATCAGGCCGCGATGCCGAGATAATGCACGTTGATCTCGAATTTCGGATGCATGTCCGCGTTCATGACCTCCGGCTTGTAGTGACGGAACAGCGAGCGCCAGAACGGGATGATCGCGACCGCCTCTTCCTGCATGATCTCCTGCAGCCGGACCGTGACCTGCCGACGCTCATCGGCATCGGCGATGCCGTTGGCCTGCGTCAGCAGTTCGTCGAATTCCGCGTTCGAGAACCCCGATTCATTCCACGACACACCGGTGCGGTAGGCGAGATTGAGGATCTGCACGCCCAGTTCGCGGTGGTTCCACTCCGTTGCGGAGAACGGATATTCCAGCCAGCCGTTGTAGTAGGTCGAGCCGGGGATCACGGTGCGCTCGACCGTCATGCCCGCGTCGCGCATCTGCGCGGCGACCGCATCACAGGCAAACCGGTTGAAACCATCGTCGAGCGACGTGATCTCGAACACGTGATCGGCGAAACCCGCCTCCTCGAGACGCGCCATCGCACCTTCCGGGTCATAGGGGAACGGCGGCAGTTCCGCGTATTCCGGGTGGATCGGCGCGATGTGGTGGTTCTCGCCGACGATGCCGCGACCGTTCATGCCCAGTTCGAGAACGACGTTGAGATCGACCGCCTCCAGGATGGCGCGCCGCACCTCGACATTCTCGTAGGGCGCGTTGTTCTGGTTGGGTCGGATGACCAGCGTGGCACCTGTGGCGACGCTGGATCGCTCCCAGCCGACCGCATCGAACAGTTCGATGAAATCGCCCACGGTCTCGTAGGTCATGTCGAACTCGTCCGCTTCGGCGGACGCGAACCAGGACGCCGGGTCCGCGCCAAGATCGATGAAAATGATCTCGTCGAGATACGCGTCGCGCCAGTACTCGTGATCGGGGTTCTTTTCGAGGCGGGCCTGAACGCCGACCTCGTACTCGGCGACGCGATAGGCGCCGGTGCCCACACCGTGGTCGAGCGGGTTGGTCCCGATCAGGTCGCGGTGCTGCACGGCCGCCGGGTAGTCGGCGATCCCGGGCACGAGGGTGATGTCGGGCGCCGGGTAGTTGATCTGCACGGTGTAGTCGTCGACGATCTCGATCGCGCCTTCGCGGGCGGCGCCGGTTTCGGAATCGACCAGCCCCCCCATGCGGGCCGCCATCGAATTGCCCTCGACCGAGGTGTCACACCATCCGATGAAATTGGCGGCGACATCCTCGGCCGTGAAGTCGTCGCCATTGTTCCACTTGACGCCCTGACGCAAGCGCAGGGTGTATTGGGTGGCGTCCTCATTGGCTTCCCAGCTTTCCAGAAGGACACCGGTGAAGGTACCATCGGCGTTGTATTCGATCAGGTATTCAAGCAATCCGCGGCTGACATTGCCCAGTTCGGACCAGTCGTAGGTACGCGGATCCTTGAATGCGAGCAGTTCCATCTGGATGCGCAGGCTGCCGCCCATGGGGGGCGTTTCCCTTTCCTGCGCTTCGGCCGGGCTCAGGCCGATGAGTGAATAGGCTGCCGCGGCACTGAGGCCGAGGGCGGTCGAGCGGGTCAGGAATTCGCGGCGGCTGAGTTTGCCCGCCTTGTATTCCTCCGCGTACATCTCTGCGGCCGGATGGCTCTTGAGATGCGAGGTTGCGTGATCGGTCATTGATGCTGTCTCCCTGGAACAGGTCTTATAAGTATTCTACGCGGGCCCGAAGTCCGTTTGGCGTCGTCGCGCCGTTGCACGCGCAAGCCATTCAGCCTTGTCATTGTCGTTCCTCGAGCCCCAGCGCATTAGCGCGCGGTACACCGCCAAAGGTCAACTACTAGTTGCTGGCTGTCTTCGCTCATTTGCGACGTGCACCTATAACAAAAACGACACCGCTCAAGACCGCAACCCGATTTTTCGTCATGTCGGGTTGCGTGATGCAATCACGCGCGTCGTGCGGGGGTGCGGAAATCGGACGGCGTCCGGCCCGTCGCCTGTGCGAAGGCGCGGGTGAAATAGGCGGCCGAGGAAAAGCCCAGATGCTCGGCGATCTCCCGCGCGGGCATGTCGGTTTCGAGCAGCAGGCGGCGCGCCTCGTACATGATGCGCTCGGTCAGCAGCGCATGGGCGGGACGCCCCGCCGCGTCGCGGCAGACGCGGCTGAGATGGGTGGGGGTGACCTGCAACTGGCCTGCGTAGTCGGCGATACCGCGCCCGGTGCGGAACTGCGCCTCCATCCGCTCCGCGAACAGCTCCACCAGGCGATGGCTGCGCTCGCGGAGAATTGCACCCTCCTGCCGGGCAAGCTCTCGCGCCATCCAGACCGAGACCAGCAGCGAATAGGCCGCCAGCGCGCGTTCCATCGCAGGCGCCTGTGCGGCAAGCTCGCGCTCGATCTTCTCGAGGTGACTGGTCAGACTGCCCTGCGCCTCGATATTGGCGATGCGCAGGTGAAACGGTTCCTCGGGAAGGCCGAGACTGTCGTCGGGCGGCAGGCAGAGCTCGAGCCCCTGGGTCTGCGACGGCAGCTCCAGCGCCATGGGCGCGCGCGCCGGGACGTAAACGGCCGTGTTCGGCCCGTAGCCGCGCGTGATGCAGTTGACGCTGATGCGCCCTTGCCCCCGCGTGATCCAGTAAAGCCGGTGCCGCGGCGAGGAATGCAGAAGCTCGATCTTCCACGCGCCCTGCATCCTGAGTTTGCCCAGCGAGCTGACGGAGTGGGCGAGGGGACGGCGGGAGGTCTCGAACATGGGCGCGAGGCTAGCGACGGCGCCGCGAATGGCAAGCGGGAACCGTGCCTGCGGTTTTGGCGGTCGGGATTCCGCCGGAAACCGGGGCGTTCAAGGCAGCGCCACGGGCCGCCATGCGTGCATCCGCGCCCGAAACCACGTGCGCTGGCGCTTGGCGTATTGCCGCGAGGCTGTGATCGCGGCCTCGCGCGCAGCCGTCAGCGTCATGTCACCCCGCAGATGCACGATCAGCTCCGGCGCGCCGATGGCCTTGCGCGCCCCGCCCGCTCGGTCCCAGCGGGGCAGGTTGGCGCGGGCCTCGTCCAGCGCGCCGGCCTCCAGCATCGTGTCGAAGCGCTGTTCGATGCGCGCGTTCAGCCAGTCGCGCTCGGCGTCGAGCACCAGAGGGACGACGCGGTCCAGCGGCAGAAGCGGCGGGGCCGTTTCTGACTGCCAGTCCGACAATCCGCGCCCGGTGCCGCGCAGCACCTCCCACGCACGGCGCACCCGAACGGGGTTCTGCGTGTCGATCTTCGCGGCGGTGGCAGGATCGTCCTGCCGCAGGGTGCCGAGCAGCTCCCCGGGCGACAGGATCGCGGCCTCGGCACGGATTTCGTCGGGGATGGGCGGAATTTCGGCCAGCCCTTCGGTGAGCGCCCGGAAATAGAGGCCGGTGCCGCCCACGACGATTGGGCGCAGCTCTCCTTGAAGGAGCGGCGCCACCGCCCTCAGCCAGTCGCCCACCGAATACTCAGCCTCGAAGGGCACGTGGCCATAGAGCGCGTGGGGCACGCGTGCCTCCTCCTCGGCGGAGGGGCGCGCGGTCAGGATGCGCCAGCCCTCGTAGACCTGGAGCGCGTCGGCATTGACGATCACGCCGCCCGCTGTCCCGGCGATCCGAAAGGCCAGCGCGGATTTGCCCGACGCGGTTGGGCCGGCGATGAGAACGGGCTGTTCCGGGGATATGTTATCTATTGAAAACAGGAGACTGCAGCTCGTTCTTGAAGCGGATCGCGTTGCGGCGGTGTAGGGCGTTGAACCGGTGCCGGTTTTAGACCATGGTGCGGCCACCGCAACACCCTGGCCCGACTTGCGGCCCCAGCCAGAGGATCCGCGTCCTTCCATGACCGATACCGCCCCAGAGCCCTCGCCGCAGTCTGCCGCGCAGGACGTCCAAGTCTCCGCCCCCGACGGGGTCCGGCCAAAGTACCGGCGCGTGATGCTGAAGATCTCGGGCGAAGCGCTGATGGGCGATCAGGGCTTCGGCCTGCATCCTCCGACGGTGGAGCGCGTCGCTCGCGAGGTCAAGTCGGTGCACGATCTCGGCGTCGAGATCTGCATGGTGATCGGCGGCGGCAACATCTTTCGCGGTCTGCAGGGCAGCGCGCAGGGGATGGAGCGCACGACCGCCGATTACATGGGCATGCTCGCCACGGTGATGAACGCGCTCGCCATGCAGTCGGCGCTGGAGGGGATGGGCGTCTATACCCGCGTCATCAGCGCCATCCCGATGGACCAGGTCTGCGAGCCCTATATCCGCCGCCGCGCCGTGCGCCATCTCGAGAAAGGGCGCGTCGTGATCTTCGCGGCGGGCACCGGCAACCCCTATTTCACCACCGACACGGCCGCGACGCTGCGCGCCAACGAGATGAAGTGCGAGGCGATCTTCAAGGGCACCAAGGTCGATGGCGTCTATGACAAGGACCCCAAGAAACATGCCGATGCGCGGCGGTTCGAGACCATCACCTATGACGAGGTCCTCGCCCAGCATCTGGGCGTGATGGACGCCTCCGCCATCGCGCTGGCGCGGGAAAACTCGACCCCCATCATCGTTTTCAGCCTCGATGAGCCCGGCGGCTTCCGCGGCATCCTCGCGGGGGAGGGGACGTATACGAAGGTTTCCGGCTAAGGGCTCACTGGTGGCGATGAACGCAATGCGGTGACTCCGTGCGCGCGGTGGTGTAGGGTGGTCCGACGGCCTTTCCCTTCCATTCGAGGAGTCCCCGGATGAAGAAAAGACCTCTTTGGCTGATAGTCGCAGTGATTGCAGTTTCGGGTTGCGTCGGGACAGGTAACCCGACCGGTCCGGAGGGCGGCCCGATCTGGTGGCGGGGCGCCTCGGAGGAGCAGCGCGTCGACTTCGTGACGCGCCGATGCGCCGGATACGGTTTCGCCGATGGCACGCCAGAGCGGGCACAGTGCGTGGCGAACGAATACCGGTCCTACAGTGCCCACACGGCCGCCGCCTTCGACCGCTTCCAGGGATCGATGGCCGGCCTTCAGGGGCAACTGGCGCAGTCACAGGCGGGCCTGTCCGGTCCGTGACGCGCGCATCTGCGGAATCGGCCCAGGCACACGCATCGTCTCTCGCCGGCGCGTGGCGTGTTGGTCGCGCCATCCCGCCAATCGGGTTCTGGCATCTTTTGCCGTGGCGCGGTATCACCGGCGCAAGGATCACGGAACTGGGCTATCGATATGGCGGAAGACGAAGAGCTGGACATCGACCTTGACGACCTTGGGCGGCGCATGGACGGGGCGCTCGCCGCGCTCCGGACCGAATTCGCCTCGCTGCGGACGGGACGGGCCTCGGCGCAGATGCTCGACCCGGTGATGGTGGACGCCTACGGGCAGCCCACGCCGATCAACCAGGTGGGCACCGTCAACGTGCCCGAGCCGCGGATGGTCACCATCAACGTCTGGGACAAGTCGATGGTCGGCAAGGTCGAGAAGGCGATCCGCGAAAGCGGGCTGGGCATCAACCCGCAGCTCAACGGCACGATCATCATGTTGCCGATCCCGGAGCTGAACGAGGAACGCCGCCGCGAACTGACCAAGGTGGCAGCCCAATACGCGGAACACGCGCGCGTGGCGATCCGCAACGTGCGGCGCGACGGCATGGACCAGATCAAGAAGGCCAAGGCGCAGGGGATGTCCGAGGACGACCAGAAGCTCTGGGAATCCGAGGTGCAGGAAATGACGGATGCCCATATCGCGAAGGTCGATCAGGCGCTCGAGGTGAAACAGGCGGAGATCATGCAGGTCTGAGCAACGCGTGCCGCGCCGTCTCTCACATGCGCCGCACTTCCCGACAACAATGGCGGCCGTGACCTCCTGTGGCCCAAAAATCGCCCCGTTGTTCGCCCAGACCGCAGCCGCGGCAACAACAAGGACACCCCAGAAATGAGCGATCAGACGCCCCGGCATGTGGCGATCATCATGGACGGCAACGGCCGGTGGGCGCAGTTGCGCGGACGCGCGCGGCTTTTCGGCCATCACGAGGGGGCGCGGCGCGTCAAGGACATCGTGCGGGCCTGTCCGGAACTGGGCGTCGACTACCTCACGATCTTCGCCTTCTCGACCGAGAACTGGAAGCGCACGCAATCCGAGGTCGCGGGGCTGATGAAGCTCTTCAAGCGCTACATCCGGCGCGAGGCGGCCTCGCTCTTCGAGGAAAACGTGCGCGTGCGCTTCATCGGCGACCGTGTGCGGCTGGAGCCTGCGCTGGTGGACCTGATGGACGGGCTGGAGCTGATGACCGCCGGAAATGACGGCACGAACCTGACCATCGCGCTGAACTATGGCGGGCGCGACGAGGTTTCGCGCGCCGGGCGCAGGCTGGCGCATGACGTTGCCGCCGGCAAGCTCGACCCGCGCGAGATCGGGGACGAAACCTTCCCGCGCTACCTCGACACCTACGTTCTGCCCGATCCCGACCTCGTGATCCGCACCTCGGGCGAGGCGCGCATCTCGAATTTCCTGCTGTGGCAGTCGGCCTATTCCGAATACGAGTTCGTCGACACGCTCTGGCCCGATTTCACGCCCGATGAATTCGCCCGCGTCCTGTCCCGCTTCGGCGCGCGCGAACGCCGCTTCGGCGCGGTCCCGGTCTGAGGACCGGGCCGGCATGGCGCGCGCGCGCGACAGTTTTTCCGATCTACTCACCCGATTACTGACCGGCGCCGCCGTCGCCATCGTGGGTCTTGCGGCCATCTGGGCGGGCTACCCGTGGTTCACGCTGCTGGTGGCTGTCATCATCGGCGTGCTGATCTGGGAACTGGCGCATATGCTGGGCGCGCCGCGCAACCCGGCCCTTGGCTTGGGCGTAGCGGGCGGCGTTCTGCTGCTGGCGGCGAAGCTTCTTCCCATCGGGCTCGGCCTTCCGCTTCTGGCGGTGACGGGCCTCGCGGGCCTGTCGCTGCTGCCGCGCAACCGGATCCTGTTCCTTGTCGTGGCCACGCTGATCATGCTGGCCAGTTTCGGTCTGATCACCCATCGCGACACGTTCGGCGTGACATGGATGCTGTGGCTCGTGCTGGTGGTCGCGGTCACGGATATCGCGGGCTATTTCGCCGGGCGGCTCATCGGTGGGCCGAAATTCTGGCCGCGCGTCAGTCCGAAAAAGACGTGGTCGGGAACCGTGGCGGGCTGGGTCGGCGCCGGGATCGTCGGTTGGGCCTTCATGGCGGTGACGGGCATGGGCCCCGCGCTCATCGGCATATCCGTGGCGCTCAGCATGGCCAGCCAGCTGGGCGATATCGCGGAATCGGCCATCAAGCGCAGCGCGGGCGTCAAGGACAGTTCCGCGCTCCTGCCGGGGCATGGCGGCGTCTGGGACCGGTTCGACGGAATGCTGGGCGCGTCGCTTTTGCTTCTGGTGGTCGAAAGCTTTACGGGGTTTCCTCCCGTCACGTCCTGAGCCCGTCACGACCTGAGGAGGAGACATGCGTCGGATCAGCGTTTTCGGGGCCACCGGGTCCATCGGGCAGAACACGCTCGACCTGATCGCGCGCGATCCGGGCAGCTATGATGTGGTGGCGCTGACGGGCGGCGGCAACATCGCGCAACTGGCCGAGGATGCACGGCGGCTGAACGCAGAGGTGGCGGTGACGGCCCACGAGGACCGGCTGGAGGAGCTGCGCGCCGCGCTGGCCGGATCGGGCGTCGAGGCGGCGGCGGGGCAGGGCGCGCTGCTGGAGGCCGCCGACCGGCCCGCCGACTGGACCATGTCGGCCATCGTCGGGGCCGCGGGGCTGGCGCCGGGGTTCCGCGCGCTGCGGCACGGCACGACGCTGGCGCTGGCCAACAAGGAAAGCCTCGTGACCGCCGGGCCGCTTCTGCTGGCCGAAGCCGCGGCGCAAGGCGCCACGATCCTGCCCGTCGACAGCGAACATTCCGCGATCTTCCAGGGGCTTGTGGGCGAGGATATCGGTGCCGTGGAGAAGATCATCGTCACCGCCTCGGGCGGTGGGCTTCGCGACTGGCCGCTGGAGGCGCTGCCCCAGGCCACCGTCGCGGACGCGGGCGCGCATCCCAATTGGGACATGGGCCAGAGGATCACCATCGACAGCGCGTCCATGTTCAACAAGGCCATGGAGCTTATTGAAACCAGGGAATTTTTCGGCATCCCGCCCGACAGGATCGAGGCCGTGATCCACCCGCAATCCATCGTGCATGCGCTGGTGGGGTTCCGCGACGGGGCGCTGATGGCGCATCTGGGCGCGCCAGACATGCGGCATGCGATCGGCTATGCGCTCCACTGGCCGGACCGGCGCGACCTGCCGGTGGCGCGCATCGACCTTGCGCAGATCGCGACGCTGGAATTCTACGCCCCCGATCCGCGCCGGTATCCGGCCCTCGACATCGCCCGGGCGGTGATGGAAACCGGCGGTTGCGCGGGCTGCGTGTTCAACGCCGCCAAGGAAATCGCGCTCGACGGGTTCCTGGAGGGGCGCATCGGTTTCATGGACATGTCCGGTGTCGTGGAGGCAACGCTTGACGCGATGTCGTCGGAATTCGGCCTCACAAATCACCCAAGCACCCTTGAGGACGTGCTGGAAACGGACCACATGTCACGTCTGACGGCCCGGCGCCTCATCGAAACACGCGGAGCAGCCTGAGACATGGAATTCATCCCGGACTTCGGAGGTCTGGCCTTTACGCTTGTGGCCTTCATCGCGGCCCTGTCGATCATCGTCGCGATCCACGAATACGGCCATTACATCGTCGGGCGCTGGTCGGGCATCCATGCGGAGGTGTTTTCCGTGGGCTTCGGCCCGGTGCTGTTTTCCCGCGTGGACCGGCATGGCACGAAATGGCAGATCGCGGCGCTCCCCTTCGGCGGATACGTGAAGTTTCTCGGTGACGCCGATGCCGCCAGCGGCAAGGACGGCGCGGCCATCGACGCGCTCGACGTGGAGGAGCGGCGCCGCTCCATGCATGGGGCGCCGCTCTGGGCGCGGTCTGCAACCGTGGCGGCGGGTCCGATCTTCAACTTCATCCTGTCGATCCTGATCTTCGCCGCCGTCCTCATGATCGCGGGCCGCCCGGCCGAAGCGCCCGTCGTCGGCACGCCCGCAGCACTTCCCGCGGACATGCAGACGCTGCAGTCGGGCGACCTGATCACCTCCATCGGCGGCACGCCCGTCGACACGCTGGGCGATGTGTTCACCGTGGCGCGCGACCTGACGCCCTCCGAAACCGTGACCTACGGGCTGGAGCGGGACGGGCAGGCGCAGACGGTCGAGGCGTCCTTCCCGCTTCTGCCGATCGTGCAATCGGTCTCGCCGCAATCCGCCGCCATGGCTGCGGGTCTCGAGCAGGGCGACGTGATCCGCTCCGTCGAAGGCACGCCGATTTACGCCTTTTCGCAACTGCGCGAGACCGTGGATGCCAGCGATGGCGCGCCTCTGGACCTCAGCGTGTGGCGCGACGGAGAGATGCTTGATATCACGCTCAGCCCGCGCCGGACGGACCTGCCGCTGCCGGAAGGCGGGTTCGAGACGCGCTGGCTGATCGGCATCACCGGCGGGCTGATCTTCGACCCCGACACTGTGCGCGTCGGCCCCGTGGACGCGGTCTGGTCCGGGGTCGAGCAGACGGGCTTCATCATCCGCTCGTCGCTGTCGGGTCTGTGGCACATGATCACCGGGGCCATCTCGTCTTGCAACCTGCAAGGTCCCATCGGCATCGCCGAGACCAGCGGCGCGATGGCGAGCCAGGGGATCGACGATTTCATCTGGTTCATCGCGGTGCTGTCGACGGCGGTCGGTCTGCTGAACCTGTTTCCGATCCCCGTGCTCGATGGCGGTCACCTGCTGTTCCACGCCTACGAGGCCGTGGCCGGCAAACCACCCTCGGACAAGGCGCTGCGGGTGTTCATGACCGTTGGGCTGACGCTGTTGCTGTCGCTGATGCTGTTTGCGCTCACCAATGACATCTTCTGCCCCTGAGCAATCCGTTCCGTCGGCATTCGGGGTCCGGCGTATCCCGACGCGCAGCCCTCGTGACCCCTAAAACTCCGTCTGGATGTCCCAAAGGCGCCACATTTTCGGGCGAGTTTGGGCCCGTGTGCAGAGAGGCACCGATTGGGATTACAGGAGCGCGAGATGAAGTTCCTCACCGAGAGCTACCGCGGATTGTCGTTGCTCGTCACCGTGAACACCGATCGGCTTCTGGTGCCGGTGTTGATCGTGGCGGCGCTGACATTGGCGGGATGGCTTGTGTCGGTCTTCCCGACGATGTGACGCAGGCGGCCCGATGGCCGGCCGAACCGCTGCCCCCCGAGATGTGATGACAGGCCCGCGCCGCGATTGCGCGGGCTTCGCGCTTGCCGAGTCCGTATCGGAATCGTCACAGAGCCTGGGAAACGTGCTGCCCTGTCCACATCCTGTGCATCATCGTTTTGACAACCCCATATCCCTTCGATAGGCACGAAGCGTCTGCAAGAATACCAAGGGGTTGGATTCGATGGTCCGGCATATGCGCATCGCGGCGGCTGTCCTTATTGGCGCAGTGGTCTCGTCTCCGGTCGGCCTCGCGGCGGTTTCTGCCTTTGCCGTCGGCATCGCGGTCAACGCGCAGCAGGCCCAGGCCCAGGCGTTCCGCTTCTCGAATTTCGTGATCGAGGGCAACCAGCGGATCACGGACGAGACGATCATCTCCTACACCGGCATCACGCCCGGCGCCGGCGTGTCGGCCGGCGAGGTCAACGATGCGCTCCAGAGCCTTCAGGACTCCGGTCTTTTCGAGCGGGTGGAACTCATCCCGCGTGGCGGCACGCTCGAGATCCGCGTTCTGGAATATCCCACGATCAACCGCATCGCGATCGAGGGCAATCGCCGCATCGACGACGACGATCTGCTGCCGATCCTGCAATCCCAGACACGGCGCGTCTATTCTCCGACCGCCGCCGAACAGGACGCCGCCGCCATCGCCGAGGCCTATCGCGTGTCGGGCCGCCTGACCGCAACGGTGACGCCGGCGATCATCCGGCGCGGCGACAACCGCGTGGACCTCGTCTTCGAGGTGACCGAGGGCAGCGTGGTGGAAACCCAGCGCATCGCCTTCGTCGGCAACCGCGAGTATTCGGACCGCCGCCTGCGCCGGGTGCTGGAAAGCACGCAGGCCGGGCTGTTCGCGTTGATCATCCGGTCGGACACCTTCATCGAGGACCGCATCGCGCTCGACCGGCAGCTGTTGACGGATTTCTACTTCGACCGGGGCTATATCGACTTTCAGGTCCTGTCGGTCACGCCGGAACTGACGCGCGCGCGCGACGCCTATTTCGTGACGTTCAACATTCGCGAGGGGCAGAGCTTCCGCTTCGGCGACCTTTCGGTCGTCTCCGAGATCCCCGAGATCGATGCGGACGAGTACGCCGACACGCTGCGCATCCGCGAGGGCGTGACCTACAGCCCGCGCCTCGTGGACACGACCATTACCCGGATGGAGAACCTCGCCACGCAGCAGGGCCAGCGATTCGTGCGGATCGAGCCCCGCGTCACCCGCAACGATGCCGATCTGACGCTTGACGTGGAATTCGTCATCACGCGCGGCCCGCGCGTCTTCGTCGAGCGGATCGACATCCAGGGCAACCAGACCACGTTGGACCGCGTGATCCGGCGCCAGTTCGACACGGTCGAAGGCGACCCGTTCGATCCGCGCGCGATCCGGCAGGCGGCAGAGCGGATCCGGGCCACCGGCTATTTCGCGGACGTGTCCGTCGAGGGCCGCGAGGGCTCGACGCCCGGTCAGGTTGTCGTCGATGTCGATGTCGAGGAACAGCCGACCGGGTCGCTGGGCTTCTCGCTCAACTATTCCACCGATTCCGGCGCGGGGATCGCGATCAACTTCTCGGAAGAGAATTTCCTCGGGCGGGGGCAAAGCCTGCGCTTCGGCGTGAGCACGGTCGAAGGCGGGCAGAGCTTCACCTTCGCCTTCACCGAGCCGAACTTCCTCGCGCGGGACGTATCGGCGGGGTTCAACCTCTACTACGAACAGACGCAGTCGCAGGACCGGTCCTTTGACACCGAGGATTACGGGTTGAGCACCTCGTTTTCCTTCCCCGCCAGCGAGAATGGTCGCCTCGGGCTGAGCTACAGCATTGACCGGCGCGAGATCAACTTCGGCAACCAGTCCGCCAATTCCTCGCCGATCCTGACCGCTGACGAGGGGTCCCGTGTCACGTCGGCTGTCGGCCTGCGCTACAATTTCGACAACCGCACCACCGGGCTCAACCCAAATGCCGGGATCGCGCTCGACCTGCGCGCTGAACTTGCGGGCCTTGGCGGCGACGCCGAGTATGTGAAGACGCAAGGCACCGCGATCGCGGAACGCGCCGTTCTGCGCGAGGAGGCGACGTTGCGCGCCACGTTCGAGGGCGGCGCGCTCTTCGCTACCGGCAACAGCCATTACAACGACCGCTTCTTTCTGAACTCGCGGCAGATGCGCGGCTTCGACACGTTCGGTGTGGGCCCGCGGGACACGGACGCGCCCAACAATGACGCTCTCGGCGGCAACTATTTCGCCGTGGCCCGGTTCGAGGCGGCCTTTCCCCTCGGCCTGCCCGAGGAATACGGGATTTCGGGCGGTGTCTTCTATGACATCGGCTCGGTCTGGGGGCTCGACGATACCGCAGGCTTCGGCGGCGCTCAGGTCGACGACAGCCTGTACTGGCGCTCGGCCATCGGTTTCTCCATCTTCTGGGACACAGCACTTGGCCCGCTGCGGTTCAACTTCAGCCGCGCGCTGGAAACGCAGCCTTATGACCGCACGCGTGACTTCGACTTCACGGTCCAGACCCGGTTCTGACAGGCATGTGGCCTGATCCCGCGGCATGGATGCGCCGACGGGGCGTGGCGGCGCTGCACGTCGTCGTGGCCCTCGCGCTGGCGCTCGTGGTGTCCCTGGCCGGACCGGCACCGGCGCAGGACGCCGCCGAGGCCGACCCCGCACCGGTCACGGGTATCCTCGTCCTCAACCAGGAGCGGCTTTTCGCCCGAAGCCTGTTCGGCCAACGCATCCAGCGCGAACTGGAGGACGCCTCGGCACGTCTGGCCGCCGAGAATCGCCGGATCGAGACGCGGCTCACCGAGGAAGAACTGGAGCTGACCGAGCTTCGCGGCACGATCGAGGCCGAAGAATTCCGCGCACTCGCCGACGCCTTCGATACCCGCGTCGAAGCCATCCGCGCCGAGCAGGAGGCCAAGGCCCGCAACCTGACCGGGCAAGCGGACGCGGCGCAGTCGCTGTTCTTCGAAAGCGTGGCGCCCATCCTTCTGGAAATCGTGCGCGACAGGAACGCCGCCGTGCTGGTGGACAGCCGCTCGGTCCTGTTGTCGGCCGACCGGATCGACGTCACCGAAGCCGCGATCGCGGCGATCGACGAGACCCTCGGCGAAGGCGGCGCCCAGCCGATCATCACGATCGACGTGGATGCGGAACAGTCCGCACCGGACGACGCGACGCCCCCCTGAGCGGCCGCGCGCCTTGCTGCCCGCCTGCCTAGTTGTTAAGCCGCGTCTGACCGATCCGTTGCGCCGGCCGGACAGGCATGCGCCACACCGCAGGAGAAGAAGCGCGAAGATGAGCCTTGATGCCCCGACCGACCTGTTGAGCGCCGACATTCAGATGATCCAGCGGCTCCTGCCGCATCGATACCCGTTCCTGCTGATCGACAAGGTGCGCGACATCGATCCGTTCAAGTCGGCGGTCGGGATCAAGAACGTCACTTATAACGAGCCGCATTTTCAGGGTCATTTCCCCGGCGTGCCGATCATGCCCGGGGTCACGATCATCGAGGCGATGGCCCAGACCGCGGCAGTGATGGTGGGCGTGTCCTCGGACTATGCCGACAAGGACCTGCTGGTCTATTTCATGGGCATCGACAGCGCCAAGTTCCGCCGCAAGGTCGGGCCGGGCGACGTGCTGGAACTGGCCATCGAGGTGACGCGCGGCAAGCGGGGCGGTAAGGTCTGGAAATTCGCCGGGCGCGCCACGGTCGAGGGGGAACTGGCCGCGGAATGCACCTTCACCGCAATGATGGACATGCCGGCAGAGGCCGGCGAAGGGGCCCCGGAATGACGATCGACGCCTCCGCGCAGATCCACCCCAGCGCGGTGATCGAGGACGGGGCCGTGATCGGCCCGGACTGCATGGTCGGCCCGTTCTGCGTGGTCGGCCCGGATGTGGAACTCGGTCGCGCCGTGACGCTGAAATCCCATGCGATCGTGACCGGCTGGACGCAAGTGGGCGACGACACGGTGATCTTTCCCTTCGCCAATATCGGCGACATCCCGCAGGATCTGAAATATGCCGGAGAACGCACTCGGCTGATCATCGGAGCGCGCAACCGTATCCGTGAGGGCGTCACCATGAACACCGGCACCGAGCATGGTGGCGGCGTGACCCGCGTGGGCGACGACGGCCTGTTCATGGCGGGCGCCCATGTCGCCCATGATGCGCAGATCGGCAACCGCGTGATCCTCGTCAACAACGCCTCCATCGCGGGCCATTGCGTGATCGCGGACGACGTGATCGTCGGCGGCCTTTCGGGCGTGCATCAATGGGTGCGCGTGGGCCGCGGCGCGATCATCGGGGCCGTGACCATGGTGACGAACGACGTCATCCCCTACGGGCTGGTGCAGGGGCCGCGCGGCATGCTCGACGGGCTCAACCTCGTCGGGCTCAAGCGGCGCGGCGTGGACCGCGCCGATATCACCGCGCTCAGGGCCGCGTTTCAGGCGCTGGCCCAGGGCGAAGGCGCCTTTCAGGACCGCGCCAAGCGCCTCGGCGACAGCGAGGAAGGACAGTCGGACTACGTGCGCGAGATCGTCGATTTCGTTCTCGGAGACACGGATCGCTCCTACCTGACGCCGGGTTGAGCGGGGTGGGCGCGCGGGCGATCATCGCGGGCAGGGGCGTGCTGCCGGATCTTCTGTTGCAGAAGGCACCGGCGCGCGTCGTGGCCTTTGACGGTATCGCGGTCGAGGCCGAGGGCACGGGGGTGATCCCTGCGCGGTTCGAACGCCTCGGCGCGCTTTTCGACGATCTGGCGGCAGCCGGCGTGACCGAGATCTGCTTTGCCGGCGCGATGTCGCGCCCCGCGCTCGACCCCACGGCGCTCGACGATGTGACCAGGGCGCTGATGCCGAGGCTGATGCAGGCCATGGCGCAGGGCGACGACGCGCTCCTGCGCGATATCGCGGCGCTCTTCGAGGAACGCGGCGTGGCCGTCATCGGTGCCCATGACCTGCGTCCCGACCTTGTCGCCGATGTGGGCTGTCTGGCCGGTGAGCCATTGCCCGAGGCTGACGTGGCACGCGCCCGCGCCGTGCTCGATGCGCTGGGGCCTCTCGATGTGGGGCAGGGCGCGGTGGCAGGACGCGGCCAGGTCCTCGGCATAGAGACGTTGCAGGGCACGGATGCGATGCTCGATTTCGTCGCGCGCACGGCTCCGGGCAGTGGCGGGGTGCTGGTCAAGCGCCCCAAGCCGGGTCAGGACCTGCGCTTCGACATGCCGGCCATCGGCCCCGACACGCTGCGCGCGGTGGCGGCGGCCGGCCTCAAGGGCATCGAGATCGCCGCGGGCGGTGTGCTGCTTCTGGACCGCGAGGCGGTGCTTTCCGCCTGTGCCGAGAGTGGCGTCGCGCTCTGGGCGAGCCCGTGACGCTGCGGCTTTTCCTCGTGGCGGGCGAGGCCTCGGGCGACCGGCTCGGGGCAGCGCTCATCCGGGGCCTGCGGGAGGTCTCGGGCCAGGAGCTGGAGCTTCACGGGATCGGCGGCCCGCTGATGGAGGCCGAGGGGCTGACCTCGCTTTTCCCGATGGAGGAGCTGTCGGTCATGGGCCTCACCGAGATCCTGCCGCGCCTGCGCAGCCTGCTCGCGCGCGTATCGCAGACGGCGGAGGCGGTGCTGGAGATCAGGCCGGACGCGCTTATCACCATCGACAGCCCGGAATTCTCGCTCCGCGTGGCCGCGAAGGTCAAGGCGCGCGCCGCGCAGGTTCCGACGATCCATTACGTCGCGCCCACGGTCTGGGCGTGGCGGCCCAAACGCGCGCGCAAGATGGCGAAATCCATCGACCATGTGCTCGCGCTTTTCCCCTTCGAGCCACCCTATATGGAGGCCGAGGGGATGGGCTGCGATTTCGTGGGCCATCCGGTGACGACCGAACCCGTGGCGAGCACCCAAGAGGCGGCGGCGTTCCGCGCGCGCCACGGCATTGACGCGGATGCGCCGCTGATCCTTGTTCTGCCGGGGTCGCGCCGGTCCGAGGTCGACCGTCTTGCGCCCGTTTTCGGCGAGGCGCTGCGCCCGGTCCTGCGCGCGCATCCCGACGCGCGGCTGGTCCTGCCCACGACCGAGAGCGTCGCGCCCATGCTGGCCGAGAAGCTGAAGGACTGGCCGGCCGAGCCGCTCATCCTCGATCCGCGGGGAAAGGCGGCGGAGGGTTATCTGGCCGAGAAACGCGCCGCCTTTGCCGCGGCGGACGTGGCGCTGGCGGCCTCGGGCACTGTCAGCCTCGAGCTTGCGGCGGCCGGGACGCCGATGGTGGTGGCCTACGACATGAGCTGGCTGAGCCGGAAGATCATCGGTGCATTGCTCAAGGTCGACACGGTGACACTGGTCAACCTGGTCTCCGACACGCGCGCGGTGCCGGAATTCCTCGGCCCCGATTGCCGACCTGAGCCGATCGCCAGGGCCTTGCGCGATCTTCTGTCCGACGAGGCGGCGCGCAGGGCGCAACGCGACGCGATGGACGCGACGATGCTTCGGCTCGGGCGCGGTGGGGAGCCGCCGGGGACAAGGGCCGCCCGGTCCGTGCTGCGGGTGATCTGAGGGGACGGAAAAGCCGGCTTTTCCGTTTCGGATTTGCCGGCAAATCCGGCCGCTCAGATTGTGAAATCCGCGCTCTGCGCTCCGGACAGGCGCAGAAGGTCGCCCGGGGCGATGGCAAAGACGTGCCTTGGTGTGCCGGCCGCCGCCCAGATCCTGTCGAACTCCATCAGGCGCGGGTCGAACCAGGCCCGGACCGGGCTCAGATGGCCGACCGGCGCCACGCCCCCGATCACGAAGCCCGTCTGCGTCCTGATCAGCGCGGCGTCGGCCTTGCCCAATGGCTCTCCCGCCAGTGCGCTTGCCTTCGCCGGGTCGACGCGGTTGCCGCCGGCGGTGATGAACAGGACGGCCGTGCCATGATCCTCGGCACGGAAGACGATGGATTTCGCGATCTGGTCCAGCGCGCAGCCCACGGCGGTGGCGGCCTCCTCGGCGGTGCGGGTGCTGTCGGGCATCTCGACGATGTCGCTGTCGATCCCGGCCTCCGCGAGAGCCCGCGCAACACGGTTGACGCTTTTCGACATGGAAGCCTGCTCCGGAAATCCGCCCTTGTTCCCCGGCCGCGAGACTTGCAAGGATCGTGACCGGAGACAAGGGCGCAGAGGGGCCATCGGTGGAAGAGAGAGCGGCATTGGGATCGGTGGACCGGGTCGGGGCGGGCGCGCCATGAGTTTCGCCGCGCGCGTCACCCGCCACCCGATCCCGTTCAATCCCGAGCGCGGGGCCGAGGCGCTGGAGCATCTCCATGAGCTTCCGCCCGAGCTGCGCCCGCTGGTCGAGGGGACGGCAGGCTGTTCCCCCTATCTCGGCGGGCTGATCCGGCGGGAGGGGCATTGGCTGTCGCACGCGCTTGACGACGAACCCGAGGATACGATCGTCACGCTCCTGCGGGAGGCGGGCGATCTGACCGAGGGCGATCTGGATTCCTGCCTGCGCCGGCTCAAGCGGCGCGCGGCGCTGCTGGTGGCGCTGGCCGACCTGGGGGGCGTCTGGAGCCTTCAGACGGTTACGCAGGCCTGGACCGATTTCGCCGATGCCTGCCTCGCCGCCGCACTTGGCCACCACGTCGCGCGGGAGGCGCGGCGCGGGAAGATCCCCGGCCAGACCGAGGAGGACGCGCTTCGCGACGGCGCGGGCATGGTGGCGCTGGCCATGGGCAAGATGGGGGCGGGGGAGCTCAACTATTCCTCCGACATCGACCTGATCTGCCTGTTCGACGAAAGCCGGTTCGACCCGGGCGACGAGATGGACGCCCGCGCGGGCTTCATCCGCGCCACGCGCCGCATCGCCGCCACGCTGGGCGAGACCGGGGCCGAGGGCTACGTCTTTCGCACCGACCTGCGCCTGCGCCCCGATGCCGGGGCCACGCCCGTCTGCATCTCGATGGCGGCGGCGGAGCGGTACTACGAGGCCGAGGGACGGTCCTGGGAACGCTCGGCCTATATCAAGGCGCGTGCGGCCGCGGGCGACATCGCGGCAGGCGAAAGGTTCCTCGAGACGCTGCAGCCCTTCGTCTGGCGGCGGCATCTCGATTTCGCGATGGTGCAGGATACGATGGACATGCGCCGGCGCATCCGCGAGCACAAGCGCCTGAACGGCGGTTTGATCCGGCGCGACGGCGAGGTCTCTCTGGAAGGACACAACATAAAGCTCGGCGCGGGCGGCATCCGCGAGATCGAGTTCTTCGCCCAGACCAGGCAGCTCGTGGCCGGTGGCCGCGATCCTTCCTTGCGCGACCGGCGCACGGTCAAGGCGCTGGCCGCCCTGGCGCGGGCCGACTGGATCACGCGCAAGGAGGCAAGCGAACTGGCCGAGCTTTATGCCCATCACCGGGAAATCGAGCATCGGTTGCAGATGATCGATGACGCGCAGACCCATGTCCTGCCGAAATCGCAAGACGGCTTCGACCGCCTCGCGCGGTTCTGCGGCGAGGCCGACACGGCGGCCTTCCGCGCCCGGCTGTCGGACAGGATCATGCGCGTCGAGACGATCACCGGCGCCTTCTTTTCGCCGCTGGAGGCCGAGACCGAGGTGCCCGATATCGGCGAGGAGGCCGCGGCCATCGTCGCGCGCTGGCCCGGCTATCCGGCGCTGCGCTCGACGCGCGGGCAGGAGATCTTCGAACGGCTCAAGCCGGGTTTCCTCGCGTCCTTCGACAAGGCCGCCAAGCCCCTCGAGGCGTTGCAGAATTTCGACGGTTTCCTGCGCGGACTGCCGGCGGGCGTGCAGCTGTTCTCGATGTTCGAGGCCAATCCGCAGCTGGTCGAGCTGATCGTGGACATCAGCGCTACCGCGCCGCGGCTGTCGCGGTATCTCTCGCGCCACTCCGCCGTGCTGGACGCCGTGCTTGACGGTCGTTTCTTCGAGCCATGGCCGGGGCGGGACGCTCTGGCTCGGGAACTCGGTCGCGTCCTGGCGGAGGAGGATTACGAGCAAAGCCTCGATGCGGCGCGGCGCTGGCAGCATGAATGGCATTTCCGCATCGGCGTGCATCAGCTGCGCGGGCTGATCACGCCGGAGACCGCGGGGCAGCATTACACTGATCTGGCCGATGCCGTGGTGATCGCGCTCTGGCCGCTGGTCTGCGCCGAGGTCGGGCGGCGCCATGGCGCGGCACCGGGGCGGGGAGGGGCGGTCATCGCCATGGGAAGCCTCGGCGGCCGGCAGATGACGGCGGTGTCGGATCTCGACCTGATCGTGATCTACGATGCGGAGGGCGTGGATTTCACCGATGGGCGGCGCCCCCTCGATCCGCGCGCGTGGTTCGCCAAGGCCACCAAATCGCTGGTGGCGGCGCTGTCGGCACCCACTGCCGCCGGAAAGCTCTACGAGGTCGACATGCGGCTCAGGCCGTCGGGGCGGCAGGGGCCGGTGGCCACGGCGCTGGCCTCCTTCGAGCGGTATCAGCGCGAAGAGGCCTGGACCTGGGAACACATGGCCCTGACGCGCGCGCGGGTGATCGCCGGGGAGGCCAGCCTCGCCTCGGATATCGAGGATGTGCGCTGCTCGGTGATCCGGGACAATACCGACCGCGACAAGATCGCAACGGACGCCGCCACGATGCGCGCCCGTCTGGCCGAGGCCGGGCGCGCGGCCGGCACATGGACGGTCAAGGACGGACCCGGCGGCATGCAGGATATCGAACTGTTGGCGCAGGCCGGCGCGCTGATCGCGGGTGCCGTGGATCACTGGCCGGGGGCGCAGCTGAAGGCTGCGGCGCGCTGCGGCTGGATCACCGAGGCGGAGGCGCAAGCGCTGATCGAGGCGCATCGGCTCTTTACCCGGGTGCACCAGTCGGGCCGCCTTCTGAGCGACGAGGCGCTCGATCCCGAAACGGTGGGCGCCGGAGGACGCGCGTTCCTGAGCGATCAGGCGCGCTTGCCCGATGCCGCGACACTGGCCGAGGCACTCGACGATGCGCGCCGGGGGGCTCTCGCCGTCATTGACAAAATGCTCCCGCCGCCCCCCGATGCGGAGGCAGAGGAGGTGACAGATGCCTGACCAACGCCCCGACCCGGACATGGCGGACCCGAAGGGCCTGATCCGGGAGGCCTTTCGCATAGACGGGATCACCGCCTCCGAATGCCGGTCGATCTTCGTCGACTGGGCGCTGAGCGTGCAGGCCGACGATCCAAGGGCGCTGATCGAGCGCCTGCTGGAGCGCCATTCCGACGCGCCGGGCGACCACCCGATGCGGGCCGTTCTCGCCGAAGGGCTTCAGGCGCCGCCGCGCACACGCCGCCGGGGTGGCCGGGCTGCGCGGGTTCCCGAAAGCTGACCAGTTCTTATACAGGATAGAGACATGCGATTTATCTCAGCGGCCATCCTTTTCGTCTTCATCGCCGTGGCCGGTCCGCTTGCCGCGCAGACCGAGGACGCGCCCGTCTTCGCCAACTACGAGGAGATGCGCGGCACGCTTGATGACCTGATGTCCAAGCGCCGCATCACCGATCTTCTGGTCGCGTTCGGCGGGGCCGACGAGATGACGCAGCAGGACATGTTCGGACTGGAGACGCAGGTGCGCAATATCTTCCCTGATGATTTCGAGAACTCCGCCCTGATGATGCGCCGAGAGATGGAGAACGGTTTTGCGCAGGACCTCGTGGCCTACTGGACAGGGACGGCGTATATCTACGCGCGCATTTTGTGGCACCAGCGTCCGGAGGGTGACGTGCTGGCGATCAGCATGACCTTCAACAGCGACCCCGACGTGCTTATCCCGCTGTTCTGAGTCCGGTTTCTGCCGGGTCAGGTCTTGACCCGCGATCCATGGCTGCCGCGTTCGCGATAGGGTGTCGTGTCGTAATGCGCCCGGTAGCATTTCGAGAAATGCGAGGGTGACGCGAAACCGCAGGCCAGCGCCACGTTGATCACGCTCATGTCGGTCTGCATCAGGAGATTGCGCGCCTTGGCCAGCCGCAGCTCCATGTAATAGCGCTTGGGGCTGCGGTTGAGATACCGCCGGAACAGGCGTTCCAGCTGGCGGGTCGACATCGACACTTCCTTGGCCAGCTGCGCGGGGCTGATCGGGTCCTCGATGTTCTGCTCCATCATCCGGATGACCTGACCGAGCTTGGGGTGGCGCACACCGATCCGCGTGGGGATCGACAGCCGTTGCGTGTCCTGGTCGGTGCGGATCGAGGTATAGATCAACTGATCGGCGACGAGATTGGCGAGGTCCTCGCCATGATCGTCGGCGATGATCTTGAGCATCAGGTCGATGGATGCCGTGCCGCCGGCCGTCGTGATCCGGTTGCCGTCGATGACGAAGACCGACTTGGTCAGCGTCACGTCCTCGAATTCCTCGGCGAAACTGTCCTGGTTCTCCCAGTGGATCGTCGCGCGCTTGCCGTCCAGCAGCCCTGCCTTGGCCAGCGTGTAGCCCGCGGTGCACAGCCCGCCCATGGTCGCGCCCTTGCGCGCCTCGCGCCTGAGCCAGCTGATCACGCGCTTGGTCGTCGCCGCGCCCACGTCGATGCCCCCGCAGACCAGCACGGTGTCGTCGCGCGTGACCTCTTCGAGATCGCCGTCGAGCTTGAAGCCGATGCCGGCGCTGCACCATGCCTCCGCGCCGCCTTCGCCGACGAGCGTCCATTCATAAAGCGCGCGGCCCGACATGCGGTTTGCGATGCGCAGCGCTTCGACGGCGCTGGAAAAGCAGAGCATCGTGAATTGGTCCAGGAGGACGAAGACGAAGCGTCGCGGGGGCGTGTCGCCATCGGTTCGCCGCATCGGGTCGGCCATCGTCGCCTCGTCCGTCACCTCGGCCCGCGCCCGCCGGGGCGCGCTGCCACATTCACTGGGGGTAAACGCAAACCACCATTTTGCAGCGAGGGCAATCCCCGACAATGGCGCATTTGCGGGATTGGCCCCATGGAGCGCTTGGCGTATAGACCGGCCCCGAAGAGAGATATGGAGGCCGCCATGACCGCCGCGACCGCAAAAGGCTGGATCAAGACCGACTGGCGCGCCAAGCCGCGCGTGCAGATGCCGGACTACCCGGACGCAGGCGCGCTTGCCGCCGCCGAGGCGCAACTGTCGAAATACCCGCCGCTGGTCTTCGCCGGCGAGGCGCGGCGCCTGAAGGCCGAGCTTGCCGCGGCCAGCCGGGGCGAGGCGTTCCTGCTGCAGGGTGGCGATTGCGCCGAGAGCTTCGCGGAGTTTTCCGCCGACACGATCCGCGACACGTTCAAGGTCATGCTGCAGATGGCCATGGTGCTGACCTACGGGGCCAAGGTGCCGGTGGTGAAGGTCGGCCGGATGGCGGGCCAGTTCGCCAAGCCGCGCAGCGCGCCCACCGAGATGGTGGAGGGCGTCGAGATGCCGTCCTACAAGGGCGACATCATCAACGACATCGCGCCCTCGATGGAGGCGCGCATGCCCGATCCGTCCCGCATGCTGCAGGCCTACACGCAGGCCGCGGCCTCGCTGAACCTGCTGCGCGCCTTCTCGACGGGCGGTTTCGCCGACATCCACCGGGTGCATTCCTGGACGCTGGGCTTCACCGATCACGACGATGCCGAACGCTACCGCGACATCGCCAACCGCATTCAGGACAGCCTCGATTTCATGACGGCCGCCGGTCTGACCAGCGAGACGAACCACGAGTTGTCGACGGTGGACTTCTACACCTCGCACGAGGCGTTGCTGCTGGAATACGAAGAGGCGCTGTGCCGTCTCGACTCGACCTCGGGCAAGTGGCTGGCGGGCTCGGGCCACATGATCTGGATCGGCGATCGCACGCGCCAGCCCGACGGCGCGCATGTGGAATTCGCGCGCGGCGTGCTGAACCCGATCGGCCTGAAATGCGGGCCGAGCACGACCGAGGAGGACCTCAAGGTCCTGATGGCCAAGCTGAACCCGGAAAACGAGGCCGGCCGCCTGACCCTGATCGCGCGCTTCGGCGCGGGCAAGGTGGGCGATCACCTGCCGCGCCTGATCCGCACCGTGCAGGACGAGGGCGCCAACGTGCTGTGGTCCTGCGATCCGATGCATGGCAACGTCATCAAGTCCTCCACCGGCTACAAGACGCGCCCCTTCGACGCGATCCTTCGCGAGGTGCAGGAATTCTTCGCCATCCACCGCGCAGAGGGCACCGTGCCCGGCGGCGTGCATTTCGAGATGACGGGCAAGGACGTGACCGAATGCACCGGGGGCATGCGGGCTTTGACGGATGAGGACCTGTCCTCGCGCTACCATACCGCCTGCGATCCGCGGCTCAACGCCTCGCAATCGCTGGAACTGGCATTCCTCGTCGCGGAAGAGCTTTCCACCAGCCGCGAGGCACTGCGCGCGGCCGTGTAGGTCAGCTCCGGCCGCCCTCGATCACGCGGAACCGGGCGCGGGCGAGCAGGCCGCGGGTTTCGGACGCGGTTTCGTCGCGGTGGGCGGTGTCGCCGCGTCTGGCCGGCCGCAGGGCGGGGGCATCGGACAAGACCGGCTCGCCGGGCCTCAACAGCAGTTTGTGCATCTGCGTCGTGCACCAGCGGTGCGGCGTGTCGGCGGGCCGCGCCTCACCCTCGACGGCCCCCATGACGTAGAGCGCGCGGGTGGGCGCGAGATCCGCATCCGTCATCGGCAGGATCGCGATCTGGGCGCGCAGCAGTTCCGCCTCGGGCCGGCCGAAACGCGGCGCGGGCGAGATCACGTCGAGCAGGAGCGCGGCGGGCGCCCGCATCGCCGCCTCCACCTCCGAGGACACGCGGGCGCGCTCGGACAGATCAAAGAGCGCGCGCAGCGGCAGCCCGCGCACATCCATCCCCAGAAGCGCGTTGATGCGCGCGCCGCCCAGCCGGATGCGCAGGCTGCCGGGCCGCGACAGTTCGAGAATGGCGGCGTCCTGCAGATGCGGGCGCAGCGCGGCGGGGTCGAGCTCCATCCGCGCAGGGAGCGCGCGCGGGCCCCGCAGACTGTCCCAATAGCCGATGGCGGCGCGCAGGCCCGCATCGTGCAGAGCGGCGTCGAGACGACGCGGCGTTCGGGGCTCCGGGACGTGTCCGGTCATGGGGATGGCCTCCTCTGTCCTGCAGGCGCGGCCGCCGCGGGCCGTGCGGCAATTCCGCTTGTGGCACTTGCTTTCCCAATCCTTACTAGCTTCGTTTCAATTCGACGTGCAGGGGGAAGGTTTGCAATTGGTTAACGACAGGCAAGGAAAAGGCCGCGTCACATCGATGACCGGCTATGCCACGCGGGAGGGGGCGGCCCCGGGTTTCGCCTGGACATGGGAGATCCGCAGCGTCAACGCGCGCGGGCTCGACATCCGCCTGCGCCTGCCCGAGGGTTTCGGCGCGCTCGAGGCGGACTTGCGCAAACGGGTGGCGGCGTGGGCCGCACGCGGTTCGGTCAACGTGACGCTGCGGTTGAGCCGGGTGCAGGATGGCGCGGCCTCGGGTGTGGACCCCGCCGCGATCGCCGCGGCGCTCGACGCGCTGACGCAGGTGCGGGCGGCGGCCGAGGCGCGCGGCTTGCCCATGGCGCCACCCAGCCCCGCCGAGATCCTCAACCTGCGCGCGCTGGCCGAGGCCACCGCCCCTGACGAACTGCCCGGCATGGAGGTTTTCCTCGCCGATGCGGAGGCGCTGCTGGACGCCTTCGTAGCGATGCGGCAGGCCGAGGGCGCGGCGCTTCGGGCGGTCCTGTCCGACCAGATCGACCGGGTCGCGGATCTGACCGGGGCCGCCCGCGCGGCGGCGGCGGAGCGGTCCAACCGGCAGGCCGACGCGTTCCGGGAAAACCTGCAGACGCTGATCGAGGCCACCGATATCGACGAGGCGCGGCTGGCGCAGGAACTCGCGCTTCTGGCGGTGAAATCCGATGTCATGGAAGAGCTCGACCGTCTCGACGCCCATGTGGCCGCCGCGCGGGAGCTTCTGACGCAGGGTGGTGCGGTGGGGCGCAAGTTCGACTTCCTGATGCAGGAGTTCAACCGCGAGGCCAACACGCTTTGCTCCAAGTCGCAGGACGCGGGCCTGACCGCCATCGGCCTTGACCTCAAACTCGCCATCGACCAGACCCGCGAGCAGGTCCAGAACGTGGAGTGACGATGCCCGCGCAATCCACCGGCCGCCGCGGCCTCCTGATCATCCTGTCCTCGCCCTCGGGTGCTGGCAAGTCGACGCTCGCGCGGCGGCTGATGGACTGGGACTCGACGCTCAGCTTCTCGGTCTCGGCCACCACCCGCGCGCCGCGTCCGGGCGAGATCGATGGCGAGGATTACCAGTTCCTCGACGAGGCGGCCTTCAAGGCGCTGGTGTCCAGGGGCGCGATGCTGGAGCATGCCCATGTCTTCGGCCATTTCTACGGATCGCCCATGGCGCCGGTGAAAGCCGCGATCGATGCCGGGCGCGACGTGCTTTTCGACATCGACTGGCAGGGCGCCCAGCAGATCCGCAACTCCGACCTCGGCCGGCACACGCTGTCGATCTTCATCCTGCCACCCTCGATCCCGGAGCTGCGCAACAGGTTGATCCAGCGCGGACAGGACAGCGACGAGGTGATCGCCAAGCGCATGCGCAAGAGCTGGGACGAGATCAGCCGCTGGGACGCCTATGATTACGTGCTGGTGAATGACGATCTTGACGCGACCTTCGAAGGGCTCAAGACCATCGTGACCGCCGAACGCCTGCGCCGCGTGCAGCAGCCGGGACTGGCGGACCATGTGCGCCGGCTTCAGGACGAATTCGAGCAAGAGGCGGTGAAATGATCTACGCGCTCAACGGGGTGGCCCCCGAGATCCACACCGACACATGGGTCGCGCCCGACGCGAACCTGATCGGCAAGGTGGTGCTGGAGGAAGGCGCCTCGGTCTGGTTCGGCGCCACGCTGCGCGGCGACAACGAGGAGATCCGCATCGGCGCCGGCTCGAACGTGCAGGAGAACTGCGTCTTTCACACCGACATGGGCTTTCCGCTGACGGTGGGTGCGAATTGCACGATCGGCCACAAGGCGATGCTGCATGGCTGCACCATCGGCGATGGCAGCCTGATCGGCATGGGGGCGACGGTCCTGAACGGCGCGCGGATCGGCGAGGGCTGCCTGATCGGGGCGGGCGCTCTCATCCCCGAGGGGCGCGAGATCCCCGATGGCTCGCTGGTGATGGGGATGCCCGGCAAGGTCGTGCGCGAGCTCGACGAAAGCGCCAGGGCCGGGCTTCTGGCCTCCGCCGCCCATTACGGGGAGCGGATGCGGCTGTTCCGCGAGAGCCTCGCGCCGGTGGGCTGACCGCTCAGGCGGTGGTCAGGCGCAGACCATTGTCGTCATGCACATAATTGAGCGTCCGGGCCATGGTTTCGGCACTGTCGTGAAGAGCCAGGAACTGCACCTCGGACGGGCGCAGCGGGCGGCCCACCGCGCCGGGGCCGAAGCGCAGCACTGACCAGAGCGCCTCCTCCACGGCGATGCGATCGGCGCGCGCGGAAAGCGACCACTGGCCGCCGGGTTCCATCGACAGGGTGACAGCGCCCCCCATGGGCAGCGCGGTCTCGGCGCAGAGCATCATCAGGTAGGCAAGCTTGACCTGCCGGCGGGGCATGTCGTCCCGTGGTTTCCACGTCGCCGTGACGCGCGCGTTGCGATACAGCGCCTCGAGTGTCGTCTGCGCCTCCCGCGCGCTGGTCATGTGATCGGGCCCGGCATGGCCGAAGGCGAGCCGGAAGAAGCGGACCCGCGCCAGCGCATCGGCCACCGCATCGCGCACGAGGTCAAGCTCCGGCCCCTGCGCCGCGCCGGTGAGGTCCAGAAGCTCCACCCCGTTGCCGATCGCGCCCAGCGGGTTACTTAGATCGTGGCACAACCGCGATCCGATCAGATCGGCAAGGCTTTGTCGTTCACGGGGCATCATGTCATCCATTGCGCGGTCCGATCATGCGAGGGGGCGAGAAAAAGACCATGTCCGCAGACATCACCGCGATGCTGGAGCCCGGTATGTTCGTGCGCCACCCCCATGAGCCGGAGTGGGGCCTGGGGCAGGTACAATCCAACATCGACGGCAAGGTCACCGTCAACTTCGAAAACGCGGGCAAGGTCGTCATCGATGGTCGCCGGATCGCCTTGATCATGGAATTCCTGTCCTGAGGGGCGGGTGGGCTGCGCCCCGCGCCGCTGCCTGATGCGCCTCACATAGGGGCCTTTGGTTAAGGCCCGCTTAACGCGGCACGCCCCGTTGAGCCGCTCGGCTTGCATCGCGGCGCGCCGGCGGCTACCCCCGGCGCGACGGGCCGTTGGGCCACCCCGATACCGGACACAGACACCCACCATGGCGCAGTTTCCGCTTCGATGGATCTGAACGACAGCCATTTCGAGCTTGCGCTGGCCAGCTCCGACGCCGAGATCCGCGAGGCGCAGCGGTTGCGCTATGCCGTTTTCATCGAGGAGCTGGGCGGCGACGGCACGCTGGTCGATCATCACGCACGGATCGAGGCCGACCGGTTCGATCCCCATTTCGACCATCTGCTTCTGCGCGACCGCCGTCGCGCGCCGGGCGAGGACGTGGTGGGCGTCTACCGGCTGATGCGCGGCGATCAGGCAGAGGCGGCCGGCCAGTTCTATTCCGAGGACGAATACGATCTCGGGCCCCTGCGCGCCTCGGGTCGCCGTCTGCTGGAACTGGGGCGGTCCTGCCTGCACCGCGACTATCGGGGCGGCACCGCGATGCTGCACATGTGGAACGGACTGGCCGATTACATCGCTGCCCACGGGATCGAGGTGATGTTCGGTGTGGCGAGCTTTCACGGCACGGATCCCGACCGTATCAGGGGGCCGCTGTCGCTGCTGCATCACCGGCATCTGGCGCCGTCCGACATCCGTCCCGAGGCGCGCGCGACGGGCTTCCAGGCGATGGACCTGATCGCGGAAGCCGATCTGGACCGCAAGGCCGCGATCCGCGACACGCCCGCGCTGATCAAGGCCTATCTCAGGCTCGGCGGGTTCGTGGGGCAAGGCGCCTATATCGACCGGCCGTTCAACTGCATCGATGTCTGCCTCGTGATGGACATGGCGCGCATGTCCGAACGGCACAAGGCGATCTACACCCGCGGCTCCGACACCGGAGGAAGCCGTTGAGCGTCACGTGGAACGGCGCCCCGCCGCCGCCGTCGCCCGTTCTGGGTCTGCGCGACTGGGTCCGGGTCTTTCGCCGGGGGGGCGGCATCCTTGGCGCGTTGCTCGTGTGTTTTCCGCTTCTGCTGATCCTGCGCTGGCCCGAGCGCGCGATCTGGGGCGAGGCGCGCCCGGTGACGCCCTGGATCACCCAAGGGGTCTGCATCTGGACCTGCCGGTGCCTCGGGCTCAGGCGCGAGGTCACGGGCGTGCCGATGCGCGGGCAGGGCGCCTATGTCTCCAACCATGTCAGCTGGCTCGACATCTTCGTGCTGAACGCGTCCAAAAGGCTTTACTTCGTGGCCAAGGCCGAGGTGGCGGGATGGGCCGGCATCGGCTGGCTGGCACGCGGGACGGGCACGGTCTTCGTGCGCCGCGACCGCAACGACGCGAAGCGGCAGGCCGAGATGCTCGGGGCGCGGCTCGGCGCGGGGCACAGGCTCCTGTTCTTCCCGGAGAGCACTTCGACCGACGGGCTGCGCGTTCTGCCCTTCCGCACGACGCTTTTCGCGCCGTTCTTCAAGGAACCTTTGCACGAGGTGGCGCAGATCCAGCCCGTCAGCCTCGTCTACACCGCGCCGGACGGGCGGGCGGCGTCGTTCTATGGCTGGTGGGGCGATATGGAATTCGGGCCGAGCCTGCTCGCGGTCCTCGCCGTCCCGCGACAGGGCAGCGTCACCGTGACCTATCACCCGCCGCTCAGGGTGGCCGATTTCGCGGACAGGAAGGTGCTCGCGGCGGCGGCCGAGGCGGCGGTGCGGGGCGGCTTCAGCGCAGCGGCGCGGTAAGGTCGGCAAGGGCCGCGACGGGGTCCTCGGCGCGCCAGATCTCGGGGCCGATGGCGAAGAAATCGGTCACGGGCGCGAAGCTTTCGATCAGGTCGCGGTCGAGCCCACCCTCGGCCACGACAGGCAGTTCGATCATCTCGCTCCACCACGCGAAAAGATCACGCTCGGCCCGCGTCTCCTCGCCGAGCCCCATGTCGCCCACGGGCCCGAAGGAGATGTAATCGGCACCGGCTTCGCCGGCCGCCATCCCGTCATGGCGCGACGCGCCGCAGGCCGCGCCGATGATGGCATCCGCCCCGAGCGCCTTGCGGGTGGCGCGGACCGAGCGCGCGGCATCGGTCAGATGCACCCCGTCGAGGCCGAGGCGTTCGACCAGCCCCGCGTGGCGTTCGATGACCAGCGGCACGTCGCGGGCATGCGCGATCTCGCGGCAGGCGTCGGCGGCGCGCGCCACGGCGTCGGCGTCCGGATCGGCCAGCGCGAGGCGCAGGCAGGCGATCTCGGCATTGTCGAGCATGCGGGCCAGCACCGGCCCGAACGCCTCCGGGACGAACGCGGTCGGCGTCACGAGATAGATCTGGGGGGTGTCGGTGTCTGCCATGGTCTGTCCTGCCGCCTCTGGATGCGGTGATTACGCGCTCGGGCCGCAGCCCGCAAGCAGGCCCTCTTGCCCCGGCCCGGTTCCGGGGCTATCGCGCGGCCCCATGGACCAGAGCACGACACAGGGCGCACACGAGGGCGCGGGCCAGCCCGCCTTTGTCCTCGTCCGGCCGCAGATGGGCGAGAATATCGGCGCCTCGGCGCGCGCGATGTGGAATTTCGGCCTCGACCGGATGCGCGTGGTCGGCCCTCGCGACGGATGGCCCAACGAACGCGCCGTGGCGCTGGCAAGCGGCGCCGGGCGGCTTCTGGACCACGCGGGGATATTCGACGACGTGCCGGCGGCGATTTCCGATTGCACCTATGTCTACGCCACAACCGCGCGGGAGCGTGGGTTGACGAAACCCGTGGTCACGCCCGAACGCGCCATGATCGAGGCGCGCGAGATGATCGCGGCGGGCGGCAAGGTGGCGGTCCTGTTCGGGCCGGAACGCGCGGGGCTGGAAAATCCCGATATCGCGCGCGCGAACGCCATCGTCTCGGTCCCGGTGAACCCGGAATTCCCGTCGCTGAACCTCGCGCAATGCGTGCTGCTTTGCGCCTACGAGTGGCGCCGGGCGACGGTCGAGACGCCGCAGGCGGTGATGGAGATGGCGCGCACCGATTTCGCCACGGGGGCCGAGATCGCCGCGCTCGGCGATCATTTCGAGGAACGGCTGGAGACGGCGGGGTTCTTCTTTCCCGAGGCGAAGGCGGCGGGCATGAAGGTCAACCTGCGCAACCTCTGGGCGCGCCTGCCGCTGACGCGGGCCGATGTGCAGACGCTGCACGGGATGATGCGCCAGATGGTGCGATGGGCCGGGCGCCCCGACGATTAGACGGATCGCCAGGCGGGCCGCGCCACCCCTGGCATCGAGCCAGGACTGGCGCGCATGCCGTGGGCATGTGCGTATTTTCGGAAAGATGAAGGGGGACGAGGCGCGCCCCATGCGGGCGGGTGCACGGCGTCGCAGGCGCTTGAAGGGGGGCGGGCGTCGGGATAGGTCAGACGCGACGCGAAGGGGAGTGTCCATGGCCGAGAAGCGCAGCATCTTCGAAGAGGTGAGCGAGACCCGGAAACCGGCGGCGACACCGGGCGGGGTCACGGGCGGACGGGGGCGCGGACGGCGGGCCCTGAGGATCTGGCTTCAGGCGCTTTTCGTTCTGGTGGTGATCATGATCGCCGTGGGCGGGTTGACGCGGCTGACGGATTCGGGGCTTTCGATCACCGAATGGGCGCCGATCTCGGGCGCGGTCCCGCCGCTGTCGGCTGAGGACTGGGAGGCGGAGTTCGCCGCCTATCGCGCGATCCCCGAGTACCAGTTGCAGAACCGGGGCATGACGCTGGCCGAGTTCAAGGTCATCTACTGGTGGGAATGGGGCCACCGGCAGCTGGGACGGGTCATCGGGCTGGTCTGGGCGCTTGGCTTCGTGGGGTTCCTGGCGTTCCGCGCCATGCCGCGCGGCTGGACGGGGCGCGCGGCCCTTCTGGGGGGGCTTGGCGGGCTGCAGGGCGCGATCGGCTGGTGGATGGTGTCCTCGGGGCTGGCGCCGGGGATGCTCGACGTGGCGTCCTACAGGCTTGCGGTGCATCTGGGGCTCGCCTTCCTGATCCTTGCGCTGATCGCGTGGTACGTCCTGCAACTCGGCCGCGAGGAGGCGGAGCTGATGGGCGCGCGGCGCGAGGGGGACCGCAAGCTCAAGGGCATGGCCACCGGTGTGCTGCACCTGAGCGTCCTGCAGATCCTGATCGGCGCGCTGGTGGCCGGCATCGACGCCGGCCGCAACTATCCCGACTGGCCGCTGATGGCGGGCGGCTTCACACCGCCGGGCATGTGGGCGCTGGAGCCATGGTGGCGCAACCTCTTCGAGAATGACGGCACGGTGCAGTTCATTCACCGGATGGTGGGCTACGTGCTGTTACTGGTGGCTGCGGCCGCGTGGCTTGCCGGGCGGCGGTCGGCGCGCACCGTCACGCGCGGGGCGTTTCACGCGATGATGCTGATGATGGTGCTGCAGGTCGCGCTCGGCATCGTCACGGTGCTGTATTCCGCGCCGTGGTATTTCGCGATATTGCACCAGTTCGGGGCGGTCGTCCTGATCGTGCTGATCCTGCGCGCGCGGTTCTACGCGATGTACCCGATGCGCCAGAGCGTGCGGGGGGCCGCGCCATGAGCGCGCTGAGCGATCTTCTGGCCTACCAGCGCCAGACCGAGGCGCTGGCCCAGGTGATGGGGCGGCTGGGCTGGGACCAGGAGACGGTGATGCCCCCCGGCGCGGGTGCGCAGCGGGGCGAGGAGATGGCCGCGCTCGAGGCCGTGCTGCATGCGCGCCGGTCCGATCCGCGGATCGCGGAGCTTCTGGCGCTGGCGGAACCCGGGACGGAGGCCGAGGCGGCGCAGCTTCGGCTGATCGCGCGGGAGCATGCAAGAACCGTCAGGATCCCGGCCGATCTGGCGACAGAACTGGCGCGGGTGACATCCATGGCGCAGGGGGTCTGGGCGCTGGCGCGGGCCGATGACGACATCGACGCCTTTTTGCCGACGCTGGCGCATGTTCTGCGCCTCAAGCGGGTGGAGGCGGAGGCGCTGGCTGACGGTGGCGATCTCTATGATGCGCTGATCGACGATTACGAGCCGGGGATGACCGCGGCGGAGCTTGGCGCGCTTTTCGACCGGATGCGGCCGCGGCTGGTGGATCTGCGCGCCCGGATCCGCGAGGCGGGGCGGGCGCCGCTGGCGCTTTCGGGGCATTTCCCGCGCGACGTGCAACTGGCGCTGTCGCGCGAGATCGCGCTGGCCTTCGGTTATGACCTGAACACCGGCCGGATCGACCTTGCGGTGCATCCGTTCTCATCCGGGTCCGGGGCGGATGTTCGGATCACCACGCGCGTGGACGAGACCGATCCGCTGGGCTGCCTCTATTCCACGATCCACGAGGTCGGGCATGCGGGCTACGAGCAGAACATCGCGCCCGATTACGCGCTGAGCGTTCTGGGGCGCGGCGTCTCCATGGGCGTGCACGAAAGCCAGAGCCGGATCTACGAGAACCAGCTTGCGCGTTCGGCCCCCTTCACCGGCTGGCTCTATGGCCGAATGCGGGAGCTTTTCGGCGATATCGGGGTCGAGAGCGCCGAGGCCTTCCACGCCGCGGTGAACAACGTGTCCTCGGGCCATATCCGGACCGAGGCCGACGAGGTGCATTACAACCTGCACATCATGCTGCGCTTTGACCTCGAGCGCGCCCTGATCGCAGGCGATCTGGAGGTCGAGGATCTGGAGGCCGCATGGAACGACCGGTTCGCGGCGGATTTCGGCGTGGCGGTGGACCGGCCTCGGCACGGGATGCTGCAGGACGTGCACTGGTCGGCGGGGCTTTTCGGGTATTTCCCGACCTACAGCCTCGGCAATGTCTATGCGGGCGTGCTTCACGAGGCGATGCGCGCGGACCTGCCCGACCTCGATGCCTCGCTGGCCAAGGGCGATCCGTCGCCCGCGACCGCATGGCTGAAGGACCGGCTGCAACGGTTCGGCGGCCTGAGGGAGCCGCGTGCGACGATCGAACACGCCGCCGCGCGCAAGGTGAACGAGACGGCGCTTCTGGAGTATCTCGACGCCAAGTTCGGCGCGATCTACGGGATCTGAGACGCGCAGACGCGGCTCAGTCGGGCTGGTTCCACTCCGGCTCACGCTTGTCGAGGAAAGCCGAGATGCCCTCGACCGTGTCGCGGTTGAGCATGTTCTCGACCATCACCGCGCCGGTCAGCTCATAGGCCTTGTCGAGCGGCAGATCGAGCTGGTCGTAGAAGGCGCGCTTGCCGATGCGCACCGCCGAGCCGAGCTTGCCCGCGATCTTGCGCGCGAGCGCGTCGGTTTCGGCGGCCAGATCGTCATGGGGCACGACGCGGTTGACCAGCCCGATTTCGCGGGCGCGGGTGGCGTCGATGAACTCTCCGGTCGTGAGCATCTCGAAGACCTGCTTGCGCGGCACGTTGCGCGACAGCGCCACCATGGGCGTGGAACAGAACAGGCCGATATTCACGCCGTTGACGCCGAAGCGCGTGCCCTCGGCCGCCACGGCGAGATCGCAGGACGCCACGAGCTGGCAACCGGCGGCGGTGGCGATGCCATGCACCTCGGCGATCACCGGCTGCGGCACGCGCTGGATCATCTGCATCATCGCCGAACAGCGGTCGAAGAGATCGCGCATGGCCGCCGCGCCGCCATCGTTGGCCTGGCGCTTGGCGGTCATTTCCTTGAGGTCGTGGCCCGCGCAGAACGCCTTTCCGGTGCCGCGCAGCACCACGACGCGGGCGGTCTGGGACTGTTGCAGCGAACGGAAGGCCGATGCCAGATCGGCCAGCATGGCGTCGGACAAGGCATTGAGGTTGCCCGGTGAATTCATCGTCAGATAGGTTACCGCGCCGTCATCCTCGCGCAGCAGCAGGTCATCGCTCACCCTTGTCTCTCCCTTGTCACTTGCGGCAGGTCGCGGCAGGTTAACGGCAAAACCGGCGCGGGGAAACAGGGCAGGACCATGGGCATCTCGATGGACGAAGAAACGCTGACGGAGTTTCTGGCGCGGGAGTTTCCGCAAACGGCCGACGATTTCGTCATCGAGGAGGTATCCGAGATGGCGATCCGGGTGCGGATGCCGGTGGCCGAGCGTCATCTGCGGCCGGGCGGCACCGTTTCGGGGCCGTCGATGTTCGCGCTGGCCGACGTGTCGGTCTACCTTGCGGTGCTGGCCATGATCGGGCCCAAGGCGCTGGCGGTGACGACGAATTGCTCGATCGATTTCATGCGCAAGCCGGCGGCCGGCGTCGACATGATTTGCGAGTGCCGCCTCTTGAAGCTCGGCCGGGTGCTGGCGGTGGGCGAGTGCCTGCTGTACTCGGAGGGCGTGCAGGCGCCCGTGGCGCGGGCCTCGATGACCTATTCCATCCCGCCCGATCGCTGATGGCTGCGACACTCGGCGTTGCTGCAACCCGGTCGGTCAGGGATTAGCCTGTTGATTGACGGCGGCAATAAAAACGGAGCGGCAGGCATGGGCGAGGCGACAACGCAGGAAACGGAAGAGTTCAGCCGGCTGGAGCATCTTCCGGTCACCTTCTTCGCGGTCCTGATGGGTTTGTTCGGGCTGGCGCTGGCGCTCTATGCGGCCGCCGGCAGTTTCGCCTGGGCGGGGGGGCCTGCGCGCGCCGCGGTGTGGCTGGGTCTTGCGGGGTTCGCCGTAATCGGGGCGGTCTATGTCGCCAAGGCGGTGCGCTATCCCCGCGCCGTGGCCGCCGAGTGGCACCACCCGGTGAAACTCGCCTTCTTTCCGACCATCACCATCTCGCTTCTGCTGATGGCCACGGCGATCCATGGCTACCGGCCCGACCTCGCCGAGCCGGTCTGGCTGATCGGGGTGGCGGGGCAGGGGGTGCTGACCGTCGCGGTGATCTCGGGCTGGATCAGCCACCGCGCCTTCGAGGTCGGACACCTGACGCCCGCGTGGTTCATCCCGGCGGTGGGCAACGTGATCGTGCCGCTTGCGGGCGCGCAGATGGGCTGGATCGAGATCAGCTGGCTGTTCTTCTCGGCCGGCATGGTCTTCTGGCTGATCCTGCTGGTTCTGGTCTTCAACCGCCTGATCTTTCATGCGCCGATCCCCTCGCGGCTTTTCCCGACGCTCGTGATTCTCATCGCGCCGCCCGCCGTGGCCTTCGTCAGCTACATGCGGCTGGCAGGCGGGGTCGACGCCTTCGGGCACATCCTGCTCAACAGTGCCTATGTCTTCGCGGCGCTCGTTCTGGTGCAGGGCCCCAAGCTGATGAAACTGCCCTTCGCGCTGAGCTGGTGGGCGCTGAGCTTTCCGCTTGCCGCGCTTTCGGTGGCGAGTTTCGTCTACGGCCGCGAGGCCGAAAGTGCCGCCCATGTCGGCATCGGCCTGGTCGTTCTGGCGCTGCTTGTTGTGGTGGTTGCGGGGCTGCTCTGGCGCACCGGGCTGGCGATCGCGCGGGACGAGATCTGCCGGCCGGAGTGAGGGCGCGGAAAACGGTGGCTCAGGGGATCAGGCGGGCGACGTAAGGGGGCAGGGCGAAGGCGCCCAGATGCACCTCGGGCGTGTAGTAGTCGGTTTCGATTCCCGCCGTCGCGAAACGCTGCCGCAGCGTCTCGAGCGTCACCTCCCGCGCGTCACCGTCCGTGCCCCAGCCGAAGGCCATCGGCCCGCCGGCATAGCTCGGCACCGTTGCGAGATAGCAGGTGGCATCCGAAAACAGCGCCCGGAACGCGCGCATCGTGTTCGTCAGCTCCTCGCCCTGCAGAAACGGCACGCCGTTCTGCGTCACGAGGATGCCGCCCTCGGTCAGCCGCGCCTTCGCGTGGCCATAGAACGTATCGGTGAAGAGCACCTCGCCCGGCCCCACGGGATCGGTCGAATCGACGATGATGACGTCGTATTCGTCGCGGTTTTGCCGCATGAACTCCGCCCCGTCGGCGATCACCAGATCGAGGCGCGGATCGTCGAAGGCGCCCGCCGAGATGTCCGGAAGATACGTCTTGCAGAAATCCACGACCGCGCCGTCGATTTCCACCATCGTCACCTGCTCGACGCCGTCATGCTTGAGCACTTCGCGCGCCATGCCGCCATCGCCGCCGCCCACGATCAGCACGCGCCGCGCCGCGCCGTGGGCCAGGATCGGCACATGGGTCAGCATCTCGTGGTAGATGAAATTGTCGGCCTCGGTCACCTGCACCACGCCGTCGAGCGTCATGATCCGCCCGAAGGTCGGGTTCTCGAAGACGCGGATGCGCTGGTGGTCGGTGGCGCTGTCGTAATGCTCCGCCGCCACGCGCAAAGCTTGCGCGTGGTCCTGGTGCAGACGCTCGACGCTCCAGCCGGTCAGGTCGGTCATGGCGGGTCCTCCTCGTGCCGCGGCCCTCAGGCGGCGGCCGTGTCGGTCACGAGCCCTTCGCCGCGGCGAAGCTCCTTCACATGCACGCTCTCGGTCGTGAAGGCGCGCTTGAGCACGTCCACGGACCGCCACGGGTCCGCGTCGCCGCACATGAAGACGTCGAAGGCGCCATAGCCGATCTCGGGCCAGGTGTGCACCGAGATGTGGCTTTCGGCCAGCACGGCCACACCCGACACGCCCTGCGGGCTGAACTTGTGCGTGTGGATGTGCAGAAGCGTCGCCCCGCATTCGGTCACGCAATCGCGGAACGCCTGCTGGATGCGCGCCTCGTCATCCAGACCATGGCCGTTCTCGACCTCGATGATCAGGTGCGTTCCGGCAAAGACCGACCCATCCCGGCGGATGAAATGGTCCTCGCGCGTGTCGTCGAAAATGTCTTTGGCAGCCGAGAGGCTGCTTGGGTCTTCCGCATGGGCGCCTGTCTCCAGACCAGTCCCCAGTTGGAAGAGGTCGGCGCCGTCCATGGCGGTCCCCCTTCTTACCAGCAGATTGATGTGGTGGGTCCTTAGCGCCCCCCCGCGTGCCGCAGGGTTGGGATCGGTCCCGCTGTCGTGACAGGGGCACCTAATTCCCGTGCCGAGTCTGATCAAGGGGCAATTGCCCCATGGGCGGGATTTTCCTTGCGCTCACAGCACACCGGCCGCGCCCCAGGCCAGCCCGACCGCGATGGCGGCCGCCGTGATGGCCCCGGAATAGAGCGCGAGCTTGATCGTTGAGAAAGGACGCTCTCCGAAGGTGCGCCCGTCGATGCCCGAGACGACGACGCGATAGGCCGTGCCTCGGTACTGGTAATGGACGATCCAGACCGGCAGCAGGATGCGCCGGTAATGGATGCCCGTGGTGTCGGTGCGATAGCCGATATCGAAGAGGTTCGGGCGCCCCTCGTGTTTCTTGATGCGGTTTCGGATCAAGAGCGCCTTGTCGTCCTCGTTGGCGCGCAGACCCTCCGCGACGGTCTGGTGATGCCGCTCGGCGGCGAACCCCGCGAGATAGCCGGGGCGGAAGGCGCGCAGGTCCGAGGGTTTGAAATCGTGCAGGATGCCGTCGCGGATCAGCGCGGTGACATGGGGCGAGGCGGGCACCAGCAGGTCGTTGAAGCGGGTGCGCATCCGGCCCCTGACCGTGCGGATGCGCGTGCGTTTGCCCGAGCGCACCTTGTAGCGCGCCCAATACTCGATCGCCTCCTCGCTGTCGAAGGTCCAGAAGGGCGCGTATAGCCCCGCAAGCCGTCCATCTGCAGCCGCGCGGGCGAGATCCCGGGGCGCGGCGAGACGGCGGGCGATCCACGCCCGCGCCTTCATCCGCGCCTCCGTCTCGACGATGCGGAAAGGCACGAGGCCCATGGTCGCGTAGGCGGCTTCCTCGGGGCCCAGCACGACGGCGCCGTCGCAATAGGGGCAGTTCTCCGACATGGCGTGGCCGGCAAAGACGATCTGGCCGCCGCAGGCGGTGCAGGCATGCAGATGCGCGCCGTCGAAGATCTGCGCCTCGGCCTTCGGGATGTCATCGTTCCGCGCGGGATCATGGGCCGTCTCGGCCCGCGCGGCCTCGTCCCGATCAGGGCAGGAGAGGTCCCGCGCGTTGCCGCAGCTTCGGCAGACCAGAGCCGCGGCCTCGGGCCGGTAGGTCCCCTGCCCACCGCAGGAGGGACAGCGGATCTCGTCCTGTTCGGCGCGGAGACCCTCCATCAGTCCGAGGCCGCCAGCATGGCGAGGATTTCCAGCAGCACGTAAAGCCGCACCATGGCGCGATCGATCGCCCCGTCGAGGTCGTCCGTGACGGCCCAATCGCCGATGATGGTGGCGCAGAACCACGCGCCCCCGATCCAGACCGCGATGATCGACCAGCCCGCCAGCGACCTCAGGAAAGAGGCCGAACCCTGCTTCAATTCATGATGCGCCTCGTGAATGCGGATCAGCCGCAGAACGGGAAAGATCCCGGCAACCGTCATCGCGCCGAACAGGACGGCGATGGACAGAAGGATCGGGGCGGAAAGCGTCATGACAGGTCCACGCTACAGAACGGGTGTGCCGAAGGCTAATGCCGAAACACAGCAGGAATTGGGATTTTTCAGGGGAAATCACGGCCAGACCGCCCTGATCCGGGCGGCGCCGGGCGGGGATGCGGCAAATCGTTCCGGCACCGAGCCCGCATCTGGCGGATTGATCCAGATCAATGTGGGAAGTTGGCAATGTTTATTAAGCCCCCCGGAAGCATTCCATCGGGAGGAAAAGGAAATGCCTCAGGACTTCGACAGCACGCGCCGCGCCTTTCTGGCGATGGCCGCCGCTGGTGGCGCGCTTGCCGCCTTGCCGTCCAGCGATGCCAAGGCCGCTGTCGGCGGGCCGACGGTGCAGACCAACGCCAAGGTGGTCATCATCGGCGCGGGCGCGGCGGGCAGCGCGCTGGCCAACCGGCTGCGCAACCGGCTCGAGGGGGCCGAGATCACCATCGTCGATCCCAGCGTGCGCCATATCTACCAGCCCGGCATGACGCTGGTCGCCGCGGGTCTGAAGCCTGCCGATTACGTGATTTCCCAGACCACCGACTGGCTTCCTGCCGGTGTCCGGCTCCTGCCCGAGCGCGTCGCGATGGTCGATGGCGAGGCGCAGACCGTCGCCACCGAAGAGGGCACCACGCTCGACTACGATTTCCTCGTCCTTTCGCCGGGCCTGGTGCTGGACCATGACGCGATCGAGGGCTTCTCGCTCGACATGGTGGGGCAGAATGGCATCGGCGCGCTTTATGCGGGACCGGAATACGCCGAGCGGACATGGGACGCGGCCTCGCGATTCGTGGAAGACGGTGGGCGGGGCATCTTCACCCGTCCCGCGACCGAGATGAAATGCGCGGGTGCGCCGCTCAAGCATACCTTCCTTATCGACGACCGGCTGCGCCGCGCGAACAACCGCGAGAATGCGGAAATCGTCTACGCCGCTCCGCAGGGCGCGCTTTTCGGGGTGCCCATCGTGGCCGAGAAGGTGCGCATGCTCTTCGACGAACGCGGTGTCGAGACGCAGATGCAGCGCACGCTGACCTCGATCGACGCGAGCCGCAAGATCGCGACCTTCGAGACCGCCGACGGGCCGGTCGAAGAGGGCTATGACTACCTCCACGTGGTCCCGCCGCAGCGCGCGCCGGATTTCGTGGTCCAGTCGGGCCTGCACTGGGGGGATCGCTGGGTCGGGCAGGGCTGGGCCGAGGTGGACCAGTACACGCTCCGCCACCTGCGCTATCCCAACATCTTCGCGGCGGGCGACATCGCCGGCGTGCCCAAGGGCAAGACGGCGGCCTCGGTCAAGTGGCAGGTGCCGGTTGTCGAGGATCACCTCGTCGCCGCGACGCAAGGTCAGGACGGTACGGCCAGGTTCAATGGCTATACCTCCTGCCCGATGATCACGCGGATCGGCCGCGCGATGCTGATCGAGTTCGATTACAACGACGACCTGGTGCCCAGCTTCCCCGGCGTGATCGCGCCGCTGGAAGAGCTGTGGATCAGCTGGCTGATGAAGGAAGTGGCGCTCAAGGCCACCTACAACGCCATGCTGCGCGGCATGGCCTGAACCGGCGACAACGGGAGATATTCAAATGGAAGAACTGACACTTCAGACCATGATCGCCGTCTTCGAGGAGATGTTCGGCGCGGGCCTCTTCTGGGCCATGGTGGCGACAGCCGTGATCATCACGCTGGCCTATGTCTACGTTCTCATCCGCGACAAGCGCGTGGGCATGCGAAAGTTCCTGATCGCGCAGCTCTTCATGCCGCTGGGCGCGGTGGCTGCGGTCTGGTTCGTCATGGTGATGACCGACAGCGCGCTCAGTGACATCGGCGGGCCGGTCGACGTGATCGTGCTGCTGGGCATCGCGGCCCTGGGCGCGGTGGGTATCGCCATCCTCGTCTACACGGTGGAGGCGCTGGCCTTCGGCCGGACCACCGAAGATCAGCGGGACGGTGCGAAATCGCGCAACGGTCTGGGCCAGCCGGCGGAGTGACAGGCTCTGGCATTGGGGTAAAATAATACCTTAATCGCAAGACGCTGAAAACATGGCATATCTCCCGGATCGCGCCACTTGACGCGGTCCGGGAAATGCTTAGAACAGCGCCATCTCGGAAGGGGCCTCGGCCTCTTCCTGTCATTTTGGCCGCGCCGCAAGGGCGTGCCCCCGAAAGGACCGAAGCCATGAAAACCTTCTCTGCCACCCCGGCGGATATCGAGAAGGAGTGGATCCTGATCGACGCGGAAGGCGTCGTTCTGGGCCGTCTCGCCTCGATCATCGCCATGCGCCTGCGCGGCAAGCACAAAGCCACCTACACGCCGTCCATGGACATGGGCGACAACGTCATCGTCATCAACGCCGACAAGGTGCAGGTGACCGGCGACAAGCGCAACAAGCCGAACTACTGGCACACCGGCTATCCGGGCGGGATCAAGTCGCGCACCACCGGCCAGATCCTCGAGGGCGCGCACCCCGAGCGCGTCGTGACGCAGGCCGTCAAGCGCATGCTTCCCGGCAACCGGCTGAGCCGCAAGCAGATGACCAACCTGCGCGTCTATGCCGGCACCGAGCATCCCCACGAGGCGCAGCAGCCCAAGGTGCTGGATGTGCGTTCGATGAACCCCAAGAACACGCGGGAAGGGTAAGACATGGCCGAGACACTTTCTTCGCTCGACGAGCTGAAAGGCGCCGTGGACGGCACCGACGCCCCGGCGGCCGCCGCCTTCGACGCCACCCCGCGGGAACCCGTGCGCGACGCGCTCGGCCGTTCCTACGCGACCGGCAAGCGCAAGGACGCGGTCGCCCGCGTCTGGATCAAGCCGGGCTCCGGCAAGGTCACCGTGAACGGCAAGGCCATGGACGCGTATTTCGCGCGACCGGTGCTGCAGATGATCCTGCGCCAGCCCTTCACCGTCGCAGGCGTCGACGGCGAGTTCGACGTGATGGCCACCGTCAAGGGCGGCGGGCTTTCGGGTCAGGCCGGTGCGGTCAAGCACGGCATCTCCAAGGCGTTGCAGCTTTACGAACCCAGCCTGCGTGGCGCGCTGAAGGCCGCGGGCTTCCTCACCCGCGACAGCCGCGTGGTGGAACGGAAGAAATACGGCCGCGCCAAGGCGCGCAAGAGCTTCCAGTTCTCCAAGCGCTGAGGCGTTCAGGGATTTGCGAGGGGGCCGTCCTTCCGGGCGGCCCTTTTGCGTGTCGCGCCGTCGGAGCTACGTCGCAAGGACGTTGCGGAACAGCCACGGATCGCTTTCGTCGATATCCTCGGGGAAATGCTCCCACCGGTCCTGAAGGGGTGTCCATTCGGTGTAATGCGCCTCGACGGGTCCAAGATAGGGTCGCTGCACCGCGAGGCATCGGGCGTGATCCATCTCGTCGGTTTCCACGATGCCCGCCTCGGGGTTTTCCAGCGCCCAGACCATGCCCGCCAGAACGGCGCTCGACACCTGAAGTCCGGTCGCGTTCTGGTAGGGCGCGAGGTCCCTGGCTTCCGCGTTCGACAGGCGCGAGCCGTACCACAGGGCGTTTTTCGCATGCCCGTAAAGCAGGACACCCAGTTCGTCCGCGCCTTCGACGATCTCGTCCGCGTCGAGAATGTGATGCCGGGTCTGCTGGCGGCCCGATCCGAACATTTCGTGCAGCGAAAGCACGGCGTCGTCGCAGGGATGGTAGGCGTAGTGGCAGGTCGGCCGGTACTCGGGCGCATGCCCCGTTCCGATCGTGTAGTAATCCGCGATCGAGATGGCCTCGTTATGGGTGACGAGGTAGCCGAATTGTGGCCCCGGCGTCGGGCACCACGTGTGCACGCGCGTGATCGCCCCGGGGCGCTCCAGCCAGATCGCCGCCTGGCAGCCTGTGTCATGCCGATGGCCGTTCTCCGGGAACCAGGTTTCGTGCGTGCCCCAGCCGAGTTCGGCCGGCTGAAAGCCCTCCGCGATGAAACCCTCGACCGACCATGTGTTCACGAAGACGTCCCGCGGTCGCGGCATGCGGCGCGCCTGCGTGTCGCGCTCGGCGATGTGGACGCCCTTGACGCCCAGCCCCCGCATCACCTCCGCCCAGCCGGCCCTGTCGCGCGGCGGCGAGATGGCCTTGCCGATATCGCGCGCCAGTGTTTCGAGCGCCTCCTTCACGAACCAGCTCACCATCCCGGGGTTCGCGCCGCAGCAACTGACGGCGGTGGGTCCGCCGGGATTGGCCGCCTTTTCGTCCCGCACGGCCTGTCGCAAGGCGTAGTTCGTCCGCGCGGCGTTTTCGGTGGTGTCGAAGTAGAACCCGGCCCAGGGCTCGACCACGGTGTCGATGTAGAGGACACCAAGCTCGCGGCAGAATTTCATCAGATCGAGCGAGGACGTATCGACGCTGAGGTTGACGCAAAACCCCGCGCCGTCCGCAAAGAGCTGCCCCAGAACCTCGCGGTAGTTCTCCGGCGTCAGCGCGACCTGCAGATGCCGGATATCGTGTTGGCGCAGGAAATTCGCCTGTGCCGGGTCCGGTTCGATGACCGTGAAGCGGCTCGCGTCGTATTCGAAATGCCGCTCGATCAGGGGCCAGGTGCCCTTGCCGATCGAGCCGAACCCGATCATGACGATGGGGCCGTCGATCCGTCCGTAAACTTCATGCGCCTGTGTCATGTGACCTCTCTGCTTCGTTGCGACCGGGTTTACATCAGACGAGGCCGGAGCCCAAGGTCCCGGCGGCCCGCACGGTCTTGACGGCGGGCTTGGGCCGCTGTCCTCTGGGGCCGCGACGATCCGGAGGGCAAGATGCATCTGACCATGAACCGTTTCCGCGTCATCCCCGGCCAGGAGGACGCCTTCGAGGCCATGTGGAAGACCCGCGACAGCCATCTGAAATCCGTGCCCGGCTTCGTCAGCTTCCACCTGATGCGCGGCGAGATCGAGGATGGCGCGCGGCTCTATGCGTCCCACACGCTCTGGGCCGACCGCGCGTCCTTCGAGGCCTGGACGAAATCCGAGGCGTTCCGCGCCGCCCACAAGGGGGCGAAATCCTCCGGCGCGATGTATGACGGGCCGCCCGTGCTGGAGTGTTTCGACAGCGTGCAGGCCATCGAGGCCGACTGACGCGCCATCTTGACGGAGCCACTTGCGAAGCGCGCGCATTGCCTGCAATCCTCGGTGCGCGGGCGGTTCCGGCCCGGGCCCGGCGTCGGGGGACAGGGAACGGGGATGAACGCAGTCACGCGCGCGCTCAGAAGCGAAGGCGGCAAGGGCCTGATCATGGTCTCGCCGCCGCTGGTCTACGCGCTGCTGCTGCTGGCGGCACCTCTGGCGACCATCGTCCTCTTCTCGTTCTGGACGCAGAACTTCCTCGATATCGACCGGACCTTCACCATCGCCAACTACGCCGAGGCGTTGAGCGATCCGCTCTATCGCGAGTTGATGCTGCGGTCCTTGCGCATCTCGGCCAGCGTCACCGCCGTGACGGTGATCCTCGCCTTTCCCGTCGCCTATTTCATCTCGTTCCACGTCGCCCCCGAGCGAAAGTCGCTCTGGCTGTTCCTGATCACGATTCCCTTCTGGACCAGCTACCTGATCCGCGTCTTCCTGTGGCGCGTGATCCTGGCCTTCGACGGGCCGGTGAACGGGTCGCTCATGGGGCTGGGGATCATCGACGAGCCGCTGACCTTCATCCTCTACAACGCCAACGCGGTGATCATCACGCTCGCGCATGCCTTCGCGCCCTTCGCGATCCTGCCGATCTTCGTGAGCCTCGAGAAGATCGACCGCTCGCTGCTGGAGGCCGCGCGCGACCTTGGCGAAAGCAGGACGATGACCTTCCTGCGCGTGACCCTGCCGCTGGCGATGCCGGGGGTGCTGGCCGCCGTCCTGATCGTGTCGATCCCGACGGTGGGCGATTACGTCACCCCGCGTCTGGTCGGCGGGTCGGGCGGCACGATGATCGCCAACATGATCTATGCGCAGATCTTCGACCTCAACGACCGGCCCATGGGCGCGACGCTCGCGGTTCTGGCAATGGCGATCGTGGCCATGACGCTTTTGTGGCTGATCGCGCGCATCCGCTTCTGGCTCTGGCTGGCGGAGGGGCGGGGCATCTGGATTGCGCTGGCGGCCGGCCTTGCCGAGATCCTCGCCATCCGCGCGATCTTCACGCTCGGCCCCGGGATCCTGGGCGCGCCGAGCACGGTGCTCGGGCTTCTGGCCATAGCGACGCTGGGGTCGGTCCTCATCTTCCTGAAGGTGCCGAAGGGGAGGGCTGGGATATGAAGGCCGGCCCGCTCACGCTTTTCGCGCTCCTCTACCTGCTGGTGCTTTACGCGCCGATCATGCTCCTGCCGATCTTCGCCTTCAACGACGGCACCGTCATCGCCTTTCCGCTCAGGGGCTTCACGACCGAATGGTTCGGCCTCCTGCTGGAGACGCCGGCGCTGCATCAGGCCACCCGGAATTCCCTCGTCATCGCGGTGAGCGTGGCGGTGCTGGCCACCTGTCTGGGCCTGTTCGCCGCGCGCGCCGCCACGCGCTACCGTTTTCCGGCCAAGACCGGGATCCTGGCCTTCATCATGCTGCCCCTCGTGCTGCCCGAGGTGATCGTGGCGATCTCGCTTCTGGTCGTCCTGATGCAACTCGGCCTCGACAGCGGCAACTGGTCGATCATCGCAGGCCACACGCTATTGTGCATCCCTTTCTCGATCGCCATTCTTCAGGGCAGTTTCTCGAACATGGATCAAAGCCTCGAGGAGGCCGCGATCGACCTCGGCGAGACGCCGCTTTCGACCTTCCGGCTGGTGACGCTGCCGCTGGTCGCGCCGGGGATCGTGGCGTCGCTGCTGATCTGTTTCACGATCTCGCTCGACGAGTTCATCATCGCCTTCTTCCTGTCGGGCAACGCGCCGACGCTGCCGGTCTATCTCTGGGGCCAGCTGCGGTTCCCGGCCCGTCTGCCGATGGTCATGGCGCTCGGCACGATCCTCGTGGTGCTGTCGATCGCGCTTCTCGTCATTGCCGAAACCTTCCGCCGCCGTGGCCTGAGACGCGCCGGGCTGAAGGACTCTGGAGGGTTCCTGTGAGAGACACATCGGACACGGGCCGGCCGCAGGCCATCGTCACCCTGCAGGACGTGGAGAAATACTACGGCGAATACCACGCGCTGCGCGGCATCTCTGCCGAGATCCGGCAGGGCGAGTTCTTCTCGCTGCTCGGGCCGTCGGGCTGCGGCAAGACCACGCTCCTGCGCGCCATCGCGGGGTTCGAGGATATCTCCTCGGGGACGATCCGTCTCGATGGGCGCGACATGGAAGGCGTGGCCCCCAACAGGCGGCCGACGAACCTCGTGTTCCAGTCCTATGCCATCTTCCCGCATCTCACGGTGTCGCAGAACGTGGGCTTCGGCCTGCGCAAGGCCAAGATGAGCCCCGAGGACAAGCGCCGCGCGGTGGGCGAGGCGCTGGAGATGGTGGGTCTGGGCGATTTCGGCGCGCGGGCGGCGCACGCGCTTTCGGGCGGGCAGCGGCAGCGGGTGGCGCTGGCGCGCGCCCTGATCCTCAAGCCACGGGTGCTGCTTCTGGATGAGCCGCTTTCGGCGCTGGACAAGAAGATGCGCCAGGTCATGCAGGTCGAGTTGATCAAGCTGCAGCGCGAGGTCGGCATCACCTTCATCCTCGTCACACACGACCAGGAAGAGGCGCTGGTCATGTCCGACCGGATCGCGGTGATGTTCGAGGGCGGTATCGCCCAGCTCGACGATCCCGAAACGCTCTATCGCCGCCCCGCCTCGCGCCGCGTGGCGGAGTTCATCGGAATGATGAATTTCCTGCCCGCCCAGGTCACGGGGACCGGACCGGAGCGGATCGAGGCCGAGGTCGCGGGGCTTGGCCGCGTGACGCTCGACGCGGGACAATGCCCCGGCGAGGCGCGTCCGGGAGCGGCGGCCGTGGGACTGCGTCCGGAAAGCCTGACCATCCTTTTCGACAGCGGGGTCGCCCATGACCGGGAGGTACGGGGCACCGTGGCCGAAGTCACGTATTACGGCGACATGACCTATTACGATATCGCGCTCGACGGCGCGCCCGACACGGTCTCGGTCTCGGCGCGCAACATGCCCGGCCGCCGCGTGCTGGAGCGGGGCGAGACGACGGCGCTCGCCTGGGACCCGCGGGCGCTGTCGCTGTTCTGCTGAAGGGGGCAGGCGCCGGTCGGGGCATCGAGCCCCGCCCGACGCCGACGCGCTGCGCGCGCCTGCGTATTTACGGAAAGATGAAGGGGATCAGGCGCGCTTTCTGATCAGGAATTCGTGATGGTCTGCGGCCTCGGCGCAGCGGATCAGGTCGTGGCCCGCCTCGGCACAGAAATGCGGCACGTCGATTGCGGCCATGGGATCGCTGGCCAGAAGCCGTGCGACCTTGCCCGGGCCCAGCCGCGCGAGGCTTTTTTGCAGGCGCAGAACGGGCAGGGGGCATTTCAACCCGATGGCGTCGATCTCGATATCCCAGTCCATGTCGCCCCCTAGCCGGGCCGGGCGCGCGGGTCCACGGGAATGTGACGCTTCTGCCGCGTGACGCGGCTGCGAAAAGCCTGTAGCTCTGCTTCCATGTTCGGAATCGATCTTTTCGATGCATCGCTGCTTCCGGCGATTATGGTGGCGCTGACCGCGGGCGCGCTGAGTTTTCTCAGCCCCTGCGTGCTGCCCATCGTGCCGCCCTACCTGGCCTATATGGGGGGGATCACGCTCGACGAGCTGGGCGAGGACCCGCGCGCGGCGCGGCGCAAGGCGCTTCTGGCGGCAACCTTCTTCGTGCTGGGGCTGTCGACCGTGTTCATCTTCCTGGGGTTCACGGCTTCGTTCTTCGGGCAGTTCTTCTTGCAGAACCAGATCCTTCTGGGCCGGATCGCCGGGGCCGTCATCATCGTCTTCGGCCTGCATTTCCTCGGTGTCATAAACATCCCGATCCTGAACCGCGAGGCGCGGCTCGATGCGGGCGACCGGGGCGGCTCGGCGCTTGGCGCCTATGTCCTCGGGCTCGCCTTCGCCTTCGGCTGGACGCCCTGCATCGGCCCGCAGCTGGGTGCGATCCTGTCGATTGCCGCGACCGAGACGAGCGTCGAGCGGGGCACGACGCTGCTGGCCGTCTATGCCATCGGGCTTGGCATCCCGTTTCTGCTGGCCGCGGCCTTCATAGACCGGGCCATGGGCGTCATGGCGCGGCTGAAGCCTCACATGAAGACGATCGAGCGCGCCATGGGCCTTTTGCTGGTGGCGGTGGGCACCGCGCTGATCACGGGCGCCTTCTCGGCCTTCGCCTTCTGGCTTCTGGAAACCTTCCCCGCGCTCGCGCTTTTGGGGTGAGTTTCGCTCTGGGCGCGCGGCGCGGGGGCGGTAGACTGCGGCCATGACCGGCCAAGCCCCTCAGATGCATCCTGTTCGTCGCCGCGCGGTGTTTCATATCCCGGGTTTCGATCCGATGCCGCCGCGCACCTACCGGGAACGCTATCGCCGCGAGGCCGCGCGGCAGGCGGAGCATTCGGGCCACAGCATCACGGTGACACCCGCGAAGACGCCCGGCGCCTATGGCTGGCACGTGGCGGCGCGCATCGAGGGGGAAGAGACCACCACCGATATCGAGCTGCTGCACTGGGCGGATATCGTGCGGGCCTCCATGGAGGGCGGTGTGCTCGCGACCTACGGCCAGCTTCTGCGCACGGCTTGGGTCTACCTGGGATCGGGGGCGCTCTTCCGGTTGATGCGGCTACGGAAGGGCCCGCTGATCGCGGCGCTCTACCCGGTGGTCATGCTGCTGCTGCAGTTGGCTGCCGCGGCGCTGGCGGGGATCGTGGTGGTCCTTGCGTTGCTCCGGGCTGGCGAAGCGCTCGGCATGGCTGGCGCGGCGGGGCTCGGGCTGGCCGTCATTGCGGGGCTGGGTGCAGGGGCGCTGATCCTGCGGCTGTTCCGCCGGCGCGACCCCCTTCTGGCGTGGTATCTGATGCATGACTACGCCTTCACGGCCTCGATGAACGGCGCCTATCCCCCAGTGCAGGAGGCGCGCATGGCCGCCTTCGCCGACCGGATCGCAGCCGCGCTCGCCTCCGATTTCGACGAGGTGCTGGTCGTGGGGCATTCCTCGGGGGCGCATATCGCGATCTCGGTGCTGGCCGACCTGCTCCGGGACGGGCGCGTCCCCGGGGACCGGCCGGCGCTGTCGCTGCTCACGCTGGGCCAAGTCGTGCCGATGGTCAGTTTCCTGCCCGGGGCGGCGCGTCTGCGTGGCGATCTGGCGGAGCTGTCGCGGTCCGACCGGCTGGCCTGGGTCGATGTCACCGCGCCCGGCGATGGCTGTTGCTTCGCGCTCTGCGATCCGGTGGCGGTGTCGGGGATGACGGCACCGGGCAAGCGCTGGCCGTTGGTCCTGTCGGCGGTCTTCAGCAAGACCTTGTCGCCCGAGGCGTGGAGGGCGCTGCGCTGGCGGTTCTTCGAGCGCCATTTTCAGTACCTCAACGCGTTCGACAATCTTCCCGATGACCCCGGCGCCTATGACTACTTCGCCGTCACGGCGGGACCGCAGACACTGGCCGCACGCTTCGCCGCGCGCAGACCGTCGGCCAGCCGGATCGAGCGCGCCGTCAACCCTTACGCGGAGCGCGCCGCATGACGGACGCCAAGGGCGGCCTGCCGCCGAAACCGGCCTCCCGCCCGGGCCGGGTGTCGCTCTGGCGTTACATGCGCCTCTTTCGCCGCGATATCCTGTCAGCGCAGCCCGAGCGGCTCTATCGCGCCTGGATGGCGGAGTTCCGGACGCCGTTCTTCCGCTCGTTTCTCATCAACCAGCCCGATCTGATAGAAGAAATCCTCAAGACGCGGCCGATGGATTTTCCGAAGTCCGACCGGGTGGGCGAGGGGCTGCGTCCGCTTCTGGGGCAATCGGTTTTCCTGACCAATGGCGAGACCTGGGCGCGGCAGCGGCGCATCATCGACCCGGCCTTCGAGGGTGGGCGCCTGCGCGAGGTCTTGCCGGAGATGCAGGCCGCGGGGCTGGCGGCGGTGGACCGCATGTCGCCGGGCGTGCAGGATATCGAGCCCGCGATGAGCCACGCCGCCGCCGATGTCATTTTCAGGACGCTCTTTTCCATCCCGATCGAGGACGAGATCGCAACCGGGGTCTATCGCCAGTTCCGCGCCTATCAGCGCAGTCAGCCGATCCTGAACGCGGCGGCCTTCCTGCCATTGCCCCGCTGGGTGCCGCGCGGGCACCGGGCCGGGACGCTGCGGGCGGCCCGCGCGATCCGGACCCTCATCGGCGATCTGACGCGCCGCCGCGTGGACGAGATTGCGGCAGGCACCGCGCCCGACGATCTGGCGACGAAGATCCTGACCGCGCGCGACCCGGAAACCGGGGAGGGGCTTTCAGCCGCCGAGATGGTCGACCAGGTGGCGATCTTCTTTCTTGCCGGCCACGAGACCAGTGCGAGCGCGCTTTCCTGGACGCTCTACCTGTTGGCGCGTTATTCCGAGTGGCAGGATCGTGTGGCCGAGGAGTCCGACGCGCTGTCTGACGATCCGGGGCCGGGAGATATCGCGCGCCTTACCCTCACCCGCGACGTGTTCCGCGAGGCGCTGCGGCTCTATCCACCGGTGCCGATGATGGTGCGCGAGGCGCGGTGCGCCGGGACGTTCCGGGGCAGGCCGGTGCGCGCGGGCGCACAGGTGGTGATCTCGCCTTGGCATCTGCACCGGCATCAGCGGCTTTGGGACAATCCCGACGGGTTCGATCCGGGGCGTTGGAGGACTGAAAACGGCAAGGCTTGTCAGCGGCAAGCCTATATCCCGTTCTCGGTGGGCGCGCGGGTTTGTCCCGGCGCGGGCTTCGCGATGATGGAAGGCCCGCTTCTGCTGGCGCTGTTCCTGCGCAGGTTCCGGTTCGAGCGGGTGGCAGGCGCGGACCCGGTGCCGGTGGCGTTCCTGACGGTGCGGTCACGCGACGGGATCAGATTGCGCGTGACGCGGCGGTGAGAGGTTACCGGAATTGCCGGCAATTCCGGTCCGGAAAAGCCGGCTTTTCCGACCCGTTTTCGCCGGCGAAAACGGTGTCGCGCACGATGCGGACCGGCTCGCGATTGCAGAAGATGACCATCTGTCCCGCGTTCTCGACAGCCCGAAAACCGCGTCTATGCAATTCCTTCACGAAGCGATCACGGCCGATATATCGTTCTATGTCGCGCAGGGACCGGCGCACGATCTTGCCGTCCCGTACTGCCTTTGCACTGAAAACATGAATCAGAAAGGCCTCGGGCGAGATGTGGGGCGGCAAATTCTCCATGCAGCCATCGGACCACATCGTGGTTAACGCCCGGCTAATGCACGTCGCGCAAAAGTGGGAACCGGTCTTGCGCTCCCCGGACGTGCGTCATCAAAGGGTTGGAGCGTGCCTGGCGAATCTCATTCGGCCCGACGCGCTTTAACGGCCCGCCTTGACCTCGGACAGCACGAAGACGCGGATGGCCGACGCAAGCCCAGAGGTCATGATCCGCTCCGCGTCGATCTCGGCGGCGAGGTCGTTGACCGACTGTCCCCGCTGGGCGGCGATGCGCCGGAATTCGTCCCAGAACGCGTCCTCCAAAGACACGCTGGTGCGATGGCCGCGCAGCGTCAGCGACCGTTTGCGCGGCCGCGCGTTCATTCCGCGTCCCGTCCCGTTTCGTCCCGCCGGTGATCGTCGAGGCGCCGTGTCTCCGCATCCGTTCTCGCGGTCTCGGCCACCCGCTCCGCCTTGGATCGGCCGAATTTCGCGGCATTGGCGTCGGCTCGCCGCTTGCGGTCGTCGCGCGCGCGCGCCTTGCGGGCCTTCGACAGGCTGACGAGCTTGCCGGTCACTTCGGGCCGATCATGTCTTGGGGCCGGACCACGCGGTCAAAGGTCTCCTCGTCCACGAAGCCCAGGCGCACGGCTTCTTCCCGCAGCGTCGTGCCGTTCTTGTGCGCGGTCTTGGCGACCGTCGTGGCGTTGTCGTAGCCGATGGTGGGCGCCAGCGCCGTGACCAGCATCAGGCTTTCCGTCATCAGCTTCTCGATCCGTTCCACGTTGGCCTCGGTGCCCATCAGCATCCGCTCGGTGAAGCTGTCGGCGACGTCACCCAGAAGCGTCATGGATTGCAACAGGTTGTAGGCCATCATCGGGTTGTAGACGTTCAGCTCGAAATGCCCCTGCGAACCGGCGAAGGCGATCGCCGCGTCATTGCCGAGGATATGGGCGCAGACTTGCGTCATGGCTTCGGCCTGGGTCGGGTTCACCTTGCCCGGCATGATGGACGATCCCGGCTCATTCTCGGGCAGGATCAGCTCGCCCAGGCCCGAGCGGGGGCCACTGCCCAGAAACCGCATGTCGTTGGCGATCTTGTAGCAGGCCATCGCCACCGTCTTGATCGCGCCGGACATGAAGACCATCGCGTCATGGGCGGCGAGCGCCTCGAACTTGTTGGGCGCGGTGACGAAGGGCAGACCCGTGATGCGCGCCATGTTGGCCGCCACCGTCTCGGACCAGCCGGGCGAGGTGTTGAGACCGGTGCCTACCGCCGTGCCACCCTGCGCAAGCTCGTAGATACCCGGCAGCGCCAGCTTGATCCGCTCGATCCCGTTTCTGACCTGCGCGGCGTAGCCTGAAAACTCCTGTCCCAGCGTCAGCGGTGTGGCGTCCTGCGTATGGGTGCGGCCGATCTTGATGATGTCGCGGAACGCGTGGGCCTTCGCCTCCAGCCCCGCGGCGAGCTTCTCGAGCCCCGGGATCAGGACCTCGTGGGCTGTGACGGCGGCGGCGATATGCATCGCCGTGGGGAAGGTGTCGTTCGAGGACTGGCCCATGTTGCAATGGTCGTTGGGATGGACCGGGTCCTTCGATCCGATCTCCCCGCCCAGCATCTCGATGGCGCGGTTGGCGATCACCTCGTTGGCGTTCATGTTGGACTGGGTGCCGGACCCGGTCTGCCAGACCACCAGCGGAAAGTTGTCGTCGAGCTTGCCGTCGATGACCTCCTGCGCGGCCTCGATGATGGCGTCGGCCAGCCACACGTCCAGCTTGCCGCTTTCCTTGTTGGCCTCGGCGCAGGCGCGCTTGATCACGCCGAGCGCGCGGACGATGGCCAGGGGCTGTTTCTCCCAGCCGATGGGGAAGTTCAGGATCGACCGTTGCGTCTGCGCGCCCCAGTACTTGTCGGCTGGCACCTCGAGGGGGCCGAAGCTGTCGGATTCGGTTCTGGTGGCTGTCATGGTCGTCCCTCCGGTATGCTGTTGCATGCCGTCTAGCCGAGGCCGGGGCCGCCGCGCAACAGCATCAATTGGCGCAGGCTCATGCGGCTTGCGAAAACCGGTAGACACGGGCGGGGGGCAGGTTCCACCAGATCTTGCGCGACACCTGCCATGTCAGGCCGAGATCGTCACGCACGGACCGGGCCACCGGTGGCTTGGGGCCATAGGTGAATTGCACATAGGTGCCGCCCGTGCGCACACGCCGGAACGTGCCCGACAGGATGCTGTGCTGAAGCGGAAGCGGCATGGACAGAAGCGGCAGCCCCGAGACCACGGCCTGCGCGTCGTCCACGGGCAGGTCGCCCACGTCGCCCGCGCTCATCTGGTAGACGTTCAGGCCCGGGAAGCGGGCGCGCAACCTGTCGCAGAACTCGGCGTTCATCTCGATGGAATGCAGGTTCTCCGGCGCGATGCCCCGATCAAGGATGGCGCGCGTGATGTTGCCCGTGCCCGCGCCCAGTTCGATCACCGGCCCGGCCGCGGGATCGAGCCCGGCCACCATTTCGGCGCAGAGAAAGCGCGAGGAGGGCGCGAGCGCCACCACCTGATGGGGTCTGCGGGCCAACTGGCCCATGAACAGGGCGAAATCCGATTGCGACATGGTCGGGGTCTCTCGAAGGCGCGGGCGGACATCGCCACCGCTCGCCCGAGAGATAGGGCGGCTCGCGCCGGCGTCGTCTCCGGGTGTCACGTCTTGCGGCGGAACGTGTCGAGGCTGACCACTTCGGCGTCCTGAACGGGCGCGGTGTCATCCTCTTGACCGGGCTCATCCGCGTCCTCCGGCATGGGATCGTCATCGCCCGAGGGACCGTCGGGCGCCGGCGCGGTTTCGAAGCGCAGGCCGAATTCGACCGAGGGGTCGACGAAGGTGAGGATGGCGTCGAAGGGGACGCGCAGCCGTTCGGGGCTGTCGCCGAAATTCAGCGTGATGGTGAAGCCGTCATCCGTCACGTCGAGCCCGTCATACCAGTGCTGGATGACGATGGTCATCTCGTCGGGGTAACGCTCCTGCAGCCACGGTGCGAGGTCCACGCCCGCATGGCGCGTGTCGAAGGTGATGAAGAAATGATGTTCTCCCGGCAACCCGTCGCGCGCCACGTCAGTCAGCACCGTCTGGATCAGACCGCGCATCGCATGATGCATCAGTCGGCCATAGGCGATCGTGTCGGTGCTGTTGGACCTGTCGGGCATGGCTGCATTCTACAGTTTGGCGGTGCTGCCACCATAGTAGATTCGCAACGATATGAAAGGGAGCGCGAGACCGGTCGGGCCGCGCGGCGGACGGAGTTCAGAAATTGGCGAGGATGAGCCACGACGCCAGAGCCGCCTCGCTTCCGAAGAAGGTCCAGGACTGTCGGGACGCCGCGTCGTCGCGGAAGATCGCCGTGACCCGTCCCACGGCGGCGCCGGCATAGGCGATGCCCATCACGACCCATCCCAACGGCTCGTTCAGGATCATCGCGCCGAGACCGAGACCGACGAAGAGGCAACCGGAGACGGCCGAGATTTCCGTGTAGGCCATGTTGGACGGCCCCGCGACCATGTCGAGCTGTTGCATCGTCCAGCGGGGCGCGAGCCAGCCCAGCAGGCCGAGGCCGATGGTCAGGAGGCCAACGGCCATGTTGATCATGTCGACTAGCGTCAGCGCGCTCAGCATGTTTCGCGTTCCTTGCGTGGGGTTTGCTGGTTATTCGGACCGGACGCGCGATTGGATCACTTGCAGGTGACAAAAACTCACGAACCCGTGAGGCGCAGGCGGATCTGAAGGTCGAGGAAAGTGCAGGCTTCTGTTGCCAGGTGCCTGCGAACCCCGCCAGCCCTTGCTAGAGGACTGGGCTTAAATTTCGATCACTGGAACCGCATTAAGCGGCAACTGCGACCGGAGCACGATTGTCGTTGGCAATTATGCTTTGTGAACCGATAACGGTGGTATCTCACCGGGACAAAGCCACGTCTTTACACGTTCGTCGATCCTGTTTCGGCCCCATGATCCCCCAACGAGGGTTTATGGTGGAGCCGCCGGGTACCGCCCCCGGGTCCGATCCGCTTATTCCACGCACGTTTATGTCCATAGTCCCCGAGGGGACACGGCATAGATACGCTGGCAGGGGCCTCAATTCAAGACGCGTAGCGATCCTCTCAGTGCTCGCGTTCCGTGGTGAACTGCAGCGGATAGCCCTCCTTGGCGCCCATATCGGTGGCCTTGCGCGCCTTTTCCTCCGCGATCTCGAAGGTGAAGACGGCCACGACGCAGGCGCCCTGCCGATGGGCGGTCAGCATGACGGAGAACGCTTCGTCCCGGTCCATCCGGAAGACCGCCTTGAGCACGGACACGACGAATTCGCGCGGGGTGTAGTCGTCGTTGAGCAGGATGACCTTGTAGAGGCGCGGGCGTTCGGGGCGCGTGCTGCTGCGGGGGGCGAGGGTTGTCGAGGGGGCTGCCATGGTCGCGCTCGATGCCGTTCTCGGCAGTCTATCACGAAACACGTTTTGAAGGGGCGTTTTCCTCGCGGAAAACGGCAGGTCTGAAGGGGGGTAATCCTCGCGGAAAACGGCAGGGAAACTGCGCGTATTCCCCTCCGGAAATCGCGGGATTCCCGCGCGCCCGGGGGTCGGTCGCGAAACCCCGGCGCCCTGTGGAGGACGGACGCCGGGGCAGGGGAACGGGATCAGAACCCGGCCTTGATCCGTTCGAAGGCCTCGGCCTGACGCTCGCGCTGTTCGTTGGAGATCGGCAGCTGCGCCAGCACCGGAACCTCGACCACGCCGAGCCCCGCGGCCTCCATCGCCTCCGCGCCGAGCGCTTCGAGCGCCGCGGCATTGGCCGAACCGAAACCGTTCTCCAGAAGCGGGCCGGCCGAAATCTCCGACAGCATCGCGTTGGCGTAGTCGTAGGCCAGATCCTCGGAGCCTTCGCCCTCGGCCATGTTCACGTAGCCGCAAAGCCAGACCGATGTGCCTTCCTCGGTGTTGCGTTCGAAGCCCGTGGGAAAGCCCTCGTCGGCCAGGGCCACGGGCACCTCGTTCCACGCCCAGGCCGCCAGGATCTGGCCCGAGGCCATGAGCTGCTGGAGCTCGGCGGGGTCGACCCAGTAGTTCAGGAGGTTCGGATGGATGCCGCGCAGCCATTCCGTCGCGGCCTCGAACTCGGCGTCGGTCACACCGCGCCAGTCGGTCACGCCGGTGGCGAGATAGGCCAGCGCATAGGCGTCGTCGACATTGTCGGGGATCGAGAGGCGGCCGGCATAGGCGGGGTTGTTGAAGATCTCGAGCGAGGCCACGTCTTCGGCGGGCACCTCGTCGGAATTGTAGACGACGGCGGTGGACCCGTAGTCGGTCGGCAGGAAGAAGAGCGACTCGCCCGAGGCCACGTCCGCGCCGACGAGGTCCGCGTTCAAGGTCTCGAAGGCGTCGATGCGCGAGGTGTCCCAAGGCTCGATGATGCCCGAGTCCTGCCAGCGCGGCACGGAGCCGGCGCAGATATGCGTCACGTCCGAGCGGAAGCCCGCGAGCAGGCGCTGAAACGCCTCGTCCTCATCGCCGAAGAAGACGAATTCGGGGCTGCCGCCATGGGCGTCGATGAAGGGCTGGTGGTAGGACGGATCCTCGAAACCGGAATAGTCGAAGACAAGAAGATCCTGCGCAAAGGCGGGCACGGCAAGGGCCGCGGACATCGCGGTGCCGATCGTGAGGTGACGGATCATTATGGCGGAATTCCCTGTTGGTTTGCGGTCAATTCTGCACGATAGCGTAGGATCCGTTCCGAAATGCCGCAAGGGCATTCGACAAAGATTGATCAGGCCACGCCGTTCGTTTGCGGCGTCTCGCCCCGGCTTGCCCCACGCTCGGCCAGGATCGACCGTGCAAGCGCGATCGTGTAGGCCTCGAGCTCCTCCAGCGCGGTGGTCACGCGGGCCGCGTCACGCGCGTCGGCGCCGTCGGCGATGCGCTCGTGAAGCGCGACGATCTGCTCGCGAGATCGGGCGGTGAAGGTGATCATGTTCATCAGCGGCTGCATCGCCTCGACCGCACCGGCCAGCTGGTAGGACAGGACCGGGTTGCCGGCGGCGTCCACCAGCGCGCGGTGAAACGCCACGTCCGAGGCGCAGAACGCCTCGTCGGTCAGGCCCGGCTGCGCCTGGCGGTGGATCTCGGCGCGCATGGTGGCGAGGTGATCGGCGCTGCGGCGGGCGGCCGCCAGCGGCGCACAAGCGCGCTCCATGGCGAAACGCGCCTCGCAGGCCACGTCGAAACTGATCCCGTTCATCGACAGAAGCAGGGTCGAGGTGGTGATCTGCTGGTTATAGGCCTCCCGGTAACTCAGCCGGTTGACGAAGGCCCCGCCGAATGCGCCGCGCTGCGTGCGGATCAGCGATTGCGCGGCCAGCCGTTTGAGCGCCTCGCGCACGGTGGGGCGCGAGACCTCGAACTGGTCGGCAAGCTCGGCCTCGGAGGGCAGGCGTTCGTCGAAGATCAACTCACCCGAGATGATCGCGTCGCGGATCGCCTTGGCGATCTGGGCCGAGAGATCGGCGTCGGAGTGCGGGTCAATTTTCATTTGTCAGACATTTAAAAGTCTGACATTCGTCTGAGCAAGGGATTTCGCGTTCGGGGAGGATCGCGGGGCATGGTTGCAGCACGTATTCGCGGCATGGCGCGCAGCCACTGGCTGGCGCTTTACGGCGGCATCGTCATCGCCTGGGGCGCGCTCTATGTCATGGCGCTGCCAGAAGATTTGCGCGCTGCCGGGGCGGTTTACGGGGCGGAGTTCCTGCAAACCCTTTGCGTGGTCTCGCCGGACGCCGCGGGATTTTTCGGCCTTGTCGCGATGTGGCTTCTGATGAGCGCCGCGATGATGGCGCCCACGGCGCTTCCTGCCTTCGCCACCTATGACGAAATTGGCGCCCGCGCCGGAACGCGGTTCGGCGCGCTGATCGGCGGATATCTTGCCGTCTGGGCGGGATTCTCCATTCTGGCCGCCGCAGCACAGATGATGCTGACGCAGGCGGGTGCGCTCACGGTTTTCGGGGACAGCCGGTCGGCGGCGCTGTCGGGCGCGCTCCTGATCCTCGCCGGGCTCTACCAGTTCAGCGCGCTGAAGGAAGCCTGCCTGAGCAAATGCCGCGCGCCGCTCGCCTTCTTCATGCAGCACTGGGACGAGGGGCCGTTGCGCAACGGGCTGCGCCTCGGGGCGGTGTGCCTCGGCTGCTGCTGGGCCCTGATGCTGCTGGCCTTCGTGGGCGGGGTGATGAACCTTGCCTTCATGGGGCTCGCCACACTGGTGATGGCGCTGGAGAAACTGACCTGGATCGGCGGCGTCATCACGCGGCCGCTGGGCGGGTTGCTGATCGCGGGCGGGCTGGTAACGCTTGCCGTCGCGATCGTCTGAGGGAGAAAAGACATGGCCGTGAAACACAGACCCGACGCCGACCGACTGCCGGTGAGCCAGCGCATCGACAGCCGGGTGGAAAACCCCAAGCGCCGCCAGATGCGCCCGACCGACTGGGCGATCAGGGGGGAGCTGTTCCTAAACTGCTCCTGCACCGTCTTCTGCCCCTGCGTCGTCAGCCTCGGGAAGCACCCGCCCACCGACGGCACCTGCAAGGCATGGATGGCCATCGCCATCGACGACGGCCATTACGAGGGCGAGAGCTTGTCGGGTCTGAATGTGGGGCTGATGGTCGAGATCCCGGGCAAGATGGCCGAGGGCGACTGGAAGGTCGCGGCCTATATCGACGATCGCGCGAGCGGCAAGGCCTATAACGGTCTTCTTCAGATCCTCTCGGGCGCGGCCGGCGGGACCACGGGGCTTTTCACGCTGCTGGTCTCCGAGATCATCGGCGCGGAGCGCGAGAAGGTCGAGATCGTGCGGGAGGGGAAGAAGCGCGGCCTCTATGTCGGGCGCAAGATCCAGGGCGAGATCGAGATGATCGACGGCGCCTCGCCGGATCATCCGGTGGTGATCTCCAACACCAAGTACTGGATGGGCCCCGACGTGATCGCGGCGCGCGGGCTCAAGTCCAAGGTGCGCGATTTCGGGCGGGTCTGGGACCTCTCCGGCAAGTCGGGCGAGATCTGCGCCATCGACTGGTCGGGATCGGCGGGGAAGTGAGGCGATGATCACGCCCGCCTTCTGCCAGACCATGGCGCGCTACAACGCGTGGCAGAACCAGTCGATCTACATGGCAGCCGCGACGCTGAACGAGGCAGCGCGCGAGGAAGATCGCGGCGCGTTCTTCGGATCGATCCGGGCCACGCTCAGCCACCTGATGTGGGGCGATCTGATGTGGATCTCGCGCTTCGACGGGGGCGAGGGGCCCGGCGGCGGCATCGCCGACTCAGCGGCGCGCTACGACTGGGCAGCGCTCTGGGCGGAGCGCCCCAAGCTCGACGCGCGGATCGCGGCATGGGCGTGGATGGTGTCGCCGGACGAGCTCGCGGATGAATTGCGGTGGCATTCCTTCGCGCTCGGGCGCGACATGGCCAAGCCCTACGCGCTCTGCGTGATGCATTTCTTCAACCATCAGACCCATCATCGCGGGCAGGTCCACGCGATGCTGACCGCGGCAGGCGCAAGGCCCGATGACACCGATCTCCCCTTCATGCCCGAGGAGGTCCCGGAATGGCGCTGATCTCGCCCTCCCGGCGCCTCCGCCGCACGCCTTTCTCGGACGGCGTCGAGGCCGCGGGCGTGAGCGCCTACACGGTCTACAACCACATGCTGCTGCCGACGGTTTTCCGCTCGCTCGAGGAGGACTATCACCATCTGAAACACGCCGTGCAGCTCTGGGACGTGGCCTGCGAGCGGCAGGTGGAGATCCGGGGGCCCGACGCCGCGCGGCTGGTGCAGATGCTGACCCCCCGCGACCTGCGCGGCATGCTGCCGGGGCAGTGCTATTACGTGCCCATGGTCGACGAGACCGGGGGCATGCTGAACGACCCGGTGGCGGTGAAACTGGCCGAGGATCGCTGGTGGATATCCATTGCCGACAGTGACTTGCTGCTCTGGGTGAAAGCGATGGCGAATGGCTACAGGCTCGACGTTCTGGTCGATGAGCCCGATGTCTCGCCGCTGGCCGTGCAGGGGCCGCACTCGGACGATCTGATGGCGCGGGTCTTCGGCGACGGTATCCGGCAGCTGCGGTTTTTCCGCTTCGGACATTTCGACTTTCAGGGGCGCGACATGGTGATCGCGCGATCGGGCTATTCCCGGCAGGGCGGTTTCGAGATCTACGTCGAAGGGTCCGACATCGGCATGCCGCTGTGGAACGCGCTGATGGAGGCGGGGCGCGATCTGGATGTGCGCGCGGGCTGTCCCAACGCGATCGAGCGGATCGAGGGCGGGCTGTTGAGCTACGGCAACGACATGACGCGCGAGAACACGCCCCATGAATGCGGGCTGGGCCGGTTCTGCAACACCGCGACGGCCATCGGCTGCGTCGGGCGCGACGCGCTTCTGCGCGTGGCCAAGGAGGGGCCGGTCAAGCAGATCCGCGCCATCGAGATCGAGACGAGCTCCCCGCCGCCCTGCGACAGGTCATGGCCGCTCGTGGCCGGCAAGAAACCGGTGGGGATCGTGACCTCGGCCGCGCAATCGCCGGATTTCGGCTGCGGCGTCGGGATCGGGATGGTACGCATGACCCACTGGGACGAGGGCACCGAACTCATGGTGCAGACGCAGGATGGCGTGTTTCCGGCGATGGTGCATGAGGAATTCTGGTACAAGAAACAGGATGTTGTGGCGTGATCTTCACGCAAGACGAATAAAGGGAGACCGGCATGGCTTTTCGCGCATTGGTGGTGGAAGAGGAAGAACAGGGCCAGAAATCGGCCAGCGTCCAGACGCTCGAGGACGACCGGCTGCCCGAGGGTGACGTGACGGTCGCCGTGGAATACTCCACGCTCAACTACAAGGACGGCCTCTGCCTCGGATCGGGCGGCGGGCTGGTGCGCACCTATCCGCATGTGCCGGGCATCGATTTCGCCGGCACCGTCGAGGCCAGCGACGACGACCGCTACAAGCCCGGCGACAAGGTCGTGCTGACCGGCTGGCGCGTGGGCGAGGTCCATTGGGGCGGCTATGCCGAAAAGGCGCGGGTCAAGGCCGACTGGCTGGTGCCGCTGCCGGAGGGGCTGACCCCGCGCGCGGCAATGGCCGTGGGCACGGCGGGTTTCACCGCGATGCTCGCGATCATGGCGCTTGAGGATCACGGGCTAACCCCTCGAAAAGGCGAGGTTCTTGTCACGGGGGCTGCCGGTGGCGTGGGCTCGGTCGCCACAGCCGCGCTGGCCACTCTGGGCTACGAGGTCGCGGCGGTCACCGGACGGCCCGAGCAGGAGGAGTACCTCAAGGGCCTCGGCGCCGCCCGGATCGTGCCGCGCGCGGAGCTGGCCGAGACGGTCAAGCGCCCGCTGGAGGCCGAGACATGGGCCGGTTGCGTGGACGCCGTGGGCGGCGCGATGCTGGCCCGCGTGCTGGGCCAGATGAAATACGGCTGCAGCGTCGCGGCGGTGGGCCTTGCCGGTGGCGCGCAACTGCCGGCGACGGTGGTGCCCTTCCTGCTGCGGGGCGTGAACCTTCTGGGCATCGACAGCGTCATGCAGCCCTACGACAACCGCCTGCGCGCATGGGAGCGGGTGGCACGCGACGTGCCGCAGGACAAACTCGAGGCGATGATCGAGCCCGCGGGCCTGGGCGACCTGCCCGAACTTGGTGCCGCGATCCTCAAGGGCGGCGTGCGCGGTCGCGTCGTGGTGGACGTGCGCAGCTGAGAGGGCGCGAGCGAGGGGGCTCTGCCCCCACGCCCTGCGGGCGCCCCCCCGGAGTTTTCAGCCAGGATGAAGTGCTGGCCGCGCGCGCCTGCCTTGACGAGGGTTAACGCGGTGTTACTTGCGTCGAAGCGGTTTGAGGGGCGACGCGGTCACGCATGACAGAAACACCGATCCTGTACTGGACGCGGCGGGATTTTCGCATCGCGGACAACCCGGCGCTTTGCGCGGCCGCCGCGCGCGGTCCGGTCATCCCGGTCTTCATCGTCGACGAGGTGGTCGAGGGCCACGGGGCCGCGCCGAAATGGCGTCTGGGGCTGGGCGCGGAGGCTTTCGGGGCTGCGCTGCGCGAGGCTGGCTCGGACCTGGTGGTGCGGCGCGGTGTGGCGCTCGACGTGCTGCGCGCGCTTGTCTCCGAGACCGGCGCGCGAGAGGTGCATTGGAACCGGCTCTACGATCCGGCTGCGCGGGGGCGGGACGAGGACGTGAAGGCGGCGCTCAAGACGGACGGCGTCGCGGCGCACAGCCATGCGGGCCATGTCCTGTTCGAACCGTGGACGGTGGAAACGGGCACGGGCGGTTTCTACCGGGTCTACACGCCCTTCTGGAAGGCCGTGCGCGGCCGCGACCCGGGCGAGGCGCTGAAGCCCCCGAGGCTGCTTGCGCCCGAGAGCTGGCCCTCGTCGCAAGATCTATCCGGTATGGGGCTGGACCGCGCCATGGACCGCGGCGCGGCGGTCGTGCGCCCGCATCTGGCGGTGGGCGAGGCGGCGGCGCAGGGACGGCTCGGCGCGTTCATGGCGCGGGGCATCGCGGATTACGCCGAGGCGCGGGACGATCTGGCGCGCGACGGCACCTCGCATCTGTCGGAAAACCTCACATATGGCGAGATTTCGGCGCGCACCTGCTGGTGGGCGGGGAGGCGCGCGATTGAGGACGGCAAGGCGGGCGCCGAGACCTTCCTCAAGGAACTGGTATGGCGCGACTTCGCCCATCATCTGGTGTTTCACACCCCCCATATCGTCGAGCGCAACTGGCGCGAGGAGTGGGACGCCTTTCCGTGGAACGAGGACGCGGACGCGCCCGAGGTCGTCGCATGGAAAAGGGGCAGGACGGGCATGGACGTCGTCGATGCCGCGATGCGCGAGATGTATGTCACGGGGCGGATGCACAACCGCGCGCGGATGCTCGTGGCCTCCTACCTGACGAAGCATCTTCTGAGCCACTGGAAGATCGGGATGGACTGGTTCGAGGATTGTCTCGTGGACTGGGACCCGGCCTCGAACGCGATGGGCTGGCAGTGGTCGTCAGGCTCCGGGCCGGACGCGACGCCCTATTTCCGGGTGTTCAACCCCGAGACGCAGGCCGAAAAATTCGATCCCCATGGCCGGTATCGCCGGAAATGGGTGGCGGAGCTGTCCTCGGACCCGCCTGAGACGGCGCTGAGCTATTTCGACGCCGCTCCGCGCGGCTGGGACATGTCGCCGGATGACGACTATCCCGCCGCCCCTGTGGTGGATGCGGCAAGCGGGCGGAAACGCGCGCTGGAAGCCTATGAAAACCGTGGGTTCTGACCGGACCCGAGCCTGCCGGGGCTTGTATCCGGGAACCGACTGCGGACAAGATGCGTGAAACGGGAAAGACAATGACGATAAAGACAACGACCCACGGGGAAACCGGGCTGCCGCGCTATTTTCAGGCGGTGTTCGATCAGGCCGGCCGCATGGAACACGGGCGCCTCGACATGGTGCTGCCCGACGGCCGGATTTTCCGGACCGAGGGGCCGAAGCCGGGCCCGGTGGCGGAGCTGCATATCCACAACACCGACATTTTCGCGCGGTTGATCCGCGAGGGTGATCTGGGATTTTGCGAGGCGTATCTGGACGGCTGGTGGACCACGCCCGACCTGCAGGCCTTCATGGACCTTGTCCATGCCGACAACGAGGAGGTCTATGACGGCTTTCTCGGCATCAAGCTGGTGCGCGCCTACGAGAGGCTGCGCTTCTGGCTGCAGTCGAATTCCCGGCGGCAGGCGAAGAAGAACATCTCCTACCACTACGATCTCGGCAACGAGTTCTACGGGCTCTGGCTCGACGACACGATGACCTATTCCTCGGCAAAGTTCGAGACCGGGCAGGAAAGCCTCGAGGCCGCTCAGATCGCCAAATACGCCTCGATGGTCGACCAGATGGGCGCACGGCCCGGGGACCATGTGCTCGAGATCGGCTGCGGCTGGGGCGGGTTCGCCGAATATGCCGCCAGGGAGCGCGGGCTCAGGGTCACCGGGCTCACGATCTCCAAGGAGCAGCACGATTACGCGGTGGCGCGCATCGCGAAGGCCGGGCTGGCGGACCGGGTCGAGATCAAGCTGCAGGATTACCGCGATGAACGGGGCATTTACGACGGCATTGCGTCGATCGAGATGTTCGAGGCAGTGGGCGAGAAATACTGGCCGGTCTATTTCGACACCCTTCGCGAGCGGCTCAAGCCCGGACGGCAGGCGACGCTGCAGATCATTACCGTGCAGGACAAGCGGTGGGAGATCTACAAGCGCGGCGTGGATTTCATCCAGAAGTACATCTTCCCCGGCGGCATGCTGCCCGCGCCCAAGGTCCTGCATCAGCAGGTCAGCCGCGCGGGGCTGGAACTGGCGGGCTCCATCGAGTTCGGCGAGAGCTACTCCCAGACGCTGCGACGCTGGCACGATGCCTTCGATGACCGCTGGGACGAGGTCAGGCAGCTCGGCTTCGACGATCGTTTCCGGCGGATGTGGGACTTCTACCTGTGCTCCTGTGCCGCCGCCTTCCGCTTCGGCGTGACCGACGTGATCCAGATCACGGTGCGCAAGCCGGTCTGAGGCGACAAGACTCCACGACGAGTGCGCGGTTTGGTCACAAATGGGCCAGAATCGGCGTGTCTGTTGCGCGTCATGTTCTTTCCGCCGCAGACACAATCCGGCGCACCCAAAGCGCAGATGCCCACGGCCGCCAAGCTCGTGGCGGCGATCCTGTTCTTCCTCGTGGGATGGCAGGCGGCGGTCTACACGCTGCTGACCTTTCCGCCCGAGATGCCCGCGACCTATTTTCCGCTCACCATCGCCCTGATCGGGCTCTGGCAGGGCTGGATGGTGTCGGGCACGCGGGCGGGGCAGGGGCTTCGCGTCGCCTTCGCCAACGGCGTGCGCTGTTCGGTGCAGATCGCGTTTTTCGGCATTCTTCTGTTTGCGCTCAGGACCATGTTCAGCCGCGCCTCCAACCTGCGCTACGATGCCCCGTGGGAGGCTGTGACGGCCACCTTCGAGCTCTTCATCGAGTACTTCCTGCAATCCCTGACCATCCCCGTCTGGGGTACGCTCTTGATCGGCGGCGCGCTTTGCGGCTTGGTGGTCGAAGCGGCAGGCAGGTTGTGGCGATAGGCCAGGTGACAGAGACAAAGGTCTTTCTTTTCGGAACATTGCGGTACGATCCCCTGCTCAGGCTGGTGGCGGGGCGGTCGTTGTCGTGCGTATCCGCGTCATTGCCCGGCGCGCGCTGCGACCGCGCAGCGTTCGGGGACTGGCCGGTGCTGGTGGGTCACGCGCAAGGGCAGGCCGAGGGGCTGCTCCTGGCGTGCGATCCGGAAACGCTCGCGCGGCTCGATGCCTATGAGGCAGTGTTCGGATATCATCGGCACGATGTCGCGGCGGTCACGGAGAACGGGACCGTCGCGGCACAGGTCTGGCGGCCCGATCACGACGATCCGGGCAGCGGTGTGCCATGGAGCCTCGCCCATTGGGTCGAGACATGGGGACCGGTGACGTTGCAGGCCGCCGGGGACATCCTGCGTCAGCTCGCGCATCGCACGCCCTCGGACATCGGGCGCGTGGTGCATGTCATCCGCTCGCGGGCGGATGCGGAGCTGCGCAGCCGGGCGTGGCGGCGTCCGGGGCTCGTCGGGCGGGGCTTTGCCGCCGACGACGTCGAGATCGTCGAGCGCCGCCATCCCTATGACGGGTTCTTCTCGGTCGAGGAGGTGACGGCGCGGTTCCGGCGTTTCGACGGCGCCGACCGGTCCGAGGTGCTGCGCGCCGTCTTCCGCGTGACCGATGCCGCCACGGTGCTGCCCTACGACCCGGTGCGCGACCGGATCCTGCTGGTCGAGCAGGTGCGCTTCGGCCCGCTGGCGCAGGGCGACCCCTCGCCCTGGCTGCTGGAGCCGGTTGCGGGCTTCATCGACGCGGGCGAAAGTCCCGAGACCTCCGCCCGGCGCGAGGCGGCCGAGGAGGCGGGGCTCGCCATCGGAGAGTTGCATTTCGTGTCGCGCTACTATCCCAGCCCCGGCGGCGTCTCGCAGGTGCTGTTTTCCTATGTCGGCATCGCTGATCTGCCCGACGAGGCGGCAGGTCTGGGCGGGCACGCCGAAGAGCACGAGGATATCCTCGGACACGTCATCGGCTTCGACCGGGCGATGGAGCTGATGGAAGCGGGCGATCTGGTCAACGCGCCCGCGATCATCTCGCTGCAATGGCTGGCGATGCACCGCCACCGGTTGCGCGCCGCCGCCGGCCTCTCTTGAGTTTGCCGGCGCGGGCTTCTATCCCTTTGGGTCCCACCCCCTTGTGCGAAAGACCCCGCATCATGCCGTTTCACGCCGATCTAGCCGCCGCCGTCGGGAATACGCCACTGATCCGGCTCAACAAGGTCAGCGAGGCCACGGGCTGCGAGATTCTCGGCAAGGCGGAGTTCCTGAACCCCGGACAGTCGGTCAAGGACCGCGCCGCGCTGTTCATCATCCGCGACGCGATTGCGAAGGGCACGCTCCGGCCCGGTGGCACCATCGTGGAGGGCACGGCCGGAAACACCGGCATCGGCCTTGCGCTGGTGGGCGCCTCCATGGGGTTTCGCACGGTGATCGTGATCCCCGAGACCCAGAGCCAGGAAAAGAAGGACATGATCCGGCTGGCGGGCGCGGAGCTGGTCGAGGTGCCGGCGGTCCCCTACGCCGACCCCAACAACTACGTGCGCTATTCGGGGCGTCTGGCCGAGCGGCTGGCGCAGTCCGAGCCCGACGGCGCGATCTGGGCCAACCAGTTCGACAACGTGGCGAACCGGCAGGCCCATGTGGAGACGACCGGCCCGGAAATCTGGAACGACACCGCGGGCCGCGTGCACGGCTTCACCTGCGCGGTGGGGTCGGGCGGGACCATCGCGGGCGTGGCGCAGGTGCTGCAGCCCAGGGGCGTGAAGGTGGCGCTTTCCGATCCCGAGGGGTCGGGGCTCTACAAGCTCTATACCGGCAAGGAGGCTGGGGGAAACTCGATCACCGAGGGCATCGGGCAGGGGCGCATCACCGCCAATCTCGAAGGCTTCACCCCCGACGACGCCTACAAGATCCCCGACAGCGAGGCCTTGCCCATCGTCTTCGACCTGCTGGCGGAGGAGGGGCTCTGCCTTGGTGGGTCCTCGGGGATCAACGTGGCGGGCGCGGTACGCATGGCGCGCGACATGGGGCCGGGCCACACGATCGTGACGATCCTGTGCGACTACGGAACGCGCTACCAGTCCAAGCTCTTCAACCCGGCATTCCTTGCCGAAAAGGGGCTTCCGATCCCGCCATGGATGACGGGACCCGGACGTGACCTGCCGAGCGTCTTCGAGACATGACAAGAGGCTTTCTTGCTCTTCTTCTGGCCCTGATCCTCTTGACCGGGGCCGTCCCGGTGGCCGCCCAGACCGATGTGATGCCGGCACAGACCGAGACGGCGGCGGGGACGGCCACCGAGACGGGCGCGATCGACTTCGAGGCCTGGGAAGCGGAAGCAGATCGTATCGAGACCCTGCTCGAGGCGGGAACGGCCTCCACCTCGTTCTTCCAGAACCTGCGCGCGACGCTGGTGGACTGGCGCGCGCGGCTTCTGGCGGCTCAGGATGCCAACGCATCCCGGATCGCCACGCTGGAGGCGCAGATCGCCGCACTCGGGCCCGCGCCGGAAGATGGCAATCCCGAACCGGACGCGATCGCCGAGCGGCGCGCGGAGCTGGATACCCGACTGGCCGATGCTCGCGTTCCGCAGGTCAACGCGGCGGCGGCCTTCACGCGTGCCGACGGGCTGATTCAGGAGGTCGATGCGCTTCTGCGCGAGCGCCAGCAGCAGCAGCTGCTGCAACTGGACCCGAGCCCGCTCAACCCGGTGAACTGGGCCATGGCGGCGACCGCCCTTCGCGATCTCGCGGTCTCGATCCAGAGACAGATCTCCAGCCGCATCGCCGATCCCGTGCGACGCGACGAGCTCGTCGACAGTGCCCCGGTGATCGTCCTTCTGGCGCTTCTGGGTCTTCTGGCACTGTTTCGGGGGCGGCTCTGGACCGAACGCCTGACCGAACGGCTTCAGTCACGCGCTCGCGCGCGCGGCCGCACGGCAGTGGCCTTTCTGGTCTCGCTTCTCCAGATCACGGTGCCCATGGCCGGGGTGATGATGTTCCTGACGGCGGTGGTCGCCTCCGGCATGATCGGGCCGCAGGCGACGGCGATCCTCGAATCCGTCGCAGGCCTCGCGGTCGCGGTCTATGTCTCGCTCTGGCTGGCCGGGCGGCTTTTTCGCGACGATGCCGACGACGTCTTCGCCAATCTGAGGGCCGAGCCCGGCACGGCCATGGCCGCCCGCAGGGTCGCCGTGTCCGTGGGCGTGACCGTAGGCCTCACCCTCGTGGCGGAGACGATCGCCGGCCTCGATCAGGTGCCCCCGGCAGCCCACGGTGTCCTGTTGCTGCCGGTCTATGTATTGATGGCCTACCTGTTCTGGCGCGCGTCCCGATTGCTGCGGGCCGATATCGCGGAACGGGCCGATGACGAGGTTCCGGGGTTCCAGGGTCGGGCGCTGACGCTTGTCGCCAATATCCTCGTCGTGCTGGCGGTGATCGGTCCGGCGCTCGCGGCCATCGGCTACATCAACGCCACGCAGGCGGTGATGGTGCCGACCGCCCTCAGTCTCGCGCTGATCGGGCTGCTCCTGACGCTGCAGCCGGTTGTGCGCGACCTCTATGCCGTGGTCCTGCGCACCACGCCCGAAGCGGCGGGCGACGCACTGATCCCGGTTCTGGTCAATTTCCTGCTGGTTTTCGCTTCCCTGCCGCTCCTCGCGCTGATCTGGGGCGCGCGCCCCGAGACGCTGGGAGATGTCTACGCGCGTTTCTGGGAGGGGTTGTCCATAGGCGATGCCCGGATCACACCCTCGAGCATCCTTGCGGTCGCGGTGTTCTTCGGTCTGGGCGTTCTGGTGACGCGACTCCTGCAGGGGGCGCTGAAATCGACCGTCCTGCCGCGCACGCGTCTGGATACCGGGGCGCGCACGGCCCTGACCTCGGGCGTGGGGTATCTCGGCATCGGGATTGCGGCCGTCATCGCGATCACGGCGGGCGGCATCGACCTCACGGCCCTCGGCGTGGTGCTGGGCGCGCTGTCGGTCGGCATCGGCTTCGGCCTTCAGAATGTCGTCAACAACTTCGTCTCGGGCATCATCCTGCTGATCGAGCGCCCGATTTCCGAGGGCGACTGGATCGAGGTCAACGGCACCATGGGCATCGTGAAGGATATCTCCGTCCGCTCCACCCGGATCGAGACCTTCGACCGCACCGACGTGATCGTGCCCAACGCCGACTTCATCTCGGGCACGGTCACCAACTGGACCCGGGGCAACACCGTCGGTCGCGCCATCATCACGGTGGGGGTGGCCTACGGGACCGATACGCGGCGCGTGGAGAAGATCCTGACCGAGGTCGCCCGCGAGCACCCGGTCGTCGCGGCCTTCCCCGAGCCGGGCGTGGATTTCCTCGGCTTCGGTGCGGACAGCCTCGATTTCCGCATCCGCGTGATCCTGCGCGACGTGAACCAGATGCTTGCCGTCAAGACCGAGATCCACCACCGCATCGCCGAGCGTTTCGCCGAAGAGGGGATCGAGATCCCCTTCGCGCAGCGCGACATCTGGCTCAGGAATCCCGAGGCGCTTCGGCCCGCCGCGCAGGGAGAGGACAAGGCCGATGACACCGACAAGGGGTCCGATCCTGACACCAGCGGAGCCGCCGGAGCCACCACATGACCGAACAGCTTTTCCTCGCTGATGCGTATCGCAAATCCGCGCCCGGTCGGGTCGTCGCCCTGACCGAGGAAGGCGGGATCATTCTCGACCGGACGATCTTCTACGCCCGCGGCGGCGGCCAGCCGGGCGACAGCGGCACGCTGGACTGGTCGGGCGGTCGCATCGCCATCGCCACGGCGGTGAAAGGAGAGGACGGCGCGATCGTCCTCGTCCCCGCGGAACCCGGGGGCCTGCCGCCCGTGGGGGCCACGGTCGACCAGAGGCTCGACTGGGATCGTCGCCATGGCCACATGCGCATTCACACCGCGCTGCATCTTCTGTCGGTGGTGATCCCGCTTCCGGTCACGGGTGGCGCAGTCGGGGCGGGCAAGGGGCGGCTCGACTTCGACATGCCCGAGGCCCCACAGGACCGTGAGGTGCTGGAGGGACAGCTCAACGCGCTCGTCACCCGCGACCTGCCGGTCTCGGAGATGTGGATCACCGAGACCGAGCTTGACGCCAACCCGGGTCTCGTCAAGACGCTGTCGGTGCAGCCGCCGCGCGGGGCAGGTCGCGTGCGGCTGGTTCAGATCGGCGCTGGCGCCGGCGCCGTCGATCTTCAGCCCTGCGGCGGCACCCATGTGGCGCGCACCGGCGAGATCGGGAAGCTCAGGATCACGAAGATCGAGAAAAAGGGGCGACAGAACCGCCGCGTGACGATCGAAACGGTCTGAGGCCCTCCGAAGCCGTCACCCGGTCCGGCGTGAACTCCCGGGCCATTTCCAGGGTGGCTTCCGCCTGGTCCGGTCCGCTTTCTGAAATTTCAGCCCTTGCGCGCAGGTCATGCGCTGCGCTATCGGAAGCCCGCCGGAGAGGTGGCCGAGTGGTCGAAGGCGCACGCCTGGAACGCGTGTAGGCGGGTAACCGTCTCCAGGGTTCGAATCCCTGTCTCTCCGCCACATTCAGACACCGAATCCGTCCAAGAGCCCCCATTGAGGCTTTTTTGGTTCAAAGGGCGTTGGCCGGGCCATCCGTTCTTCGGAGACCGGACGCTTGACGCAAAACGGGTCTCCGAATGCCCGACTTGTGCACTCGCGCCCGAGCGCCTTGCTGCGACTGATCCAGTCGGCCCCGGCATGGGTCACGGCAGGGACATCCACCTCACCGGCTTCAGCGTCGACGGTGAAAGCGACCACGGCCTTGCGACCTGCAGGAATGGCGCGCAGCCCGGGGGCGATCTCGTCCCGCCTCTCCCCATGCCGAGGCGTCCGTTTGGTGCAGTGCCGACGCATCTTGAACTTCACTCCCTTGTCGATCGGGAGATCATTTGATTGCGGTGGCTTGGTTGGTTTCGTCGACTCTTTTTGTTGCATCCGTCTGCTGACGTGCAATGCTCCGAAAATTGGTGCATTTTTTGTTCAGGCTGAAAGGTTGGCCTATTGAAGCGGGATATTTTTCGCCGCGACGCGCTGGAACGCATGGCCAACCCCGAGCGGCTGGACCGTCCGCTGCGGTTGGTGAGTGGGGGCGGCTGGTTGGTCTTGATCTGCTTCACGGCCTTGTTTTCGGCCGGAGTGGTGTGGGCATCCATCACGAATGCGCCAATCAAGGTGCGAGGCCACGGTATCCTGATCGACGCGGCCGGCCTGATCGAACTCGTGTCGGAACAAGGCGGTTTGTTGCAAGAGATAATGATCGCTCCAGGCGATCAGATCGAAGCCGGCCAGATCATCGCGACGCTGTCACGGACGGAATTGCGCCGTGAATTGAGCGGGGCGCAGTCACTTCTGGCGGATCAGCAGGTGCGCTAAGATCAGCTTCTGGCCGCGCAGCAGGAACGTACGCAACGCGAACGCGCAGCGGATGCCGAGCGACGCGCTTCCTTGAACGCCACTCTCGAGACCTTGCGGACGCGCCTGCCGATCCTTCGCGAACTCGCCCTGGAACTGGCACCGCTCACGGAGCGCGGCGTGGTCCCGCGCAGCCGCCTTCTCGACACGGAGGTCGCTGTTTCGGACCTTGAAGAACGGATTTCGAACCTTGCCACGCAGCTTGATGATATCGAACTCGCGGCGCGCGAGCGGGAAACGCAGCGCGACTTCGAGCTGCTCGAATACCATCTGTCGATGGAAGAGCAGTCCCGGCTTGTCGACCGGCTTGCGGCACGTCTGGCCGAGGAAGAGGTGATCCGATCATCCCATTCAGGGCGTGTCGTCGAGATGCAGGTCAACGCGGGGGACGTGCTGCCTGCGGGCGGGGCACTGGCCACGCTGACCCAGACGGGCGATCGACATAGGCTCATGGCGCTGCTCTTCGTGCCGCCGGAAGATGGCAAGCGGATTTTGCCCGGCATGACCGCCGAGATCGCGCCCACGACCGTGGAGAGGGAGGTATTCGGGCATATCGAGGCGGAAGTCGGTTCGGTTGCGGAGCTCCCGGCGACGCCGGAGGGGATGGGGCGGCTGCTGCAGAACGATCAATTGGTGCAGCAACTGTCCATGGACGGCGCGCCCATCGAGGTTCGGGTGCGGCTGGCCAGCGATCCGGCCACGGCGACGGGCTATGCCTGGTCAGCCTCTCTTGGTCCTGTGGCCGGGGTCAATGCCGGCACCTTGCTGGAGGGCCGGATCGTCGTCGAACAGCGTCCGATCCTCGACTTGGCGATCCCGGGGATCAGCCGACGACTGGTACGGGTGCCGGCACCGTTGGAACCGTGATGGCGGGGATCTTGCACAGGGTGCGCACGCCGAGCGTGCTCCAGCTTGAGGCCGCGGAATGCGGTGCGGCCTGTCTGGCGATGGTGCTTGGATATTTCGGCCGCTTCGTGCCGCTGGACGAATTGCGGGTGCTGTGCGGGGTCTCTCGCGACGGCGCCAAGGCGTCGTCGCTGCTCAAGGCCGCGCGCAGTTTCGGGCTGAAGGCCAAGGGGATGAAGGCCGAACCGGAGCATCTGAGCGGTTTGCAGGGCCCGATGATCGCTTTCGTCAACTTCAACCATTTCCTGGTGATCGACCGCGTCGCGCGCAACCGAGTGTATCTCAACGATCCGGCATCGGGGCGGAGGGTGGAGACACTGGCGGAGTTCGCCGACAGTTTCACCGGAGTGGTCTTGGTGTTCGAAAAGGACGAAGGCTTTGCGCCCGGCGACACGCGGCCGCCGCTGGTGCCTTCCTTGCTGCTTCGGATGCGCGGCCTCGGTTGGGCGCTGTTTTTCGCGTTCCTCGTCTCTCTGGTGCTGGTCGTGCCGGGGATCCTGGTGCCCTTGTTCTCGCAGATCTTTGTCGATTACGTCTTGGTGCGGTCGCTCGACGATTGGTTGGTACCGCTGCTGATCGGCATGATGATCACCGCCGCAAGCCGGTTCCTGTTGATCCGTCTGCAAGGCATGACCCTGCTGCGCCTGAGCGAAGCGATGATCCTGCGCAGCGGACGCGATCTGGTACAGCACATGATGCGGCTGCCCATCGCGTTTTTCGAGCAGCGTTTTTCGGGCGAGCTTGCCGATCGCATCCGGCTCAACGAGGATCTGGTCGACCTGCTGACAGTGCAAGTGACCGGCGCAGTCCTCAGTGCGATCACGGCAGCCTTCTTTCTGGGCGCGATGCTCGTGTATAATGTGGAGTTGGCGATTGCGGTGGGCGCGCTTGGGGGGATCAACGTTCTGATCCTGATGGCCTCGACCCGCCTGATTTCGGAGCGCTTTCGCAAGATTTCCATCGAGACCGGCAAGGTGATGGGCGCACGCGTCGCCGGGCTGAAGGACATGGAGACCTTCAAGGCGTCCGGCGCCGAGGATCTGCTTTACACCCGTTGGAACGGGTTGCTGGCAAGCATGACCAACGCGACCCAGGCGGCTGATCGAATCGCAAGCTGGTTCGCGCCGTTGCCGGCACTCGTGGCCGGCCGACCAGCGTCCTGGTCCTGATCGGTGGCGGCCATGCCGTGATGCAGGGCGAGTTGACGCTGGGCGAGTTGGTGGCGCTGCAATCGCTTGCGGTCTCCTTCTCGGCGCCGGTCACGGCTCTGGCCGGGTTCGGCGCCGAGATGCAGCAGATCCGGTCCTACACGCAACGGCTCGACGATATCCTGGATCAAAACCCCGACGGGGCCTTCGCCCCGGATCGACCGGCGGCCACGCAGGCCGTGCCCAGCGGTGCCGTGCGGCTTGCGGGGGTGTGTTTCGGCTACAGTCCGCTTGAGCCGCCATTGCTCGACGGGCTGACGCTGAACATCCCGCCCGGTGCCCGGGTCGCCGTGGTGGGAACCAGCGGTTCGGGAAAGTCGACCCTGGGCAAGCTGATCGCTGGTCTGTTCCCGCCTCGCGGGGGTGAGATCACTGTCGGGGGGCGGGCCCATGGCGGCTGGTCCCGGGCCGAACTGGCCGCGCGGCTTGCCTATGTCCACCAGGATGTCGTGTTGTTCAAGGGGACCGTGCGCGACAACCTGACACTATGGGATGACACCATCCCGGAGGCCGATCTGATCCGGGCCGCCCATGACGCACAGATCCATCACGTCATCTCCACGCGTCCGGGTGGCTACGATGCCGAAATCTCCGATGGCGGCAAGAATTTCTCCGGCGGCGAGCGTCAGCGGTTGGAGATCGCTCGGGCGCTGGCCATCAACCCTTCGGTAATCGTGCTGGACGAGGCGACCTCGGCGCTCGATCCGATAACCGAGCATCGCGTCCTGGAGGCGATTCGGCGCAGGGGCGTGACCAGCATCATCATCGCCCACCGGCTCTCGGCGATACGCGATTGTGACGCGATCATCGTCCTGGACCGCGGCCATGTCGCCGAGCAGGGCCGCCATGAGGATCTGATGGCGGCGCAGGGTCTCTACGCGCATTTGATCGAAGCCTAGTCATGAAGCGTCTTGTCGAACCCACCGATGCGCCCGACTGGCCCGATCCAGAACCGATTTCGGTGGCAGCCGGGCTGGCGGTTGTTCTGCCGCGGACGCGCGTGGGCTGGCTCGTTCAGAAAGGCAGTGCCGAACTCTACCTGGTCTCGCATACCGGGCGCGACCTGTTGGCTGTGGTGCGCTCAGGGGCGAGCGTTCTGCCATTGGCCGAAGATGCGAGCGCGACCCTGCGCCTCGTCGCTCTGGACGATCTGCACCTCATCCCGGTCGCCCCCGGCGATCGGCGGTTCGGTGATCTGGTCGCGGACTGGATGACGCGGCTGGCATCGCTCGAGGAGAGTGGGGACGGCGGCGCGCGCGCTCCCGACCCGGTGCCGGCAGGATCAGGGGCGGAGGCTTTCGTCGCGGCGCAGGCGCGGGTCGCGGCCGTCGCCGAGGCGTTCGAGCGCCGCCGGGGGGATGCCGAGGCAGAGGTCTTGTCGCGCCTCCACGCGGCGACGCGTCCGGGCGAGGACCTGTCCGACCGCACCGCCATCGCGCTGGCCACGGTGGCTGCGGCCCTCGGGGTCGGGATCGACCGGCGCGCCGTCATCGCCAGCAGCGCCGATCCGGACGTACCTGCGCTTTGCCGCCGGGTCGGGCTCCGCGGGCGCAGGATCTTGCTGGAAGCCGGGTGGCACAGGCGCGATCAGGGGCATTTGCTGGTGCGCCGAAGCCGGGACAAGGGGGATGCCGCGAACGGGCTCGATGCGCTGATCTGGGACGGGCGGGGCTATCGCGGCTCCGACGGTCGGCGTCTGCGCGCCCGCGACGCCGTCGCGTTCGACCATGTCGCTCATACCGTCAGCGCGCCGCTGCCCGTCGATGTCACGAGCTTCTCTTCATTGGTGCGCTTCATCCTGCAGAGCAGCAGCCGCCGCGACGGCGTCACTGCGGCACTCGCGGGCTTGATCATGGCGGGGCTCGGCGCGCTCATGCCGCTGGCCATCGCCTGGCTTCTGTCGGATATCGTGCCCTCGGGTGACGCCGGATTGCTGATCGCCGTCGGCGTCGCTCTGGCGGTTTCGGTGGTGTTCTCCACCGTGCTGAAGACCGCACAACAGCTAGCGATAACGCGTCTGGCGGGGCGCGGTGCGGTCGTCCTGCATGCCGCGATCACCGACCGGCTCCTGCGCCTGCCTGCGAGCTTTTTCAAGGGGTTCTCGCCCGGTGACCTGAACCAGCGCCTCAGTCATCTGGAGGAGATTCGCGACCTTGTCGTCTCCGTCCTGTTCCATGCGGTGCTGACCGCGATCCTCTCGATCGTCTATCTCGTGGTGCTGCTGGTCTACGATGCGCGGCTGGCGCTGATCGGTGTGGCCTTGGTGGCGGTCTATGCGGTCGCCGTCGTGATCGCGCGTCTGTTGCAGATCACCCCGCTGCGGGAGGCTGCGGCCTGCGACGGCGAGGTGTCTGCGCTGACCTACGAGACGCTGGACGGCGTGACCAAGCTGCGTAGCGCGGCTGCGGAGGATCGGGCGACGGCCCGCTGGCTGGATGCCTATCGCCGGGAACGGCTCGCGCGGTTTGCCGGCGCGCGGATTTCCGTGGTTTTCGACGCCTTCGCCGATGCCTACCGGACGTTCACCTTGATGCTGCTGTTCGCCGGGGCCGGCGCCTTGGCCGCGGCGGAGGTGCCAGCGGGCGTTTTCATCGGGTTTCTGGCCGCCTTTGCCGCGTTTCAGGCAGCCTTCATCGGCCTGTCTTCAGCGCTTCTGGAACTGTACGCCACACAACCCCTGATGGAGCGTGCCCGCCCGATCCTGGAGGCCGAACCGGAGGTGACGACCGGCGGGAAGGACCCCGGCAGGCTGCGCGGCGACATCGAATGCGCGGGCCTGACCTTCGCCTATCAGCCCGGCATCGCGCCGGTGCTCTCGGGGGTGAACCTCAAGATACGGCCGGGCCAGCATGTCGCCATCGTCGGCGGCTCCGGCTCCGGCAAGTCGACGCTGTTGCGGCTGCTGCTCGGCTTCGAGACGCCGCAGACCGGCAGCGTCCTTTACGACGGGCAGGAGTTGAGCCACCTCGACCTCATGCGGGTGCGCGGCCAGATCGGCGTCGTCCTGCAACACTCCGACCTGTTCGCAGGCTCCATCCTGGACAATATCCGCGGCTCATCGGACGCGGGTCTCGCCGAGTGCCTGGATGCCGTGCAGAAGGCCGGGCTGGCGCCGGATCTGGAGGCCTTCGCGATGGGCATCCACACTCCGATCACCGAGGGCGCCGGGTCACTTTCGGGCGGGCAGCGGCAGCGCATCCTGATCGCCCGTGCCTTGGCCGCGACCCCGACCATCCTGTTCTTCGACGAGGCGACCTCGGCACTCGACAACGCGACGCAGGCCGTGGTCTCCGAAACGCTCGACCGGCTCGACGTGACCCGAGTCACCATCGCGCACCGCCTGTCCACCGTGCGCCACGCGGATCGCATTTGCGTGCTACAGGACGGAAAGATCGTCGAAGAGGGGCCCTTCGACGCTCTGATGGCCCAGGACGGCGCCTTCGCGGCGCTGGCCCGGCGGCAATTGACGAAAGGCTAGATACCCATGCGCAAGGGATTGATCATTCTGGGCGACCTGCTGGACACCGATCTGATCTGGCTTGCCCGCAGCGGCACGCTGCGCCCGCTCAGCGATGGCGAACGGCTGATCGCCGAGGGGGAGCGCATCGACACGCTCTATTTCGTCACCGAAGGCTGGTTCGACGTCGCCGTGCGCGGCGTGCAGGTCGCCCGCCTGGGCGTGGGCGATGTGATGGGGGAGATGTCCTTCGTGGAAAAGCAAGGTGCCAGCGCCACCGTCACCGCCGCGGGGCCGGCGCGGGTGCTCGCGGTGTCGCAGGCCGCGCTGCTCGCGCAATTCCGCAGTGACGAAGGCTTCGCCGCACGCTTCTACCGGGCGCTGGCGGTGTTCTTGTCGGATCGGCTGCGCTCCATGGCGCCGGGCGGGGCGGGCGACGAGCTGGACGAGGGCATTCTCGACGCGCTGCATGTCGCGGGCGACCGGATGCTGCGCCTGATCGCGCTGCTCGAGGGCCGCGCGCGGTGATCTGGGCGCGGCCATGGCCCTGCTGGCGCGGGCGGCGTCGAAGGTCGGGATTCACTTACTTTGCGGGTCGGGCAAAGCGTGGCACATTTCAGAGCAAGAAAACGACGATATTTCATGCTAGCCTGACACAGGCCCAAACCTGGAGGACACCATGACCGACAAGATCCCGACCCCCGCCCAGCCTGCGCCCGAAGCGCTCGACGACGCCGCGCTCGACGCCGCGCAGGGCGGCCTTTCGGCGAAAGCCCCGCGCCTGAAGATGGCGCCCAAGAGCGGCCCGCGCGGCATCGTCCTGTTCGAGGAAATGGAGTCGGTCTGACCTGCGCTCCGTTTGTTTCGGAATAGGCGTTCGGTGCCGCCGCATCCTTGATAACGGCCTCCATGGCATTTGGCGCCCGTTCGTTCCTCCAGTCGTGTAGACGATTGTCCATGCCGCGCGATCTTTCAGCAAGCACCGAATGGCTACGCCGTGCCCAAGGGGTCGCTTCAGCGCCACATCACGGGGACCGGTGAAGGCGAGCAGACCGATGCAGGGCCCGTCGCTGTCGCCGCGGTCGGCATGCACGACGCCGCCTTCGACCAGGGAATGGTCGCCAGGAACCCCGCAGCTGGCATGGATCGCGCAGGATCACGCGGCGTGGACGGCCGCGCTGGCAATGGGGGCGTCGCGTGGGACACGGCGCTCAGCCTGTTCCGGGCTGCGGGCAACCATGAACGCACCCGGCGCAGATGGGACTGACCGACCGCCCGGCTTCGGCCTCGCCGGTGGGAGCGGCGGATCAGGCCGAAGGCCTTGCCGGGTTCGGCAGGCCCTTGCGGGCCTCCACCAGTCGGACCTGCTTGAGCTGAAGGTCGTGTCCGAAGGGTTCGTCCAGCAGCGCCTGTGCCAAGTCGTCGTTCAAGAAAAGAGTGTCGTTGACACCCGGGTCGGTCCAGATCGCCGGCCCGTCCGGCGCAGAGCGCAAGGCTCGGACCCGCAGGTGTACCTTACCCTCGCACATCAATGATTCACGGCGCTTCTGCCCATAGCCGATCGCCTCCGAGTTTTCGGGGTCGATCGTGGGCCGGATATTGCTCGTCGCCAGGGTCAGATAACGATGGTCCTCGCCCTTGCCCCCGGCAAGTTCGACCGTGACCGGGCACAGCAGCGTTCGGCCCAGATCGAAGCGGCGCAGCACGTCGGCCACGTCCTCGCGCACCTGGATGAACGCGCTCCACCAGAGCGGGACGTCGAGGCGGATCCCGGGGTGGCCTTTCGAATAGACATAGGTGCCCGGCAACTCCTCCGGCGCGACATCCTCGCCGTGTCGCATCCGATAGAGGATCTTGAGCCGGATGTTCCTGTTTTCGCGCACCGTGAGGGCCGGATCATTAAGCGGGACGTATCCCCGGTTGTAATCCGACAGACGCAGCGCTTCGACATACCAGACATGCTCCGCCACCTCGCACCCTCCCGTCACGCGAACCTTCGGGAAAAGTATCCCTCGTTCACGCCCCGGATACACGTCTTTTCTTGGGCTGCAGATCGCGGGCGAAGGAGGCGGTTCCGAATTGTCGTGGTCGACAGTCGGACGGATCTTCGACGTCAGCAGGATCATGCAACCTGTATCAACGCCCTTGTTGTCACGGAGCGCGATCCCGATGGGCCGCAGATTGCACGCCACCCGCATGTACCAGATATGCACCGTCATCGTCCTCTCGCCCATCCAAGCTCGTCCCTGACCGGTGCCTTCAGCCGCCAGGGGCGTCCCGGCGGGTCGGACCGCGGGTTGCTGCCCCTGCGCAACGCGAAACCTGCGCGCGCGGGCAGGACGGGACGTGGCTTGCCACAGTTCGGGCCAAGGATGGTCACGGATTTCCTGTAGGGTGCAGGCGTCCTGATCACTTGAATGGAATCCCGGATCATGTCGGACACGCGTTTCGAAGAGCGTCTTTCGCGCCTGCGGAAGGTGAACGAACCTGTCCCGGCGGGTCCTGCCAGCCGGATGCCGGGCCCCTCCAAGGACCGGCGCGAGAAGCTGCGCCGCGCGCTCGTGCATCTGGAACGGGGCGGCGTCACGGGGTCCCGTGCCTATGCGCCGGCCTTTCGGTCGCTGGCGCGGGCCGGCGTGATCATCAGGCCGTTTCACTACTGGTCCTTCATGGGGCTGACCGCCTTCGGCATCGTCATGCTGACCGTCCTCGTGGGGGGAGCCGCGTTCATCACGGTCGCCATCGGGCAGGTTGCCGGTCCCGTCCGGGCGATGATCGAGGCGGGGCCCATCGTCTTCTTCGGCGTGACCTCGGCCCTCGCGCTGGTCTTTGCCGCGGTGCACCGGGTCAAGGCGCGCAAGATCGACCTGCCGAGGTGGCGGGATCTCTGACGGGGCAAGGTCGCGGCTCTCGGCATGGGCGTCCGAGATGCAGCGCTCTCGCCTTGCCGCTCGTCGCTTGCAGACGGCAGATCGCCGTGACCTCTCCGGGACGTCACCTTCGCGGTCATCGCCGCTGGCCTGCCGTTGCACGAGACAGGGTGGCGAAGTGAATACGGTGTCAGTATGGTGTGCAACGCACGCCCGTTCCAACCAGGCCGGTCCCGAGGAGATCGCTGAATGCCCTTGAACGCAGCCACCGCGGCGGCGCGTTTGTCCGTTGCACCCATGATGGACTGGACAGACCGACATTGCCGGTATCTGCACCGGCTGATGTCGCGGCGTGCGCTGCTTTATACCGAGATGGTGACCGCGCAGGCCCTGCTCCACGGGGAGCGCGACCGATTGCTGGGCTTCGACGAGGCGGAGCATCCGGTTGCCCTGCAGCTTGGCGGCTCCGATCCGGGGGATCTGGCCCGGGCCGCCGCGATCGGCGCGGACTACGGCTACGACGAGATCAACCTCAACGTGGGCTGTCCCTCCGACCGGGTGCAATCGGGCTGTTTCGGCGCCGTTCTGATGGAGCAACCCGGCCTCGTGGCCGACTGCGTCGCCGCCATGATCGCGGCGAGCCCGGTGGAGGTGACCGTGAAATGCCGCATCGGCGTCGACGATCAGGTCCCCGAGAACGTCCTGCCGGAATTCCTCGACCGGATTTCGGCAGCCGGCGTGGCCCGTGTCGCCATCCATGCGCGCAAAGCGTGGCTTCAGGGCCTGAGCCCGAAGCAGAACCGTGACGTGCCGCCGCTCGATTACCCGCTGGTGCAGCGGATGAAGGCGGAGTTCCCCGATCTCCACATCTCGATCAACGGCGGCATCGCGACGCTGGACGAGGCGAAGGTGCATCTCGATGCGGGGCTCGACGGGGTCATGATCGGGAGGGCCGCCTATCACACGCCCGCCGAGATCCTCGGGCGCGCCGATGCGGCGATCTTCGGCGACCCCGCCCCGTCCCGCAGCGCCGAAGAGGCGGTGCTGGCCATGCTTCCCTATATCGAGCGGCACCTCTGCCGGGGCGGCAGGCTGCAGCAGGTCACGCGCCACATGCTGGGGCTCTTCGCGGGCCGTCCGGGCGCGCGCGGCTGGAAGCGTGTGCTCTCGGAAGGCGCCCATCGCGACGGCGCGGGCCCGGAACTGGTCGAACAGGCGCTGAGCGAGGTCACCCTGCGCGCTGCCTGAGGCCCGGCGGGCCTTTCCTCCGCCCCCGTCCTGCGTTAGGCGGTCGCCGCCGACGAAGCTGGGGCGACATGCCGGAACTCAACGAACTCTTGCCGATGCTCGCCCTGATCGCGGTGATCGGGGCGTTTGCCGGCGTCATCGCGGGTCTTCTGGGCGTGGGCGGAGGGATCATCCTCGTGCCGACCTTCTTCTTCGCCTTCGAGCGGCTGGGATACAGCACGCCCGACCTGATGCAGATCTGTCTGGCCACGTCGCTGGCGACGATCGCCGTGACGTCCGTGCGCGCGCTGCTGAGCCATAACCGACGGGGGGCGGTCGACTGGTCGATCCTGAAGGGTTGGGGGCCCGGCATCGCCATCGGGGCGGGTCTTGGCGTGGTCGCGGTGGCCGGGCTGCGCAACGAGGTGCTGATGGCCATCTTCGGCGTACTCGGGATCACCGTGGGCCTCTATCTTGCCTTCGGGCGAGCGGAGTGGCGTCTTGGCGACACCATGCCGCGCGGCGTTGGGCGGGCGGCGACATCGTCCGTGATCGGGTTCCTGTCGGTCCTGATGGGGATTGGCGGCGGCAGTTTCGGAGTACCGCTGATGACGCTTTACGGGGTCGCGATCCATCGCGCGGTGGCGACGGCGTCGGGTTTCGGCGTCATCATCGCGGTGCCCAGCGTGATCGGATTTCTTCTGGTGGCGGGGCAGGGGCCGGACCGGCCGCCCTTCACCATCGGGCAGGTCAACCTCGTGGCCTTCGCCGTCGTGGTGGCGATGACGCTGATCACGGCACCGATCGGCGCGCGGCTGGCCCATGCGACGAACCCGACGCCGCTCCGCCGCATCTTCGCGGCCTTCGTGACGGTCATGGCGCTCAACATGCTGCGCAAGGCGGTGGGCTGGTGAGCTGGCTCGACCGCGGCTGGCAGGTGTTCGCGCCGGAGGCGGAGGTGGAGGCGTGGCGGGCCATCGCCGGTCCCGTGGCGCTGCGGGTGAGCGCGGACGAGGGCCAGCGCGCGGCATGGTTGCGGCACGGGAAAACATGGTTCGTGGGCGTCGACGCGCTGCCAAACGGGCCGGACGGCGCGGTGGCCGATGCCCCGCCCCTCGATGGCGCGGCGCTGGCCGAGGCACGCGCGGTGGCGGGCGCGCTGCCGCTTCATCCCGGGCAGGTCTCCGTGACCTATCCGGGTTACCCGGGGCAGGACCCGGGCGAGAGCGACGCCGCGCATCGGTTCCGCAGGGACAGGGACGCGGCGCATCTTGACGGGCTCCTGCCCGTGGGGCCGGAAAAGCGCCGCTATCTCAGGGAGTTCCACGCCTTCATTCTTGGCATCGCGCTGACCGAAGCGGCGGCCGAGGCTTCGCCGCTGGTCGTGTGGGAGGGCAGTCACCACCTCGTGCGCGCGGCGTTCGCCAAGGCGTTCGACGGCATCCCGGCCGAGCGCTGGCCCGAGGTCGACATGACCGACACCTACCAAGCCCTGCGGCGGGAGGTCTTCGCGACCTGCACCCGGCGGGAGGTGCCGCTGGCGCCCGGCGAGACGGTCCTGGTTCACCGGCTCGCGATCCACGGGGTGGCGCCATGGGCCGAAGGCGCGATGGCCGCGGCGGAGGGGCGCGCAATCGTCTACTTCCGTCCGGAGGTGACGCGGAAAGTGGATTGGCTGGAGCTCGCGTAGTCTTTCGATAACAAGACGTTGAGCGGCAAGGCTCAGGTGGATTTTCGGGCCATGCGCGCCGCCCGTCCGCCCCGCCGCACTTTCAGTTGCTTCTGCCGACCGGGCAGCTCCACGATGACCGAGCGGCGTTCCTCGCGGCTCATGCGGCCCCACTGGGTGATCTCGTCGATCGTCCGCAGGCAGCCTGTGCAGATCCGCGCCTCGGGATGGACGACGCAGATCTTGACGCAGGGACTTTCGACCTCGTCGCGTTTCCAGATGTCATCGCTCATGTCGCTGCCCCGATATGCCTCAGCCGGTCCAATGCTCCCTGCAGGATATAGGACGCGGCGACCGCGTCGATCACCTCCGCGCGACGTTTTCGTGTCGTATCCGCCTCCAGCAGTGCCCTTTCTGCCGCAACCGTGCTGAGCCGTTCGTCCCAGAAGGTGATCGCGAGCCCCTCGAAACCGGGTTGCCGGATGAGGTTCCGGGCGAAGGCGCGGGTGGACTGGGCACGGGGTCCCTCGCTTCCGTCCATGTTGCGCGGCAGGCCGAGCACCAGACCGGCGAGATTTCGTTTCGAAACGATATCAAGGAGTTCCAGCGCGTCCTTGGTAAACTTCGTGCGCTTTATCGTGGCCAGCGGCGTGGCGACGCTCCGCAGCGCGTCGGAGACGGCGACGCCGATCGTCTTGGTTCCGAAGTCGAGGCCCGCGATCCCGCGTCCGGGCGGCAATGCCACGGCGAAAGCGGCGATATCGTCGAAGATCACTCCGCCGCCTCGCCCAGGCTTTCGCCCGCGGCTTCGATCTGGGCCAGCGCGGCGGGATTCTCGGCAAAGACGCCAAGCGCCTCCTCGTAGACCGCCTGCGCCTGTTCCGTGCGGCCGAGCACGCCGAAGGCGCTGATCAGGCGGGCCCAGTCCTCGGGCGGGCCGCCTTCGGCCGCCAGGCGGCTGGAAAGCCCTGCGACCATGCCCTCGATCATCGCGGCGCGGTCCTCCGGCGGCAGTGCCGCGGCCGCCTCCATGTCCTCGGCGGTGGGGCCGGGGGCCGGCACCGATGCCGGCTGCGGCAGGTCGGCGAGGCTGACCCTTTCGCCCGCCAGCGCCGCGACTTCCTCGATCTGCAGGCGGATCGGCTCCAGCCACGGCGCGTCGGGCGTGCTCTCGGCCAGGAGGTCGCGCCAGATCGGGAAGGCGAGGTCGGGCCGGCCCTGCTGCGCGTACATCAGGCCGGCGTAGTAGCGCGCGGTGCCGTTGCGCGGCTCCAGCTCGAGCCCGCGCAGAAGGGCGGCCTCCGCATCGGGGCTGACGTAGCCGCTGGCGGCGAGGATCATCATCTCGGCAAGATCGATGTGATGGGCGCCCGTGGCCTCGTCGTCGAGAAGCTCGATCAGCCGCGCCTGAGCGATCCGGGCGGCGCGGAAATTGCCGAGCGCGGCCTCGTTGGACGCCAGCAGCGCCATGCCCTGCGGGTCGTCCGGGCGCTGTTCCATGATCGTGCGCAGCTGCGCGACCAGCTCCTCGCGCTCGGGCTGTTCGGGCACGCCCTGCCGCATGGTGACCTCCGCCTCCGCCTCGGCCTGACCGGGTCGCGTGGCGCGCGCCTCGTCGATGATCGAGATGCGCGTGGCCATCGGCAGGTCGGGATAGCCCGGCGCGCCGATCTGGAAATAGACGCCGACCGCACCCGCCACCACGGCGACGAGCCCGCCCGCGACGATCCAGCGCTCCAGCGCGCCGCGACCGGTGCGGGCGGTCTGGACCCGCTGCAGGGCGCGATCGGCCTCGAGGATACGGCGCGAGACCTCGGTGCGGGCGCGGGCGGCCTCGGCCTCGGTCAGGATGCCGCGTTCCAGATCGCGGTCCACTTCCTTGAGCTGGTCGCGATAGACCTGCAGGTCATAAGCCGCCGCCGGCGCCCCGCCGGTCCGCGGGCGCAGGAAGGCCAGCAGGATCAGAAGCGCCACCAGAAGCGACATGAAGCCGGCCACGATCCAGAATCCCATGATGCGACAACTCCTTTTCCTCTGCGCGCTTCTATGTAAGCGCCGAAACGCGCGCGTGGAACCGGCAGAAGGCGCGGCATCCCGCCCCGGTTTCGGGTGGCGCCGGCTGGTCCTCTTGAACCCGGCGTCGCAATCGGGCGAAGAGGTGTCGGCCCCGGTCTCATGCGCGCGCCGCTTGTGTCGCAAAGGGGGGGAACAGGTCAGGAGGTTGCCCATGCGCCGCTATTCCGCATTCGCCATCGCCCGCGAGGCCGCGCGCCACCATCTGGGATGGGAACGCGCGTGGCGCTCGCCCACGCCAAAGGCGCAGTACGACGTCGTCATCGTGGGCGCGGGCGGGCATGGCCTGGCCACCGCCTATTACCTCGGCAAGAACCACGGCATCCGCAACGTGGCGGTGATCGAAAAGGGCTGGCTCGGCGGCGGCAACACCGGCCGGAACACCACGATCATCCGTTCGAACTACCTGCAGGACCCGTCGGCCGCGATCTACGAGAAGGCGCGCAGCCTCTACGAGACACTCAGCCAGGAGCTCAACTACAACATCATGTTCTCGCCGCGCGGCGTCATGATGCTGGCCCAGACCGAGCACGAGATCCGTGGCTACCGGCGCACGGCGCATGCCAACGCGCTGCAGGGTGTCGCGACCGAGTTCATCGGCCCCGCCAAGGTAAAGGAGCTCTGTCCCATCATCAACATCAAGGGTCCCCGTTACCCGGTTCTCGGCGCGCTCTGGCAGGCGCGGGCGGGGACCGCGCGCCACGACGCGGTCGCCTGGGGCTATGCGCGGGCCTGTTCCGACATGGGCATGGACATCATCCAGCAGACCGAGGTCACTGGCGTCCGGCGCGAGGGCGGCCGCGTGACGGGCGTGGAGACCACGAAGGGCTTTATCGGCTGCGACAAGCTCGGCATCGTGGTTGCGGGCCATTCGGGCGTCATGGCCGAGCGCGCAGGCTTCCGCCTGCCCATCGAAAGCGTGGCGCTGCAGGCGCTCGTATCCGAGCCGATCAAGCCCGTGATGGACGTGGTCGTCATGGCCAACACCGTGCATGGCTACATGAGCCAGTCCGACAAGGGCGAGATGGTGATCGGCGGCGGCGCGGACGGCTACAACAACTACACGCAGCGCGGCTCCTTCCACCACGTGGAGGAGACCGTGCGCGCATTGGTCGAGACCTTCCCGATCATCTCGCGCCTCAAGATGCTGCGCTGGTGGGGCGGGATCGTCGACATGACGGGCGACCGCTCACCCATCATCTCGAAGACGCCGGTCGACGGCATCTTCGTCAATTGCGGCTGGGGCACGGGCGGGTTCAAGGCGATCCCAGGCTCGGGTTGGGCGATGGCGGAGCTGATGGCAAAGGGGCACTCGCCGCTTGCAGCGGAATTCGGCATGGACCGCTTCCGCGAAGGGCGCTTCATCGACGAGAGCGTGGCAGCGGGGGTGGCGCATTGACGACGCCGATCCGGAACCAGAACGCCCCTCGAGCCGTTTTCACTGCGAACCCGTTTCGCAAGGGAGACGACCGATGGCCGACAAGAGATACAACAAGACGCTTGATCCAAGGACTGACGCGCCGGGCCTGCACGCGCCGAATGCGGCGACGGCGAACGACCCACGTGATCCCGATGGCGGGCGCGCCCATGACCCGCTTGCAGGGCGCACGGACGAGCCCGATCCGGTGCCCGAAGCCGATTTCCGAGACATCACGCCAACGGATCGCCGCCGCGAGCGCATGTTCGGTGGTGTGCTCGTCTTCGCCATTCCATTGGCGATCCTCGTTGTTGGCTTCCTCATGTGGTCGGCCAATATCGGCGGTGACGACACCGCGCTCGACGCGCCCGACACGCCCGACGTGGTCGAAGGCGGGCAGCCCATGGAGCCGGCCGAGACCGAATGACGCCGGCCGGGCGTGGCCCGGCCTGTCCAAGCATGGCCCGTCTCACGAACACGACTGCGCCGGTCATGGACCGGGCGCGGTCGTCTGTCTTTTTGCCTCACATTCAAACCGGCCGCGCCGCAGTCCGGCGGACCCGATGGGACGTTGCCCATGCTGACACTCACATGCCCCTATTGCGGCATCGCCGCCTGCGAGACCGAACTCACACCCGGCGGCGAGGCGCATCTGACGCGCTTCGGTCCGGGCTCGTCGGACGATGATTTCGAGGCCTATCTCTTCCTGCGCCCCAATGTGCGGGGCGTGCATTTCGAACGCTGGCGCCACGCCATGGGCTGCGGCAAGTGGTTCCTCGCCGCGCGCGACACCGCCACGCTGGAGGTCTTCGGCACCTATCCGGCACAGACCACCGAACCGCCCGAGGATATCGTCGCCGCCATCAAGGCGAAGCGCCCGGATTGGGAGGGACGTCCATGAGCACGCGTCTGGCCGATGGTGGCCGCCTGATCGACCGCACGCGCAAGGTCGAGTTCACCTTCAACGGCAAGCGGCTTTCCGGCCATCCCGGCGACACGCTGGCCTCGGCGCTCATGGCCAATGGTCAGCGGATCGTGGGCCGATCCTTCAAGTATCATCGCCCGCGCGGCATCGTGGCCTTCGGCGCGGAGGAGCCCAACGCCCTGGTCAATCTGGGGCAGGGCGCCCGGCACGAACCCAACCAGCGCGCCACCACGACCGAGCTCTTCGACGGGCTGACCGCCACCTCCCAGAACCACTGGCCGAGCCTCGAATGGGATATCGGCGAGGTGAACGCGGCCATCGCGCGCTTCCTGCCGGCGGGGTTCTACTACAAGACCTTCATCCATCCGCGCGCCTTCTGGAAGCACGTGTTCGAGCCCTTCATCCGCCAATCTGCGGGGCTGGGGAAAGCGCCCGATCCGAAACACACGGACCCCGACCGCTACGAGCAATTCTACGTCCATGTGGACGTGGTCGTGGCCGGCGGCGGGATCGCAGGGCTTCAGGCGGCACTCGAGGCCGGGCGCGCCGGGGCGAAGGTCCTGCTGTGCGAACAGACCGCCCACTGGGGCGGCCGCGCGCCGGTGGACGGCGTCGAGATCGACGGCAGGCCGGTCGAGGAATGGATCGCGGACGCCGTGGTCGAACTGGAGGCGATGGAGAATGTCCACCTGCGCCCCCGCACCATGGTCGCGGGCGTCTATGACCACGGCTACTTGCTGGCCTATGAGCGCGTCTCCGACCACGCGCCGCAGGACGGCGTGCCGCGCCACCGGCTGTGGCGCATCCGGACAGGGCAGGTGGTCTCGGCCATCGGCGCGATCGAGCGCCCGCTCAGCTTCGCCGGCAACGACAAGCCGGGCGTGATGCTGGCCTCGGCGGTGCGCGATTACCTCGTGGAGTATGGCGTGAGCCCCGGCGACCGCACGGTCGTCGTGACCAACAACGACGACGCCTATCGCACCGCCATCGCGATCAGGCGCGCGGGCCTCGACGTGCCGTGCATCGTGGATGCGCGGACCACGGCCGACGGGCCGCTGCCGCAGGAGGCACGTGCGCTTGGCATTCCGGTCAGGACCGGGACCGCCATTGCGGGCGTCAAGGGCATTCGCGGCGTCGTCGCGGTGCAGCTCTGCAAGCAGGCCGGCGAGGGCGCGGTGATCGAGGACGTGATCTGCGAGGCCGTGGCCATGTCCGGCGGCTGGTCCCCGGCGGTGCACCTCTGGTCCCATTGCGGGGGCAAGCTCACCTGGGATGAGGCTGGCGCGTTCTTCCGCCCCGATCCCGACCGGCCGCCGACCAACCAGTCGGGCGAGGGCTTCGTGGTTTGCGCGGGGGCTTCGGACGGGGCGCTCCATGCGGGCGAGGTGATGGAAAACGCGTCAACCTCGGTCGGCAAGGCATTGGCCGCGCTTGGGAAAAAAGCCCAGGGCAACCCACCCGCGGCTACCGCACCTGACGAGGCGCCACTTGCTCCGGTCTGGGTCATGCCGCAGGGCGCTGGCATCAAGAAACGCGCCAAGATGTGGCTCGATTTCCAGAACGACGTGAAGGTCTCCGATGTCCAGCTCGCCGCGCGCGAAGGCTACGAGAGCGTCGAACACACCAAGCGCTACACCACGCTCGGCATGGCGACGGATCAGGGAAAGCTCAGCAACATCAACGGACTGGCGATCCTTGCCGACACGCTGAACGCACCGATCCCGCAGGTGGGCACCACGACCTTCCGCCCGCCCTTCACGCCCATCTCCATGGGCGCCATCGCCGGCGAGGCGCGGGGCGAGGTGTTCCAGCCGCTCCGCCGCACGCCCCTTCAAGCCCGCCACGAAGAGGCCGGCGCGGAGTGGGAGCCTGTCGGCCAGTGGCGGCGGCCCTACTGTTTCCCGAAGCCGGGCGAGGCCAGGCGTGACGCCGTCAACCGCGAGATCACGGCGACGCGGTCCTCCGTGGGCCTGCTCGACGCCTCGACGCTGGGCAAGATCCTCGTGAAGGGCCCCGACGCCGGTCGCTTCACGGACATGCTCTACACCAACATGATGAGCACGCTGAAACCGGGCAGATGCCGCTATGGGCTGATGTGCTCGGAAAACGGTTTTCTCATGGATGACGGCGTGGTCGCGCGGCTCGATGAGGACACGTTCCTGTGCCACACCACCACGGGCGGCGCGGATCGCATCCACGCCCACATGGAGGACTGGCTGCAATGCGAGTGGTGGGACTGGAAGGTCTACACCGCCAACGTGACCGAGCAATGGGCGCAGATCGCCGTGGTGGGCCCGAAGGCGCGCGATGTGCTGGCAAGCCTCGGCGGCGATATCGATCTGTCCAAGGACGCGCTGCCCTTCATGGCGTGGGCCGAGGGCAAGCTCGGGCGCTTCGACGCCCGCGTCTTCCGCATCTCGTTTTCCGGCGAACTCAGCTTCGAGGTGGCCGTGCCGGCCTCGCAGGGGCTCGCCTTCTGGGACGCGCTGATGGCGGCGGGGCAGGGCCATGGCATCACGCCCTACGGCACCGAGGCGCTGCACGTGATGCGGGCCGAGAAGGGCTTCATCATGATCGGCGACGAGACCGACGGCACGGTGATCCCGCAGGACCTCGGCCTTCACTGGGCGATCTCGAAGAAGAAGGACGACTATCTCGGCAAGCGCGCGCAGGAGCGCCCGCACATGACCGACCCCGAACGCTGGCAGCTGGTGGGCCTCGAGACGCTGGACGGCTCGGTCCTGCCCGACGGGGCCTATGCCATCGCCGAGGGCGAGAACGCAAATGGCCAGCGCAACACGCAGGGCCGCGTAACCTCGACCTATTTCTCGCCCACGCTGGGCCGGGGCATCGCCATGGGTCTCGTGCTGCACGGACCCGAGCGGATGGGCGAGGTGCTGGAATTCGCGCGCACGGCGCGGGACCCGGAGGGCAATCTGCGCACCGTCGAGGCGCGCATCGTCAGCCCCGTCTTCTTTGACCCCGAGGGGGAGAAACAGAATGTCTGAGATCGCTGTCAGTGCGCTGAGCGGGGAAGAGGCCTCGGGGCTCGTCACCTTGCGCGAGATGGGGCTGCAGGGCATGGTGACCCTGCGCGCGGATCTTTCGAAGGCCGCAAGCGCGGTGAAGAAGGTGACCGGCGCGGACATGCCCGACCGGCGCGCCATCCGCGCGGGCAAGGCGGCTTCGGTCGCGTGGATGTCTCCCGACGAGGTGTTGATCCTGTGCGATCACGCAAGCGCCGACGGGATCGTGGCGCAACTGACCGAGGCGCTAAAGGGCCAGCACCACCTGGCCGTCAACGTCTCCGACGCGCGGGCGATGTTGTCGCTCTCGGGCGAGGCGGGCGTCCTGAAGGACGTGCTTTCCAAGATCACGCCGGCCGACATGGCCGCCCTTGCCCCCGGCGAGATGCGCCGCACCCGGCTGCAGCAGGCGGCCGGCGCGATCTGGCTGGAGAGCGAGACCGAGGCGCGGGTGATCTGTTTCCGATCCGTCGCGCGCTATGTCTTCGACCTGCTTGCCATCTCGGCGCGCGACGGTGCGGCGGTCGGCTACCACTGAGCCGCCCCCGCAGGCGGAAATCCCGGGATTTCCGTGCCGTTTTCCGCGCGGAAAACGTCCCGCAAAACGCGCGTTTTGCGGCCCTCGGCGGGTCGCACGGGGTTGACGTTACCCCGCCCGGGCCTCCATCTGTCCGGCAATGGAAACCGACAACGAGGGGGGCCACGACATGGCTTTCGAACTTCCCGATCTTCCCTACGCCCACGACGCGCTCGCCGATCTCGGCATGAGCCGGGAGACGATGGAGTATCACCACGACATCCACCACAAGGCCTATGTCGACAACGGCAACAAGCTGATCGATGGCACCGAGTGGGCCGGCAAGAGCCTCGAGGACATCATCACCGGCACCTACCAGTCCGGCGCGGTGGCGCAGAACGGCATCTTCAACAATGCCTCCCAACACTGGAACCACATGCAGTTCTGGGAAATGATGGGCCCCGGCACCGGCGGCATGCCCGGTGAGCTGGAAAGCGCGCTGGTCGAAGCCTTCGGGTCGGTCGACAAGTTCAAGGAAGACTTCGCCGCCGCCGGCGCGGGCCAGTTCGGTTCGGGCTGGGCGTGGCTGGTGAAGGACACCGACGGCTCGCTCAAGGTCACCAAGACCGAGAACGGCGTGAACCCGCTCTGCTTCGGGCAGACGGCACTTCTGGGCTGCGACGTGTGGGAACATTCCTACTACATCGACTTCCGCAACAAGCGGCCCGCGTATCTGCAGAACTTCCTCGACAATCTCGTGAACTGGGAAAACGTCGCCTCGCGGATGTGATCCCCGAGGGCAGCGTCCCGACACCACGGCACGGAAGGCCCGCCCGAACCGGCGGGCCTTTTTCGTCGGCACCGATCCCGCCCATGGTCCGGGGCGCAGCTGCCGCTTGACCCTCCGCCGTCGGCGTGAAAAGCCCGCAGGATGGCAAAAAGGAGAGCTGGGTTTGGGCGACAGCACGAAGGGCGTCCTTGCGATGGCGGCGGCCTGCACGATCTGGGGTCTGTCGCCACTGTTCTACGCGCTTTTGTCCCACATCCCGCCGATGGAGGTGCTGGCGCATCGCACGCTCTGGTCGCTGGTGATCTTCGCCGGCATTCTCGCGCTGCAGGGGCGTCTGGCGGAGCTTCCGGCAGCACTGTCGACGCGGCGGCGCTTCCTGCTCGTGGCGCTGTCGACCGCGATGATCTCGGTCAACTGGTTTCTCTTCATCTACGCGGTGGGCGTGGGCCGCACGGTGGAGGCGTCGCTGGGCTACTACATCTACCCGCTGGTCGCGGTGGCCATCGGCGCGGTGGTCCTGCGCGAGGGCCTTGGCGCGCTGCAGGCGGTGGCGGTGGCCTTGGCTGCGGGCGCCGTCCTGATCCTGACGGTCGGGCTGGGCGCGCCGCCGTGGATCTCGCTCACGCTTGCCACGACCTTCGGCGTCTACGGGCTTCTGAAACGCTGGGTCACGGCGGGGCCGGTCGTCTCGGTCACCTCGGAGGTGCTGCTGTTCCTGCCGCTGGCTCTGGGCTACCTGATCTGGCTGGCGGCGGAGGGGGGGCTGAACCTGTCGCCCGGTGACATGGCGCTTTTCGTGGCCTCGGGCCCGATGACGGCGGTGCCGCTGATCCTGTTTTCCTATGCGGCGAAACGGGTGCGCATGGCGACGGTGGGGTTGATCCAGTACCTCAACCCCAGCCTGCAATTCGCCGTGGCCGTCCTGATCCTGAACGAGGTGATCACGGTATGGCACATGATCGCCTTTCCGGTGATCTGGGCGGCGCTGACCCTCTATTCGGTGGCCACGCTCAGCGGATCGCGCCGGGCGGCGTCCTGATGGCCGTGCGGGCCGAGAGGTTCTTGCGAAATCCCCGTTGACGGCCAGTGCGTTACGCCTCCTGATAGCGCAGGAGGTATTCCATGGAACTCACGCTTGCCTCGGCCTTCTCGCAGGAAGGTCTGCTCGGTCATGCCGCCTATGTGCTGCTGGTGCTTTCGATGCTCATGCGCACGCTTCTGTGGCTGCGCCTTCTGGTCATCGCCTCGGCGATCCTCGGGATATCCTACGCTGCCTTCATCCTCGGCGACCCGGTCTCGACCTTCTGGGAAAGCTGCCTTGTCATCGTGAATGTCGGCCAGCTTCTGCTGACCCACTGGCGCAGTCTCAGGGCGCGCTTCAGCGAGACGGAGGCGAATTTCATCGCCCGTCACCTGCCGGGGCTCGGGCGCGGAGACGCGCGCGCTGATCGACTGCGGCCGCTGGGTCGCGCTGGAGGCCGGGGCCTGCCTTGCCGTGCAGGGCCAGCCGGTGGAACAGCTGAGCTACATCGCCGAGGGGCAGGCGGACGTCCGCGTCGCCGGCACGCGCGTGTCGAATTGCGGCGCGGGCGATTTCGTGGGCGAGATGACGGCGCTCACGGGCCTGCCCGCGACGGCCACGGTGATCGCCACGGGGCTGCTGACCGTCTGGCAGATCGACGCGCCCCGCCTGCGCGAGATCACCCGGCGGCGCGACGAGATCTCGCGCGAGCTCGAGCCCGCCTTCGCCCGCAACTACCGCGACAAGATCGTCGAGATGAACCGCCTCGTCTCGGTCGGCGAGGTGCCCGACAGGCTGCCGGCCTAGCGCACCAGCCGCGCCATCAGCGCCGGCAGGTCGGGGACGGTCTCGATGAAGGATTTCAGGCTCGGCGCGGCGAAGCCCTGCTCGATCACGTGGTCGATCAACGCCACGAGCGGCTGCCAGTAACCCTTGGTGTCGAGCAGATAGATCGGCTTGTCGTGCAGGCCCAGCTGGCGCCATGTCAGCACCTCGAAGAATTCGTCGAGACTGCCCGCGCCGCCGGGCAGGACAACCACCGCGTCGGCGTTCATGAACATGACCTTCTTGCGCTCGTGCATCGTCTCGGTGACGACGAATGTCGTGAGATCGCGCTTGCCGACCTCCAGCACCATCAGATGCCCCGGGATCACGCCGAAGGTTTCGCCGCCCGCCGCCTGCGCGGCACGTGCGACGGCGCCCATCAGTCCCACGTCTCCGGCGCCATAGACCAACCGGTGACCATCGCGGGCCAATGCCGTGCCCAGAGCCGTCGCCACGTCCATGTATACGGGGTCTGCGCCGGGCCGCGATCCGCAATAGACACATATCGATGAGCTTGCCATGGCATCCCTTGCGCTTGATCGCGTTTTCAGACCTGATAGTGGGGTCTGCGCGCGGCCTCAACCCAATCCGGGGGGCGGTATGGGGGGCCGCGCGTCACCCCGGTTCGGGGGCATGAACCCGGGAGGTCATTCATGGCATCTGGCACGGCGTCCGGCGTGAACGTCAAGGCGATCGCCGCGGTCCTGATCGGTCTGGGCGTGGCGGGTGCGGTCGCGGTCTTCGCCACGCGCGACGACGGCCCGCCGCGGGATGAAGCCGCCATGTCCGAGGGTGCCGGGTCCGAAGATCCGGTATCGGAAGATGCCGTGTCCGGGGATGCCGTGTCCGAGGATCTCGTGTCCGGGGACGCCGTCACCGAAGAAGGGTCAGCGGCACCCGAGACCGTCGAGCCCGAAACGGCCGGGCCCGCGCCCGGGGACACTGCGGCGGACACCACGCCGCCCCCCGATCCGCCACGTTTCGACCAGATCCGTGTCGCGCCCGACGGCTCGACCGTGATCGCCGGTCAGGCGCCCTCCGGTTCGGAGGTCTCGCTCCGGCTCGACGGCGAGGAAATCGGCACGGCGCGCAGCGGCGGTTCGGGGGATTTCGCCGCCATCCTGATGCTTTCTCCGTCGGACCGCCCCCGGATCATGAGCCTTGTGGCCATGGTGCCGGACGGAACCGAACTGTCCGGCGTGGACAGCGTGATCATCGCGCCTTTCGGTATGTCCGTCGCGGCGCCCGAGGCCGAGCCCGGCACGACCGAGAGCGCCGCGGCCGAGACGGCGGACCCCGCACCGCCCGCCCCTGCAAGCGATGGGGAAGGCGGCGCGGCTGCGGATAGCGCCGCAACCGGGGCGGCCGACGGCACGGACACGGCCCCTGAGCCCGCGCCCGCACCCGAAGAGACCGCGTCCGAAGAGACCGCGCCCGAAGAGACCGCGCGCGACGAGACCGCGCCGGAAGAGACCGCGCGCGACGAGACCGCGTCGGAAGGGACCGTGCCCGCAGAGACCGCACCCGATGAGACCGCGCCGGAAGAAGCGCCGGCGCCAGAGGTCGCCGCGGCGCCACCTGAGGCTCCGGACCCCGGCGACTCCCCGCCGGAGGCCGCAGGGCCCCCGGCAATCGGCGAAGCCCCGGATACCGCGGAAGCCCCGCCCGAAGTCCCCGAGACGCCGCAGGCCGTCGCTGCAGCGCCATCCATCGTCATCGCCAGCCCCGAGGGTGTGCGTGTCGTTCAGGATCCCGGCGGCGCACCGGAGGCGCAGACGGAGGTGCAGATCGACGCGATCACCTACACGACCGAGGGCGAGGTGGGGCTTTCGGGGCGCGGGCCCGCCGACAGCCAGGTGCAGATCCTGCTGAACAACCGCCCCGTCCAGCTTGGCGAGATCGGGCCCGGCGGGCAATGGTCGCTCGAGCTTCCGGATGTCGATCCGGGAACCTACACGCTGACCGTGGCGCAGCTTTCGCCCGAAGGCGAGATCGAGTCGCGTGTCGATACGCCGTTCCTGCGCGAGGATCCGGCGCGGGTCGCGGCCTCGCCCATGCGGGTCGGCGACGGCGTCACGGTCATCACGGTGCAGCCGGGCTTCACGCTCTGGGGCATCGCCGAGGCCAATTTCGGCCAGGGCATCTCCTATGTGCAGATCTTCGAGGAAAACCGCGACCGCATCCGCGACCCGGACTGGATCTTCCCAGGCCAGATTTTCCGGCTGCCGGATCTGCCGAGGCAGGACACGCTCGACTAGCGGGCCGGGGCTCGTGGTCGCACTGGTCAAGCGCGCTCCCGGGGCATAGGTAGAGCACGGGCCAGCCAGAAAGCTTCCATGCCAGCCGATACGATCAGCACCCCGACCGCGAGCGGTCTGCCGAACACGTCCCGGAACGACGCGGAGGCCACGTTGCAGGACACGGGTCCGCAACCAGTGTCCGGGTCCAGCATCGAGGAGGCCGAGCGCCGCTCCGGATGGCGGACGATCCGCAAGGTGGGGCCCTATCTCTGGCCCGAAGGCGAGACCTGGGTGAAGCGGCGGGTCGTTCTTGCGCTGGCCATGCTGGTCATAGCCAAGCTCGTCGCCGTGGCCACGCCCTTTCTCTACAAGGCCGCCGTCGACAGCCTCGCCGGTGAAGACGCCGGTTCCCCGGCCTTGCTTCTGGCGATGGGCGCGGTGGGCGTCACCGTGGCCTACGGTGTGGCGCGGCTGGCCAATGTCGGCTTCCAGCAGCTGCGCGACGCCGTTTTCGCCCGCGTGGCCCAGGGCGCGCTGCGTCAGCTCGCGCTCGAGACGTTCCAGCACATCCACGCGCTGTCCCTGCGCTATCACATCACCCGGCGCACCGGGGGATTGAGCCGGATCATCGAACGCGGCGTGAAGGGGGTGGAGTTCCTGCTGCGGTTCTTGCTGTTCTCGGTGGGGCCGCTGGTGCTGGAACTGGCGCTGACGGGCATCATCCTCGCGGTTGTCTTCGACATCTCGTACCTTGTCGTGCTGACGGTGACGATCGCACTTTACATCTGGTTCACCTTCAAGGTGACCGAATGGCGGGTGAAGATCCGTCGTGAGATGAACGATCAGGACACGGACGCCAATCAGAAGGCGATCGACAGCCTGCTCAACTATGAAACCGTCAAGTATTTCGGCGCCGAGCGTCGGGAGGCGGAACGCTATGACGGCGCGATGGCAGGCTACGAGCGCGCGGCGGTCAAGACATCCCTGTCGCTGGCTTTCCTGAATTTCGGGCAGTCCTTCATCATCACGACGGGTCTTGTCATCGTCATGGTGATGGCGGCACTGGGCGTGCAGTCGGGCGACCTGACCGTGGGCGATTTCGTCATGGTCAACGCCTACATGATACAGATCACCCTGCCGCTCAATTTCCTCGGCACGGTCTATCGCGAGATCCGCCAGTCGCTGGTGGACATGGGCGAGATGTTCGACCTTCTGGAACAGCCTCGCGAGGTGGCCGACAAGCCCGCTGCGCCGGATCTGGAGGTGACCGGGGGCGAGGTCGTCTTCGACGAGGTGCGCTTCGCCTATGATGCGGCCCGGCCCATTCTGAAGGGCATTTCCTTCCGCGTGGCACCGGGCGAGACGCTGGCGCTGGTCGGGCCCTCGGGGTCGGGCAAGTCCACCATCGGGCGGTTGCTCTTCCGGTTCTATGACGTCGTGGGCGGCGCGATCCGCATCGACGGGCAGGATCTGCGCGACGTCACGCAGGAAAGCCTGCATGCCCGGATCGGCGTCGTGCCGCAGGACACGGTGCTGTTCAACGACACGATCCGCTACAACATCGCCTATGGCCGTCCCGAGGCGAGCGAGGCGGAGATCCAGGGCGCCGCGCGGGCCGCCAATATCCACGAGTTCATCCTGAGCCTGCCCGAGGGCTACGACACGCAGGTGGGCGAACGGGGCCTGAAGCTTTCCGGCGGAGAAAAGCAGCGCGTCGGCATCGCGCGCACGCTCCTGAAGGACCCGCCGATCCTGCTGCTCGACGAGGCGACCAGCGCGCTCGACACCGAGACGGAGCGCTCGATCCAGTCGGAACTGAAGATGATGGGGCAGGGCCGGTCGGTCATCACCATCGCGCACCGTCTTTCGACCATCGTCGATGCCGACCGGATCATGGTTCTGGAGGCCGGCGAGGTGGTGGAGCAGGGCACGCATGAGGACCTGCTCCGCAAGGGCGGGCGCTATGCCGACCTGTGGTCCAAGCAGATGTCGGGAGAGGATAGCCCATAGGACAGCGCGCCATCGGCAGGGGATGTCGAGGGCGGCTTGCGTCGGAGCGAGGGGCCAGCCCCTCGCGCTCCCCGGAGGTTTATTGCCAGGATGAAGGGGCCCCGACGCGCTTGGGCGGCGCGCTTGGCGCAGGGTGCCCCCGCGGCGGGTTCCAGTGGGTCCCGTCATGCACCGGCTTAGACCGGTGGACCGATGCGTATCAAGGGTCCGTTGATACTACGCTCCTGCCCGCCGCCCTATTCGGCGGCGCGAAGGGGCGGCTTCGGGCGGTCCACGTCCGCGGGCTGAAGATCGTCGGGAGAGATCGTCTCCTGTGGCCCGGATGGGGTCCCGGCGGGCGTGGCCTCGACATGGCCCTCGGGCGCGTCAGGCATCGCGACCGGGCGCGGGTCCTCGTCCCAGAAGATCACCGGATCGCGGATCTGGCGCGCGGCGCGCGCGAGCGCCCAGTCCTGCGCCGTCCGGCTGGCACGGTTCGCGCCGAGCCGCGACAGGCCGCGGGCGATCCAGCCCAGGATCGTGCCCCACCAGACGCGCAGCGCAAGAAGCGAGGGCGTGACGACGAGCGTCAGCACCGTGGCGACGCCGAGGCCGAAGACCACCGCCGTGGCCAGCTGTTTCCACCACAGCGCCGTCGGGCTGTCGACCGTGTAGCCGCCATTGGCGAAGTCGAGCGAGATGCCGAACATCATCGGCGCGAGGCCCGCCATGGTGGTGATCGTGGTCAGCAGGACGGGACGGATGCGCGCCTCCGCCGTGCGGATGATCGCCTCGATCCGCGGCATGTAGCGGCTGTATTCCTGGTAGGTGTCGATCAGGACGATGTTGTTGTTCACCACGATCCCTGCGAGCGCCACGATCCCGGTTCCCGTCATGATGATCGAGAAGGTCTGATCCATCACCAGCATGCCGATCAGGACACCGGTGGTGGACAGGACCACGGCCAGCAGCACCAGCACGGCGTTGTAGACGGAGTTGAACTGCGCCAGCAGGATGATGAACATCAGCCCGAGCGCGGCGGCGAAAGCCTGGCTCAGGAAAGCCTCGCTTTCGGCCTGGTCTTCCTGGTCGCCGGCCCATTCCCAGTCGATCCCGGCTGGGAAGGGCGTTTCGGTCTCCAGCCATTCGGTCAGCGCCTCGATCCGTTCGTTCGCGGTGACCGGCACGGTGGTGGCGCGGCCCGCCTCAAGCGCGTCGCGGATTTCGGACGTGGCTTCCGCTCCGGTGAGGGCATGGACCTGCCAGCCGGTGTCGCCGATGGTGAAATCCGCCTCGCCTGCGACCGTCTCGTCGGCGGTGTCGCGCAGGTAGCCCAGTGTCTCGCCGTCCTCGGCAACGACGCGAAAGAGGCTCGAGACCACGTCGGCCTTCACCTGGAACACGCGCCTCTGGTCCACGCGGCTGATCTCGGCCAGTTGCGGGGTGGGGGTGTAGCTGACGAAATTCGCAAGCGGCACGAGGCCTTCGCGGGTCCGGGTGCGCAGCGTGTCGAGCGTGGAGAGAACGCGCGCCTCTTCGGGGAAGCGCACGCGGATCTCGATCTCGTCGTCGGAGCTTGGCACGCGCATGGTGTCGAGCAGGATGCCCCGCGTCACCAGCTGCACCATGGCGCCCACCGTGGCCACGTCGGCACCGTAGCGGCCGGCGGCCTCGACATCGACATCGATCTGCCAGTCGATACCGGGCAGCGGCAGCGTATCCTCCACCAGCGCAAGGCCGGGCATCTGGTCGAAATGTTCCCGCGCGGTCGCGGTCGCGGCCAGCAGATCTTCCCAGTTGTCGCCAGACAGGCGCAGGTTCACGGGCTTGCTTTCGCCGGGGCCCTGCGCGGCGGCGAGGATCTCGGTCTCGATGCCGGGCAGCACCGACAGGCGCGCCTGCATCTCGTCGAGGATCGCGTTGCCGGCGGGGCGGGCGCCCCAGGGTTCGAGATCGACCTGGATCTGGCCGATCGTGTCGCCGGGCGCCGAGACGCCGCCCGTGTTGTTGTTGAGCCCGCCATCTCCGGCGAAGGCGAAGACGTCGCGCACGCCGTCCTGGGTGATCACGATCTGCTCGGCCATGGTCACGAGCGCGTCCATTTCCTCGATGGAGAGGTTGCCGCGCGCGCGCACGTAGACGATCGCCTGTTCGGGTTCGGTCTCGACGAAGAATTCCACGCCGTTGTTGTTCTCGCCGAAATAGACGAATACGGCGACCACGAACCCCGCGACGGCGGCGATGACCACCAGCGGCATGACCGGGTTGGCGACGAGCAGGTGGATGAACCAGCCGAAAGGCTTGCGGCGGTAGCCCACCTGCACCGGGCGTTCGGCCCGGGCGATTTTCAGCGTGCCCATCACAACCGACATGAGCGCCGCCGTGACAACGAAAAGAAGCGCGCCGGGCAGCATCGCCAGCATTGGCGCCGTGCCGGGGGCGGGTTCCGGGAAGAGCACGCCGGGATTGATCGTCTGCATCGCGGCGAGAAACATCAGGCCGGCCACGCTCACGGCCAGCACAAGCCTCACCAGGTACCACGGCACCAGCGCCTGCAGCACGGCCGAGCCGCGTTCGACGTTCCGCGTGAAGCGTGCCGCGACACCGCCCAGCACCGGCAGGTAGATCAGCGCCACGATAAGCGACGCCGCAAGGACGAAGATCAGCGTCACGGGCAGCATCCCCATGAACTCGCCCGCCACGCCGGGCCAGAACAGCATCGGCAGGAAGGCGCAGAGCGTCGTGGCGGTCGAGGACACGATCGGCCAGAACATCCGCTTGGCCGCGTCGGTATAGGCCTGCATCGGCCGCGCGCCCTCGTTCAGGCGCTTGTCGGCATATTCGACGACGACGATGGCCCCGTCCACCAGCATCCCCACGGCGAGGATCAGGCCGAACATCACGATGTTCGAGATCGGCACGCCCATGACGCCCAGCAGGATGAAGCACAGCAGGAAGGATGTGGGGATCGCAAAGCCCACCAGCATCGCGGAGCGGGTGCCGAGCGTGGCCAGCACGACGATCATCACCAGCGCGATGGCCGTCAGGACCGAGCCCTCGAGCTGGCGCACCATGCCGTCGACCTGCTCGGACTGGTCGAGCGTGGTGGCGACCTGCACGGCGTCGCGCAGTTCGGCGGGCCAGCTTGCGCGCACCTCGTCCACGGTCTGGCGCACCAGGTCGGCGGTGTCCATGATGTTGAAACCCTGCCGCTTGACCACCTGCAGCGCGACGGTCGGCTCACCGTTGAAGCGCGCGGTGCCGGTGCGGTCCTCGTAGGTGAGCCGGATATCGGCCAGTTCGCCCAGCGTTACCACCCGGTCGCCATTGGTGGTGATGGGCAGGTCGTAGACATCCTCGGCGGTGTCGAAGCTTGACGGGATCTTGACCGAGATCGCGCCCGAGGCGGTTTCCACGTCGCCCGCCGCGATCAGCTGGTTGTTGTTGACGACGGCGGCGATCAGGTCCTGCGCGGTGACGTCGTATGCCTCCAGCGCCAGCGGGTCGAGGATGACCTCGAGCATCTCGTCGCGGGTGCCGGCGAGCCCCGCCTCGAGCACGGGCGAAAGCGCTTCGAGCGCAGTCTGCATCTCGTTGGCGAGCCGGATCAGCGTGCGCTCGGGCGCGTCGCCAGACAGCGCCACGACGATGATCGGGAACTCGGAAAAGTTGATCTCGGAAATCTGCCAGCTTTGGGCGCCGTCGGGAAACTCCGCCTCGGCCCGGCCCATCGCGTCGCGCACATCGGCGATCACAGCCGACTTGTCCCAGCCGAACTCGAACTCGAGGAACAGGCCCGCGAAGCCTTCGGAGGCGGTGGAGGTGATCGTGGTCAGCCCGTCAAGGTCCTGGAACTCCGATTCCATGGGCCGGATCAGAAGGCGTTCGCTGTCCTCGGCGGAAATGCCGGGGAAGGGCACCGACACGAAGAGGCCGGGGATGTCGATATCCGGCTCGCCTTCCTTGGGCAGGCCGATATAGGCGGCCGCGCCGATCGTGAGAGACAGGATCACGAAGGCGACGATCATCCGCGCCCGGCTGGCGGCCCAGTCGATGACGCCGGTCATTGCGTCAACTCCTCGTAGGTGACCTGCACCGCGACGCCATCCGTGACGAATTCCTGGCCCACGGTGATGACATCCGCCACCTCCGGCAGGCCCGAAAGCAGGACGCCGCGCGCGGTGTCGCGCAGCATGCGCACAGGCACGAAGCGGACTGTGCCTTCCTCGACGATGCGCACGCCGAGCTGACCGTCATCGTTCAGCGTCATGGCCGAGGTCGGCAGCAGATGCGCCGAGGTGCCCTCGGTCTGGATCAGGATATCGGCGGTTTGCCCATCGCGAACCGTTGTGTCGGGGTTGGGCACGGTGATCTCCACACGGAAGGTACGGGTCCGTTCGTCGGCCGAGCGGCTGAGGAAGGTCACCTCTCCCGTCACCTCGCGTCCCGAGGCCAGCCGCGCCCCGGCATCGGCGCCGAGCGTGACCCGGTCGACCTGAGCCTCGGGCACGAAACCCACCAGCTTGATCGGGTCGAGCTGGATGATCGTGGCGCACAGCGCGCCGGGCTGCATCAGCGTGCCAAGCTCGGCGGTGTCCGACTCGAGATAGCCCGAGAAGGGCGCGGTGATCGTCAGCCGTTCGATATCCTCTTCTGCGCGCATCACCGACACCTCGGCCGACTGGATGCCCGAGCGGGCCTGCGACACGCTGGCCTGTGCCGACTGGATCGTGGCGAGCGCGCTTTCGCGGGCGGCCTCTGCGCTCGCGGCGCGGGTCTCGGAGCCGAAGCCCGATGCGCTGAGCCGCGAGGCGGCGTTGGCGTCGATCTCGGCAGCGGCGAGTTGCGCGCGTGCCCCGGCCAGCTGAGCCTCGGCCTCGGGCAGGCGCGCCCTCGCGGTCGCCAGTGCCGCCTCGGCCTCGGCCAACGCGGTCAGGCGGGTGCCCGGCGCGATTTCGCACAGAACCGTACCTTCCTCGACGAAGGCGCCGGCGCGGCGCGGGTCTGAGATGATGCGACCGGAGATTTCGGCGGCCACGTCCACCTGGCGCAGCGCCTCGGTCCGGCCGCGCAGCAGAACCGCGTTCTCGGCCACCTGCGCCTCGGACCGGCGGGCGGTGACATGAACGCGGCCGTCCCCGTCGCCGTCCGCATCTTCGGCTTCCGCCGCCGCCACGGGTGTGCCGGTCGCGGCCTCGCCCTCTTGCGCCGTCGGCCCGGGTGCGAATCCCGATGCGAACTCCACCAGCGCCTCGCGCTGGAGGATCACGAAGTAGAGCGTCACGCAGACAAGGGCTGCGATGATGAGCGGGAAGGGTTTCATGCCTGTCTTTCTACTATCCCGGGGCGCGGTATCCGGCACGTGCCGCCATCCCGTGGGGTGCTGGTTGCTCTGATCACGTTTACGCTGAACGGACCGGTTCAGATTAGAATCTTATCCGTTCGGGCACAAGAATGAACCGATCGGTTCAGTTTGGTTTTCCGCCCAACGGTATCGCAGGCGTGCGGAGTCCTTGCGGCCACCGTCGCCGACGGGCTATGAGCGCGTGGGAGTGCAGGTAGGGCGATCGGTCAGGCATGGCAAACACCGACAGTTTCATCGACGAAGTCAACGAAGAGGTCCGGCGCGACCGCCTGTTCGCGTTCTTCCGCAAATGGGCGTGGCTGGCCATTCTCGTCGTGGCGCTCGTCGTTGGCGGGGCGGCCTGGTTCGAATACCAGCGGACGCAGCGCACCGCCGCGGCCCAAGCCTTCGGCGATTCCCTGATCGCGGCGCTCGAGCAGGCCGAGCCTGAGGCGCGGGTGAGCGCGCTGGAGGCCATCACCCCGCCGACCCCGGAAGGCGCCGTTCTGCTGGCGCTTCTGGCCGCCGGAGAGGTCGCGGAGGCCGATGACCGGGAGGCAGCGGCAGCCCGGCTGCGCGAAGCGGCCGAAGGGGCCGAGCTTGCGCCGCGCTACCGCGATCTCGCGCTTCTCAAGGCGCATCTTCTGCATCCCGAGCCGGATCAGGCCCGCCTCGTTCTGGGCGCGCTGGCCGAACCGGGCGCGCCGTATTCGGCGCTTGCCGAGGAGCAGCTGGCGCTTCTGGACATCGCGGAGGGCGATCTGGAAGCGGGGGTTGATCGGCTGCGCCGGCTCCAAACCGCCGCGAGCGCCACGCTGGGCCTGCAGCAGCGCGCGGAGCAGTTGGTCGTCGCGCTGGAAAGTGGCGCGGCGCTGGTCGACACCAGCCCCGATGCGGTAGATAATCCACAGGATGATCCACAAGGGGCTGTCGCGCCCGAGTCGGATGCCGGGGCTCTCGATCTGCTGCCGCCCGTGTCCGAGGGCGCAGCCGAAGACAGGTCCGACGCGGAAGACAGTTCGGACGCGGAAGATGCGAGCCCGACTGCGGGCGAGGACGACGCGGCCGACACGACGGAGCCTGCGGCAGAGCCCGCGGCAGAGGAATGACCCCACCGCGACGATCGGTGGACGGCAAAGGGAAGGGGCGCACGATGCTTGGCGGCGAACCGATGGGGCGAAACCGGTCGATGGCACTTTCGCGACGAACGGGTGCGATCGCGCTCGGGCTCGTCGTGGCGCTCGCGGGCTGCGGCAACCGCGAAACCCCGCTGGAAGGCGAACGCTTCGGCACCCGTGTGCCGCTGGCCGCCACACTGACGGGCGACGCGGAGACCGAGGCCGATGCGCAAGCCGATGTGGCGCGCGCCATCAACCTGCCCGCGGCAAATACCTTCTCCAGCTGGGCGCAGCGCGGCTATGACGCACAGAACGCCACGCCGCACGCAGCGCTGTCGCCCAACCTCACGCAGGTCTGGTCGACCAATATTGGCGCGGGCAACAGCCGGCGGAATCGGCTGACCGCCGATCCCGTGGCCGGCAATGGCGCGGTTTTCACCCTCGATGCCACCGCGGGCGTACGGGCGCATTCGGTGTCCAATGGCGGGCTGATCTGGTCGGCGGACCTCACGGCGGGCTTCGACCGGGGCGGCAACGTGTCCGGCGGAGGCCTCGCGCTGAGCGGCGATACGCTATATGCGACAACGGGTTACGGTGAGCTCGTGGCGCTCGATGCCGCCAGCGGCGCGGTGCGATGGCGGCAGCGGCTGGGCGCGGGCATCGGGGCGCCGACCGTTTCTGGAAACACCGTCTACGTGGTGAGCCGCGACAACAGCGCATGGGCGATTTCGACCGATGTGGGCCGCATCCGCTGGGAACTGCCCTCCGCGCCGGCGCGCGCGCTGCTTCTTGGCGGCGCGGCGCCAGCGGTCTCCGACGGCACGGTGGTGTTCCCCTTCGGCACGGGTGAGCTGGTTGCCGCGCGGACCGACACCGGCGTCCGCAGCTGGGCCACGGCCGTGGCGGGCGGCCGGCTGGGCGTCGCCTATTCCAACATCAACGACATCACCGGCGATCCGGTCATCTCGGGCGGCACGGTCTATGCCGGCAACCAGTCGGGCCGCGTCGTGGCGTTGAGCGCGTCGAGCGGTGAGCGGCTCTGGACCGCGACCGAGGGAAGCTATTCGCCCGTCCTCGTCGCCGGCGGCAGCCTGTTCTTCGTGTCCGACCGCAACGAGCTGATCCGGCTCGACGCCTCCGACGGGGAGCGGGTCTGGGGCACCGAACTGCCGCTTTACGTGCGCGAACGCGAGCGGCGCCGCCGCGCGGTCTTTACCCATTTCGGGCCGATCCTCGCCGGCGGGCGGCTGATCGTGGCCTCGGGCGACCGCCAGATCCGCATGTTCGACCCGGTGAGCGGCGCGCTGGTGCAGACCGTCGCGCTCAGGGGCGGGGCCGCGTCGCATCCGATCGTGGTCAACAACACGCTGATGGTGGTCACGGGCGACGGGCGGCTGACGGCCTATCGCTGATCAGTTGAACCACGAGATCCGCGTCTCGCGATCCACCCCCGCAAGCCCCGCGATGCCGTAGACGGCCAGCCGCGCCACGTTGAACCAGATCGCCGCACCCTCGCGCAGGCTCCATTTCAGACGCGTGGAGAGCGGGGCTTCGAAATCGCTCTCCGTGGCGTAGAGGCCGAGATCGGCCGTACCCAGCAGGCTGAAGATCACCCAGGCCCGGGGCAGGTGGAAGGCGTCTGACACAAGGATCACATGCTCGGGCGGCGACTGCAGGAGTGCAAGCCCGAAGGCTGCGTTCTGAAGCGTCGAATGGGCTCGCGGCTCCACGATCACGGCCTCCGCCGGCAGGCCCGCGTCCACGGCCGTTGTCGCCATCGCCTGCGCCGCGGAATGATCGTCATTGCCCGCGCCGGTGAAGACGACCTCGGGCGCCACGCCTCTGGCATGGAGCGCGGCGCAGGTCCGTGCACGGGAGCGGCTGACCTCGTCGGGCAGGGGCGAGACCTCGTCCGCCATGCCCGCGCCGAGGCAGAAGATCGCGTCGGCGGGCTCTGGCTCGGCTTGCGGTCTTGGCCATGCGATCTGCACCAGCATCACCACGGCGACACTGGCGGCGTAGAGCAGAAGAACGGCGCGGAGGAGCCGCCCGATCCGTGTCACTCCCACTCGATGGTTCCCGGCGGTTTCGACGTGATGTCATAGGTGACCCGGTTGATCCCCTTGACCTCGTTGATGATCCGCGTGGCAGTTTCGCCGAGGAACTCGTGGGAGAAAGGGTAGTAATCGGCAGTCATGCCGTCGACCGAGGTCACCGCCCTGAGCGCGCAGGCAAAGTCATAGGTCCGCCCGTCGCCCATCACGCCCACGGTGCGCACGGGCAGGATCGCGACGAAAGCCTGCCAGATCTCGTCATAAAGGCCATGGCGGCGGATCTGGTCGATATAGACCGCGTCGGCCTTGCGCAGGATCTCGAGCTTTTCGCGGGTGATCTCGCCGGGGCAGCGGATGGCGAGGCCGGGGCCGGGGAAGGGATGGCGGCCGATGAAGCTGGCGGGCAGGCCGAGTTCGTGGCCCAGCGCGCGGACCTCGTCCTTGAAAAGCTCGCGCAGCGGTTCGACCAGCTTCAGGCCCATTTTCTCGGGCAGGCCGCCGACATTGTGGTGGCTCTTGATGGTGACCGAGGGGCCGCCCGAAAAGCTCACCGATTCAATGACATCCGGGTAGAGGGTGCCTTGGGCGAGGAACGCCGCGCCCTCGATCCCGTCGGCATAGTGCTGGAACACGTCTATGAACAGTTTTCCGATTGTCTTCCGCTTTGTTTCCGGATCGGAAACGCCATCCAGCGCGGTCAGGAACCGCTCGCTTTCATCGGCATGGATCAGGGGGATGTTGTAATGATCGCGGAACATGGTCACGACCTCGTCGGCCTCGTTGAGCCGCAACAGACCATGGTCGACGAATACGCAGGTCAGTTGATCGCCGATGGCCTCGTGGATCAGGACGGCCGCCACCGAGGAATCGACACCTCCCGAAAGCCCGCAGATGACCTTGGCGTCGCCGACCTGCTCGCGGATCTGGCGGATCGCCTCGTCACGATAGGCGGCCATTGTCCAGTCGCCCTTGAACCCTGCGAGGCGCACGAAATTCTCGTAGAGCGTCCTGCCGTTGGGGGTGTGGTGCACCTCCGGGTGGAACTGCACCGCGTAGTAATTTCGGGACAGGTCGGCGGTGATGGCGAAGGGCGCGCCGGGGGAGGTGGCGTAGACCTCGAAGCCGGGCGCGAGGCGGCTGACATGATCGCCATGGCTCATCCAGACCTGTTCGCGCCCGTCGAGAAACCAGCCGGTCAGAAGGTCGATGCGCTCGGCCCCGTGCTCCACGTAGGCGCGGCCGAATTCGGCGGTGCCTTCTCCACGCAGGACCTCGCCGCCCAGCATCTGCATCATCACCTGCTGGCCATAGCAGATGCCCAGGATCGGCACGCCAAGCTCGAAGATGCGTGCGGGCGGACGGGGGGAGCCCTCGTCGATCACGCTGGCCGGACCGCCCGAGAAGATCACCGCCTTGGGGGCGAAGTCGTCGAGGAAGGCGTCGGTGACGTTCTGGAACGGGTGGATTTCGCAATAGACGTTGAGCTCGCGCAGGCGGCGGGCGATCAGTTGCGTGACCTGGCTGCCGAAATCGACGATCAGCAGGCGTTCGTGATGGCGGGCGGGATCGGGCACATGCGTCATGGCCGAGGCATAGGGCGCGTCCCGGACGGGCGCAAGATGCGCGTTGTGCCGCCCGGGCCCTCTCTTGGGTCTAGTGCCGCCGACCGGGGTGCAGCGCGCCGAGCAGCCCGCGCGCCATTTCCGCACGGTGGCGACGCCCGAGGGCCATGTAATGGGCGGTGTCGATGCTGCCATCGGGGCGGCGGCGGGGTTTGTCGGTGCTGGTCATGTCGGTCTTCCTTGCATGCGTTGGCAAGGAGAGGATGCCCCGCCACGCCGCAGGACACTTGAAGGAAGCCTTGCGAAGGCCTTGCGGTTTGCTTGTCATTCGCGCCTGATGTGCGCGACGCCTTGTGATGCCGGCGCCCGGAGGACAGGCTGTCCCCATGATCTACGCCTTCGCCGATTGCGAACTGGACACCGCGCGCTTCGAATTGCGCCGGGCCGGCAGCCCCGTGCATGTCGAGCCGCAGGTGTTCGAGCTGCTCGCCGCGCTGGCTGAGCGGGCGGGCGAGGTGGTGGAGAAGGATGCGCTGGTGGCCCTGGTCTGGCGCGGCCTCGCCGTGTCGGACGCGACGATCAACGCCCGCGTCTCGGCGGCGCGGAAGGCCGTGGGCGACGACGGCACGCGGCAAGCGGTGATCCGCACCGTGCACCGGCGCGGCTTCGCCATGGCCGCGGAGGTTTCGTCGCGTGTGGCCGAGGTGGCGGGGATGGGGACCGCGCCGCCCCAACGCTCCGCCGTGCCGGAGACGCGCTTTCCGCGCTCGGCAGACGGCACCGCGATCGCGTGGACGGCGGAGGGCGAGGGGCCCGATCTCGTGCGGATCGGCCATTGGCTCACGCATCTGGAGCTCGACCACGAAAGCCCGGTCTTCGGCCCGACCATTGCGCGGCTTGCTGCCCACCACCGGCTGATCCGCTACGACGTGCGCGCCACCGGCCTGTCGCAGCGGGGGGCGGACTTCGGCGGGATCGACCGCTTCGTGGACGACCTAGAGGCGGTGATGGAGGCCGCCTGCGAAGGTGCAGCAGACGTTTTCGCCGTGTCGCAGGCGGTGCCTGTCGCCATCGCCTATGCCGTGCGGCGGCCCGAGCGGGTGCGACGCCTCGTGGCCTATGGCGGCTTCGTGACGGGACGGGCGCTGCGTCCGGCCGCGGAAGGCGACCTTGGCGCGGAGATGGCGCTGGAGCTGATCCGCGCGGGCTGGGGGCGCGAAGGCAGCGTCTTTCTCGAGACCTTCACGCGGATTTTCGCGCCGGACGCCGACCCCGAGATGGTGGCCGACCTCGCCCGGATGCAGCGGGTGACGGCGGATGCCGACACCGTCATGCGGCTGCGCCGCGCGATCGACCGTTTCGACGTGTCGGAGCTGATTTCCGAAGTCGCCGCGCCCTGCCTCGTTCTGCACGCGCGGGGCGACGTGATCCAGCCCTTCGCGCAGGCGCAGTGCCTCGCCGCCGGCCTGCCGCAGGCGTCGCTCGTCTCGCTCGACAGCCGCAACCACATCGCGCTGCCCGGGACAGCGGCCTGGGCGCGGCTGATGGAGGCGACCGACGCCTTTCTCGCGCAAGGGTCCTCCTGATCCGCCGCGCCGGTCGCCGCGCGCATGTCGCTTTTCCCTGCAAACTGCCGCAATCCGGCCGGGTCGGCCGGCGGGCGCGCGGTATTCCGCACGGGAAAAGTCTGGCGCAGACGCGAAAGGAAGAACCATGGCCGAAGCGGAACGTGTGGGACGGCGCGGACGCGGCGGTGGCGGTGCGGCCCGGCGGGCGGAGCGGTCTGCGGTGCGTTTCGACACCGCGCGCTTCATCGAGCGGAACGTGCCGAACCTCGAGGTCCTGAACGAGGAAGCGCTTCAGATCATCGAGCGCAATGCCGAGACCGTGCTGGAGGAGATCGGCGCAGCCTTCGTCGAGAACCCGGCCGCCCTGCAGCGCTGGCGCGACGCGGGCGCGGATGTCTCGGGCGAGCGTGTGCGGATCCCCCGCGGCCTGGCCCGCAAGCTCTGCGAGACGGCGCCGGGCCGCTTCACCCAGATCGCGCGCAACCCCGCGCGCAACGTGGAGATCGGGGGCAACTCCCTCGTCCTCGCCCCGGTCTACGGGCCGCCCTTCTGGCGCGACCTCGAGGGCGGGCGGCGCTATGCCACGATGGCCGATTTCGAGACGCTGGTGAAGCTGGGCTACATGTCCGAATGGCTGCACCATTCGGGCGGCACTGTCTGCGAACCGACGGACGTGCCGGTCAACAAGCGCCATTTCGACATGCTCTACGCCCATATGCGGCTTTCGGACAAACCCTTCATGGGTTCGGTTACCGAACCCTCCCGCGCCGTCGATTCCATCGAGATGGCCAAGATCCTCTTCGGCGAGGACGTTGTCGACCAGAATTGCGTGATGACCTCGCTGATCAACATCAACTCGCCGCTCACCTTCGACGGCGTGATGATGGGCGCGCTGGAGCATTACGCCGCCGCCGGACAGGCGTGCATCATCTCGCCCTTCATCGTCGGCGGCGCGATGGCGCCGGTCACGGTCATGGGCACGCTCACGCAGGTTCTGGCCGAGGTTCTGGCGGGCGTTGCCTATTCCCAGCTGGTCCGCCCCGGCGCGCCGGTGATCTTCGGGGCCTTCGTGACATCCATCGACATGAATTCGGGCGCGCCCACCTTCGGCACGCCCGAGGCGCAGCTGATCACCAATGGCGCGGGCCAGCTCGCGCGCCGTTTGGGCCTGCCCTACCGCTCCGGCGGGGCCTTCAACGGCTCCAAGCTGCCCGATGCGCAGGCGGCTTATGAAAGCGCGAACTCCCTGCAGAACGCGCTTCTGTCGGGCGTGAACTTCATGCTCCACGCCTGCGGCTGGCTGGAAGGCGGGCTGGTTGCGAGCCCCGAGAAATTCGTGCTCGATGCCGACCAGCTTGGCGCTCTGCACAAGTTCGCCCAAGGTGTTCAGACCGACGAGAACGGCCAAGCCATGGACGCCTTGCGCGAGGTGGGCCCGGGCGGGCATTTCCTCGGCTGCGCCCACACCCAGGCCAATTACCAGCAGGCGTTCTGGCGCAGTCGTGTGCTCGACTATCGACCCTTCGAAACCTGGGCCGAGGAGGGCGGCAAAAGCAGCTTCGAACTGGCCGCCGACCGGGTGCGCAAGCTTCTGGGCGACTATCAGGCGCCCATGCTCGACCCCGGAACCGACGAGGCGCTTCGCGACTACATCGCGCGCCGCAAGGCCGAGATGCCCGACGCGTTCATCTGAGGCTCAGGCGTCGCCCGACCGGGCCGCCGACATCAGCGCGCTCATCACCTGAACGTGGCGGCGCGGCGAATAGCCGAGCCCGCCGCCAAGCCGTGCGGCATTCAGCATCGCCTCCTCCGCCAGCAGTTTCGCGAAGGGCCGGCGACCGGCCCGACGCGCGGCGCACGGCGCGCACGCAGCCATCTGCGCCGTCCGCACCAGCAGGCCCGGACGGCTGAGGCGCGCAAGCTGCATTTCATGATCTGTCATCTGGAGGCCTCCGAAGATGTCATGGGGCCCCAACCCTGCGGCGGGTTTTCGTGCCGTTGCGCGCGGGCCCCATGCTGCGGTCGCTGCCAGCGCCATTGTTTACGTTTCAGAAACAATTTAACCAAATGAAACGAATTTTAACGTTTCCGTAATCAATCCGATAAAATTCTCCCCTTTGTTGTCCATGCTGCACGAGGGGGGACGGGTCATGAGCGTGACCCCGCCAGGGCGCTTCGTGCGCTCTGCCACATCACTGCCGACCTGGGTTCCGGCCGAGGCGTCGCAGTACCTGGCACATACCGAGAATGGCCAATCGCTGCGCCGGATCGCCCTTCGGGACGGGGCTGCGCCCTCCACCGTGTGCCGCCGCGTGCGGCGGATGGAGGCGCGGCGCGACGACCCGCTCGTCGACGAGGCGCTCGATGCGCTTGCGGCTCATGCCGCCCGCGCCGCACGCGATCCGGACGACACCCCGAACGACCAACAGGAGACCAGAGACATGACCGCGCCATTCCGATCCCCGATTGTTTCAGACGAGTCGACAGTTTCCCGCGAGGCCCGCCGCATCCTCCGCCGCTTGTGCGAAACCGACGCCGTGCTGGCCGTGGCCGGAGACATGGAAAAGGCCGTTGTTCTTCGGCCCGGACCGGATGGCGAACAGACGCGCACGGCCGTGGTCGACCGGCAGGTGGCGCAGGCCTTTGCGGTGAAGGACTGGATTTCGTGCACAAAGCAGGGCCGCGCGGCGCGTTATGCGATCACGCATGCGGGAAAGGCCGCGCTCAAGCGGCTTCTGGACGAGGATCGGCGCCGGCGGCGGGCGGATGGGTTCGCGGAAGCCGCCTCGGGCTTTCAGGCCCAGCATGCGGATTTTGGCGAGGCGCGCGTCACCGATGACGATGGACGGCGGACCTCCCTGCGGGTGAACCTCGCGGAATCGCCGCTGGCCACGCTGGCGCGGCGCAAGGGGCCGGACGGCAAGCCGTTCCTCACCCCCGATCTGGTGCAGGCCGGCGAACGTCTGCGCGAGGATTTCGAGCGCGCGCAGATGGGTCCGCGTCTGGGGCAGAACTGGGACCGTTTCCTGACCGCAGGGACCGACCGGGGCCTGTTCTCGGGCGATGCGGGCATGGCCGAGGGGCCGAGTGCGGCCCGCGCGCGTGTCACGGAAGCGATGGAGGCGCTTGGGCCGGGCCTGTCGGATGTGGTGCTCAGGGTCTGCTGCTTTCTCGAAGGTCTCGAGACGACCGAGCGCCGCCTCGGCTGGTCGGCGCGGTCGGGCAAGGTGGTGCTCAAGATCGGGCTTCAGCGCTTGCTCAGGCACTACAAGGAGACGCACGGTTTCGTGCCTGCGCTCAGGACCTGAGCCCATCCCGGCCATGCGGAGCGCGCAATCCGCCTGTGCGCAAGTTGCGCGGTTACATTCCGGGGTGTCTGGATTATTTAGGGGTGAACCACTGTCCAGACCCAGCGGAAGCTCACGGCCATGCGCGATCTGAAACTGCCCGAGGAACGCCACCCCGAGAAGGCGCATCGCGCCGACAATGCCCAGCCGAAAAAGCCCAGCTGGATCAGGGTGAAGGCGCCGGTGGGCGAGGGGTATCGCAAGACCCACCAGATCATGCGCGAGCACAAGCTGGTGACCGTCTGCGAAGAGGCGGGCTGCCCCAATGCCGGCGAATGCTGGTCCCAGGGCCATGCCACCATGATGATCATGGGCGAGATCTGCACCCGTGGCTGCACCTTCTGCAACGTGGCCACGGGGCGGCCGCAGGACCTTGACCTGTTCGAGCCGGGGCGCGTGGCCGACGCGGTCCACAAGCTCGGCCTCAACCACGTGGTCATCACCTCGGTCGACCGCGACGATCTCGAGGATGGCGGGGCGGAGCATTTCGCCATGACGATCCGCGCGATCCGCAAACGCTCTCCCGGCACGACGATCGAGATCCTGACGCCCGATTTCCTGAAATGCGCCCCCTCGGTCCTCGAGACCGTGGTCGCGGCGAAACCGGACGTGTTCAACCACAACCTCGAAACCGTTCCCGGCCTCTATCCCGAGGTTCGTCCCGGCGCGCGGTATTTCCATTCGCTCAGGCTTCTGCAGCGGGTGAAGGAGATCGACCCCTCCATGTTCACCAAGTCCGGCATCATGGTGGGCCTGGGCGAGGACCGGCAATCGGTCCTGCAGGTGATGGACGACATGCGCGCGGCCGATATCGATTTCCTGACCATCGGCCAGTACCTGCAACCGACGCCCAAGCATCACGCGGTAGACCGTTTCGTGCATCCCGACGAGTTCGCGGCCTATGAGAAAGCCGCCTATGGCAAGGGGTTCCTGATGGTCTCGGCCACGCCGCTGACGCGGTCGAGCTACCACGCGGGCGATGATTTCGACCGTCTCCGTTCCGCACGGATGGAGAAACTGGGCCGCGCCTGAGCCCGGTGATGCGGCGATCGCTCTGCCTCACGGTGCTCGCTGTCCTGATCGCCATGGGTGGGCCGGGTGTGGCGCAATCGCTGGACGCCGCGAGGGACGCGCTCGCCTCCGGGCGGATCGACGAGGCCGCGCGTCTTGCGGAACCCATGGCAGCCGCCGGTCACGCCGAGGCGCTGGCGCTCCTGGGCCTGATCGCGCGCGATGCGATCCCTCCCGAGACCGACACCGCCCGCGCGCTTCTGGAGACCGCCGCCGCGAGCGGGGCGCCCACGGCGCTGGTGGCGCTGGGGCGCGCCTATCAGCGCGGGGAGATCGGGTTGCACGCGGACCCGGCGCGCGCTCTCGATCACTACGAACGCGCCGTCGCGGCGGGCAGCGAAGTGGCGGAGGTCAACCTGATCAGCCTCGTGGCCAGCGGTGCCCTCGGCGCGCCCGACTGGCCGGCCCTCCGCGCACGGCTCGAGGAACTGGCCCGGGCCGGCACGCGCGGCGCGGCGTCGATGCTGGCCGAGATGCTGGCGACAGGGCGCGGCGGCGCGGCCGACCCTGCCGGCGCCCGCGACCTCGCCGAGTTGGCGTCAGAGGCGGGCGACCCCCGGGCCATGCGGCTTCTGGGCTGGTTGCTCATCCAGGGCGTGGGCGGCGCGGCGGATGCGGCGGCAGGGCGCGCGATGCTGGACCGCGCCGCGCGGGCGGGCGAGGGGGCGGCGGCGACCGATCTGGGGCTATTGCACCGCGATGGCGGCGCGGGGCTGTCGCCTGACATCCTCGCCGCACGCGACTGGTTCGAACGCGCCGCGACGGCCGGAGACGGCTGGGGCGCCACACATCTCGCGCGGCTCCTGAGTGACGGTAACCCGGCCGTGCCCGACGATCCGTGGCGCGCCTTCGACCTCTACCGCGCCGCTGACGCGCGCGGCATCCCGGCTGCGACCCACGGGCTTGCCATCGCCCATTGGGACGGGCTGGGCACGGAGCGCGACCCCATGACCGCGCGTGCCGTGATGACGCGCGCCGCCGCAGCCGGGTTTCCCCGCGCGATCAACGATCTGGGCGTGATGATGGAGACCGGCGTCGGCGGCGATCCCGACCCGGCCCGCGCGGCGGAGCTTTACGAGGCCGCGGCGCGGGCGGGCGACACGCTGGGGGCGTGGAACCTCGCCGATCTGCTGCTGACCCCCACGCTTGATCCCACCGACCCGGCGGAAGGCTACGCCTGGTGCCTCTGGGCCGAGGACAACGCCCCGGATGCGCCCGCGCGCGAAACGTACCGAGAAGGATGCACCAGGGCGGCGGCGCGGCTTTCGGCCGATGACCGCGCGCGCGGGGCGGCGCGCTTCGCGGAGCTTCCGCGCCTCACTCCCCGACCGGCGGCAGCGCCTTGAGATAGGCGGCGATCGCCAGCCGGTCCTCAGAGGTGAGGTTCGACAGGTTCTCCACCACCTCGGCCATCTGCCCGCCCGCCGTGTCGAAATCCGGGGCGAAGCCGTCATTGAGATAGGCGGCGATCTCCTCGACGGACCATGTCAGCTCATCGGGGGTCAGGGCCGGGATCGTGCCGCGCCCCGTCGGGTTCGGCGCACCCGCCATCCAGCGCGTCCGGTCGAGACCGCCGGTGGCGTCGCGCGGCGTGTGACACTCGGCGCAATGGGCCAGCGCCTCCGAGAGGTAGCGGCCGCGCGCCTCCTGCTCGGTGAGGTCGCCGTCGACCACGTAATCGTCACGGAGATGCAGGAGGTTCCAAAGCCCGATCCCGCGCGTGATCGTCACGGGGAAGCTCACCTGATGCGGCTCGGACGGGGTGACGGAGGCGGGCAGGGTGCTGAGGAAGGCGAAAAGGTCGGCCATGTCCTGCCGGGTGGCCATGCGGTAGGCGGTATAGGGGAAAGCGGGGTAGTAATGCCGTCCCTCGGGCGAGATGCCGTTCTGCATGGCGGTCACGAACTCGGCCAGCGTCCAGTCGCCGATGCCATGCTCCGGGTCGGGGGAAATGTTGGGCGCGACGAAGGTGCCGAATTCGCTGGCCAGCCGCTGCCCGCCCGACAGGATCCGCAGATCCTCGCCCTCCGCGTCCTCGCCCGCGTGACAGGAGGCGCAGCCGCCGGCCCAGAACACGGCCTCGCCGGCGCTCGCGTCTCCGGTGAGGTCCGCAAGCTCTTCAGGGGCCACGCGATCGGGCATGGTCAGCGCAAAGAAGGCACCCGCCGAGACGAGCGCGAGGATGACGAGGATCAGGAGTAATCGGCGCATGGGAGATGTTGGGCCGGACGGCCAAGCGACCGGCCCCGATCAGGTCAATCGGATGCGCGGTAGTCGTCGTGGCAGGCGCTGCAGGAGTTGCCGACAGGCCCGAGTGCTGCGCGCATCGGGTCGAGACCTTCGCCCGCTGCGGCGGCAAGGCCATCGGCCGCCGCGCCGAACGCGCCCCATTTGTCCAGCACGTCGGGCAGGTTGTCCCAGATCTCGGGCAGGGCGCGCGTACCCACGAGGGTCATGTTGTCGGAGCCCTCGGGCCAGTGAAAGCTCTGGTCGATCGAAGACAGCGTCACGAGATTGTCCGCTGCCGCCTGGGCGCGGTCAGCGTCGTAGTCTGCCTCGCCCCGGGCCATGGCGACGAGAACGCCGATGTTGAGACCCATCATCTTGAACTGACCCTGCCGCGCCTGCACGGGCATGGGCAGGTCCTGCGCGATGGTGGCGGTGCCGAAACCGGTGGCCACGATCACGGCACTGGCGGCGAGGATGGAACGGAATTTCATTGCTTGCTCCCTGGACGGTGAAACTCGGTCGCTACCATGAGGGTAGATCCGTGCGACACTCTGTCAATCCGTGACCGTCCGCATCAGCCACGCGCCGACCCTGCGCCGATGCGCAGAAGTTTCACTTGGATGTCAGATGGAAGCGCCCCATCAGCCCGCGTTCTTCATCCGCACCTTGCCGATATAGGGCAGGTTGCGGTTGCGCTGCGCGAAGTCGATGCCGTAGCCCACCACGAACTCGTCCGGTATCTCGAAGCCCACCCAGTCGGCGCGCACGTCGACCTCGCGCCGCGTGGGCTTGTCGAGCAACGCGATGGTCCTCAGCCGTGCCGGTTCCCGCGAGCGCAGGAGGTTCGAGACATGCATCAGCGTGTGGCCGGTGTCGACGATATCCTCCACCACCAGCACGTCGCGCCCCGCGATCTCGCCGCGCAGGTCCTTGAGAATGCGCACCTCGCGCGAGGATTGCATCGCGTCGCCGTAGGAGGACGCCTCGAGGAAATCGACCTCCACCGGCAGGTCAAGTTCTCGTACAAGATCGGCGATAAAGACGAAACTGCCGCGCAACAGGCCCACGAGCACCAGTTTCTCGGTGCCTGCGAAGGACGCTTCGATCTCGCGCGCAAGCTCCTCTATGCGGGCGGCGATCGACTTGGCCGAGATCATCTGCAAGACCTCGTAATCCGGACTGTCTTGCGTCGTGCGGGCGGGCTGCGCCATCATGTCCCCCTGCCGGACCACGCCCGGAACCTTGATTTTCCGACCGTGTTTTATGACATGCCGTTTACGGAAGGAAGACGAAAGACCCGCGATGCCCGTCCATTCGGAGATCAAACACCTGCCCTACACGGCAGAGCAGATGTACGACCTCGTGGCAGACGTGGCGCAGTACCCGAAATTCATCCCGTGGATCGCCGCCTCGCGCGTGCGCTCGGTGACCCCCGAGGGTGAGCGCGCGGTGATGCTCGCCGACCTCGTGGTGGGCTTCAAGATGTTCCGCGAACGCTTCTTGTCTAGGGTGACCTTGTGGCAGGGCACGCGCCGGATCGACACCGAGTATATCGAGGGGCCGTTCAAGCACATGCATTCCACCTGGGTTTTCCGCGACCTGGAGGATGGCGGCTGCGAGGTGGCGTTCGACGTGGATTTCGAGTTCCGGAACAAGCTGCTGCAGGGCGCGGCGGGGCTGTTCTTCCATGAGGCGATGCAGCGGATCGTCCGCGCCTTCGAGACCCGCGCGCAGGCGCTTTACGGCCAGGACGCGGCGACGACCGCCTGAGACTCCGTCAGAACAGCGTGTCGAGCAGAAGCTCCAGCGCGTGATCGACGCTGGCCTTGCGCACGGCGGCCCGCCCGCGCGCGCCGAATTCCACGGTTTCGGTATAAATCAGGTCGGGCGTGGCCACACCGAAGCAGACGCGCCCCTCGGGCTTGGTCTCCGATCCGCCCGGGCCTGCGATCCCCGTCACCGAGATCGCGATCTGCGCCGCCGAAAGCCGCAGCGCGCCGCGCGCCATTTCGGCGGCGACCGGTTCGGAGACCGCGCCATGCTCGTCGAGCGTGGCCTGCGAGACGCCGAGCATCTCGATCTTGGCGGCGTTGGAATAGGTCACGAAGCCCCGGTCGAGCGCCGAGGACGCGCCCGGTTCGTCGGTGATGGCGGCCGCGATCATGCCGCCCGTGCAGCTTTCGGCGGTGGCCAGCATCCAGCCCCGCGCGCGCAGCGCGTCGATGACCTCGCGCGCGCTCATCCCGGGATCAGCACGAGATGGGCCACGACCGCGAAGACTGCGACCACGAGTGCGGCGAGCCATCCCGCGATCAGGTCATCGGCCATCACGCCCATCGCGCCTTCCTGCCGGTCGGCCCAGCCGACGGGGCCGGGTTTCCAGATATCGAAGAGCCGGAAGGCGAGGAAGGCCGTGACGATCCCGGGCCAGAGGTCGAGGAACCCCACGCCCGCGAAAACCGCGCCGTAGGATACGGGCCAGAGCGCGACGAACATGCCCGCGACCTCGTCGATGACGATCTCGGACGGGTCCTTGTCGGCGCTGCCCTGCAACTCGCGCGTGACCGCCCACCAGCCGATGGCGGCGATGGCGAAGGTGGCAATGGCGAAGAGCCAGAAGCCCCCCAGCGCGTGCACCGCCCAGGCAAGCGGAAGGGCCGCCGCACTGCCCCATGTGCCGGGGGCGGGGCGCAGGTCGCCCACACCGCCGAAAGTCGCGATCAGCCGGCTCACGGGCGCACCAGCGTCACGGTGGCCAGCGCCGCGATCCCTTCCTCGCGCCCGGTGAAGCCCAGCCGCTCCGACGTGGTGGCCTTGACCGAGACCCTGTCCATCCCGATGCGCAGAAGTGCTGCAAGGCTCTCGCGCATGGCCGCAGCGTGCGGGCCGATCTTGGGCCGCTCGCAGACCAGCGTCAGGTCGGCATGGGTGATGCGAAAACCCTTCTGAGCCGCCAGGTCGACGGCATGGGTCAGGAAGATGTGGCTTTCCGCGCCTTTCCATTGCGGATCGGAGGGCGGGAAATGCGTGCCGATATCGCCCTCGGCCAGCGCGCCGTAGATGGCATCGGTGACGGTATGGAGCCCCACATCGGCATCGGAATGGCCCTGCAGGCCCCGCTCATGGGGCAAGGCCACGCCGCAGAGCATCACGTGATCGCCGGGCCCGAAGCGGTGCACGTCGTAGCCATTGCCGGTGCGGATATCCATGCCAGTCTCCATCAGCCGTTCGGCGCGTGCGAAATCGCTGCCCGTGGTGATCTTGATATTCGCATCGTCGCCCGGCGTGATCGCGACCGATAGTCCGGCCTTGCGCGCAACCTCCACATCATCGGCGGCGGGCCCCTCATGCGCGGCATGGGCCGCGCGGATGGCGTCGAGGTGAAACCCCTGTGGCGTCTGCGCCCGCCAGAGCCCTTCGCGGTTCTCGGTGCCCGTGACGGTGCCCTCGCCGCGCCAGAGCGCGTCGGTGACGGCCAGTGCGGGGGCCGCGCCGGGATGGGTCCGCAGCGCGTCCAGCACGCCGTCGATCACCTCGGCCGAAACCAGCGGGCGCGCGGCGTCGTGGATCAGCACATAGGGAAAGCCTTCCGACACCGCCGCGAGCCCCGCGCGCACCGAGGCGTGCCGTTCCGCCCCGCCGGTCACGTCGCGCAGGGGGCAGCGCGCCACGATCCCGCAGGCGCTGTAGAGATCGCCGTCCTCGGCACCGCGCACGATCACGATTTCGCCCACGCCCGGGTGCCGGTCGAAGGCCGCGACCGTGTGGGCGAGCACCGGTTTGCCGCGCAACGTCCTGTATTGCTTGGGCAGTCCGCCGCCCGCGCGCAGCCCGCGTCCGGCCGCGACGAGCACCACGGCGGCCTGGGCCGTGGCGTCGGCGTCTCCGGGGGTCGGGTCGGGCTCGGTCATGGGCGCGGACATGAGGGCAGGTTTATGTGCTGGCGGCGGATGGCACAATGCGGCGCTGCAATTGCCTAAAATTTGTGCATAAAGGTCAAAAGCTGATCTACCCCATGAGTCGCGTCTTGAAACGCCGGGCTTTTCTTTGAACTCCCCGAGGGGGCGCACTATCGACAAATACGACGTGCACAAGGAATAAGCATTTGTCCGTTTCGCTGGCAGATACAAGGCTGACGCCGCCCGTGATCCTCGCCCCGATGGCCGGGATCACCGATCTGCCGTTTCGTCGGCTGGTGGCGTCCTTCGGCGCGGGGCTCGTCGTCTCCGAGATGGTGGCGAGCGAGGACATGGTGAACGCCAAGCCCTCGGTCCGCGCGCGCGCCGAACTGGGCCTCGGCGAGGCGGCGACGGCGGTCCAGCTGGCTGGGCGCGAGGCGCACTGGATGGCCGAGGCCGCGCGCATCGTCGAGGGGCAGGGGGCACGGATCATCGACATCAACATGGGCTGCCCGGCCAAGAAGGTCGTGGGCGGGCTCTCGGGATCGGCGCTGATGCGCGATCTCGATCACGCGCTCAGGCTGATCGAGGCCGTGGTGGGCGCGGTCGACGTGCATGTGACGCTCAAGACGCGGCTGGGCTGGGATGACGACAGCCACAATGCCGCCGATCTCGCGCGCCGCGCGGAGGCGGCGGGCGTGGCGATGATCACCATCCATGGCCGCACGCGGTGCCAGTTCTACAAGGGCCGCGCCGACTGGGCCGCGATCCGCGCGGTGAAGGACGCCGTGGCGATCCCCGTGATCGCGAACGGCGACATTCGCTCGTGCGAGGATGCCGGCGCCGCGCTGGCGGCCTCGCGCGCCGATGGCGTCATGGTCGGGCGCGGCGCGCAAGGGCGCCCCTGGGCGCTGGCCGGGATCGCGGCGGCGCTGTTCGGCGCGCCCGCCCCGGCGATCCCCGAGGGGGCGGACCGCGCGGACATGGTGGCGGACCATTACGAGGACATGCTGTCCTTCTACGGCCGCGTCCTTGGCCCCCGCGTCGCGCGCAAGCATCTGGGCTGGTACATGGACGAGGTCGGAACGCCCGCCCCCCTGCGCAAGGCCATCCTGACGGAGGCCGAGCCGCGCGCCGTTCTGCGGCTTCTGCCCGACGCGATCTGCGCCGGCGCGACGGCGGTGGCCGCATGACCGAGTTCACCCAATCGCTCTGGGCGTCGCTGCCTGTCCCGGCGCTGATCGTCGATGCCGAGGATCGCATCCTCGACGTGAACCCCGCCGCAGAAACCTTTCTGAACGCGTCGAAAAAGTCGCTCGACGGGCATCCCGTCTGGGACAAGATCTTTGTCGATGCGCCGCTGGAAGAGGCGTTCTCGCGCATCCGCACCGGCCACTCCGCGCTTTTCGTGAACGCCGTGGACGTCGGCACCGGAAGCCGCAAGCCCGTGTCCTGCGACGTCCAGATCGCCCCCCTGTCGGACAAGCCCGACCATGTGCTCGTGCTTCTGGAGAATCGCGAGCTCGCCGGCCGGCTCGACCGTGCGATGCATTCGAAATCGGCCGCGAAATCTGCTATCGGCATGGCCGAGATGCTTGCCCACGAGATCAAGAACCCGCTCGCGGGCATCACCGGGGCGGCGCAGCTCATCTCGATGAACGCCAATGGCGAGGAGCGCGAGCTGACCGACCTGATCGTCGAGGAAACACGCCGCATCCTGAAGTTGCTGGAACAGGTCGAAGAGTTCGGCAACGTCCGCCCGCCCGAGCGTCGCGCGGTGAACATCCATGACGTGCTCGACCGCGCGCGCAAGTCGGCGGCCATCGGTTTCGCCGCGCATATGAGGATCGAGGACGATTACGACCCTTCTCTGCCGCCCACATGGGGCGATCCCGACCAGCTTCAGCAGGTGTTCCTGAACCTCTTGAAAAACGCCGCCGAGGCTGGACGTGAGGGCGGTACGATCCGCATCCGAACGTTTTACGAGTTGTCCCTGAAAGTGCGTCGCAGGGACGGAACCGGCGGTGCGGTGCCGCTGCAGGTGGAGATCGCCGATGACGGCCCCGGCATCCCGCCCGATATCGCGGGCGACATCTTCGAGCCCTTCGTGTCGGGTCGTGAAAACGGCACGGGTCTGGGCCTCGCGCTGATCTCCAAGATCATCTCCGATCACGATGGCTGGGTGGCGGTGGATTCCGTGCCCGGCCGCACCGTGTTTCGCATTTCCCTTCCCGTCGCGCCGCGCGAGGTCACCGTATGACCCCGCAAAGGCGCGACCAGACGACCGGAGCATTCTGACATGGACGGTACCGTTCTCGTGGCCGACGACGACCGCACGATCCGCACGGTTCTGACGCAGGCGCTGACGCGCGCGGGCTGCAAGGTGCATGCCACCTCCAGCCTGATGACGCTGATGCGCTGGGTCGAGGAGGGAAAGGGCGATCTGGTGATCTCGGACGTGATCATGCCCGACGGAAACGGGCTCGAGACACTGCCCCGGATCAACGAGAAACGGCCCGGCCTGCCGGTGATCGTGATCTCGGCCCAGAACACGATCATGACGGCGATCCAGGCGACCGAGGCGGACGCCTACGACTACCTTCCCAAGCCCTTCGACCTGCCCGACCTGATGAAGCGGGCGGCCCGCGCGCTCGACCAGAAACGCCGAGCCACACCGGCCGTAAGACCCGTCGTCGAGCCCGCCAGCGGGCAGCAGGAGGACCTGCCGCTGGTGGGCCGCACGCCGTCGATGCAGGCGCTCTACCGGCTGGTCGCCCGTGTGATGAATACCGAGCTTCCGGTCCTGATCACCGGCGAAAGCGGCACGGGGAAAAGCCTGATCGCGCGGGCGATCCACGATTTCTCCGATCGCCGCACGCTCCCCTTCGTCGTCGCGGCCCCCAGTGACCTCGAGGGCATGGACGGCCCCTCGGCGGTGATCGCGCGGGCCAAGGGCGGCTCGATCCTTTTCGACGAGGTGGGCGATCTGGGAGAGGCCGCGCAGGGCAAGATCGTGCGCATGCTCGACGCCATGGGCGACAGCGCGCCGCGCGTGATGGCGACCTCCCAGAAGGACCTGATGGAGCGGATGGAGGCCGGCGCCTTCCGGCAGGACCTGTTCTATCGCCTCGGCGGCGTGAGCATCGCCGTGCCATCCTTGCGCGAACGGGTCGACGACATCCCGCTTCTGGCCAAACATTTCCTCGCGCGGGCCGAGCGCGACGGGATAACCGCCCGCCGCTTCGCCGAGGACGCCATGGAGCTGATTCGGGCCTATTCCTGGCCGGGCAACGTGCGCCAGCTGGAAAACACGATCCGAAGGCTGACCGTCACCAGCCCGTCGGAGGAGATCACCCGCCCCGAGATCGAGATGGTCCTTGGCTCCCAACCGGCGATCGAGCCGCTCATGGGCGGAGGATCGGGTGACAAGCTGTCGTCCTCGGTCGCCAAGCACCTGCGGCGGTATTTCGACCTTCATGGCGGGGTGTTGCCGCCCCCCGGGCTCTACACCCGCATCCTGAAGGAAGTGGAGATGCCGCTGATCGAAATCGCACTTGAAGCGACCGGCGGCAATCAAGCTAAATGTGCTGAATTGCTGGGCATCAACCGCAATACCTTGAGAAAAAAGATCACCGATCTGGATATTCGCGTGACACGGCGCCGCAAGTTGATGTAAAAGAGCAACAGGCGCGTGGCAGAATAGGCACGGCCTGAAAGCGGCGCGGGCGGCGAATCCGTCATTCTCGTGGGAGCAGTGATCGTAAGTGGTTGAACAGCCGGCCGACACACCGTCCGGCGGGTCCGGAGGCGGCGCTTCGCGGCATGGGCGTGGCCTGTCCGGCCCGACGCTGCTGGAACGGGTCGCGCGCATGCGCAGGACGCGGCGCTGGCGGTCCATCGGCACGTTCGGGCTGGTGACCCTCGGGCCGGTTCTGGCGCTGGCCACCTTCCTCGTGCTCGGGCCGCTTGCCGAATCCGTCGTCACGCCCTCGCTGCGTCTCGTTCTGCTGGCGGACCTCGTCTACATCCTCGTCGTGGCCGCGCTGGTGCTGCGGGAGGTCGCGCGCGTGATCGCCTCCCGCCGGGCGCGCTCGGCGGGTTCGCGGCTGCACCTGCGGCTCACGGGCGTCTTCACGATCGTCGCGCTGGTGCCCACGATCCTTGTTGCCGTCTTTGCCACGATCACCGTCAACATGGGGCTCGAGGGCTGGTTCTCGGACCGGGTGTCGACCGCGCTGGGCAATTCGGTGGACGCGGCCGTGGCCTATCAGCAGGAGCATCGCGACGACCTGTCGGAGGACGCACGCGCGCTGGCGACCTTTCTCGACATCAACCGTCGCGCCGCGCCTTTCCTGAACGATGGCGAGTTGCGCCAGCTTCTGAGCCAGGGGCAGGCACGCATCCAGCGGGGCCTGCGCGAGGCCTTCGTGATCGACGGCGGCGGCGAGATCCGGGCGCGCGGCGAACGCAGCTACCTGTTCGATTTCGAACGCCCCGATGACGCGGCGCTGGCGCAGGCCGAGGCCGGGGAACTCGTGCTGATCGAGGACCGTGGGCAGAACGAATTTCGCGCGCTTCTGCGGCTCGATGCCTTTCCCGACCGTTACCTCTATGTCAGCCGCGAGGTCGATGGCGAGATCATCTCGCTTCTCGACGAGACCCAGCAGACGGTGCAGCTGTATCGCCAGCTGGAACTGGACCGGGGGCGCGTGCTGTTCGAATTCGCCCTGCTTTACCTCGGTTTCGCGCTGATCATGATCCTCGCGTCGATCTGGCTGGGCCTGTGGTTCGCCGAACGGCTCTCGCGCCCGGTCGGGCGGCTTGCCAGCGCGGCGCAGCGGGTCGGGCAGGGCGACCTGGAGGTACGCGTGGCCGAGGAACAGAGCGATGACGAGATCGCCATGCTGGGGCAGCTCTTCAACCAGATGACGCGCCAGCTGAAGGGGCAGCGCGACACGCTGGTGGAACAGAACGCGGCGACCGAGGCGCGGCGGCGTCTGTTCGATTCGGTGCTGACCTCGGTGACGGCCGGCGTGATCGGGCTCAACGCCGAGGGGCGGATCGATTTCATGAACCGCTCGGCGATCCGGCTGCTGGGACTGATCGACCAGCGCGACAGCGGTCTGTCGCTGCAGGCCGCGGTGCCGGAATTCGGGGCGCTCTTCGAGAGGCTCACCGGCAGCTTCAGTGAAAGCGTGCAGGAGGAAATCAAGCTGACCCGCAAGGGCAAGCAGGAAAGCCTGCTGGTGCGCATGGCCACGCGCCGCAACACCGATGGCGAGCTCGAGGGCTACGTGGTGGCCTTCGACGATGTGACCGACCTCGTCTCGGCGCAGCGCATGGCCGCATGGGGCGACGTGGCGCGACGGATCGCGCACGAGATCAAGAACCCGCTCACGCCCATCCAGCTTTCGGCCGAGCGCATCAACCGCAAGTTCAGCCGCCACCTGTCGGAGGAGGACGCGGCGTCGCTGGCGCAGATGACCGAGGTGGTTGTGCGCCAGACCAACGACCTGCGCCGGATCGTCGACGAGTTCTCGAAATTCGCCCGGATGCCCGAGCCCGAGACGCGGGAGGAGGACGCGGTGCAACTGCTCCGCGAGGCGGTGACGCTGCAGCAGGCCGGACAGCCCGACACCGTGTTCACCGTGTCACTGCCCGAGGCGCCGGTGATGGCGGAACTCGATGCGACGATGATCGGGCAGGCGTTGACCAACCTCATGAAGAACGGTGGGGAAGCTATTGAAAGCTTGCAGGAAAAAGGCGCTCCTGATGGTTTCGTTCCGGAGCTGCGGGTCCGGATGCTGACCCTGCCCGAGGCGCTGGTGATCGAGATCGCCGACAACGGCATCGGCCTGCCGCCCGACCGGGCGAAACTGTTCGAACCCTATGTCACGACACGCGAGAAGGGCACCGGCCTTGGCCTGCCCATCGTCAAGAAGATCATCGAGGAACACGGCGGAACCCTGGAACTGGTGGATGCCGAGGAATTCACGGAAGGCGCGCATCACGGGGCGATGGCGCGCATCACCCTGCCGCGGCTTAGGGCGGAAAACCCGGAGGTTCGATCATGAGCGATATTCTGGTTGTGGACGACGAGCGGGATATCCGCGAGCTTATCTGCGATATCCTTGAAGATGAGGGGTTTGCGACGCGACGTGCAGGTACGTCCGACGAATGCATGGCCGAATTGAACAAGGCCGCGCCGGGGCTGATGATCCTCGACATCTGGCTCAAGGACAGCAACATGGACGGGATCGACATCCTCAAGCAGGTGAAGCTCGACAATCCGGACGTGCCGGTGGTGATCATCTCGGGCCACGGCAATATCGAGATCGCGGTCGCGGCGATCCGGCAGGGCGCCTACGACTTCATCGAAAAGCCCTTCAACATCGACCAGCTGCTGGTGGTGATCCGGCGCGCCATGGAAACCTCGCGCCTGCGTCGGGAGAACGCGCAGCTGCGCCGGCAGGAGGTGCGCGGCACCGACATGATCGGCAACTCGGCGGGGATGAAACTGCTGAAATCCCAGCTGGAGAAAGTCACGAAATCCAATGGACGCGTGATGCTGACGGGCGGGCCGGGGTCGGGCAAGGAGGTGGCCGCGCGCTGGATCCACGCCAATTCGAACCGTGCCAACGGGCCGTTCGTCACGGTTTCCTCGGCGGCAATCCAGCCCGATCACATGGAAGAAGTGCTGTTCGGCCGCGAAACGCCAGAGCGCGGCGTCGAACAGGGGCTGCTGGAACAGGCCCATGGCGGGATCATCTATTTCGACGAGGTGGCCGACATGCCGCTGGGCACGCAGTCGAAGATCCTGCGCGTGCTGGTGGACCAGTCCTTTACCCGCGTGGGCGGCACGGCGAAGGTGCGCGTCGATCTGCGCGTCATCTCGTCGACCACGCGCAATCTTTCCGGCGAGATCGCCGCCGGCCGCTTCCGCGAGGAACTCTATCACCGGCTCAACGTGGTCCCGATCGAGGTGCCGCCGCTGGAGGACCGCCGCGAGGACATCCCGGAACTCGCGCGGCATTTCATCGAGTTGTTCAACACCGAGCAGGGGCTGGCGTTGCGCGAACTGGGCGAGGATGCGGTCGCGATGCTGCAGACGATGTCCTGGCCCGGCAACGTGCGCCAGCTCAGGAACGTGATCGAGCGTGTCCTGATCCTTGGCGAGGGCACCGGTCGGATCGAGGCGGGCGACCTGCCCGGGCCGGGCGAAAGCCGCGGGGGCGGGGACGGGGAGATGTCGCTGTCCGCGTCGCTGACAACGCTGCCGCTGCGCGAGGCGCGCGAGCTTTTCGAACGGCACTACCTGATGGCGCAGATCAACCGCTTCGGCGGCAACATAAGCCGCACGGCGAGTTTCGTGGGCATGGAACGCTCGGCGCTTCACCGCAAGCTCAAGTCGCTGGGGGTGGTGACCTCCAGCAAGGCCGGCGCGCGCGTTGCGCAAGTGGAGGAGCACGGTGGCGCCGATACCCGCCTTGATTGACGCCCGGGCCGCTCTCTGCCATGGGTTTGACCCCAGAGACACCTGTCGGGCATAGGCCACATGAAGGTTATCATCTGCGGCGCGGGCCAGGTCGGTTGGCAGATCGCGCGCCATCTGTCCCGGGAAAACAACGACGTCACCGTGGTCGACAACAACCCCGCGCTGGTGCGCAGGGCGACGGATACACTCGACGTGCAGGGGCTGACGGGCTTCGCGAGCCACCCTTACGTTCTCGATACGGCGGGCGCGGGGGATGCCGACATGATCATCGCCGCGACCTTCTCGGACGAGGTGAACATGGTCACCTGCCAGGTGGCGCATTCGGTTTTCTCGGTGCCGCGCAAGATCGCGCGCCTGCGCAGCCAGTCCTATCTCGACGCGATCTACTCCGACCTCTACCGGCGCGACCACCTGCCCATCGACGTGGTGATCTCGCCGGAAAAGGAGGTGGCGGAGGCCGCGCTCAGGCGCATTTCCTCGCCCTCGACCTTCGACACCGAGAGCTTCCTGTCGGGAGATGCGCAGATGCTGGGCATCGCGCTCACCGCCGAGTGCCCGGTGCTGAACACCCCGCTCAAGCAGTTGTCCGAGCTTTTCTCGACGCTGCGCGCCATCGTCGTGGGCGTGCGGCGCGAGGGCACGCTGTTTGTGCCGGAACCGGGCGACCAGCTGTTCGAGAACGACCAGATCTACGTGTTTACCCACACGCTGGATGTGCAGCGCACGCTGGAGATCTTCGGCAAGACGGCGAAGGCGCCCGAACGTGTCATTGTCATCGGTGGCGGAAATGTTGGCCTGACCGTGGCGCGCGCGCTGGAAAGCCAGCAGCACAGGATCCGCTCGCGCGTGATCGAGGCCAACCGCTCCCGTGCCGAGGTGGCGGCGGACGCGCTGGAGCGGACGATCGTGCTTCATGGCGACGGGCTCGACATGGAGCTTCTGCGCGAGGCCGGGGTGGAGCGCACCGACGCCGTGCTCTGCGTGACCGATGACGACAAGACGAACCTGCTGGCCTCGGTTCGTGCGAAATCGGCCGGGGCCCACATGGCCATCGCGCTGGTCAACGACCCCACGCTGATCCCGCTGATGAAGCCGCTGGCGATCGATGCCCATATCAACCCGCGCGCCACGACGGTCAGTTCCATCCTGCGCCACATCCGCCATGGCCGTGTGCGCGGTGTCTATTCCGTCGGCGACGGCGAGGCGGAGGTGATCGAGGCGCAGGTCCTGTCCACATCCTCCGTGGCGGGCAAGGCGGTCCGCGACATCGATTTCCCCGAGGGTGCGCTTCTGGCGGCCGTGCAGAAATCGGGGAAGGTCATCCGCCCCAGCGGCACGACGCGGATCGAGGAGGGCGATTCCATCGTCATCTTCGCGCTATCGGCCGATGTGCCGGCGATCGAGACGCTCCTTCAGGTCTCGATCGACTTTTTCTGAGCGATGCTGGTCTGGTTCCGATCGCTCCCGCTTTTCGTCGTCTTGGTCTGGATCTCGGCGGGCGCGATGCTCTTTCCCGCCGCGATGGCCTTCCTGACGGAGGATTTCGCCACGGGCCGGCGGTTTTTCTACGCCAGCCTGATGACGATGATCGCGGCGACGCTGATCGGGATCGCGACGCAGGGAAGCCGCGTCGTGGCCACCGAGAGACGGCAGTTGGTCACGCTTGTCGCGTCCTACCTGGTGCTGCCTGTCGTGCTCGCCATTCCGATGGAACAGGCGGTGTCGGCCACACGGTTCATCAATGTCTATCTCGACATGGTCTCGGCGCTGACGACGACGGGTGCCGTGGTCTTCGAGCCCGGGCGCCTGCCGGACGCGGTGCATCTGTGGCGCGGCACGGTGGGCTGGCTGGGAGGTCTGCTGATCTGGGTGTCGGCCATGGCGGTTCTCGCCCCGCTGAGCCTCGGCGGCTACGAGGTGACATCGGAGGCCCGCGTCGAGGAGGGGCGGATCCAGACCAGCCTGACCCAGACGGGTGCATCGGGCGCGGCCGATCGGTTGCGCAAGAGCGCCGCGCAGCTGACGCCGGTCTACGGCGTTCTGACGGTTGCGCTTGCGTTCGCGTTGCTGATGGCGGGCGAGACGCCGCTTGTGGCGGTGATCCATGCCATGTCGACCATGGCCACCTCGGGCATCACGCCGGTCGATGGGCTGATCGGTCGCCCGGCGGGGGTGGCGGGCGAGGCGATGATCCTGGTCTTCTTCGTCTTCGCGCTGTCGCGGCGGACCTTCAGCAGGCGTTTCGACCGCGACTGGCCCGGCCGTATCGCGGCGGACCGGGAGGTCCGGCTGGCCGCGTTCGCCGTGGTCGTGCTGCCGACGCTTTTGTTCACGCGCCACTGGCTGGGCGCGCTGGAGGTCGCGACGGTGGCCAATTTCGAGGATGCGCTCGCGGCGCTCTGGGGCGGGGCCTTCACGGTCCTGTCCTTCCTGACCACGACCGGCTTCGTCTCGGACAGCTGGGTCGCGGCGCGTACGTGGTCGGGGCTGGAGACGCCGGGGCTTTTGCTGGTGGGGCTCGTGCTGATGGGTGGAGGGGTGGCCACCACGGCCGGCGGGCTGAAGCTGTTGCGGGTCTACGCGCTTTACAAGCACGGGGTGCGCGAGATGGGCAAGCTGATCCATCCCAACTCCGTCGGCGGCGCGGGACGGCTGGGGCGCCGCATCCGGCGCGAGGGGGCTTATATCGCTTGGATCTTCTTCATGCTCTTCATCCTGTCGCTGGCCGCCGTGATGCTTGCGCTGGCGGCGACGGGGCTCGGCTTCGAGCAGGCGCTGATCCTGTCGATCTCCGCGCTCAGCACCACCGGGCCATTGGCCGCCGTGGCCGGGGAGGCGCCGATCGACTACATCACGCTCAGCGATGCCGCGAAGCTGATCCTGGCCGTGGCCATGATCGTCGGACGGATCGAAACGCTCGTGCTAATCGCGCTGCTAAACCCGGCATTCTGGCGGTCCTGACGCCATATGCGCGCCAAGTGCCCGTATACGGGGTGGAAATCCCGTGGAACACGCCCCATAGTATAATCGCCGACAGTCCGCCGGGAAACGGTGGCGACCACGCATAAAAAGGCGCGATGTGAACATGGCCGAGAACAAACAGAACCTGCAGGACGCGTTTCTCAATCACGTCCGAAAGACCAAGGTACCGGTGACGATCTTCCTGATCAATGGCGTGAAGCTTCAGGGCGTGATCACCTGGTTCGACAATTTCTGCGTATTGCTGCGCCGCGACGGGCAAAGCCAGCTTGTCTACAAGCACGCGATCTCGACGGTCATGCCGGCGCAGCCGATCAATCTCTACGACGGCGAAGAGTGACGGCGGGCGACGAGGGCCACACCACCGACAGGACGGACGACCGTGCGCCGATGCGCACGATGGTCCTGCATCCCGATATCCAGACCGACCGCGACCGCCGGGACCCCGGCGCCGCGCTGGAGGAGGCCGTGGCGCTTGCCGCCGCTCTTCCGGACCTGGAGATCAGGGGGGCCGATGTGGTGCGCCTGCCGCGGGCGCATGCGGGCATGCTGTTCGGGTCGGGCAAGATCGAGGAACTGAAGCAGCGAATCGAGGACGCGGATGTGGGCCTCGTGCTGATCGACGGCGTCGTGACGCCGGTGCAGCAGCGCAACCTCGAAAAGGCCTGGGGCTGCAAGCTTCTGGACCGCACCGGGCTGATCCTCGAGATCTTCGCCGATCGCGCCCGCACGCGGGAGGGCGTGCTGCAGGTGGAACTGGCCGCACTCAGCTACCAGCGCACGCGCCTGGTGCGGGCCTGGACCCACCTCGAACGGCAGAGGGGTGGCCTCGGCTTCGTCGGCGGACCCGGCGAGACGCAGATCGAGGCCGACCGCCGCGCCATCGACGAGGCGATCACGCGGCTGCGCCGGCAACTGGCCAAGGTCGCCAAGACCCGCGGGCTTCATCGCGCCGCACGCGCCAAGGTGCCCTTTCCGGTGGTGGCGCTGGTGGGCTACACCAACGCGGGCAAGTCCACGCTTTTCAACCGGCTGACCGGCGCGGAGGTGCTGGCCAAGGACATGCTCTTCGCCACGCTCGACCCGACCATGCGCGCCGTGCGGCTGCCTGACGGAACCGAGGTGATCCTGTCGGACACGGTGGGCTTCATCTCGGACCTGCCGACGCAGCTTGTGGCCGCCTTCCGCGCCACGCTCGAGGAGGTTCTGGACGCCGACCTGATCCTTCACGTGCGCGACATCGCGCATCCGCAGACCACCGAGCAGGCCGAGGACGTGGCGCGCATCCTCGAGGATCTGGGCGTGGCCGAGACGACGCCGCAACTGGAGGTCTGGAACAAGATCGACCTGCTGCCCGCCGCCGAGCGCGAGACGCGCCGGACCGAGGCCGCGCGCCGCGACACGGTCTTCGCGATCTCGGCGCTGACGGGCGAGGGGCTCGATCCCTTCCTGAGCGCGGTGGCCGAGCTTGTTTCGGAACCGCGCCACCGCACGGTGCTGACGCTGCCCCATTCCGACGGGCGGCGGCGGGCATGGCTTTTCGAGCGCGGCATCGTCGAGGCGGAGGACAGCGAAGGCGAGACGACGCGCCTCACCGTGCGCTGGACGGACCGGGAGGCGCAGGCGTTCCGGGCGCTCGGCGAGGGTGGCAGCTAGGCCAACCGGTGCAAAAAGAAAAGGCCCCGTCGCGAAGGACGGGGCCATTTTTCACCCTGAGATGGTGTTGTTCAGAAACTGTAGCCGACTCGCAGACCGAAACCTACCGCGTGGTTGTCGGTGAAGGGGGCGTTGATCGTCGTCGTCGTCGCATCACCCAGGTGGGTGTAGTTGATCCCGCCGGTCAGGCGAATGTCACCGATATCGTAGATCGCCGCCAGCGACAGACCGAGGCGGCCGTCCTTGGGGTCGAGGTTGGATTGGAGGAAGCCGTTCGCCTCCTCGAAGGTGACGCGTCCCACGAGCGCGAGATCTTCGTTAAGGCGGCGCGCGATGCCCGCCGACCATGTCCAGACGTCGGTGTCGTAGTCGATGATGCCCAGCGCGCTTTGGGTGTTGATGGCTGTCTCCGTCCATTCCGCCCAACGCACGGAGGCAAGAAGGAGCGTGCCTTCGGCGATGCCGGTCTGGAAGTCGAGATTGACCGACTGCGGCAGCACGTAGGCGCCGGTGGTCGCGGCAAGCGGTCCAAGCCCCACGTCGAAAGGAAGCGAGTTCGTGATCGGATGATTGTGCTCGGTCTCAGAATAGTAGGTCAGGCTCGCCCGAAGCGCGATGTCCGGGATCTCATAGGCGACGCCGATCAGGTAACCTAGGTCGCTGTCGCCTTCGAAGGTAAGCGTCTGGGGGACGTCGTCGAAGTTGATCTCACCGGACATGGTAACATAGCGCAGGCCGCCATGGACGCTGAAGCGGTCGTTGAATTCGTAGCGCAGGATGCCGCTCAGCGACGTGCCCGAAAGCTGCGCCTCGAAGCTGTTGCCGCCCAGCCCGACGATCAACGGATACGCGGCCGAGGCGTTGGTGTAATCCACCGCCGCGCCGAAGGCTTCCTCGAAAATGAACGCGAATGAAAGGTTGTCGCTCAGGTCCTGCTTGTAGGCGAGACTGTAAGTCAGGAAATCGCTTGCCACATCCCCGGAAGGCGCCCCGAGAAAGCCGGTGATATCTGGCATGACGTAGCCGAGATTGATCTCGGCATAGCTGCCATCCTCGAAGAGCGGCGCGATGCTGAGGCCGGTGCGGTCTAGGCCCCCCGCGCTCGCCAGGCTGGTGCTCGCCAGAAGCAGCGCCGCGGCGCCGAGTGTGCCTTTGGTCCCGAAACGGGTCATTGCCGTATCCTCCACCTCAACTTGTGGATAGAAATGCCGACAAAGCAGACAAGGGGTCAATTCTTCCCCGGCGTCAGGGCCGCACAAGGGACCGGATCGGACCCGAATCTGTGACAGATTTGCTACAAGATGGGCGAATCGGCACAAGATCGGCCAGAGACGGCCATCAACGCGACCGACGCCGCGGCGGCCGGGTGCCGAGTATGTTGATGTAGTTGCCCGCGAAGATCAGGACCGCGCCCAGCGCCACGCCCCAGGCCAGCGGCTCGTCGTAGAACAGCATCCCGATCACGGCGATGGCCGGCAGGCGCGCGAAATCCATCGGCATGACGATGGAGGCCGGCGCGATGGAAAGCGCCGTTGTCAGGCAGAAATGCGCCGCCAGCCCCGCGACGCCGATCAGCACGACCCAGGGCAGGGTGGCCATGCTGGGCAGCGTCATGTCGCCGTCGTAAAGCGACGCGGCCAGCCCCATCAGGAGCTGCATCGCGGTCAGGTGGAAGAGGATGCAGGTGATCGTTTCGGTCTCGGTCAGCTTCTTGGTGAAGATCGCGGTGGTGGCGAACAGGATGGCGGCCGTGGCGGCCGTCACCATGCCGGGCGAAAGCGGCGCGGCCCCGGGCTGAACCACCAGCAGGACGCCCGCGAAACCGAGGGCGCCGGCAAGCACCTTGAGGCGCGTCAGCCGCTCGCCGAGGAAGATCGCGGCCAGCGCCATCGTCCAGAGCGGCGAGGTGAATTCCAGCGCGAAGACCAGCGCCAGCGGGCTGACGGTGATGGCGAAGAACCACAGGTTCTGTCCGGTGAAATGCGCGAGGTTGCGGGCGAAGTGGAGGTGCAGGCTGCGCCGCGTGACCTGCCCGAGCGTGCCGGCCAGCCCGCCGATCGTCAGCACGATGACGAGACCCACTGCGGACCGCCACGTCATCATCTCGAACGTGTCGAGCTCGAGGCTCGCCGCGCGGCCCGCGATGGCCATCGAGGAGAACGACAGGATGGCCCCGATCATCCAAAGCGCGGCAAGACCGGGGCGCGGCTCTGCCGGGCCGGCCGGTGGAACAATGATCGTCTTGTCAGTCACGGATCGTCACGGCGCCTCCCGGCAGAGGTCGAACGCGGGCCGCATGACGCGGGGCGCCTGACACCGATTGCAGGGTGGAAATCAAGCGTAACGCCCCGGGCAGGCAGGTCGCGGGACCGGCACGAAGGGTCGGGTCACCCGCATTTCGCGCCCATCCGGTCATCTTTCCGCCGCCTTGGCGTCGTTCCAGAGCGCGTCCATCTCTTCCAGCGTACTGTCCCCCGGGCCCTTGCCGCGCTCGGCCAGTCGCGCCTCGATGAAGGCGAAACGCCGGGTGAACTTGGCGTTGGCGCGGCGCAGCGCGACCTCGGGGTCGACCTTGAGGTGGCGGGCGAGGTTGGCCATCACGAACAGGAGATCGCCCATCTCCTCCTCGATCTCGTCCTGTGTGGCCGTCTCCTTCGCCTCGGCCAGTTCGCGCGCTTCTTCCGCGATCTTGTCGACGACCTGTCCGATCTCGGGCCAGTCGAAGCCCACGCGCGCGGCGCGCTTCTGCAGCTTCTCGGCGCGCATCAGCGCGGGCAGCGCCAGCGCCACGTCGTCGAGCGTGCCGCCGCGCGCCTTCTGCGCGCGCTCGGCGGCCTTCACCGCCTCCCAGTCGCGGGTCTGCTGTTCGGCGGACTTGTCGCGGCTTTCGGAGCCGAAGACATGGGGGTGGCGGGCCACCATCTTCTCGGCGATGGCGCTCGCCACGTCGTCGAAGGTGAAATGCCCCGCCTCCTCGGCCATCTGCGTGTGGTAGACCGACTGCAGCAGCAGATCGCCCAGCTCTCCCTTCAGCTCGGCCCAGTCCTGCCGCTCGATGGCGTCGGCGACTTCGTAGGCCTCCTCGATCGTGTAGGGCGCGATGGAGGCGAAATCCTGCTCGATATCCCAGGGGCAGCCCGTCTCGGGGTCGCGCAGCCGCGCCATGATCGCGCGCAACCGCTCCATGGGGGGCAGATCGGCCGAAGGCGCGGAACGGGGTGTGTCTTCGTGCATTGCAGGCGGCCGGGGTTTGATGCAGGGTCGCCCTCCTTAGAGCCAACCCAGTGGCGGGAGTAAAGCCGATGCCGGTGGTCAATCGAATTGCCGCCTATGCCGACGAGATGCAGGGCTGGCGCCGTCACCTTCACGCGCATCCGGAACTCGGCTTCGACTGTCACGAGACCGCAGGGTTCGTCGCGGCACGGCTGCGCGAGTTCGGTGTGGACGAGATCCACGAAGGCATCGCGCAAACCGGCATCGTCGCCATCATCGAGGGGCGGGGCGCGGGCCCTGTGACCGGCCTGCGCGCCGACATGGACGCGCTGCCCATTGCCGAGGCGACCGGGGCGGCCCATGCCTCGACCAACCCGGGCAAGATGCATGCCTGCGGCCATGACGGGCACACCACGATGCTGTTGGGCGCCGCGAAGTACCTGGCCGAGACGCGGAACTTCTCGGGTCGCGTGGCGCTGATCTTCCAGCCGGCGGAGGAAAACGGCGGCGGCGCGGGGGTGATGTGCGCCGAGGGCATCATGGACCGGTTCGGGATCGACAGCGTCTATGCGCTGCACAACGTGCCCGGGCTGGCGGAGGGGCAGGTCCTGACCACGCCCGGGCCGATCATGGCCGCCGTCGACAGCTTCGAGATCCACATCGCCGGCGTCGGCGGGCACGGCGCCATGCCGCACGAGACGGCCGACCCGATCCCCGCCGCCATCGCCATGGCGCAGGCCATGCCCACCATCGTGTCGCGCAACAACTACGCGCTGGACGATCTGGTGATCTCGGTCACGCAGATGCATGCGGGCACGGTCGACAACGTGATCCCCTCGACCGCCTTCATCAACGGAACGGTGCGCAGCTTCGATCCCGTGGTGCAGGACATGGTCGAGCGGCGCATGGGCGAGATCGTCGCGGGTCATGCCGCGGCCTTCGGTGTCACCGCGCGGCTCGATTACATCCGCGGCTATCCGGCCACGATCAACGATCCCGATGCCACGCGCTTCGCGGCCTCTGTCGCCGCCGAGGTGGTGGGCGCGGACAAGGTCGATGCCCAAGCGGGCCGCGAGATGGGGGCGGAGGATTTCGCCTACATGCTGGCCGAACGCCCCGGCGCCTACCTGTTTCTCGGCGCGGGGCCGGGCGCAGGGCTGCATCACCCGGAATACGACTTCAACGACGCGATCTCACCGCTAGGCGCGAGCCTCTTCGCGCGGCTGGTGGAGACGGCGCAGCCTGCCGCCTAATGCGCCTCCGGGCGGAGGTACTTGCGCAGCCCGTAAAGCAGCGGCGCGCCCTCGTGCTCGGTGATCACGGCGGCCACTTCCCCGATGCAGATGTGATGGGTGCCGATCCGCTCGGCCGAGATGAGGCGGCAGTCGAAGCTGACCAGCGCATCGGTCAGGCGCGGCGCGCCCGTAGCCATGGTCTGCGTCTTCACCGCGTTGAACTTGTCGCCGCCCGGCGCGGGAAGGCGCGAGGAAAACACGTCCGCGATCTCGGTCTGGCCGGTGCGCAGGACGTTGATGCAGAAGCACTTGTTCTCCAGCACCAGCGGCAAGGCCGAGGAGGAGGCGTTGAGACAGGTCAGCATGGTGGGCCGCGCCCCCTCGACCGAGATCGACGTCATCGCCGAGACGGTGACGCCCCCGCGCCCGGCCGGCCCGTCGGTGGTGACCACCGAGACGGAGGCGGCCGACCGGCTCATCCCCTCGAGAAACGCCTCGCGAAGGTCGGGGTCTCCGGTCGTGTCATGCTGCATCGCGCCTCTCCTGATTGTACCCGCGTTCCTGCCCGATGCGCCCACGAGGGGCAAGGCCGGTGCAGGCGCGGTCTTGCGTTTCGCGAGAACTAGGGGCAGGCGGGGGAAAGGACAGAAGGAATGTCGCCATGGCCCTCGAAGACGCCAAGACCGAGATCGATCACGCCTTCACGCGCCCCGACCTCAAGGGGCTGAGCTTCGAGAACGCCTTTGCCGGCGCGCCCAGTTTCCTGCGGCGTCGCTATGGCAAGGACCTGACCGGGGTCGATATCGCGGTGACGGGCATCCCCTTCGACCAGGCGGTGACGAACCGGCCAGGCGCGCGGCTGGGCCCCCGGGCGATCCGCGAGGCCTCGGCGCTGCAGCCCTTCGATCCGCCCTATGGCTGGGACGGGTTCTCGCCGCTGGAGGAGCTTGCGATCCTCGACTACGGCGATATGGCCTTCGACTATGCGAAAACCGCCGACATACCCGCCCGGATCGAGGCGCATGCCGCCACGATCCTCGAGGCGGGCGCGGCCTGTTTCGTGATGGGGGGCGATCATTCCATCACCCTGCCGCTTCTGCGCGCGCATGCGAAGAAATTCGGCCCCGTCGCCCTCATCCAGGTGGATGCGCATACGGACACCTGGCCCGATGACGACCCGAGCCGCATCGATCATGGCACCTTCTGCTACACCGCCGTCAGGGAGGGGCTGATCGACACGGACCGCTCGGCCCATGTGGGCATCCGCACGGTGGTCGAGGACAATCTCGGCATCGCGATCCACGACGCGCGCGAGGTCCATGCGACCGGCGCGGAGGCCGTCGCGCGGGCGGTGCGCGAGCGGGCGGGGGACGCACCCGCATATCTGTCGTTCGATATCGACGGGCTTGACCCGGCCTTCGCGCCGGGCACGGGCACGCCGGTCTGGGGCGGGCTTTCCTCGGCGCAGGCGGCGCTGTTCCTGCGGGAGCTGGCCGGGATCAACCTTGTCGGCGGCGACGTGGTCGAGGTCTCGCCCCCCTTCGATCCGGCAGGGATCACGGCGATTGCCGGGGCCCATGTCCTGTTCGATCAGATATGCCTCTGGGGCTGGACGCGACGCGGAAACGCCGCCGTCGACATCTCGTGACTGGACCGACTCGTCGGCCCGCGCTAAGGCCCTGACAGGGGGCGTGCAGGGAGAGTGCCGATGGGCCGCCGAACGGACCGCGACCAGAGGGTCGTCGCACGCGAGATTTCCTACGCGTCCTCGGCCGCATCGCGTGGCGGCCGCGCCATGATCCGCGTCATGGAGAACGCCACCGGGCGGCTCGGCCTGATCCGGCGCGCCGAGGGCTATGGCGACGAGGTCCGGCAGGGCCGCGATTTCTGGCAGGTGATGGTCGAACGCTACGGGCTGCGCCTCGACGTGATCGGAGGCAGCCTCGACAACATTCCGCAAGAAGGGCCGCTGATCGTCATCGCCAACCACCCCTACGGCATTCTCGACGGTTTGATGCTTGGCCATATCCTGAACCAGCAACGTGGCGACTTCCGCATTCTGGCCCACCGGATCTTTCGCAAGGCCGAGGACATCAACCGCATCATCCTGCCGATCAGTTTCGAGGACACCAAGGAGGCGCGCGCGCTGAACATCGCCACGCGCAAGGACGCGCTCAGGTTCCTGTCGGAGGGCGGCGCCATCGGCATCTTCCCGGGCGGCACCGTGTCCACCGCCGCGCGGCCCTTCGGCCGGCCGATGGACCCGGGCTGGCGCAATTTCACCGCGCGGATGATCGCGAAATCCGACGCCACGGTGGTACCGATCTTTTTCGACGGCCATAACTCGCGGCTGTTCCAGTTGATGAGCCATCTGCACACGACGCTGCGCATGGGCCTTCTGATCAAGGAATTCCGGGCGCGGGTGAATTCGCCCGTTCGCGTCGTCGTCGGGGACCCGATCCCGCGCGCCGATCTTGCGCCGCTGTCGGGCGATCCCACGGCGATGATGGCGTTCCTGCGCGAAAGGACGTATGCGTTGAGCCCCACGCCGCTGGACCCGAACGCACGCGGGTTCGAGTTCGAGGACCATCATCGCGACAGGTCGGAGGATGCGGCGCGTTCGGGCGGGGGACGGCGGCTGATCGACCGTTACTGAGGCGGGCGGGCCGGTGACGCGAAACCGGGGAAGGGCAGGCAGATGGCAGTCGGTATTTTCGATTCGGGACTGGGCGGGCTGACGGTTCTGGACGCGGTCACGCGGCGCCTGCCGGACATTCCCTTCGTCTATTTCGGGGACAACGCGCATACGCCTTACGGCGTGCGCGATCCCGATGACATCTACGACCTGACGACACGCGGGGTTCAGTGCCTCTTCGACGAGGGGTGCGACCTGGTGATCCTGGCGTGCAACACCGCCTCGGCCGCGGCGCTTCGGCGGATGCAGGAAGGCTGGGTGCCCGAGGGCAAGCGCGTCCTCGGCGTCTTCGTGCCGCTGATCGAGGCGCTGACGGAACGCAAGTGGGGCGACAACTCCCCGCCGCGCGAAGTGGGCGTGACACACGTGGCGCTGTTCGCGACGCCTGCCACCGTGTCGTCCCGCGCCTTCCAGCGCGAGCTTGCCTTCCGCGCCATCGGCGTCGACGTGGAGGCGCAGCCCTGCGCCGGTGTGGTCGACGCGATCGAGATGGGCGACATGATCCTGGCCGACGCGCTGGTGCGCTCCCACGTCGAATCGCTCATGCGCCGGATGCCCAAACCCGAGGCCGCGATCCTCGGCTGCACCCACTACCCGCTGGTGGAGGACGTGTTCCGCGAGGCGCTGGGGCCGGAGGTGGCGGTCTATTCACAGCCCGACCTCGTGGCCGAGGCGCTGGCCGACTATCTCGAACGCCGCCCCGACATGGCGGGGACGGGCGGCGAATCGCGGTTCCTGACGACCGGCGATCCCATGCGCGTCTCGTCCAAGGCCACGCAGTTCCTGCGCCGGAAGATCCCGTTCGAGGCTGTCGACGTCTGAAGGGGCTGTGGACAAAGCTGGGGTCACATCGCCGTGATCGCGGCGGTGAGGACAAATTATGCTCCTAATCACAAGGACTTGCGGGCTAGTCTTCGTGACCGCCGCCCCCGTGGGAAAGCGCCGCCAAGCGTAATGCGGCAATTGCACGCCTCACAAGCTCTCGACAGGCGAAGCGGGAGGCTCCAAATCACTTTGAGCGGGATCAAGTCGTGCTGCCGTCCCCTTGTGTAGAACTACGACATGAGGCTCGTCGCGCAGCAGGACGCGGCAGCGAAACTATGTGGATGGACGATGCGTGGACTGAAGAAACAGAGACGGATCCAGGTCATCTTGCTGGCGGCCGTGGCATTGGCCCTGTCGGCGACCCTGGTCGGCTACGCGATGCGGGACGGGATCAACTTCTTCCGCGCGCCCACGGATGTCGCCGCCGAACCGCCGCCGCCCACCGAGGTCTTCCGCATCGGCGGTCTGGTAGAGGAAGGATCGCTCGTGCGTGGGTCGGGCGAGACGATCACCTTCAGCGTCACCGATGGCGGCGCCTCGATCCCGGTGACCTATACCGGCATCCTTCCCGACCTCTTCGGCGAGGGCGAGGGGATGGTGGGAACCGGCAGCCTCGTGGACGGCGTCTTCCGGGCGACCGAGATCCTTGCGCGGCATGACGAGACCTACATGCCCGAAGAGGTGATCGACGCGCTGGAGGCCCAGGGCGTCTACCGGCATTACGAGGACGCGCCGGAGAGCTGAGCCTTTTAGGAAAATCTTAATCACCCCGTGGTGATCTTCCCCCATGTGAAACGGAGCATGGAGGGCGAACCATGCGATCGGTTCGCGATATCGCGGCGGACATCGTCGCGCGGGAAGGCGGCTACGTCGATGACCCGGACGACCCGGGCGGGGCCACGAAGCATGGTGTGACGATCCACACGATGCGACGGCTGGGGCTCGACCTCGATGGCGACGGGGATGTGGACAGGGACGATGTCCGCCGCATCACGCCGGAACGCGCCACCGACATCTTCATCGAACATTATTTCGACCGGCCGCGCATCGGCGCCCTGCCGACCGTCCTGCAGGCGAGCGTTTTCGACATGTATGTCAACTCCGGCTCCAACGCGGTGCGCATCCTCCAGGCGCTCCTCCGGAGGATGGGCCATGACATCGCCGTGGACGGCATCATCGGCCCCCACACGCTGCGCGCGGCCCATGCGGCCGCGGACGCGGCGCCGGACCACCTTGCAGATGCCTACGGGATCGCGCGGCGCAACTACTACTACCGGCTGGCCGACCGCCGCCCGGCCAGCCGCAAATACGCCCGCCGTCGCGATGGCGGAAAGGGCGGCTGGATCGCGCGCGCCGAGGCCTTCATCGCGCCGCGCTATCACCTCAGCCCGGCGGAACATCGCGAAAGGACGGCGTCATGGGAGTGATCGGACGGGCGCTCGGCAGTGGCGCCATCGCGTCTGTGGGCGAGGCGGCCGGCGACCTCTCGGAGGTTTTCGTCGCCAATGCCACCCGCGAGATGGAACTGAGCCAGGAGGCCTATCGCATGGCGCTGGAGGCCGCGGCGGAGGAATACCGCCACGCGGGCGACACGCGCTTCGACCGGTTCGTCAACGGCCTGAACCGGCTGCCCCGGCCGCTGATGGCGCTCGGCACGGTGGGCCTTTTCGTCTTCGCCATGGCCGACCCGAGCGGCTTTTCGGCCCGCATGGTGGGGTTGGCGGAGGTGCCCGAGCCGCTCTGGTGGCTGCTGGGCGCCATCGTCGGCTTCTATTTCGGCGCGCGGGAGTTACATTACCGCCGCGTGCCGCGCGCGGTGGCCGCCCGGCCGGTGGGCGGCATTCTGCGGCGGTTGCGCGGCACCGGCGGTGACAGGCCCGAGACCAACCCCGCGCTTTCGGACTGGGCGAATGGGCAGCGGTAAGGCGTTTGGGTGCATGCCGGCGGGCGAACCCGTGCCCTGACCGCGACCCCTGCCATGACGGCGCGCCATCGGTTATAGTCGGGCGCGAAGACAGTCATGGGGGCCGAAAGGTGACACCACCTCCGCTTGCGCGCGCCGATCCCGGGCGGCTGGCGATTTTCCTCGATTTCGACGGTTGCCTCGTGGACCTGGCGCGGCGTCCGCAGGATGTGATCGTGCCCTCCGCCCTTTTGCCCGTGCTTCACCGGCTGTGGCATCGGAGCCATGGCGCGGTGGCGGTGGTCTCGGGCCGCCCTGTTGCCGAGTTGCGCCGGTTTCTGCCGGGGCTAGGCCTGCCGCTTTGCGGCAGCCACGGGGCGGAGCGGTCGGTGAACGGCCGCAGCACCGAGCGCATGTCCGTGGATCGCGACATGCTGGCCGAGGCGGCGCGGCGCGCGGAGGCGGAACTCATGTCGCAAGCGGGGTTGCTGCTGGAACGCAAGCCCGTGGGGCTGGGCCTGCATTACCGAGGCGCGCCCCGGCGCGCGGCGGAGGTCAGCGACCTGGCCGAGCGGCTCTTGCCGGGCCTGCCGGGGTTCCACGCCCATCACGGCAAGATGGTGGTGGAGCTTCGCCCTGACGGCATCGGCAAGGGCAACGCCCTGGACGACCTGATGAAGCGCGCCCCGTTCCTGCACCGCAAGCCGGTCATGTTCGGCGACGACGCGACGGACGAGCCCGCCTTCGAGGTCGCCAACCGCCTTGGCGGGCATTCTGTGAAGATCGGGCCTGGCCAGACTGCCGCGCGTCACCGGCTCGGGAGCCCACGGGAACTGCGGCGGCTTCTGGCGCGTTTGGCCGGCAGGGAGGGGGCGGCGTGAGCGACAGTACTTCAGAAAAAGGCCGCCTCGTCGTGGTCTCGAACCGCCTGCCGCTTGGCGACAACCCTTCGGGCGGCCTCGTCGTCGCGCTGGGCGAGACGCTGGAGCAGTCGGGCGGCATCTGGATTGGCACATCGCGCGACATCGTCGACACGGCCCCGACGGAGCTGACCGCGCACCCCGGCCTCGGCTTCGACCGGATGAGCTTCGACCTGACGGCGGCGGAGCACGAGACCTACTACCTGGGTTACTCCAACTCCGTGCTCTGGCCGCTCTTTCACGGTCGCGCCGATCTTCTGGAGCTCAGGGCCGCCGATCTGGACGGTTACCGCGCCGTCAACAAGCGCATGGCCCGTTTCGTCGCGGGCGTCATCGAACGCGATGACCTGATCTGGGTGCAGGATTATCACCTCCTGCCGCTGGCGCAGGAGCTCAGGGCGCTTGGCATCACGAACCGGATCGGCTTCTTCCTGCATATACCTTTTCCCAATCTCTCCGACATCATGGCGCTGCCCAATGCGGTGGAATTCACCGGCTGGCTGGCGCAGTTCGACCTCGTGGGCCTGCAGGCAGAGCGCGACGTCTCCCGCCTGATGGAGGCGTTCCGGTCGCGCGACGACGCCGAGGTGATCGATGACAACGTGGTGCGCTTCGGCCCGAACCGCGTCTATGCCGAGAGCTTTCCGATCGGAATCGACGCCGATGCCTTCGCCGACATGGCCGAGAGCGGCGATTTCGCGCCCGTCCGGCTGGCCGAAGGGGAGCGTCTGGTGATCGGGGTGGACCGGCTCGATTACACCAAGGGCATTCCGCAGCGGTTCCAGGCCTTCGAGCGGCTGCTGGAGATGCGCGAGGATCTGGCCGGAAAGGTGAGCCTTCTGCAGATCGCGCCCCCGACGCGCGGCGGGGTCGCGGCCTATCGCGACATCCGCGACGAGACCGAGCAGCTGTCGGGCCGGATCAACGGGCGGTTCGCCGATCTCGACTGGACGCCCATCCGCTATATCCACCGCGCCGTGCCGCGCGAACGGATCGCGCATCTTTTCCGGCAGGCGGCGGTGGGGCTGGTGACGCCCCTGGCCGACGGAATGAACCTCGTGGCCAAGGAATATGTCGCGGCACAGGACCCGGACGATCCCGGCGTCCTCGTGCTGTCCGCCTTCGCCGGCGCGGCCGAGCAGATGGAAGCGGCGCTGATCGTGAACCCCTACGACCTCGACCAGACGGCGGAGGCAATGGCGACCGCGCTGTCCATGGGGCTGGACGAACGGCGCGCGCGCCATGCCGAGCTGATGGACGGCCTGCGCGCGCGCGACATCGGCTGGTGGTCGCGGGCCTTCCTGAGCCGGCTCAGGTCGGTGCCGCGCTGGAAGATGGATACGCGGACCGAAGGCTGAGCGCCGCCTCGGTTCCGAGATCCCAATAGAGGCCCGCCATGACCGCGCAGGCATCCGCGAAGATCGCCGTCGGCAGGTGCTCATCCGGGGCGTGCTGGGAACAGCCCGGGTAGGAATGGGGCACCCAGATCGTCGGCAGGCCCAGCGTGTCGGTGAAGACGTCATTGGGCAGCGAGCCGCCCAGCGAGGGCAGGATTACCGGTGGGCTGCCCGTGGTGGCCTCGATGGAGCGTGCTGCAAAGCGCGCCGCCGGGTGGTCGGGCGGCGTCGCGGTGGCCGGGAAGGCCGCGCTGTCCTCCGACACCTCGACATCGCCGTAGCCCTGTCCGGCCAGATGGGCGCGCAGGTGATCGCCCAGCCTGTCGGCATCGAGGCCCGTCACATGGCGCAGCTGCACCCAGGCGGTGGCCTCGGGCGGGATCGCGTTGACCGGATGGCCGGGATCGCCGCAGGTGAAGGCCAGCACCTCGGCCGAGCACCAGGCATGGACCCGTTCCGCGGGGCTGAGCCCCGGCGTGCCCCAGCCCTCGTCGATCTCGCCTGCCGCCGGTGTGACGCCCCGAAGCAGCGCGCGCGACGCCTCATCGACATGCGCGGGCGTCCAGCCCGGCACCCGGATCGCGCCCTGCGCATCGGCGATCGTGGTCAGCGCATGGGCCATTTCCAGCCCCGGATTGCGCAGAAGCCCCCCGAAGTTGCCGGAATGGCGCCCGCCCTCGCGCCGTTTCAGGTGCAGCCGGAAGGTCCGCGCGCCGCGTGCGCCGAGGAAGATCGTGGGCGTCCCGGTGTCCAGTCGCGGACCGTCGGAGGCCAGCAGCAAGTCGGCGGCGAGCCTCTTGCGCTCCGCCGCGATCACCGCGCCCAGCCCGGGCGAGCCGACCTCCTCGCCCATCTCGATCAGCCAGACGGCGTTGAACCCGAGCCGCCCGCGCGCGTCCAGCACGGCGCGCATGGCGGTGAGGTTGACCCAGAACTGCCCCTTGTTGTCGGCGATCCCGCGCCCGTAGAGGCGACCCTCCTCCGGCGCCTCGGTCAGCCGCCAGGGATCGCGCCCCGCCCGCCAGCACCCCTCCATCCCCGGCACCGTGTCGCCATGGGCGTAGCCCAGCACGGTCGGCAGGGAAGGGTCCTCGATGCGCCGCGCGATCAGGAAGGGGTGGCCGTCACTGGTGGTGCGCCGCGTCTCGAACCCGGAGGCGCTCAACTCCCCCTCCACATGGTCGAGATAGGCGGCGAGCGTGGCCTCCGCGCCGGGGGCGGTGGCGTCGGTCGGAAAGGCGATGAGCTGCCCGAGCCCCTCGCGGAAGGCGCGGCTGGCGGCGGCGGCGCGGGACGCGGCAACAGCGGCGGCGCGGTCGGTAGGATTTGTGCTCATCCGCCGGTTCTTGCACTTTGGCGCGGAGCGGGGAAGGACCAATATGTTCCGGATCAATTGACCCACTATTCGCCGTCCACCCAAGGCGGACGATTTGGCATTGGCGCTCCTTCCTTAAGCGTGACCAATTGGTTTGCGTTCTCGTCGTAGCGGAAGGTGAAGACACGGCTGACCACGTCGTAGATGGTCTCAGAACTCTTTTTGCCGCTGCGCGTCATTTCGATCTGTTTTTTGAGGGAGATTGCTCGCGTTGGTCGGCCGCCGAGAGTTGCTTCCAGACTAAGGCGGTGGCGCTTTCCATTCTCGTGCTTGAAGAAATCAGGTTCGCTTTGCGCACGCACTAGCTTGGGGTCGATCTCCACGGATGCCGACAAAATCTGTTCAACTGGATCATTTTCAGCCGGCCAAAGCGGTTCCAGCGTGAAGGAACGTCCGTTCACGTTGGAGAACGTTACGCGCCACTCAATTGGAGGCCGCATCCCTTCCTCAATGGGGATTGCAATGTATCCCAACAACTTTCCGATGCTGTCACTCTGCAAGAAGTAGACCTCATTCGTTTTGGAGTTTCTGAAACTGAGTGTCCAACGCTTCCCTCTTTGACCAAAAAGCCTACGGAACAATGCCAATCCTCCCAAGTCGGACAAAACGACGAAACGAGAAGTCGCTCAACAGCTTAACTTAACAGTCCCTTCTGAGTAAGCGTCCGGCGTCGCTGCACTGCCTCACGTAGAGGGTGATCGATAGTGTCCACCATGGGATAGTGGACACTATGGGGCCTTTATGGCGCGTCGGACGAAGCGGCTTTGGACGGACGA